>Ga0208824_1002519_pt1 | contig 13996 bp, 7 predicted proteins | sample AD_JPNTR3_MetaG_FD_184447 | JGI IMG/M metagenome (GOLD analysis project Ga0208824, IMG submission 184447) | Active sludge microbial communities of municipal wastewater-treating anaerobic digesters from Japan - AD_JPNTR3_MetaG (SPAdes) (version 2) | ecosystem: Engineered > Bioreactor > Anaerobic >...
GCGGCATAATCCAACTGCACAGGGCAGGGTCTTCACCCTGCCCTGTTTTTTTTGTGGCAGGTTGACAGGTCCCGGCGGGACATCGCCGGAGGCCCCTGGCAGTTCGTGAGTATACGTCGAGGCCCGACAGGATCTTGAAGGCCTGTCGGACCTGAGAGAGCAGGCCCGTGAGGTTACCTCTTGCCGATCACCGTTGCACCTACTTCGTCAGACGCTGTGAGATCCAACACTCGGGGATGGCTGTGAGATCCCTGTGGAGACGCCATGTGCCGGCGCACATCATCCAAGGATGAAAATGTGAGGTGACTTTTAGCCTGGCGCCAGGTAGCCAGACGGCGATGAAGGAACCTTTGTGGCCTGTAGCTTTTGCCCCACCCCCTGCCCCCTCCCCAACGGCGCAGACGCCGTTGGGGAGGGGGAGAAAAAAATTGGGGCTTTGCAGGCGGGCATAGCCCGCCTGCAAAGCCCCACAAAAAAAGTTCCCCTTTCCCCCGCGCTGCGCGGGGGAAAGGGGCCGGGGGATAGGGGGAAAAAGTTGATACTCAATCTTCAAGGGTCGCCAGGAAATTTTACGTTTTTCAGTCAGTAGCGATACCTTTGTCACGCAAATGATTTTTCTCGCTTTCTCGCTTTCTCGCTTTCTCGCTTTCTCGCTTTCTCGCTGATTCGCTGACTGCTGACTCGCTGATCTCTATTTTCGAAGGAGCGCGACTCGTGTACGGAATACCCCGTGGGGGATGGATTGAAGTCATTTGTGGCAGCATGTTCAGTGGCAAGACGGAGGAATTGATCCGTCGCCTGCGGCGCGCGCAGATCGCGCGGCAGCGCGTGCAGGTGTTCAAGCCCGCCATTGATCAGCGTTACAGCGATACGGCGATCGCCTCGCATAATGGCCTGCAGCTGCGAGCAATTCCCGTGAATAACACTGCGGAAATCCGCGCCCAATTGGATACGGAGGCGACGGTAATCGCCATAGATGAGGTGCAGTTCTTCGATGACGCGATCGTGGACCTCTGTGTGGAGCTCGCCAATAGCGGTAAGCGGGTGATCTGCGCCGGCCTGGACATGGATTTTCGCGGCGAGCCTTTCGGCCCCCTGCCCCGGCTGTTGGCGGTCGCCGAGCAGGTGGAGAAGCTGCAGGCAATCTGTGTGGTCTGTGGCGGGCCCGCCAGCCGCACGCAGCGGTTGATCAACGGCGAACCTGCCTGTTATGAGGATCCTGTCGTCCTGGTAGGCGCGAGCGAGGTGTATCAGGCGCGATGTCGGGGCTGCCATCAGGTGCCGCATCGCGCATCTCAGCAGGGTGAGGAGGAACGATGACGACCATGCCCATTCCCGATTCCGTTGACCATGTGTTGTTGGACGAAGAGACCCTCCGTGCCCGCACGGAGGCGTTGGCGGAGCAGATCAGTCGCGATTATGCCGGCCTGCGCAACGAGGATTTTGTGTTGGTCGGCGTGCTGAAGGGCTCGTTCATTTTTCTGGCGGACCTGGCGCGCCGTCTGACCGTTCCGCATCGCGTGGATTTCATCGCGCTTTCCAGCTACACCGACGCGACGGACGTCCCCGGCGCCGTCCGCATGATCATGGACACGCGCGCTGCCATTCCGGGCCGCCATGTCCTCATCGTGGAGGACATCCTCGACACCGGCTACACTCTGGCGTATCTGCAGCGGGTGTTCAATGCGCGCGGGCCGGCTTCATTGCGCACCTGCGTGTTGCTGAGCAAGCCAGAGCGCCGCAAGGTCGAGGTGTCTGTGGATTACCTCGGCTTTGAGATCCCCGACGTGTGGGTGGTGGGCTATGGCCTGGACTTCAATGACCGTTTCCGCACCCTGCCCTATATTGCCGCGCTGAAGCGCAGCGTTTACGAGAAAAAGTAGCGGCGCGGCGAAGCCATGGGCTTGTGCGTGGGAGACGTGCGAAGGTGTGAGGGTGTGAACGTGTGAACGTAAGTGATTCGCTAGAGACGCCATGTGCTGGCGCACACCGAGCAAGCACGAAAATGACGTGTGAACGTGGGCACCTGAGCACCTGGGCACGTGCTTATTTTCGAAGGAGCATTTCCTATGAGTATGTTGGATGACATTGAGAGGATTCTGTTCACAGAAGAGCAGATTCAGGCGCGGATTCGGGAACTGGCAAAGGAGCTCAACGCGCAGTACACCGACGCCGACCTGCCGTTGCTCGTGTGTATCCTCAAGGGCGCGGTGGTGTTCCTCTCCGACCTGGTGCGCCATCTCGACTTCCGCCATGAGATGGATTTCATGGTCGTTTCCAGCTATGGCAGCGGCACCTGCAGCAGTGGGGTGGTGCGCATCCTCCTCGATCTGGAGACGAACATCGAGGGCCGGCATGTGCTCATCGTCGAGGACATTATTGACACCGGGCACACGCTTAACTACATCCTGCACAACCTGGAAACCCGCCATCCGGCCTCGATTCGCATCGTTACCTTGCTCAATAAACCCAGCCGTCGTGAGATTGATATTCCCGTGGATTTTGCGGGCTTTGAGATTCCGGATGAGTTCGTGTTGGGCTTTGGGCTGGATTATGCGGAGCAGTATCGCAATCTGCCCTTCATCGGGGTGCTCAAGCCGGAGGTTTATCTGCGCACGGAGGCTTGAGCCTGGCACGACGTTGCTAGCGGCCGGCGAAGGAGTTGCGTGAGGGTCTACGGGCCTCGCGCAACTCCTTTTGTTTTTGGGGGACGGCGTCGGTGCACGGCGGCGTTCCGGCCCGTGGTGACTCGGTTCTAAAGTCAATACCAGTGAATGAATTTGAGGGTGTGATTAGTGCCCCCCCAATTTCCCACCTGCTGTTACAATAGGCGAGATTCTAAACTTACCTGGAGGGTAATGTTCATATGAGTGCATCCCCTATCGCGCAAGAGAGGGAACCTTTCAACCAGGATTTTGGCCTGGAACCATTTGCAGCGGCTTTACAGCCAATACCCGTGAATGAATCTTGCTCTCTATAAATAACTCAAGTTGCTACCTGCTGGATTTTGACCCCTGACTACCGACGACAGACCATGATTTGTCTGCCAGAGGTCGGCAGTTGTCCGGCGTCTGTGATCAACAGTGCGTGCTAACCCTGGTTAGAATACGGATAGCGGCGCAGGTAGCAACTTGGGTTAATTACTGTCCACAAAAGCGGCTAAGGCGTGGCGCGCAAGATCAGCGGCAAATACAGCCGCAGCCAATCCACCCGATTGATGTATTCATTCGTGACCAGGGCTTTTTCGTCGTCGAACACAATCGTGGCCCGGTTGCGAATGAGCGTCCCCAACGGTAGCCCTTCCCGATGATCTATTGAGAAACTGACATAGCCCTGCCCGCGTCCGCTCGCGTCGTTGGGCGGGAGGAAGCCCGCCAGCGCATCGGTGGGGAAGTCCTCCGTCTCCGGGTCGAGTGTGGTGAACGTCCACGTCACCACGCCGGTCGCCGGGTTGCGCTCGCCTTGCACTTCCACCCACCAGGTCTGCTCCACGTCGGGGCGATAGTCGCGGATAGCCCGAAGCGCGGTGAAGCGCGGCGCGGCGCTATCCACTGCAATGACCTCATCACCAAAGCCCACGCTCTCGTAGCGTAGACTGCTCCAATCCAGGTTGGCGTCCAGCGCATCCGTGATGACCACCTGCTGCGCGGGCGCGGTGGCGGTGATGACGTTCTCGAAGAAAATGGTGTATGCCAGCCGCGTGCCGGGCAACACCTGATGCAGGTCGCCCGCGCCGGTTAGCCCGACCTTCTCGTTGGGATCTTCGGGCCGGATGAGTTCCGTGCGTCCGTTTGCCACTGGCTGCGCGCCATCTGGCTCCGGCGTGGCGGGATTGTCGGCGGGCGGCAGCGGCGGCGCGGGCTTGGTATCCCCAGGCGCTTGACAGCAAGCAGCCGGCGGGGTGGGCCATTTGAACAACGTCAGATAGTTGCCAAAAGGCGGCGCGGGCCATGCGGTTAGCGGTTCCGACGCGGGGCAAACAGCGGGAGCGAAGCGGAGCGGCTGCTTCACCGGCGCAGTTGCAACCGCCGACTGCGTCGCCGGCTCCGGCGCGGGGACAGTCCCGGCAACCATTCGCGGCGCGCTCCACTGTCCGCCGCGATACCGTGCATAGAACAGCATCGTATCGTCGCGGTTGGCGTCGTCGTAGTCGGTGGTCTGCGCCCACACGAGTAGCGGCAGCGATTCCGTCCCGCTGACGATGTACCCCGCCGCCAGCGAATCCACGATGCCCGCCGGATGCGCCACCGTCGCGGGCGCAGTCCAGCCTGAGCCGTTCCAGAAAGCGGTGTAGAGCGCGGTGTTGGCGGCGTCACTGGTGTTCATCCAGGCGACGAACGCCGCGCCTTGCCCATTCGCCGCCACCTGCGGCGCGAGATCGCTGCCCGCCGGAGCAGCCAGCGGCGCGGGCGCGCTCCACACGCCGCCCGTCCGCGCGCTGTAATAGATGTCGGTGTCGTCCAGCGCCGTGAGCACGGCGGTGATGGTCGAACTCAGGCTGATGCCGCTGCCGCTGGCGCGCTCCCAGACAACGATGGGCTGCGTCGTGGTGAGGTAGGCCAGCGCCGGCGCGTTGTTGAAGTGCGTGCTATCGGCGATCTCGATGGGCGCACTCCACGCGCTGCCGGCGTAGGTGGCCACGACGACGCTGCTGCCAACAGTGCTGGTAGGATTCGGCGAGTCCTTCGTCCAGACGGCCAGCGTCTCCGGCGTAGTCTGGACGCCCGCGCGCAACCCCAGAATGGCGGCGGTCGAGGCCAGCCCCGCCGGGCCGTCGTGCGTCAGGTCGGCGCTGAGATCGGCCAGGACGGGGTTGCCGGGATAGCTGTTCCCCGTCCCCTGCTGCGCCTGGACGCTTTCCGTCTTGCAATCCACCATCGGGACGCCGTCGCGCACGACGGTGACGCACTGGCTGCGCTGCTGCGCGTTGTTGAGCGCGGCGGCTTGCGCCATCATCTGCTGCAACCCATTGCAAGTATCGCCAATGGCCTTGCTGAACGACAGGGTGACAATGCGGTATTTGACCTCGCCGTTGACGCGCAGGCAGAAGCCGGTGAACTCGAAAGTGTTGTCCGGCATTTTGTATCTCAGGCCGGCCGAGCCGGTCCCCTTGATTTCGGCCTCCGCGCCCCAGATTTCGGCCTTGCCATACGGCCCTAGTCCGGCAGTGAGCGTGACCTCGCTGACATCGGGCAGCCGCGAAGTCGAGCCGCCCTTCCAACTGGCCGCGCCATCCAGATTGCCATTGAGGACCACGCCGGCTTCAATCTTCACGCCCAACACGGTGAAGATGGCGGCGGGGATTTTGCCTTGCGCGCCCACCCCTAGCGTCACGCTGGCCTTGTCGAAGACGTAGGCGCAGGTCTGGCTATCGGTCTCCCAACTGATGCTGCCGCCGATGCTGCCAGAACCCTCGACATAATCGGTGAACTTGACTTTGATCTGCCCGGTGATGGCGCCCTCCGGCGCGCAGCCTCCGGTCAAACAGCCCTCGCCAACAGTCTCGAACCGGTATTTCCCGCCGATGATGGGCACCCAGCGAGGCAGATCGGTCTCTTTCTTGAGGTCTACCGCCGCGCAGCCGGTTGTGTTGCCCAACCGATTGGCCGGGACGCGCAACTCGTACTGCGCCCCCGCCTCATCCGCCAACGTGAAGACCAGCACCGGCGGCGCGATTTTTTCGTAGTAGAGGTCGAAGTCATCATCTATGCTCCAATCGCGCTGCAGGTAGGTCGCCAGCAGGTTGCCATCGGGCAACGCGACGAGGCTCGGCGCGGTGTCGCCGTAGGCGTCTTGCGTCAGCGTGATGGGCGCGCTCCACAGCAGGCCGCCGCCTGGCCCGCGCCTGGCGATGGCGTAATGCAGCCTGCCATCCTGACCGTAGCCCTGTCGCCAGGCCAACGCAAAGCCGGGCGCGCCGTTGGCAAGTGTGGAACCGTAGGTCAGCGCGGGCGCGTTCCCGGTGATGCCGGGCAGCGCCGCCGCGTGCAGCCAGGCGTCGCCGGCCGGGTCATAGTGCGCCGTGACCAGCGCGCTGCCCTGTTGCCAGGCGAGCGCGGCCTGCCCGTCCCCATCCACCACCAGCGAAGGGGCAAATCCGGGGATGGGGCGCGGCGTTTCTGGCAGTACCGGCGCGGCCGCGCTGGGCGTGGCGCGCAACAGCAGGCCGGTCACATCAGCGTCGTTGGTGATGGTGACGGGTGTCGTGCGGTCGAGTGTGTACCCTTCCACCGCCAGACGATACGCCCCGGCGGGCAGCCCATCCAGCACAAAACGGCCATCGAGCAGGCCGGTTACGCCCGCGCGGAAAGTCATCTCGTCTGCGTCATTGTGGAAATAAGCGGTGATTTGCGCGTCGCGCACGGGTTGCCCGGTGCGATCATCCACCACCCGCCCGGCGATGGCCGCCGTAGGCAAGCCCCGCGCCTTGTCCACCTCCAGCGCCAGCAGTTCGGGAACGCACACCGCCGGCTGCCCGCGCGCGGCGAGCCGCGTGGCGTTCGCGTCAAGCGCGCCCAAATAAGCAGCCCATGTGTTGCCAAGTTGCGCCGTGAGCGTGGGGAAGAGCGTGTTCCAAGCCGTCTCGCTAATGGCCGGCGGGCGCATCCCGGCCTGGTACGTCGCCCAGGGGATCGTCTCGGCGTTGGGCAGCAACGCCTCCACTGTGAAATCCACCAGCGTGTGCATCGGATCGTTTGTGCCCAAGAAGTGAATGGGAATCTGCCCCGTCGCGCCGGGCGCGAGCACGCCCGCCGGGCCGAACGGGGCCGCGCCGAGCAGTTGCACCGGCCCTGCCGTCCAGGCGGCGTCGCACGGCGTCCGCGCCAGCGCGCCCCGGTTGTTGCTGATGATAAACAGCGGCGCGGGCAGATCGCTGTCGCCGGCGTTGGTGTAGGTCAGCAGGGCGCTGTAGGGGCGGTTGGGGCGATGCTGGCCGGGAACGGCGAAATTCACCTGGAGTTCCGGGCCGCCGCCCGCTGTAAGCGTCACCGCGCCGGGCAGCGTGTGCGTCTCGCTCTCCCACGTTGCGCACAGGTCGTACAGGCCGGGCGTCGCGCCGGCCAGCGGGAAGCGCGCGCTGGCAACTTGCGGCGAAGCCACCGTCACCGCCGCCGCAGCGATGCGTTCCACTCCACCCTGACACAAGCCCACCGCCATCCCCGGCGCAAAGCCCAGCCCGTGCAGCGTGAAGGTGGTCTCCCCCGCGTTCCCGGCCCGGCGCGGCGTCACATCCGCCAGATAGCGCGCGTGATAACTGGCGCGCAGCGTGAAGGCGGCGGCTTCCGCCCCGTAGACGCCGATATAGAGCGCATCGGCCTGGCTCTGCGGGATGAGTAAGACAGTGTCGCCGCGCGCGGTTGGGGCGAGCGCGCGGAAATCGGCCAAGCCCTGCGTGGGTTGCGCGCCCCAGCGGGCGTAGAGGCTCAGGGTCGGCGTGGCGGCGGCGGTTGCGGTGATGACCAGTCCCGCGCCGGGCGCGGCGTCGAGCCGGAAGTCGGCCCAGCCGTTGGCAAGGACGTTGCCGGGATAGGTCACATCGGGCAGGATGGGCGTGATCGGCTCGCGTTTGGCGGGCAGCGCTTGCGCCACATTCCAGCGGCGGACGCGCCAGTCGTAGGCGCCCCAGGTGTAGCCGAAGTCGAAATCGAAGGCGCTGGCGGTATAGATGCGCTGCCCGGCGCTGTCGAAGCGCGCCCAGGTGACGGCGGCGCTGGGGTCCCCGGCGGTGTAGAAGAGCAAGTCGCCTGTCAGCGCGTCCCACACCTTCGCGCGGCCATCCTTCCCGCCGGTGAGGAGCCGCGCGCCATCCGCGCTGTACTGCACGCTGAAGATGCTGCCGCCGTGCAGGCCGCTCTGCTCGCGGCGCGGCGTCCAATCCGTCGTATCCAACACGCGCAACCTATCATTGGAAGTGCCGAACGCCAACTGACTGCCATCCGGCGAGTAGGCCAGGTCCCAAATGTAGGTCCAACCCTCCGGCGTAATTCCGTGCAACAGCGCGCCGGTGCCCACGTCCAAGACCAGCACCGAGCCAGCCACCGAGAGCGCCACCTGCTGCCCGTTGGGGGAGAAGGTCAGCGCATTGGGTCGCCCTACCGTGTGGAAGAAGGTCGCCAATTGTGCGCCGCTGGCCGTCTGGAAGAGGAACACCTGCCCGCGATCATCGGCGACGGCGACGAGCGCGCCGTCGGCGGAGAAGGCGGCGGCGCGCAATTGCCCGCAGGGGGATGATCCATAGTTACAGCCCGCCAGCAGGATGGAGCCGGCGCTGCTGTCGCTCACGTTCAACAAGCGCGCGGTGTCACCACTGCTGGCCGTTACGCCAGTGTTGAGATTGCCCACCAGCAACGCCTGCGCGCCATCGGGCGAGAAGGCCGCGCGGCGGAGAGAGAAGCCCGGATCGTTGTACCCGGGAAAATGCCCATCGGTTTCCAGCAAGCGCTGGAACGCGCCGGTGTGCGCGTCGAGCAGCACGGCGCTGTAGGCGCTTTCCCAGGGGGAACCGTCAGTATCTCCACCGTAAAGCAACAGGCTATCGCCCCCCGGAGCGATGGCGGCGCCGCGCAGGGCGGAATCCCGCACATTGACGAGCGCCGGCGGGTCGAGCAAGCTGCCGCTGGCCACAGCGTAGCGCAAGACGGCGCTCTGGTTGTGTTGCGTCAGCCCAAAGAAGATTTGCGTGCTATCGCGGCTGTAGGCGGGTTTGGTGGAGGACCAGACAAACCCGACCGAGGCCGAAATCAGCGCGCCGGTGGCGGGATTGTAGACCTGTAGCCCACTGCTCTCGGTTCTGAAGGCCACGCTTTGCCCATCGGGGGCGTAGGCTACGCCCAGAACGGCGCTGCTGTTGCCAAAATCGCGGGCGATGCTCCAATCGCTGGTAGCGAGCAGACGGCGGACACTGCTACTGCCGCCGCTCCAATAACTGCCATAGAGCAGGTAGGCGCTATCGGGCGAGAAGGCGAAATCCGCGATTTGGATGGGTTCGAGCGTGTGCAAGACCGCGCCGGTGACGGCATCCAGCACCCAGGCGTTGGTCGCGCCATCGCCCCAAGCATTGACCGCGATGAAGCGTCCATCGGGGGAATACGCGGCATACTTGACCGCGCCGGGCGGGTTGAGCGAGGTGAGGTCGTAAGTCTGTAGCAGCGCGCCGGTAGCGATATCCCACGCCTGTAATGTCTTGCCGTTGGCGTTGTCGGGGACGATTAGCGCGCGCGTCCCATCGGGCGAGACTGCGACACCCGCGCAGTTGCCGGTCGCGCAACTCGCGCCGAAGACGCGCTGCACCGTCCCGCTCAAGGGGTCGTAGAGGATGTTGTTGAGCAACAGGCCGCTGCCATCGGGCGTGAAGGCTGCGCGGTGGATCCAGCCATCGGCATCGGCGGGGAACTGCGCGATGACCGCGCCGGTCTCCAGATCGAGCAGCGGAAAGGGACCGCCCTGCCCGCCGATAAAGAGATGTTGCCCATCAGGGGAGGGCAGCGGCAGGTAGGGGACAAAGGGCGTGTTGTAGACGCGCTCCGGCGTGGGGATGACGCGCGGTTGAGGCGTTCCGGTCAGCTGCGCCGCCGTTACTGGCGGCGCAGCCTGCGCGGGGCTGATCAGCCCCAACAACACAGTCAACAACAACATACTGTGCAACCATTTGATGCGCATACGTTACCTCCTGAGAAAATCTGCAAACCAGAAAATCTAAAAATATATTGTATGAGACGTTTGTTACAGACTTAGAGTGTGGCTGGTCAGGCGCGGTTGAGCATACCTGACTCCGGCAAGCCCGGCTCACTGCTCACTACTCACTACGAACTATTTTTATCAACAGAGCTGTACCAGGAGTTCGGCAACCCTTCTATTTCAGCCTCATTGCTTCTGAGTTCCAACACAGCTTCTAAATATGTCAATAAGGCTTGCGCGGTGGCAAAGCCCTGGCGGCGTTGCGCGCCAAAGACTTCCTCCAACATGAAGCGCTGCGCGCCATCCTCTTCCCAATGGCGCAGGAGATAGGCTTGATACGTTGATTCATGGGCTTGCGATAGCACTTTTGTAACCTCTCTGAAAATCAACCAATCGGCAAATCCAAAATCATGGGCGCAGAACTGGCTCAAGCAGGCTTTTCCAGTCGGCTTGAGCCGCCTTTATGTAGCAGTCAGCGAATTCACTCACTAGTGGCGCTCTTAGAGTACCTGATCAGCGTTCGCGGATCGTTCGGAAAACGGTTAGATAACGGCAGAAATCATGCTACAATAGCTTTAATTCACCATGCAGCCAATTTGACTATGCCCGAATTTATTATTCGCCTCACCGGCCCACCACAGGTGGAACACAACGGCCAGCCATTGCGCGGCTTCGAGTCGGATAAAGCGCTGGCGCTGCTGGCTTATGTGATCCTGCAAGGCCGCGCGCTCTCCCGCGAGACGCTGACCGGGTTGTTCTGGGGGGAGCTGCCCCAGGAACGCGCACAGGGCAATCTCCGCCGCGTGCTGCACAACCTCACCCATCTGCTTCCCGGCTGCCTGGAGGTGGAGCGGCGCAGCGTCCGCTTTTGCGCCGCCGGCCCGTGTCTGGTGGATGTATTGCACTTTGCCGCCCTTGCCGCCTATGATGCGCTCCCCTCGCTAGAAGAGGCCGCGCTATGGTTGGGCGGCCCGCTGTTGGAAGGACTGACGCTCCGCGATTGCCCGGATTTCGAGCTGTGGCTGGCCGGTGAACGGGAGCGCTGGCTGCACGCGGCGTTACGGGTGCTGGAAACGCTCGCCGAGAGCCACGCCCGGCGCGGCGATCCGGCCCGCGCGTTGACTTATGTGGAGCGGCTGTTGATCCTGGCTCCCTGGCGAGAGAAATCGCACCGGCGCAAGATGCTGCTGCTGGCCCGGTTGGGGCAGCGCAGCGCCGCGCTCAAGCAGTACACGCAGTGCCGCGCCATCCTGGAAACCGAGCTCGGCGTGACCCCGGCGGCAGAGACCGAACGCCTGGCGGAGCGTCTCCGGCGGCAGGCCGCGCCGCTCGCTGCGGCTGAGTCTCCCGCGCTTCCGCCGCTGGTGGGCCGGCAGGCAGAACTGGCGGAGCTCAGCTACCAGCTGACCGATCCCGCCTGTCGCCTGCTCACCCTCGTGGGGCCGGGCGGCGTGGGCAAGACGCGCCTGGCGTGGGAAATCGTCGCGCGCCTGGCGCACACTTTCATGGATGGGACGGCGCTGATCCCATTGGAGGACGTGAGCCAGCCGGAGGCGCTCCCCGGCGCGGTGTTGCTGGCGCTGGGGACGCCCCTCGCGGGGGAGACGCCGCCCGCGGTCGCGCTGCGCCAGCTATTGCGCAACCGCGAGGCGCTGCTCGTTTTGGACAACTTCGAGCAGTTGGTGGAACACGCCGCAGTGCTTTCTCAGTGGCTGCGCGAAGCGCCCGCGCTCAAGTTGCTGGTCACATCGCGCGAGCGGTTGCGCCTGCGCGATGAATGGGTCTTCAATGTGGACGGGTTGAGCCTGACCCGCGCCGGCGATGCGGTCGCGCTCTTCCGGCAACGCGCCCGGCAGGTCGGAGGGCTACGCGCGGCAACACCGGAGACGCTGGAAACCATCGCGCAGCTCTGTTCCCTGCTGGCGGGGCTGCCGCTGGGCATCGAGCTGGCCGCCGCGCTGAGCGCGGAGCTGCCGCCGGAGGCCCTGCTACAGCGGCTCCAAACCACCTTCGATGCGCTGGAATCCCCATTGCGCGATTTGCCCGCGCGCCATCGCAGCCTCCGGGCCGTGTTCGAGACCGCGTGGGCGTTGCTGACGCCGGCAGAACAGGCGGCTTTCCGGCGACTGGCCGTCTTCCAGGGCGACTTCACGCCGGAAGCCGCGCAGCAGATCACCGGGGCGTCGCGCGCGGCGGTGGAAGCCCTGGTCGCCAAATCGCTGGTGCAGCGCGCGGGCGAACGCTATACTCTCCACGCGCTCACCCGGCAATACGCGGCAGAGCGCTTGCAGCAAGGCGAAGACGCGCCGGACGCCATCCACGCCGCCCACGCCGACTATTACTTGCCCCGGCTACAGCAGGGCGCGGCGATGTTGCGCGCCGACAAGGACAACAGCTACGCAGCGTGGACGTGGGCCGTAGCCCGCCGTGATTGGGCGCGCCTGGATCAAGCGCTCGAGGGGTTGGCCGCCGCCAGCATCACGCTGGGGCTGTACGCCGAGGGCGCAGCGCATTTCGCCGCCGCCATCGCCGCGCTGGGAACGCCCGCCTCGGCGGCGGAGACGCGGCTACTGGCCCGGCTCCTGGCGCGCGGCGCGGAGCTCCTCTACCGGCAGAGCCGCCTCGCCGAGGCGCAGGCGCAGCTGCTGCGCGCGCTCTCGCTGGTGCAGGCAGAGGATCCCGCCGAGGCCGCCTATTGTCTGCATAATCTCAGCTATGTGGCTTATCTCCAGGCGCGCTTCGAGGAGGCCGTGACGTATGCCCATGACAGTCTCGCGCTGAGCGAACCGCTGGGCTGCCACATTCACAGCGCGGTCGCCTACAATCATCTGGGAATGGCCTATCACCGGCTGGGGCAGCTGGCGCCGGCCCGCGAAAGTTACGCGCGCGCGCTGGCCCTGTTCCGCGAGCACGAACCGGGGCGCGGGCTGGCGCTCACCCTCAACAATCTGGCGAATCTGCTGCTGGAATCCGCCGATTGGCCGGCAGCGGAGGCGCTGTACCGCGAGAGCCTGGCGCTTTCTGAGCAGTTGCAATATACGCACGGGCGCTCGCTCGCGCTCAACAATCTCAGCTATGTGCTGCACCGGCAGGGCCGGAACGCTGAGGCCGAGGCGTTGGCGCAAGAGGAGCTGGCTCTGGTGCAGCAGATGGGCGACGCGCTCAGCGAGGCCGGTTCGCTGGACACGCTGGGGATGCTGGCGTTGGCGCAAGGCGATGCGGCGCGCGCGGAGCACTATCACACGGCCAGTCTCAAATTGTGCCGGGAGCTGGAGGATCCCTGGGGTGTTGCCACGGAGCTCAACGCGCTGGGGCAGCTGGCGCTGTTGCGGCAGGCGTTCACGGCTGCCCGCGCTCACTTCACGGAAGCCGCGACGCTGGCCCTCAGCATCGAGGCGGCGCCGGTAGCCCTGACCGCGTTGGCGGGGGCCGCCGCCGCCTTACAGGGCGAGGGGAATGCGCGCCTGGCTCTGGCGCTGCTCGCCTGCGTCGCGCAGCATCCGGCGGCCACGGCAGACTTGCGCGCCGAAGCCGCCGAACGCTGCGCTGCGTTGCGCGCGGTGCTTCCCACGCAGGCCGAGCGGGATAGCGTTTTGTGGACGTTGCCAGAAGCGGTGAGAATGCTGGCGATGTAGCGCTGCGGGGTGGGACTTTCGTAGCAGGTCGCTGACCGAAACCGCACTGCGCCTCGCACAGTGGCTCTGAAGCGCGAGCAAGGCATTCGCCTGGGGTTGATGCAGCAGCCACATCGCACAGCGAGCCTTACAGGGAACGCAGAAGCCCGCCGAGTTGCTACGAATGCCTGGGTTTATCTTTACTCGTTCTGTCTTTCGTTTGGCATTATACTGCTTTTTGCAAACCTTAGTAACCTTTGGTGTTAGTTTGAAAAAGCGCAAGATGCTCCTATGCTATGGGTAGACCAACCTGGCGCAAAGGAGAATCTCATGACCACCCTTGATTTTATCACGGAACTGTTTTGCCGTGTCGTTGATGTACTGGCCAATGTGCCCAAGCATAGTCAGGCCAAGTTGTCACGCTCGCCTTGTTGTTTGCGCTCAAAGGGGTGGGCAATCGCGCGTTTTATCGCTGGCTGACGCGCGACTACCAGGCCTTGTTTCCGCACTTGCCGGAGCGCACGCGCTTGTTTCGCTTGTTCAATAGCCATCGCCGGTGGACCCAGCGGTTTATGGCTGAACCCACCTTGCTGGGCCTGATCGATACGTATGGCATTGAATTGATTCACCCCCGCCGCGAAGGGCGCAGTGCGCAGCAGATTGGCAAAAAAGGCCTGTCGAACAAACGGTGGATCGTGGGCGGC
>Ga0208824_1002526_pt1 | contig 13977 bp, 13 predicted proteins | sample AD_JPNTR3_MetaG_FD_184447 | JGI IMG/M metagenome (GOLD analysis project Ga0208824, IMG submission 184447) | Active sludge microbial communities of municipal wastewater-treating anaerobic digesters from Japan - AD_JPNTR3_MetaG (SPAdes) (version 2) | ecosystem: Engineered > Bioreactor > Anaerobic...
GTCGGAGAGATAGAAGGTTCTGCTTCAAGTTGCGGTGTTTCAGTAAATTCCTCAGTTTGTTTAATTTCTTCTTTTTCGCTTTCTATTTCGTTTTGAGCCGCCGATTCCACTGTTTCTTTTATGGCTGATTCAGCGGCCGGTTCTACGGCTTCGACCCGACGCTTTGGACGGGTCCTAATAACAACTGTCTTTTCTGTAGGTTCATTTTGTACTTCGATGCCGCTGGACTGGTTCTCGTTAGTGTAGATCTCCTCTCCCGTTAGTCCGGAAACCAGATCAAATTCAGCCTGATTTGTTTGCCCTTCTTCCTGATTTTCTTCGGTGCCGACAGTTCTCCGTTTCCTGATGATTGCCATTAAAATTCTCCATTATTTCGAATACCGCGTCTACATGGGGCTGTAGAACGGGAAATAGGTTTAATAATTGATATATGAATTTGAAAAGCCAAAAATTAAATCCTGTATGATTATTTATTAAGTTCGGAAGGCGTATAAATACTATAATAACACTTTAATGCTCTGTCAAGAACCGATAACTTGAAGCACCAGTTCCAGAGCTTTCTTTGCACTCTGCTTTCGGATCCTCTGTCTGCTCCCTTTGAGATGATGTAAAATACTGATGGGATGTTTCCCCCGTTTTCCGGCACTAATCCAAACTGTGCCAACCGGGACACCTGACTCATCAGATTCAGGACCAGCAATACCAGTTATTGCCACTGCAATATCTGCGGTGCTGTGCTGTAATGCCCCAATAACCATAGATTCTGCTATTTCTTTGCTAACCGGACTATTGGTTTTAATAAGGCTTTCATCAATACCGAGCATTTCCTGTTTTGCAGTATTCTGATAACAGACAAAACTGCCCCAAAACACCGCCGAAATACCCGGCACCGATGCTAAGATGTCCGCAACAAGACCCGCAGTGCATGATTCGGCACAAACAAGAGACAGGTGTTGAGAAGATAATTTCTGATATACCTTCTTTGCCAGAGTTTGTATCATTGCAGAGCACTTGAACGGCGCAACTCCGCCTTTATTTCCTCATTTGGCCGCGAAAATATTTCTACATAATCCTCTTTATCGGTCATGCTGCATTGGCCTTCAAACACCACCCCATCGGCTATACGGAGGCGATTGGCAGTTACATCTCCCTGAACAACTGAGCCCGGCAGCATATCAACCTTATCCACCGCAATGATTGAACCTCGGATAGTACCTTCCACAATAAGAGAAACGACCGAGAGATGATCTACTTCTACAACAGCACCTTTATCAACAATAAGTGAGCCCTGTCCCTCTATGGTCCCCTTAAATATGCCCCTAATGCAAAGTGTATCCTTAAATTTAAGAAACCCCGAATATCGGGTTTCCTTGCCAAAGGTGGTTACGGGCGCTTCAGGAGCTGTATCAACACCAGATATTTTTCGCTTTGAATCATTCTTTATTGTATTTTTAATCATCCTACATACCTATTTTGTGGTCATGACAAATACACCATCCCAGTCTTCTGGGGGCGGATTATCAATGTAATGCTTACATCGCAGATAATAAACCTTGGAAGGTCCATCGTTGGGATCGACACGCAAAGCATCGGAGAAAAATTGCAGGGCCTTGGCAAATTCCATTAATTTATAATAGCGTCTACCCTCTGCAAAAAGCTCCAATACTTTCTTTTTATTCTCATCAATCATGATGACCTCCCCAGTGAACCTCTTATTCCTGGTGCATACTCTTCCTGAATTGATGCTCCAGTGTCTTTAGCTCAATTTCATGCTGTTTAATTTTTTCTTTTTCCTTTTCAGAGCGTTCTATTTTAGCATCCATTTCCGCAAGCTGATGCTTCAGAGTTTTTGAGCTCGTTTTTATAAGTTCAAGCATTTTTTTAAGTTTTTCTGTGTCAGGAACCTGGCCTTCTGCGAGCTCTATTTGTGTTGCAGCCTTTTCGATTGCCTTGACTGAAGAGGCACAGGATTCCAATAACTGCTTCATTTCCTTGTTTATTTCTTCGCTTAATATAAGTTGACGCTCCCGGGTAGCAATTTGGGAGAATAACTCTCTGTTCCGCAGTACTGAACGGATTCTTGCCAGGACCTCAGAAAAATTATAGGGCTTTGTAATATAATCATCCACACCAAGTTCAAAACCTTCTACTTTATCCTTAACATCATCCATGGCTGAGAACATGATAATAGGAATATCCTTATAGGCCTGATAATCAACATGGTTTTTCAGGGTCTTGGTGACTTCCCAACCAGACATCTTGGGCATGATATTATCAAGAATGATAAGGTCTGGGGTAAACTTACGGACCTTTTCCAGGGCTTCCAGGCCATTTTCAGCCTTTTCTACATGAAAGCCAAGCTTTGAAAGCATGACATCAAAAAACTCGAGGTTAATCTGCTCATCATCAACGATAAGTATTTTTTTTCGTGCATCCATAAAGTTGCTCCATCCTTTACTCTTTCTGTATTGTCCTATGACGGGCCCTTATTGTCAATCTTATCGTACCAATAAATATAGAAAGCACCGATAGGAGAACAAATAGCTGGGCAAGAACATCCCCATACTTTGTATACCAGGTCCTGGTCGTAAGTAAAGGGACCTCCACAGTTAACTGGGTTTCGGTAAATTCCTTGGCCATGGCAATAATGCGCCCGTTTGGGTCGATTGCACAGGTTTGTCCGGAGGCTGTAGCCCGTACGACAGACCGTCTGTTTTCAACAGCCCGGAATACCGCCATGGTGGCATGCTGCATCTGGGCGGGAAGACTCTTAGACCATGCATCATTGGTCAAATTAACGATAAGTTCTGCTCCATTCGCTACAAAACGACGGCTTAGGTAACCGAAGGTATCCTCAAAACAGATGGGGGTGGAAAATTTAATCCCCTTCGTTTCAAATACCGTCGCTTCGGTCCCCTTTTTCCAGAAGTGGGTGTCTGCATTTCTGAGTGCATCATACACAAAGGGAAGCTGTGTCTTATATGGGAAATGTTCGGTAAAGGGAACGAGGTGCATTTTCCTGTAAATCTGTTTTTCTTCTCCCTTCTCAAAGAGTAGGACCGCATTATAATCAACCCGATCCCATATACCTTCATCGGTAAGTTCTTTTCGTGCATCATCATTACCAATGACATAGGGAATATCCTGGGTAGCAAGAAAGTCTAATAAGTCTTTGACCAGTTCATAGGAATCGGGGTCATCCCGGTATGTTTTATGCCAGTAAATACGGGGTACAAAGGCGGTTTCGGACCAGACGACAAGATCGGGTTTCTTTTCCTGATTAACCGCTTCCAGGGATAGTCTTTTTAAGATATTAAAATTCTGTCTATAGGCAGCTAGCCCCCCGCGCCAGGGATCTGAATTGTGCTGAACCAGGGCAATGCGGGCAACCGGAGCATCCTGATATGAAACCTGGGAGTTAAAACCATATATAAGGCTGACTGATAGGGCACCTATCCAGATAAGAAGGGGCAGCTGCTCCTGCTTAAAAAACTGAATATAACTTCTGTCAGGATTATCTCTTTTAAAAGTAAGTAACCGGGCCACATAGACAGAGGGAAAAAGGACCAACGCTGAGACAGCCCATACACCGAAAAGCGAAGCGATCTGTATAAGGGGAATCATCTCCCATTGGGAATACCCTGTTATTCCGTATGCATAGCCCAGGAAACCCTTAGTACGAAGATATTCATAGGCAAGCCATATGAGCCATTGGATTAGGTAGTGCTTTTGAGGAAAGAGCGTTTCGGCTAGTTTCAGAAAGGGGAAGAGGATCGCAAAGTAGGTTAAATAGATGATACCAACGATAAGCCCTGCTAAGGGATGAAAGACGCTAAGCCAGTAATTGAATAAGCCATAGGCAGTATAACCATATAAGGCACCCCAAAAAACGGAAGCCCCTATACTTACCCGGGAAATAACGAAAAAAACGGGTACATAGGCAATCCATGCAAAAATAGGGAACCCTTTAGGGGCCAAAAGATTTGGAAATGAAAGGGCAAATAAAACAGAACCAGCAACTATCAGTAAAACATTAATACCAGAATTTTTTATAAATTGCCGCTGGGAAGACGGCATCATGTCTCATCCCCGCCGACTCCTGATTCGGCATTGATTGTGGTGATGTTCCAAACACCTTTTTTTAATTCCTTACCGGGTCTGAAAGCTGCAACTCCATGGGAGGAAACAGAGACTGTAGCACCGGTCTTTGGATTACGGGCCTTCTGGCGGCCTTTTCGGAGCCGAATCTCGAAGGTACCAAAACCCCGCAGTTCGACAACCTGCCCTTCCATAAGACCCTGCTTGATAATCTCAAGCACCGAGTCGATGACCCCATGGATATCTTTTTTATCCATGCCAGTTTTTTGATACACTGAATCAATGATGTCGGCTTTTGTAAGCTTAGATCCGGCCATCTTTCCCCCAGGTCATCTTAAAATAATGTGTTGCCCCCGGAAAGGGAGCAACGTAGGAATTGAACAGAACTTATGCAGACTTGAAATTATTTAAAAGAATCTGCATACGAGACTTTTTACGTGCCGCAGCTTTTTTGTTGATAATACCCTTTTGAGCTGCACTATCAAGCTTCTTGATCATTTCTTTAAAGGAAGCCTCTGCATCTGCAGTATCCTTCTTTTGAACTGCACTTACAAATTTCTTTACACTGGTACGAACAGCGCTTTTTACCGCCTTATTGCGGAGCCTGCGCTCTTCACTTTGCCGATGTCTTTTTTCGGCTGAAGACTGCTTTGTTGCCAAAGGAAAACCCCCACTATTAATCAGTTAGTTATCTGATAAGCTATCAAATAAGTTCAATTCTGTCAACGAAAAAGCCCCGATATCGGGGCCCGTGATTCCGGCGATTGGTCCGATCTTTATTTAAAATCAGAGGGGCGCCGCTCTACCCGCTTGCACTTTTCACATTCGGCAACATTTTTCACCTTGCCGTTTTCGAAAAGAGTTTTCATTTTTATTTCGCCACCGCAGGAGCAGAAAAACTTCTGGGTTGCACTGGTTGTACGAGCGTTCTTACTGGCCTGAGCCATGGGTCCATCTCCTTGCCGGAATAACCGGCGATCAGCTTACTATATATGTGTATCCCTCAAAGGGTCTTCACATGCTCAAAGTAAGATACAATAGAGTACAAGCTTCTGTCAACCATAACTGGACCTTGTGCAGACTTTAAAAATAGTTTAATCTGATAGTCATTCTTTAAGTAAGAGGCTGTATATGCGTATAACAACAAGAGGAAGATATGCCCTCAGGGCTACTCTGGCGCTCGCACGCCTAAGTATGGATGGTTCGCCAGTTTCCATCAGCCGTTTGTCTGAAAAAGAGCAGATTTCATCAGTTTTTCTTGAACAGATTTTTTTTAAATTACGAAAAGCAGGCATAGTTGAATCAGTTCGCGGGCCAGGCGGTGGGTTCAGAATCGCTAAACCCCTGGATCAGATCACCGCCAAGGATATTCTCGATGCAGCTGGAGAAGGATTGGTACTTTCTCCCTGCGGTAATATAAAAAAAAACTGCAGCCATTTAAATGATTGCATTTCTTTTGCAATCTGGGCCGATGCAACAGAAATGGTTAATAATTTCTTTGCCAGCATGACCTTAGATTCTATTATTAAAAAATATATCTCCCAGTTCGAACATAATGCTGCCTCATGCAATGATTGATTTTAGGGGTGATACGCATGAAAGAAAACAAAATTGATGAACGGGCCTACAAAAAGGTTGTTGATGTACTAAAAAATCAAAAACAGGGCATGACTGTCGCTGATATTACAGCCAAGACAGCCCTGCCCCTTGATACTGTTAAAGAACTGGTTGTTATTGCCTCCGATGAATTCTCTGGCAGGATGCAGGTAACAGAGTCGGGGGAAATACTTTATTCCTTTCCGCGGGGCTTTAAAAGCAAGTACCGCGGTTTGGGCGTTGCCCTTAAAAAAGTATTTTCTGCTATAAAAAAAGGTGTAAAAACGGTTGGGGTCTGGTTATTTAAGACCTGGATTATGCTGATGCTGGTGGGCTATTTTGTCCTATTCATGGCCATAGCCCTGATAGCACTGCTGGCAAGCACCGTAATATCCGTATCAGGCTCGGGTGATAACCGTTCCAGTTCACGGCGCAACGATAGTATCGGCGGGCTCTATGCGGTCAGCTATATCCTCGATCTTATTATCCGGATCTGGTTCTATTCAGAGGTTTCAAAATCTATTGATAGATCCATCTACGGTTATGACCAGCGGGCGGTTAAACCAAAGGGAAGACCCCTGCATCATGCGGTGTTTTCATTTGTATTTGGTGATGGGGACCCGAATGCGGATTGGGAATCCCGTGAACGTAAAGCAGTTATTTCCTACATTCAGGCAAATAAGGGTATCATCAGTCTCCCGGAATTTATGATTCTCACCGGGGCTTCTCCCCAGGAAGCGGAACAGAAGATTACCCGCTATTGCGTAGAATTCGAAGGTATGCCGGAAGCTACTGAGGATGGGACCGTCATCTATCGATTCGAAGCCCTGCTATTGCGGGCCGATACTCAGGACCGCTCCTTTGCGGGCCTTTCGGCTCCTATAAAGCGGCTCCATGTTTTTTCTAAAAATACCAACAAGATGAACACCTGGTTTGGGATTATTAATGGGGTAAATTTGGTATTCGGTTCCTACTTTTTATATTTTGCCAATACCCTGGGGCCAATAGTTTCAAATACACAGGTCCGCGGCTCAAGCTATCTCTATGCCATTGCATATATATTATTCAGCGGCTTCTTTAACAATCCGCTTTGGGCCATCAATCTTATTCTTGGATTTACACCGGTTGCCTTTGCTATTTTATTCTACCTCATCCCCGCTATACGGTATTACAATCTAAATAAGACGAATGAACAGATTAAGCTGGAGAATCTTCGGAAAACCCTTTACCAGCAGATCTGGGAACATCCTCAATTGGTGCATCTGGAGGATGTGAATCCCGCTGCAGAGGAATATCGCCCCAGGGATTTTAAACAAAAAACGGAATTTCTCATTAAAGAATTGGGAACCTATAGTATTCCGGAAGTTAAGCTTGCCGATGATGGGACCACGATCTACTCGTTCCCCGATCTTGAACGGGAAAAACTGGTAATTTACAAAATTCGTTCCGCCGTGGAGCCATCCCAGTTCAAACTGGGCAAGACCATTTTTGACAGCCATGGGAATACATAGATATCAGTTCCTCTGCAGGAAGGATTCGGTTTTTTCCACGATTTGATTAAATTCTGTAAAAGCCTGCCGGGTTTCCGGCAGGGAACGGATAAATAAGTTTCCATAGCGCTTTTTAAGAAGGCGGCCGTCGAGGACTACCACGACCCCATGATCGGTAGAGGTTCTCATGAGACGGCCGAAGCCCTGTTTCAGTTTCATCACCGCTTCCGGCAGGGATAATTCCATGAAGGCACTGCGCCCCTGAGCTTCGATTGCTTCACAGCGGGCTTCAAACACCGGATCATTGGGGATACGGAAGGGAAGCCGGCAGATAATGACAAGGCGCAGTGTGTTGCCCGGTGCATCTACCCCTTCCCAGAACGAATCGGTTGCAAAGAGCACGCTGCGTTCATCCTGCAAAAAGGCTTGCAAAAGCCGGGTTCTGTCCTGGTCCCCCTGTTTAAGACAGCGGATGCCAAGCCCCTGCAATTCCTGCCGGGCATATTCATAGGCATTCTGGAGGGCTTTATAGGAAGTGAACAGGACCAGGGCGGACCCTCCTGAGGCGCTGATAAGCTCCAGTACGGCCTGATTTACAAAGGCATCATACCCGGTCTCATCGGGCAGCGGACGGTCCGTGGGGGCCGCAAGCAGAACTGCCCGTTCATAGGGAAAGGGTGATGGAAAGAGACCGCTTAGAATTTCTTTCTCAGCGTGCAAGTCCAAACCTACCCTTCGCATCCAATACTCGAAACGGTTATCGATGGTAAGGGTGGCAGATACACTGATAATGGTTTTAAATTGGTTCCAGAGGGCTTCCTGGAGTGAGGTGGCTATAACCAGGGGGGTTATGGAAAAACGGGCATACCCATCATTGCGGCGGCCATTCATCAACTCGATATAAAATATTGATTCGGGCCGTTCATCATATTCTAAAAAGGATCCGCAGATAGTACCAATTTGCTCAATCCTGCGGATAATCGCCTTAAGTTCCCAGATGAGGGGTTCATCCTCCAGGTCATCATGTATTTGTTCAAGGGCGGAATGGAGAGTTCCGCAGAGCTTGCCTATCGCTTGCCGGAGATCCCTCATGGAGGGCAGTAACTGGGAACTAAGGAGTTGTTTTTTTCCTGCCGTGAGGCGTAATACCCCTTCTTCTCCCAGGAGCGGAAGGGCACTGCGATCCAGGTTATCTACGGCATCCTTTACTGCCTGTACAGCCCCTTCGATGGTTTCCAAAAATTGTTCTGAGTTAAAGAGGGAAGCGAACCGTACTGCCAACCCAAAACGCTGCATCCGTTTTTTACGATAGATCCTACCGAGGAGATGCATGATGCTGAGCCGGCTGAAGGTCTCTGAAAAGAAGGAGGTGGCCGAATGTTCAATAGTGTGGGCCTCGTCCAGTATAATCCGCTGGTAGGGAGGAAGCACCACGGTCTGTTCATAACCGGCACCTTCCTTTCTGGCTGCCAGATCCGCAAAAAGAAGATGATGATTCACCACCAGGATCTGGGCATCCGCCGCTTCCCGTTTTAAAGCCTGGACAAAACAGCGTTCCCGTTCAGGGCAATGCATGGCAAGACACAGGTCTGGTTCTGAACAAATACGGGACCAAAGGTTCTCATCGGGGAGAAAGGGCAGCTCCGCTTTGCTTCCCGTACTGGTACTTTCTGACCATCGGACAATGGCTGCAAGTTGTTCAGCCTGCTCTTCCAAATCCAGGTCCTCTTCATGAATCGCATCCTGCAAGCGACGGAGGCAAAGGTAGTTAGACCGGCCTTTGATAAGCACCGCTTTTACTGGTTTCTTAAGGATGCCCGAAACAAGGGGTATATCCTTTTCATAGAGCTGCTGCTGTAAAGTGATAGTAGCCGTGGAGATTAGCACCCGTTCTTTATTCAGAATTGCATAGGCCATGGCGGGTAAAAGATAGGAAAAGGATTTTCCTACCCCGGTTCCCGCTTCTGCGCACACAATGGAATCGGTATTAAATCCCTGAATAATCAACCGCATTAGGGCAAGCTGGCTCGGCCTGCTTTCGTATTTTGGAAGCCGCTTGGCAATAGCGCCTCCAGGCTCCAGGGCTGATACCAATTTATCCGCATCGAGCTGTTTCTTCTCTTTTTTAGGAATGGGTTCGGCTATCACATAGAGCCGGCTCACCTCATTGTTAACGATAAAGGAGCCCAGGCCTGATTCTGCGGCTGAGGCTGCGATGGATAAATCATTTTCGCTGGGGCTGAGCTGTCCCGATGGGTGATTATGAATAAGAACGTCCGCATCTTCATAATAGACCGGCAGGGCTAATACGGCAGATTCATTTCCCCGGGCGGCAATCCGTATCCGATCCACCAGGCCGGCGCTATTCAGAAAACCGAGGGCAAAGACTTCATTCCCATCGGCTTCGGTTATTTCTTTGCGGAGTGATTCTATTGCTTCGGGACTGAGCCTTTTATCGGAACGCATAGCAATCCTAAAAAAATAGCCCGATAACGATTACTCGCTACCGGGCTTTGTTGGCATCTCCTAGGGGATTCGAACCCCTGTTGGCGGGATGAAAACCCGCTGTCCTAACCCCTAGACGAAGGAGACACGCATTTGCGCTTGACGGTTGTGAATATATCGAAAAGCTTATTACGTGTCAATAGGTTTATAAATTTTTTTTAAATTTTTTATCAGCTTTTTTATAAGATATGGCACGGATTATGCATACAGCTGCTATCCTACTGGTTTAATTTTTTTAAAAGCAGTTCCCTGAAACGCAGGGCTGCTTCATTATCCGGTTCAATTAAAAGGGCGTTTTCACAGTCCGCTAGAGCTTTAGGAATATCCCCAAGATGATAATAGGCCTGACCTCTACGGGAAAGAGCAAAGAACTGATAGGGGTTAAGCTGTAATGAAAGGGTAAAATCATCAATCGCTTCGCTGTATTGTTGTAAAACGGATTTTACTACCGCCCGGTAATAGGCTGCCTTATACGATGATGGGTCCAGGGCGAGAGACTGAGAAAAATCTTCTATGGCTTCTTCATAATGGGACTGGGCAAAGTGGGCCATGCCCCGGTGTTTATAAATTATTGATTTTACATAGGGATTGGGATTAGCCTGCAAAATACGGGTATATAATTCAATGGCCTTATCAAAATTTTCGTTATTATGAGCATAAAGGGCATCCAGGAGTAGATCATCTATCGATTCTCCGCCCTTGGAGGGTTCCAGCTTAAACAAGGGCTTAGGTTTATTTTCTTCGCTTGCAAGCTCTTCCTGGAAAAATAACGCGTCGGTAGCAGCCTCGATTTTCTTAAAGAAGCTTTCCCGCCGTTTTCCTAATTCCCGGTTCAGCTGTCGCTGATAGTCCCGAATTTCCTGAAAGACGATGTCCGCCAGTGACAGGCTTGCATTCACCGCCGCCAGTTTCCGTTTCATCGGCTCGTCAAAGGGGGTAAATTCGGCCTTATAGACCAGTTCGTGTTCTACCTCGGCCCATGCGTCCTGCAATATGGTCCGGATCTGAATTTCTGCACTGTCACAGCCAGCTTTTCCCCGTTTCTTTAGTATATCTTCGGGAATTTTTATCAAAATATGTGTCGATTCATAGCCAAACTCTTTAAATGAATAGTTGGATCCCTTCCGCTCTACCTCGGTAATCTGAAAGGCATTTTGAATCGCGGTCTCTACTGAAGAAAGATCCTCTATAAAGGTGCAAACGATTCGGAGTCCGATAAGGTCATTAATGACTGGAGCCTTCGTTTTGTCCTGTTGCTGCTGCAACAGACGAATATATTTTTTATAAAAACTTTGAAAACTTTTTGCCCTGCCCTTAACCGTTGGTTTTGGCCTCATAGTATGAAAAACCTCTTCGAGGCGGCCCTTAAGATCCTCTACAATGAGGACCCGATTATGGTAGGTTGCATCAAATTCTTTTTGCAATTTGCCCCTGTCGGGAAACCAGGAATTTTCTTTCATAGGAAAGAAATTATAGCATGAAAAAAGGGTTTGCAAACAGAATTTTAACCAGAGGCATGTTCAAAACCTAGGGAGTTCTGAACATGCTACCCTGTCAGGGCCTCTGATCTGCTAAAAGGTCCAGTTCTTTCTTGATGAGTGCCTCGACCTGTTTTGGCAGGGCACGCCGTGCTTCAGCATCCAGGTGAGCGGTTTCTATGGGCGGGAGAAATTTAAGATGAACCGGAACAGACTGAATCAGGCCAGTTTCTTCCCATACAGAGTAGCTGCCATGAATAACCAGCGGTACAATGGGAGCCTCTGCAAGGGTCGCAAGCTTGAAAGCCCCAGCCTTAAAGGGTAAGAGTCCCTGACCTCGACTCCGGGTACCTTCAGGGAAAATGATCATAGAGAGGCCATTTTTAATCCGTTGAGCACCCCGTTCTATGGCTCGTTTACCCTGGGCAATATTTTTACGGTCTATAAAAAGGCCCCCCAATAATAATACCCATAGATTCACAAAGGGAAGAAAAAGCACTTCCTTTTTAGCAATAAAACCAAAACGGCGGGGTATATAGGCCAGGGCGAGAATCACATCAAAATCGCCGGGATGATTTCCGACAAAACAGAGCGATCCTTTAGCAGGAATATGTTCCAGCCCTTCAACGGTAACCAGGGCTCCGGTTCCCCAAATCACCGCCTTTGCCCACCAGCTTGCAAAGTGCATTAGGAGCCAGTCCGTTAGTCTTTTAAGACTGACAAGAGATACTACAAAAAGAACGATGCCGAGGGGCAATACAATGAACACTGAAAGCCAGAAGCAGGTAAAAAACAGAATAGTTTTAATAATGGAGCCAGTCCGTTTCATAAGGGTCTCCTCTACATTGGTTATTCTACCAGGGACGCCAGTTTTTCCCGGATAAACTCGCTTTTTTCCTGAAGGCCAATCGTACCGGTTTGAAGAATGAGCACATTCGGCTGTTTTGGATCCAGCTTCACCTTGCCGGCGCTTTCTTTCATCAACCTTATGAGTCGCTCTACTTTTACCCTGGAGACCTTGGCAAATTCAATACGTACAAGTCCGCCCCGTTCTTTAAGGGCAGCAATTGCCAGGTCCTTGCAGATGATTCTAATTTCTGCCAGGGAAAGGAGACTCTGCACCACATCCGGCAGGGGCCCAAAGCGGTCCAGAAGTTCCGCATACACCTGTTCTAATTCGTCACGGCTCTGGATTGCGGCAATCTTTTTATATACCTCCATTTTTTCCTGGGCCGAATCTATATAGGAGTCGGGTATGAAGCCTGAATATTCGAGTTCCAGGTAGGTTTCGTTTTCTACCTCATAGTTGGTATCCTGCAGCTGTTGAACCGCTTCATCGAGGAGCCGCAGATACATATCAAAACCGACTGAATATATATCCCCCGATTGTTCCCGGCCAAGGAGGTTGCCCGCGCCCCGGATTTCCATATCCTTCATAGCGATTTTAAAGCCCGAACCAAGCTCGGTAAAATCAGAAATAACCTGAAGGCGTTTCATGGCAAGTTCAGAGAGGGCTTTATCTTTGGGATAAAACAGGTATGCATAGGCAATACGGTCAGAACGGCCTACCCGTCCCCGCAGCTGATAGAGCTGGGATACGCCGTACATGTCTGCCCGGTCTATAATAATCGTATTAACATTAGGGATATCGATGCCGTTTTCGATAATGGTCGTAGAAACGAGCACATGGAAGCCCCCGTGAATAAAGCGGTGCATCACATCTTCCAGTTCATGGGGAGCCATCTGACCATGAGCGATATCGATAAGCATTTCCGGTACGATTCGTTCAAGCATCCGGCGGACCTCATCCAGGCTTTCTACCCGATTATGCAGATAGAACACCTGCCCTCCCCGTTCAACCTCCCGCCTTATGGCCGCCGCAATCCGGTCTTCGTTGAACTCATCGATGGTGGTTTCCACCGGGTGGCGGTTATAGGGCGGCGTCGTCAGCAGACTCATGTCCCGGATTTTCAGAAGACTCATGTGGAGTGTCCGGGGAATGGGGGTGGCGCTTAGTGTGAGGCAGTCGATATTTGTTTTTAACTCCTTAAGCCGTTCCTTGTCCTTAACGCCAAATCGTTGTTCCTCGTCGATAACAAGGAGCCCTAAATCCTTAAAGACAACGTCCTTTTGAATTATCCGATGGGTGCCCACCAGAATATCGATTTCGCCTTTCTTTACGGCCTCCAGGGTTTTCCGTGCCTCCGCCTTGTCTACAAAGCGGGAAAGCATCCCCAGCCGCACCGGGAACTGGGCAAACCGTTCCTGAAAATTTTCATAGTGCTGTTCTGCCAGGATGGTGGTGGGGGCCAGAAAGGCTACCTGTTTGCCCCCCATCACGGCCTTAAAACAGGCCCTGACCGCAACCTCGGTTTTACCATACCCCACATCCCCGCAGACCAGCCGGTCCATGGGGAAGGGACTTTCCATGTCCCGTTTGATTTCTTCTACACAGCGGAGCTGATCCTCCGTTTCTTCATAGGGAAAGGCCGCTTCAAAGGCGGTTTGCCACTCGGTGTCCTTTGGGAACGCATAACCCTGAACAGCCTTTCGTTTTGAATAAAGGTCTATTAATCGCTGGGCGATGTCTTCTACAGACTTTTTTACTCGGTTTTTCCGGTTTTCCCAGCTCTTTGATCCCAGCTTATCAAGGCGAGGAGCATTTCCTTCGTTGCCGATGTATCGCTGAACCAGGTTTACCTGTTCTATGGGAACGAAGACATATTCTTCGTCCGCATATTCCAGTTTGATATAATCCCGTTCATTGCCCAGGGCTTTAATCCGTTCTATACCCTTAAAAAGACCTATAC
>Ga0208824_1002551_pt1 | contig 13897 bp, 19 predicted proteins | sample AD_JPNTR3_MetaG_FD_184447 | JGI IMG/M metagenome (GOLD analysis project Ga0208824, IMG submission 184447) | Active sludge microbial communities of municipal wastewater-treating anaerobic digesters from Japan - AD_JPNTR3_MetaG (SPAdes) (version 2) | ecosystem: Engineered > Bioreactor > Anaerobic...
GCATTGTATGAAGATGACTTTACAGAAGGGGTAAAAATGCTTGTAGTGTGTTTCTGTGCAAGTTTGTTTATTTACTTATTTGTTGGTTTTATGTCTACATCCTATTATACAGATGAAACTATTAATACAAATACCTATGATATTGTATCGTTACAGGATAAAACAGAAACAAAGGCTGAATATGCTGGTGGTTTTATTTATGGTCGTGGATACATAAAAAGTGAATTATACTATTATATTGCTGTTAAGTACCCACAAGGAGTAAAAATTGAAAAATACAACATTGACAATTGCTATCTGGTGCTAAACAACGATGAAAACCCCAGAATAGAAAGATATAACTATATAACTACAAAACGGCAACAAGAACGTTGGTTTATGGATGTTGATAGTGGACGATTAGCTTATTACAGAATTTATTTACCAGAGAACGCAATACAATTGGATATGGATTATAAGATTGATTTACAATAAAATAATTCTTTTAAGGGGAACAAACAATGAAAAAGAAAACACTTTATAAAGGTTTTGAGATTAATATTAGTAGAGAACCAAGTCTTGGTGGAGATATGTATTGGTATTATCATATTATTGAACCTGATGGAGTTTTTATTGTAGATTCTTTTACCTGTTCAAATGATACATACCAAACTATATTGGGATAAACAACTTTGATGGTGGTTTACAGAAACAAGCATAAAAAATACACAGCATTTCAAACACCTTTCATGGTGGTTGTAGTTATGTTTTGAGGAAAGTGAGGTTGGACAAGATGGATAAACAAGCACAATGGGATATAGAAACTTTGCAAAAAACGATAGGTGTTATTCCTTACGAAGAAATGGAACGGGATGCCATAGAAAGAGCAATTAAAGCCTTAGAAAAGCAAGTGCCGCAAAAGGTTGTTGAAACACCCGATAAGCATAAATACGGTTACTGCCACAGTTACTGCCCTGTATGCGGAAGGATATATTGGGATAAGTGCCATGTGGGAAACTATTGCGATAGTTGCGGGCAAAGATTGGATGTCGAACACGATGCCTAAAGCGATATTGGAGGTGGCGATGCCGGAGAGTTGCAGGGCGTGTAAATTAGGGCATTATGACGAATTATACGGACTTACGCATTGTGATATATTGCGGAAGTGTATGCCTTATGAGGGTAGACACAAAGCCTGCCCGTTGAAGCTGGTGGAGGAGAAGGGGGTTGAATGACTTGATGTTGAGCGATGAATCTACTGCAAAGTTTGAAATTGAGCTAGTTAATAAACAAGTACAAAAAATTAAACAAGCAAAAAAAGATTGTCAAACACATTATGGCAAACAACTTGGATGTGGCATTTGTAAAGCATTGCAATTATGCATGTGGATCGATGAATTGGTCGATACAATAGAAGCCATGCGGAAGCACATCGAAGCCTTGCAGCAGGAGAATGAGCAACTACGGGCGCAGGTGGCGCAGTACAGGGATGCGCTGAAAGAGATATTCAAACTGCTTGAGGAACATGAACCGATCTGGTATTTGCGCAAGCACTATAATCTCATTACTGTCGCCCTCTCCGACACGCCCGCCGACTACCACAATCCCGCTGATGTGGCGGTGCTGAAACAGGCGAGAGAAGCGTTAAACGGGCTTATGAATGCTTATTGTGTAGACTACAATTGCCCTTACGAATTTTGCAGATCAAGTTGTGAAGGATATAACGGCATAAAGAGCGCAAATAAAGCCCTTGCCGCCATCGACAATGCGATAGGAGGAAAGGAAGATGTTTAATAAACTAACGGTACGATTACCAGACGAACCAATATACATACCTGATGAAAACAAATGGAGCGTAACGGATGAATTCGGCGCAAAATGCTTAATTGGCGAAGTTGTTAACCGCCTTGCCGCATACGAGGACAGCGGATTGTCGCCGGAGGAAGTGCAAAAACTCAAAAAGTCAGACGCAAGCAAAGAACAGTGTACAATTGACCAGCATGGCGAGATACACAGGTTGCGGGACGAGTTGAAACGCTACAAACAAGCGGAGCAAGAAGGGCGCCTGGTGGTGTTGCCGGAGACTGGAATTAGTGATCTATCGGACGGATATCACACCTTCAACGAGTTGTATCATCATCGGGCTGTACTTTTCAGTGTCATTTGCAACCAGAACAAGGACAAAGCATGGAAATCTTGGAAACATGCCGATGGAACTATGTTTGATGATTACTTTATCGTTGGCATTACTACTCCAAAAGGTGATTATACCTATCATTACCATAAAGATTATTGGGGTTATTTTGATGTTAAAGTATTAGAACATGCACCTAAATGGGATGGACATAAACCAGAAGATGTTACACGTTTATTATCATTAGTTTGAATGAAAATAATATTTTATCGTGTTGGGAGTTGATTTTGTGAAGGTATATTCTGGTCAGCCTGATACTAAAAAAGTTACTACATATTACATTAAGAATGGCAAGGTAGCAATTAAAATAAAATATATGAAAAAGGAAAAGGAAAAGGAGAAGTAATATATATGTCATACTGTGCATACATAACTAGAATAAAAAATATTAGGAAACATAGCAATGCTGATAGACTTCAAGTGGGAGAATGCTTCGGTAATTTTGTCATAGTAGATTTAAAAACACAAGATAATGAACTTGGTGTCTATTTTCCTACTGATGGTAAATTGGGAGTAGAATATTGTGAAGCTAACAACCTTCTTAGAAAGAAAGATGAAAATGGCAATAATATTGGTGGTTATCTTGAGCCTGAAAAGCGTCATGTTTCAACTTTAAAATTACGTGGTGAAAAATCAGATGGTTTGTTTATGCCATTGAAAAGTCTTGATCAATTTACGGATATAAACAAATTAAATGAAGGAGATACAATTACTATTCTCAATGGTATTTTGATTTGTGAAAAATATATTCCAAAAAGAAATCAGCGTCAAAACACACAAGGCAATAAAAAAGGAAAACAAAAGATTGAAAAAGAATTTTATCCATTTTTTGAAGAACATGTTGATACTTCTCAGTTGGCGTATAATCTTGGGCAATTTAAAAAAGGAGATTTATGTTACATAACTTTAAAAATGCATGGAACTTCACAAAGAACTTCATATACTATTAAAGAACAAAAGATTGTGTTGCCTAGTTTTATACATAAATTACTAACTATATTAAAAATTAAATTAAAAAATAAAACATCATGGGAATATGTTACTGGAACAAGAAGGGTTGTACTAAAGGATTATAATGGCGGCTTTTATGGCAGTAATGCATTTAGACAACAATGGCATGATTATTTCAAGGGGAAATTAAATAAAGGTGAAAGTATTTATTATGAAGTAGTGGGGTATACCCATGATTCACAAACCATTATGCCAGAGTGTAGTAATAAAAAAACTAAAGATAAAGAATTTATTAAACAATATGGAGATACAACAAGATTTACATATGGATGTGGAATTGGTCAAAATGATATTTATGTATATAGGATGACTATGACAAATGAAGATGGAACAACAGTAGAATATCCTTGGCATCTTGTTAAATTACGTTGTGAACAAATGGGAGTAAAATTTTGTCCTGAGTTTGATAAATTTTTATTTACTACACAAGAAGATTTAATGGAACGTGTAGAAAAGTATTATGATGGAATTGATCCGGTAGGTAAAACTCATATTCGTGAAGGTGTTGTTATACGAATTGATAATAAAGAAAAATTCACGGCATTTAAACACAAAAACTTTTGGTTCAAATGCTTAGAAGGGATCACAAAGGCTGATGATGTTTTAGACATTGAAGAAGCTGAAACAATAGGTGGAGGTAATGAATAATTTTATTATGCTCATAGGCTTGCCGGGTTCAGGCAAGTCTACAAAAGCACAAGAATTGTCAAAAGAATATAATGCCGTAATTCATTCATCTGATAAGATTCGTGAAGAATTGTTTGGCACAGAAGATATTCAAAATGATAATGATTTAGTGTTCCAAACATTGCATAAACGAATTAAATCAGATTTAAGAGATGGTAAAAATGTTATTTATGATGCAACGAATATCAACTATAAGCGAAGAAAGACATTTTTACAAGAAATAAAAAAGATTGAATGTGAGAAGATTGCTATTTTAATGGCTACTCCTTATAAAGATTGTTTAGAGAATAATTTAAAAAGGGAAAGGAAAGTGCCAGAAGAAGTAATTACCAGAATGTATAAAAACTTTTATATACCTCAGTATTATGAGGGATGGCATGATATACAAATTATTTGGAATTATCAAGATGAAGATTTTAATGGGGAAGCACTTTTTGAAGAGTTATGTGCAATTCCGCAAGAAAATCCATACCATACTTTAACCATTGGAGACCATTGCAATAAATGTTATGAGATATTAGAAGCAAAAAATCTAAGTTGTTTTATTGATGTGGCAGGACAATTTCATGACATTGGAAAAAAGTTCACAAAAGAATTTAATGAAGAAAAAGGTTACTGTACATATTATCAACATCATTTAGTTTCTGCATATGACACAATGTTTTATTTAGATAAGATATTTTTTGAAAATGAAATTCTTGAAACATGTGCTTATATTACTTGGCATATGCAACCATTTTTTATCCAGACAGAAGAAGCAAAGAATAAATTTATAAAATTAGTTGGACAAGAGTTTTATGATAATCTAATGTTGTTGCATGAAGCTGATAAATTAGCAAAATAAAAATCACACATACTACATATAGTATCTACCATGTTATACATACACTATATATAGTATACAAAATACAATAAAATCTATCTTTTATTAGGAAGCGGTGAAAAAAATGATTATACCCGTTAGATGTTATGGAGCAGATGATAATTTATGCGACAAAATTATGAATCATGAATGTTCAGAATGCAACGGATGCGCTGAAGGAAATCAATATTTTGAAATTAATGAGTACGATGAATTTTTTACTGTCAATTTTTATCATAAGATTGGTGACATAGAAATTATAAGGTGTTCTGAAAGAATAGATAAAAAGACATTTAAATTATGGTAGATAAGATCAATTTTTTATAAAGATGAAAAAGAAAGAAGATATTTGTCTACACAAGAAATAATTGATTTAAAGATTGAAAATCAGGAATTAGGAAAATATTTACAATAAAATCAAATTTTTATTGTAAAGGAGAATTAACAATGAAATGTTTTTATCACAATGATATGGATGGCAGGTGTGCAGGATCTATAGTAGCACAATACGAAAAGAATTATAATAAGGAAAATTTCTTTGAAGTAGATTATATGATGGAATTGCCAATAGATAGAATACAAGAAAACGAAACTGTATATCTTGTTGATTATTCATTCAAAAAAGATACAGTATGGCAACTTGAAAAAATATTAGAGATAACGAGAAATGTTATTTGGATAGACCATCATACTTCTAGTTTAAATCTGGAAAGAGAGTTATCTTGGGTTAAAGAAATTGAAGGTGTTCGTCAAGATAAAATCTCTGGAGCAGGACTAACGTATATGTATTTAATGGGTTCAGAATTTGAAGATATGCCATATTATATACAACTTGTAAGTGATTATGATTGTTGGATTTACAATTATGAACCTGATACAACACATTTTAAACTTGGTATAGAAACAACAAATTATGATGCGACTGATGAGATTTGGAGAGTATTAAGCGGGACTTGGTATGATAATAAACCTGTTGGAATTGGGAGTTCTGAAAATACATTTAAAAATATATTGAGTTATGGTAAAACTATAAAAACTTTTATTGATCAAGATAATGAATATTATTTATCACATTTTGGTTATGAATCTGAATTGCTTGGGCATAAATGTTATGTGGTAAATAAAAAAAGCAACAGTTGGATTTTTGGTGATAAAATCAATCAATATCCATTTGTAGTTGTTTGGGTATTTACTGGTGATAAGTATTCATATTCATTATTTTCTACCAATAAAGACGTTGATTGTAGTAAGATTGCGGAACAATTAGGTGGTGGAGGACATAAAGGTGCTGCTGGATTTTCTTCAGATAAATTGTTGGTAGTTAAAAAATAAATGAAATGTACGTTTTATTTGAAAGGAGTAGTTTATGTACATATACGAAAATCATATGGGTGGGTTATACGCCACAGAAAATGAAATGCCTTATGAAAGTAGATATTGTGATTTCTGTGGTGATTCAGACACACTATTAGGAAAAGCAGAAACAAGAAAAGAGTTGTTTTGGTTAATTGCAAGAACATACTATGCTAAAGAATATAAAAGAGAATTTTTAAATGAGTGTTTTCCAAGATAAAAGAGCGATTTTATCAGGAGGTGATTGTGTTTATAGAATTATATTGGTTGTTTCCAAACTCATTCTTGTTTGGAATATCTTTTACGGAAACAGGATTTGATTTATGTTTAGGAATTTTAGTATTAAGTTTTAATAAACAAGAATAAAAATTATATATAAAAATTAAAATAATATTGTTTAACCTATTGACACACAATTTACTTTCATGATATACTTAATATATATGGGTAGAGGAGGTGAAATGTATATATGAGAAAGTTTACAGAATCAACTGCATTACAAGCTATTAAAGGATTGGAGATAAGAGGCAAGGTTATATTTTTAGGAAAAGGTGTAACTGGATTAAAGGCTTGTGCAGCTTTAGATTATCTGCAAAATCATTGTGGTTATAAAATTGTATAATGAAAGGATAATTTTATCATGTTTAATAATGATCTTGTAAGAACACAAGATATGTTACAGGATTATTAAATAAAAAATGCATTTTATCAGGTTTGGAGAAAATTATGCATATTTTTCATAAATGGTTAAAAATCAAGGAAAATGATAAATGGTTGTTTGAAAGGTGCGGTAAATGTGGCTTTGAAAGATGGGTTGAGAAATTTTTAGGTGGATATCAACCAAGACCATAAATTCACCAAATAAAAATCAGATTTTATTGTCTGAAATAAGGGTTAATCCCATAAACCTGTTATTATCTTTATGGAAAGGAGAATGTTTATAAAAGTTAAAGGTGGTTTAATTAAGCCGATTTGACGTGTTTTGTCCCCGCCTAATGCATATACGCATAAAAACAATAAAATTATATTATCCATATTGCAATATAGGTAAATTAAATTGAAAAGGAGTAAATACATATGGCTGAAAAGCAAGAAAATAAATTGAAGTTGTGGAAACAACACAAAAGATTGTTTACTGTTGTCGGAGTAGCAAAAGTAAATGATTATACAGTTCAGGAAGAAACCTCTGAAAGTGGGTTCAAATACAGAAAGATTCGTTTAGGTGTTCAGACAGAAGAAGGAAATACGGTTTATTGTGAAGCTATGGGAGGGTATTTCCCCAACAGAGATGAGAATAAATTGTATGTGCAATCAAAGGAAGATTATAAACAATTTGATATTGCATGGGAAGATAGATTTAATGAAGAAGTTATTAAGTCAATCAATCCTCTTTCTTTAATTACAATCGGCTTAGAAAAGACAGATAAAGATAAGACGTATTATAAGAATTTTGTAAGCTGGTTTGATGCTTGCGACTATGTTAAACAACATATTAAAGATGGAATGGTTGTTCGAGTACAAGGAGAGTTAAAGTATTCTGAATACAATGATAAGCTGCAGGTAAAAAAAGAGATTCAAAGTATTGTTTTAAGCGCAGCAACTCCTGATAAGTATGGTGCAACATTTATCCAGTCTGTTCTTTTGCAAAAGGACGCTATTGACAAATCCCATGTAAAAGACGATGGAGAATTAGATATTGTAGCACAGGTATTGGATTATGACAGAGAAGCAAAGGTTACAAGACCTTACAATGTAATCTATAAGGTAGCTTTAAATAAGGATAATAAGGACAAGATTACTAAGGTTTTAGAGAAATTTGTTAAAGTCAGTAAATCTGATGTTGTGCGTGTATTGAACATTGAAGGTATTATTAGAGAAGGAACAGAAATCAGTCAAGTAAAGCCTGAAGATATTGATCCTGAAATGAGGGAATTGATTGAAATGGGAATCTATGACGAAGAAGAAATTATCAATAAAATGGTAGTAAAGGGCAACTCTATTTCTAAGCTTTATTTTACAAGACCTTATATTAAAAAGAATAAGGAAACTGAAAAGCTTGAAGTAGAAGTGAATGATGATTTTTATAAACCTTCTGATTTGATTTTTGAAGCTTCTGAAAAGAAAACTGAAACTAATGCTTCTGTAGAAGTATCAGATGATGAATTGGATGATTTATTGAGCGATCTTGACAATTTATAATTGAATGGAGGAAATAATACATATGGAATTTAGAAAACCACAGCAAGCCAGAAAAGGAATTAAGATTCTTGCGTGGGGAGATAGTGGCGTTGGTAAGTCAACCTTCGCCCTTACTTTCCCTAAGATTGTGTCTATAGATAGTGATGATGGTCAATCATTTTATGAAGATAATCCCAATATTGTATTTATTGCAAATACAGCTTCAGTCAAAGACTTTGAAGAAAGTTTGATTCAGATTGAAGAAGAAATGTTGGGACAGATTGATACATTAGTTGTAGACAGTGAAACCGTTTTTGCTGATAATATGCAACTTATGTTTATGGATGTAGTAGAAAAGAGAGCCAGAAGAAAGGGGCAAAGCGTTGATGACGCTAATCTTTCACCGAGGGAATGGGGAAAGATTAAGATTCTTAATAAGAAATTGTTTGCTTTGAAAACCAAACTTGCTTCTCAGGGAGTAAATATTGTTTCTATTGCAGAAAGTAAACCCATTAAAGAAAAGAAGGGCGAAAATTTTGTTATAGTAGGCTATGAACCTGATATGGCAAATAAATCAGACTTCAAGTATGATGTAATTATTAAACTTTACACTGAAAAGCAAGCCGATGGTTCAGAAAAGTATTATGGTTTGGTTCAGAAGGATCGTACTCAAACATACAAGAAAGGTGATATTATTGAAAATCCTTCATTCAAGTGTTGGGAATCCGTGGTAAATAAGATGGCTTCTCTTGAAGTAAGAAAGATTGATTATACAAATGATATTAAGAAAGATGAAGATTTAGCTGCTTCTTGGGAAGAACTTGAAAAAGCTGCAATTGATAGAGTTAAAGAAATTCTGTTATTAACTAAAACGGCTGATGAAGGGACTAAGACTAAAATTAAAACAATTTTAGCAGAATTAAAAAAGAGTGGAATTGATTTAAGCAAGCCTGAAACAAAGGAAGATGCAGAAAAGATAATTGAAGCATTAAGTGAATTTGAATAAATAGTAAGGGGGAGTGATCCCCCTTAACTTTCCATTAAAGGAAGTGAATAAATGATTAAATATAAACCTAAAAAGTGCCATTTATGCAAGGAATATATTAAAGATGAAGAACCTATTATTAAAGAACATATTACAATCAATGGGAATCGTCAATTAAGATTTTTACATTCAAAATGTGAAGTAGAATATGATTTAAGAGTGAAAGAAAATAAAGCATGGGATATTCTATATCAATACGTGCGAAAGGAAATCTTTCAATATAATCAAAAACAACCACTGTCTAACGAGCAAGTTAAAATGTTAAGATCATTTAGAGCAGGGGAAATGATTAGACGTGGTACAGTAATTCCGATTAATAATGAAGGTTTTTCTTATGAAACAATTTTAATTACTTTTAAATTACTCAAAAATCAGATATTAAAAAGTATAGAAAAAAAAGAATTTGATTCAGAATCAGCTAAAACAAAATATATAGCAGTAATAATTTCCAATCATATAATGGACGTTCATAAAAGAATTCAATTTAAAAAGCAACAAGATCAACTTGAAGAAATAAAAGTTGAAGTAAAAAATAGTAATTTCCAATCTCAATCAGATAAAAAAGATAAAAAGAAGCTATTTGATGATATGTGGTAAATGGGTGGTGATAACTATTTGGCAACGCAGGAACAATTTGAAGAAATTAGAAAGAAAATTTTATCTTATAAAGTCCCGGTAGAAGCAAGTATTGTAGGATGTCTATGGAAGAATCCTGATTTATACTATTCACTTGATTATGTAGATTTGGAACATTTTTCAAATAATATGTGGAAAGTATACTTTGTAATTGGGAAAGAGATGTTAAAAGAAGGAGATAAACAATTTGATGATGTTTCAGTAGCTTTATATCTTCAAAAACATCCTAAACTTGAAAAGAAGTATCAAGAGTATGGTGGTTATAATACCATTGAAGAAATGTTTACATACATAAATCCTATAAATTTAGATGGTTATATTCAAGACTTCCACAAATGGTGGACAATGCTACAACTATTAACTATGGGATTTCTTGATCCAGATAATTTCAAAAAATTTATAGATTTAACTTCAGAAGAAATATACAGTTATTACACAGCGAAAATAAATGATATTTTTATTCACGCTGATACAGAAGTAAAAAGCTATAATCTTTGTGATGGATTGACTGATTTAATCAAAGAGTGCGATAAAGGTTTATTAGAAGGACTTCCATTACATAATTCTCCAATATTAAATACTGAAATAGGCGGTTGTCGATTAGGAGAATTAACATTATTAGGAGCAAATAGTGGTGTAGGGAAAACCACTACTACAATTGAATTATTATTCCCTTCTATATTCAAACATGATCAACAACTTGTAATGATTATTAATGAACAAGATGAGAAAAAAATTAAACGTGAAATGATATGTTGGATTGCCAATAATATTTATGGTGGGAATTTTGATAAAAAGAGATTTAGACAAGGGCATTTTATTCAGGAAGAATGGGATATTCTTAATAAATCAGCTAAGTACTTGGAAGAGAAAAAAGAAACTCGTCACATTACCGTTATTCCTTTAACTCAATATAAAACTTCTACGGTTCTAAAAATTATTAATAAATATTCTGCTATGGGAGTTAAATATTTCGTTTTAGATACTTTTAAATTGAGCCAAGATAAAAAAACAGCAGACTTTTGGTTAGAAATGCAGAATGATATGGTTAAATTATATGATTGTATAAAACCGTCAGCAAACAATGTTCATTTATGGTGTACGGTTCAGTTGTCCAAAGAAGCAATAAATAAACGATATTTAAATCAATACTGTATGGGTATGGCTAAAAATATTGTAGACGTTGCCAGCACAGTAATCATGCTTAGGAAAATGAGAGAAGATGAAAAACAAGGTGGTTCTCATACTCTTGAAGTAAAAAAGCCTGTAGGAAAAAGTAAAATTATTATTTCTTTAAAACCAGAAACAATTTACACATTAGCTTTTATCGTGAAAAATCGTGAAGGTTCAACTAATGAATATCAAATAGTTATTGATAATAACTTAGCACTAAATAAATATGAAGAAGTGGGAGTGTGCAGAGTACCAGAAGATTATTAGAATGGAAACGGTGGTGATTAAGGGTGGATGCACAATCTCTAAAAGATATTTTGAAAGACAATCCAAAACAGATAGAACAAATATTAGAATCAGTAGGTTGTCATAGTTTTAAAGAGTATTCTTCAGAAATTAGATGTGCATTGCCGAATAAGCATAATTCCACATCTGTTTCTGTAAAGAAGGATACATTAAAAAGTAAAATATATTTACCAAATGAAAAGGTTATATTTGGGGATATTTTTACAATTGTGATGAATTTAAATAATAATTGCAAATTTCCAGAAGCATTAAAAAAATGTCATGATGTATTAGGGTATGAGTTTGAATATGTATTTAAAAAAGAAAATGAAGATGAACATCCTTTAGCTATGTTTAGAAAAATAAAAAGACGTAGACAAGGATTAAATGAAATAAGAAAATATCCAGAAGAAATATTAGATCAGTATCTTCCATATCCACATATAAAATTTGTAAATGATAAAATTTCTCCTGCTACTCAAACAAAATATGGAATTCATTATTCAGAAACACATCAACGAATTTTGATTCCCCATTATCACCATCAGACAGGAGAAATTGTAGGAATATTTGGAAGAACCGTAATTGAAAATTATGATGAATTAGGAATACCAAAATACTACGGGGTTATCCCATATCCAAAAACCAAAAATTTATATGGCTTATATCAAAATTATGAAGGGATACAACAAAAGAATTATGTAGTGGTTTTAGAAAGTGAAAAGTCTGTCATGCAGTTAGATAGCATGGGTTATGACTTTGGTGTTGCAGTAGGTTGTCATGATATAAGTCCAGAACAAAGAAGTATTTTAATAGGATTAGATGTTGAAATAATAGTAGCTTTTGATAAAGGAATATCAAAAGAACATATAGGAAAAACTTGTGAACAATTCTATAAAAAACGAAGCGTAAGCTATATTATTGATGAAGATGGTTTATTAAATGACAAAGACTCTCCTACGGATCATGGGAAGATAATATTTGACTTATTGTTTAATTCAAGAAAAGTTTATGAAAGGAATCAGTTTTTATGAGTGATAGAGAAAAAAATATCCCTGAACAATATAAGGGAGTCAGGTTGTGGTCATATTCAAGAGTAAATGAATTTGTTGAATGTAAGTATGGATATTTTTTACATAGAATTTTGAAAAAAGAAGGGGCAGATAATATTTATGGAGTTGTTGGAAACTTAGTACATGATATTCTTGAAAGATACTACAATAAAGAAATCCCTTATGAACAAATGATTGATGAATTTGAAAATGGATTCATGTTAGTTGAAAATTCTAATTTCAAATTTTCTAATGATTCTGATAAAAATGAAAGTATGAAAAAAAAATATTATGATTGTATTATTCATTTTTTCAACAACCATCAGCCAGTGCCATACAAGATTTATAATGAATTTGAATTTTTTATCCCCGTAGATGAATATTTGTTTCTTGGCTATGTAGATGCTTTCCATATAGATGAAAATAAAAATGTCTACATTACTGACTATAAAACATCGACTATCTATTCAGGGAAGAAAATATTACAAAACCAAAAGCAATTAGTATTATATGCTTATTATTTTTACAAAAGAGGAATTCCCATTGAAAAGATTAAAGCTAGATGGAATTTCTTAAAATATTTAAATATAAGTTATATGCAAAAGAATGGGAAACTAAAAACATCAACTGCCGAAAGGAACAATTGGGTTGTTAAAATAAAAAGCAGATTACAAGGTAATTTGAAAGAATTAGGTTGGGATGAAGAACAAGTAGAAACTGCTTTAGAATTATGTATGAATCAAAATTCAATTAAGACATTGCCTAAAGAAGTACAAGACTTTTATACTATTGAAGATGCTTATGTATATGTAGAATTAAATGAAGAAACAATTCAAGAATTGATTAAAGAAATTAAATCAACAGTGAAAAGAATTATATCCTATGAAGATGAATATTTTATCAATGGAAATAATTTGTTTGAACGTGGAGACATTTCTCAAGAAGATTCGTTTTTCTGTTCTACGTTGTGCAGTTATAATAAGCATTGTAAGTATTTTCATGAGTACTTAGAAGATATAAACATGAATCGCACAAATGGGAATGAAGTGTCTGCTACTAACTGGTCACAAGATAAAAATAAAGAAATTGATTTGGATGCAGAATTAGATGCTTTATTGGCTGATTTGTAAGAAAGGACGATTAGATGTTTTTAGATACATATGTTCATGTCCATACAGAATATAGTAATTTAAGAATTAAGGATTCTACAGTAAAAATTAAAGACTTACTCAAATTATGTAAGGAACAAGGTGTTAAATCTTGTAGTATTACTGATCATGAAGCATTGACAGGTCATGTAGAATTTCTAAATGAAGTAAATAAAATGAAAAAGGATGGGTATGAAATAAAACCCATTCTTGGTAATGAAATTTATGTGACTGAAGATGATGCTCATAGTAAAAATGAAGGGCATTTTTCTGGCAGAGAATATAACCATTTAA
>Ga0208824_1002554_pt1 | contig 13872 bp, 7 predicted proteins | sample AD_JPNTR3_MetaG_FD_184447 | JGI IMG/M metagenome (GOLD analysis project Ga0208824, IMG submission 184447) | Active sludge microbial communities of municipal wastewater-treating anaerobic digesters from Japan - AD_JPNTR3_MetaG (SPAdes) (version 2) | ecosystem: Engineered > Bioreactor > Anaerobic >...
GCCAATGCAACAATATGCGGATATAGTCACGATGTATGAGGTTCTTAGAACAAGGCTTCCAAATGAATATGGTCAGGTAATCGATGTAGGTGAATCGATAGCAAAATGCAATCTTGGCATTAAATTGGCTGTAAGCGGGCATAGACTCAAGGCAACAAGATTTCTGCTTCTGAGCCTTCATCAAAAGTTCTCAGATGAAACATTGTCAAGTCAGCTAAAATGCCTAATTGCAGTAGTTTCTCCAAAGCTTTTTGCGATTGTCAAGCGTAAGTACTTGTCTATGAATGCAAAGTAACTGATTAGGTTAGTCTAAGCAAGATGAGGGAAAAAGTGAGGATGAGCGTTACGCTGCTCAAAAGCCAATCATGTTTGTAGATTGCCAAAAAAGTAGAAGCGCACTCTAGAAGATTGTATTGCCTATCCAAGGATAAGGATAGAGACTAGATTCCTCTAAGAAGTACTTTCTTCGTACCTGGCAGCGGGAATAAAGCTATACTTACGCATTCGAATTCATCGACTTGCAAAACATGGTTAGAGTGCCTACTGAGTTGACAGATTTACTTTCTGACTTCTATGGTATTAGATTCCAGTCTTCTGCTAATGCGTCATGTAGGCAATAGTAGGAGATTTTCTCTCTCGAGTAGTTAGTGCCTTTCCAAGTGGCTGTTTTCGGTACAAGCAAGCACAAGCAATCTGATGTTCGATTGGTCGCATAAGATGCTAGTATTGGAAATTATCGGATTTAATAGCGCGATGTTTTGGGCTCGACTTAGAGTGAGATCACGCAGTAATTCAGGCGAATCAACCAAACAAAACAAAGCTCTGTTTGTTTTGTAGCAGAAGGTTTTTCGTTTTCCTATAGGTGCAGACTTTGTTATAGAAATAATTTGGTAGGGTACTTATAGGAAAGCTCAGAGCTGAAGAGGGGAACTTTCAATGAAAGTGCTGATGATTACTAACCATATTATCGGCGGTGGTTCTGAAAAAGTTGCATTTGATACTATAAGAATTCTCAAGAGAAATATGCCTGATTGTGAGCTCTATCTGGCTTCATGTGCGGAACCCGCAGAGCAAGTCGTCATTGCGCCTTATGTTAGTGGTTTCGTACATCTAGAATCTAGCAAGGATCGGTTGCGCCCCTTACGGTACATTTTTAACAATTTCAATGAAAGACAATTGGAAGGTTTTTTTTCTTGTACCGAAATTGATGTTATTCATCTTCACTCTTTTATGGGTGAAATATCACCATCTATTATTTACGCTATAAGAAAATATAAACGTACTAATCGGGCGCTTCGGGTTATTCAAACGGTCCATGATTATGGTATCGCATGTCCTAATTCGTCGCTTTTCAACTACCATATGAATAAGCCTTGTCAAACATGCGTAGGGAAGCGATCTTACCTTAAGTGTAATATTGTCATAAATCGCTGCTATAGAGGGAGGATCATGATTAGTCTGCTAAAATATATTCGTATTGTTATCCTAAACCTAGTTAAGTACACCGAGATAGTCGATACATTTATCTGTCCTAGCGATTTTGCCAGAAATATTCTGGTGAAAGAAGGGATCGCGTCTGGAAAACTTAGGGTCATAAGAAATCCAATGTTACCCCTCTTTTGACATTTGACGTAACAGCAATCCTCAGGTAAAATAAGTGAAGATTGATGTGTAGGCTTTGTCTTGATACCTAATGGTCAAAACTGGCACTCGTTTTGTTGTCTTGGATTACTGAGCAAATAGCGGGAGATCGGTACGCTTCAAAGGAGACATCGTCGTTTGTAGCAATTGGGTCAATGACTTTATCCATTAAAATGTTAAGATAGACTATCGATTTCGGCGGCCTCTTGTCAAGATTTTCTAGTATGGGGAAAAGAGTGTGCAGATAACTAGACAGATTGTTTTTGTTGGCAGACTGTCATACGAAAAGGGAGTCGATGCGTTGATTGACGCATTTGTGTTGGCACAAAAGCACGGTGAGCTACGCGGGTACGAATTGGCGATTATTGGTGATGGTCCTCTGATGGGAAAACTCAAGGGTACTATCAATAAGGCCTATGGTCAAAGGATCCGTTTTGAAGGGTTTCTAAACTCTGTGAGTGTCATTGAACAGTTGAAATGCAGTGCGATCGCCGTTCTTCCGTCTGTATGGTACGAAAATGCTCCGATGAGCATTGTTGAAGCCATATATTGTGAGAACCTGCTCGCAGTCACAAATCATGGTGGAATGAAAGAGTTTGCATCAATGTTTCCGACGATAAAAACTTTTGAATATTCTAGGAACAAATTGGTATTTGCATCCAATATCCTAAAAACACTCGTCGACATTGATTACCACTATGATGAACTAAGCAAATACAAGGCAGAATCGAAACAACAGCTTTCAGTACTATGCGACCCGTTAATGTATTGCACCGAACTTAATCGAGTGTATAATGGATATGCATGATACAATTACAAAGCTAGGACAAAGTACTTGTCTTAACTTCATTGTTCGTGACCCGACATATTGGCACATTAGAGAGTCATGTCAGAATTCAAGATTAATGGGATCGTGATTTGCCAACTGACTCAGTTCTAGCTGTTATTGATATGCTATGAAATCACTCAACATTCATATTAGTAAAAGATCCTCCACAAGCCACTTGCTGTTCTTGCTGTTGGGTACCTACCTGTTAAACTTAGGTAATAATATCCTGCTTTACTCGGTGTTCAGCCTATACATGCTATTCGTTTCCTTATCATTCTGGTACTCGATAAGGATTGATAAAGCAGTATTTCTCTTTCTTCTTCTATCGGTAGCTTCCTTGTTTCTCTCCATAACCTTAAACGGAATTACGATACCAAGTATTCCGTCAGTTATTTGGTATAACATCGTCTTATTAGTTGCAAACATCCTATTATACAGTTTGACCACAAGCGCGATCGATTTTGAAAAGACCGCTAAGATATTGGTCGCTTTGTCATATCTGTATATTGGGAAAATAGTATTTGACATCCTGCAAATGATCACTGAGTTAAAGGTAGTTAGATATTCTGGTACTTTTAGCGATCCTAACTATTTTTCGATGATATGTTTGGTGTTTATATCGGTACTTGCATATTGGAATAACCATACCAAGAAGGAGGCTGCCGGACGGATATTCATAATACTTAATAGATCATTAATTGTTGCTTATAGTGTTGCACTTCTGCTTACCTTTTCTAGAAGTGGCATAATAGGATGGCTAATCTTTATAATTAGTGTTCTAGTGGGGAAAGTGAGCAAAGGTAGGCATAGGGTTTTGGAGATTAAGGTTCGCCCTATCCTAAGAGTACTTGCTATAATATATGCAATAAGCCTTTTAGTGGTATTTTTTCTTTCTAAGACTAAAATGTTTCAGATGATACTAAGTTACTTTAACCTAAGAATGTTTGGTGAAAGCGATGTGCGTTCTGGGTTATCCAGGCTATATGAGATAGCTGCAGGACTTAATTTCTATTCAGAGAGATTTCCATTATCTATAATTGGAATGGGTCACTCGATGAGTGAGGATGGGTCTCTATTTCGTGAATACTACAAAACTCAAATTGTTAGTTTTTATCCGCGGATTCACAATACCTTGGCAGCTATTCTATTCGAGGACGGCTTGGGGTCATTCTTAGTGTTTTTTTATATAATATATAGGAATTTTGATTTATTGTTGACGGCAGAGCATGAGGACAGATATATATTCATTGGTCTTTATCTTGGTATTTTGTTTATTTCTATGTTTGTCTGGAGTCTATATTTTATTCCGTTCTTTATTGCGATTTTCTGGTTTCCGGTGTTGATAAGCAAGAGTGACTTGAATAGCGGCCGTAAACTTTACTGAACGGTTCGTCTATTGCTGCTATTCTTTGAGGTTATAGGTAGGTATGGAGAAATTTTCAGTCTTGATGTCTGTTTACATTGGAGAAAATCCGGCGTTTCTTCATAGGGCGCTGGAAAGCATAACCTTTCAACAGTCCGTTCAGCCCGATGAGATTATTTTAGTAGAGGATGGACCGTTAACTGAACCGTTATACGTTACAATTAATGATTGGAGAAATGTACTGGGTAGCAGGCTGATATGTGTACCTTTACCAGAGAATCGTGGCCTTGGATTTGCCTTGAGGATAGGTATGCGCCATTGTAATAACGAAATAATTGCACGAATGGACAGTGATGACATTTCGTTGCCAGATAGGTTTGAAAAACAGCTTGAAGTTTTCGCTCAGACTGATGTTGACGTCTGTAGTTCCTGGGTGAGTGAATTCGTGGATAATGAGCGTCACATAGTGAGTTATAGAAGGGTTCCAGAGCGCCATGACGATATCGTCCATTTGCTAAAGCTAAGAAACGCCTTAAATCATCCAGCAACCATGTACAAAAAATCTAGTGTGCAAAAGGCAGGCGATTACCAATCCATGAATTTCTTTGAAGATTATTATCTTTGGATACGGATGGCAATGAGTGGATCAAAATTCTATAATATACAGCAGCCTTTGGTAAATATGCGATTTGGACCTGATCAACTGAAACGTAGGTCAGGTTTTAAGTACGCAAAAGTTGAGTATGTTTTTATTAGAAAATTGCATCAGATTGGTTACTTGGATGATCTCGAATTTATCCGAAACTTATTCCTAAGGATAACGCCGAGGATTGTGCCTCATAGAGCTTTTATGCGATTTTATAAATTATTGCGTAAGTTAAATTAGCTAAGAATGCAAGAAATGACTAATTACCAATTATTATAGGACTGTTTATGATACTAATTATTGGTGGGTCCGGCTTCATAGGTACGCGCATCTGCAAACGACTGGCAAACGATAAAGTTCAATTCACCATTGTCGACAAGGTAATAAGTAGGACATTTCCTGAACGTACTGTCCAATGTGACATTAGGAACTTGGACGATCTATGCAAGAAGCTTCGTGGAGATGTTATCATAAACTTGGCGGCAGAGCACCGGGATGATGTCACTCCTCGAAGCCTTTATGACGAGGTGAACGTCCAAGGAGCCAAGAATGTCTGTGCGGCAGCTGAACGAAATTACATTGATACAATTGTCTTTACGAGTTCGGTTGCAGTGTATGGCTTTGCTCCAGTTGGTACTGACGAAACTGGAGAAATCCATTACTTCAACGACTACGGCAGGACAAAATCAGAGGCTGAGAAGGTTTATAGGGCTTGGTTTGAAAAAGACCCTGAGCACAGGAAGTTAGTCATAGTAAGGCCTACAGTCGTATTTGGCGAGCAAAATCGGGGGAATGTCTATAACCTACTTAAACAGATATCCAGTAGTGTATTTATGATGGTCGGTTCTGGGAATAACATAAAGTCTATGGCTTACGTAGAGAATGTTGCAGCCTTTCTTGAATACACGTTGTCTTTTGATCGAGGTTTCTATCTTTACAACTATGTGGATAAGCCAGACTTTGATATGAATGCATTGGTCAAGACCGTATACGATCAGCTTGGCAGGAAACCTCTGATAAGGTTGCATTTACCGTATTGGATGGGTTATGCAGGTGGAAAGTTGTTTGACTTATTGGCACTGATTTCACAAAAAAAGTTCACAATCAGTTCCATACGGATAAAGAAGTTTTGTGAGAACACCTGTTTTAACACAAGCGTAGCAGAAACCGGCTTTATCCCCCCTGTGAGTATAGAAGAAGGAATTCGTAGGACCATTCAATACGAATTCCTTAACACAAATAAAGAAAAAGAACTATTCTATACAGAATAGTAGATGGCCGATTTGCGATCGTTTTCCAATATCCTGGTGACTGGCGGAGCAGGGTTTATCGGCTCGAACTTTATTCGCTACCTCTTCACCGATGCTGGGTTTAGCGGTCGGGTTATCAATCTCGATGCGCTCACCTATGCGGGCAACCCGCAGAACCTTGCCGATATCGCTGTGCAGTACAAGGATCGCTACATATTCGTCCATGGCGACATTCGCGATGCGGCGCTTGTGCAAAAGCTCTTTGCGGACTACGAGATCGACGCGGTGGTGCACTTTGCCGCGGAGAGCCACGTGGACCGCTCGATTCTTGATCCGCAATCCTTTATCACGACAAACGTGATGGGCACCTACACGCTTCTGGAAGCGGCGCGGCAGGCATGGAAGGGCAGGTATGGCGATGATCCTGCCACATTGTCCGGTGCAACGGATCAGGGCGCTGGCACGAGCGTGCTTTTCCACCACATTTCGACGGACGAAGTGTACGGAAGCCTGGGCGAGGAAGGCGCTTTTAAGGAGACCACCGCCTACGATCCGCGCTCGCCCTATTCTGCAAGCAAAGCGTCAAGCGACTTCCTCGTCAAGGCGTATGGCCACACCTACGGCTTGCCTGTGACCATCTCGAATTGCTCTAACAACTACGGGCCCTATCAGTTTCCGGAAAAACTCATCCCTCTTATGATCCTCAACATGCTGGAAGACAAGCCCCTCCCGGTCTATGGCGATGGCAGGAACATTCGCGACTGGCTCTATGTAGCCGACCACAACGCCGCGGTGTGGACCATCATGACGCGCGGACACATCGGGGAAATCTACAATATCGGCGGCGAGAACGAGTGGGAGAACATCAGGCTCCTTCACCGGCTTATCGAAATTGTCGCCGAAGAGACTGGCAAGCCTGTGCGGCAGCTTGAGGCGCTCATCACCTACGTCAAAGACAGGCCCGGCCACGACCGCCGCTACGCCATAGACTGCAGCAAGCTCAAGAACGAGCTCGGCTGGAAGCAGTCGGTGAGCTTTGACGAAGGCCTGCGCCACACGGTTCGCTGGTACTTGGACAATCCCGAGTGGATTGCCTCCGTGCGCTCAGGTGCTTACCGCGCTTGGCTCGCCACCAATTACGACAATCGCACATAAATCGCTCTCCATAGAATTCAGAAATATGGAGAGATAGATTCGAGCATTTGTAAGGAATCAGAGTGAAATGAGCGCCACGCTAGTGGCACGTGTCGATAATTTGATATAGTAGCGAATGCAGAGAGGAACGAATGTCGGATAAGAAAGCTAATGTTGAAGATCAGCTTGATCAAAGCGCATTAGGAAGAGATGAAGATGACGATGAGATCAGCCTACTCGATCTTGTCGCCGTGCTCTGGAAGCGTAAGAGGCTCATCATCGCAATCACAGGGCTCGTGGCTCTTGGCTCGCTCGCCTATTCAATAGGCTCCTTGCTTTTACCGCCCGAAAAGAGCTATTTGCCGGATGTCTACACGCCGAAGGCAACGATGCTAATCTCCTCGGGCACTTCGAGCAATAGCCTTTCATCGCTTCTTTCATCTTCAGGGCTTTCGAGTATCGCAGGGCTTGCAGGTGTTTCCACAGGCGGTAATGCGAATCAACAGCTTGCGCTTGTATTGGCCACCTCGAATACCACACTCGATCGGCTCAATCAGAAATTCGATTTCACGACTCGATACAAGATAAAGAAGGAGCCAGTATCGAGTACCCGAAAAGCCATCCTAAAGAATCTGTCAGCAAAAATCGACGAAAAATCGAATGTCTTTACGGTTTCTTTTACCGATAAGGATCCTGCCTTTGCCAAGCAAGTGGTGGATGAAGCGGTGAGCATTCTCGCAGAGCGCTTTGCCCAATTGAGTGGCAGCCAGGCTATCCAGCAAAAGGCGCTCCTCGAAAAACGGCTGGCCGATGTGGATGCCGCCATCAACGATCTGGAGGCTCAGGTTAAAGCATTCCAGAAAAAATACGGGGTGATTCAGGTCGATGCGCTTGCCACCGAGCAGATCACGATTCTTGCACGTCTTCGCTCTGAGTTCATCCTCAAGGAGATGGAGATCGAAAACTATAAGAAAGTCGCACGGATCAACGATCCTGTACTCACCCAGCTCAACAACGAGCGCGACGCACTCCTCGCCAAAATTAAAGAGATAGAGACTGGAACGGGTACTGGTTCAAAGGTTATGCCCAGCCAGCAACAACTTCCGACTATCGCCTTCGAGTACGCCAAGCTCGAGCGCGATCTCGCGGTCCAGACCGAACTTTTCAAAATATTAACTCAACAATATGAGATTGCCAAATTCAATGCTGCAGGGCAAGAGCCCGTCTTTCAGATCATTGAGATGGCAGAAGTACCCGACATGAAGTCAGGCCCCTCGCGCAGCATGATCTGCATTGTCGCTACACTGGCGGCATTCTTTGTCTCGATTCTCATCGCCTTTGTTTCAGAATCAATTTCGAAAACTCGTCATGATCCAGAGGCTATGGCACGTTTCAGGGCACTGAGCTCGGGGAAGGGAACAATCGAATGAAAAAAAGCATACTTGCCTGCGCGATGGGCCTTTTCATGGTGGCCTTTGCAGGAGCGCAGATTACTGGTTCAAGCAGCTCTGGAAGTGCGACAAGCGCAGGAAGCGGAACATCCGGAGGCATTTCGAGCACAAGCCTTTCCGTTCCGCTCTCCACTCAGCTGCCACAAATAAGTAACAACGCGAATCTCGCTATGTCGTCGCCTGAATATATGGTGACGCCCGGCGATATATATTCGCTTTCTTTCACTCGTGGGTTTCAGCAGGAAACGCTCTCTCTGCTTGTGGAAGGCGATAGTGCGATCAATGCGGGCTTTATGGGCAGAATTCAGGCTGCGGGAATGAAATTCACGGAGCTCAAGGAATTATTGATCAAGAAAACAGAGGCTGCATATCCCAATTCAAATCCTTCGCTCATCATCGTATCGACAGGGCTCTTCCCCGTAACCATTAAAGGAGAGATCACCGCGATTTCGGTTGAATCGGCGTGGGGTCTCTCGCGGCTATCAGCGCTCATAATGCCATATCTCACTGCGTATAGTTCGCGGCGCAGTGTCAAAGTTATCTCGAAAGATGGTGCTGCGAAGACGTACGATCTTTTCAAAGCCGATCGCTTTGGTGATACTTCGCAGAATCCCTTGCTTCGGCCAGGCGATGTGATCGAAGTAGGAAAAGCAGCGCGCATTGTGAGCGTGTTAGGTGCGGTACGTAAGCCTGGCAACTATGAACTTCTGCCAGGAGAGGGCGTGCGCGAGCTCATTCAGCTCTATGGCGATGGAGCCCTCGTGAGCGCAAATCTCAATTCAGTGGTGCTCACGCATCGAGCAAATCCGCAAAAGCCCGAGAGTGAGAGTATTCTTTTCGATTTCAATGCTGCATCACTCCCCGAGCTGGTCGATGGCGACATAGTGAAGCTCCTTAATCTCGAGGATTATCTGCCAGTTATCTATATTGAAGGCGCTATTCAGAGTGGACTTGTGCAGCTTGCACCGTCGCAAGGCAGTCAGGCGCTGACCACAGGTGTAGCCGATGCAAAGGCAAGCCTGCCAGCGGCCGAGCCTTCTTTTGTGGCAAGTCCTGTGATAACCGATCCCTATGGTATTGTGCGCACTGTATTTCGCGAAGGGCAGCGAGCCTTGCAGATTATGCTTCCGCTCAAAGCGCAGATTTCCAATCGAGCAGATTTGAAGCGTAGCTATATCATCCGTGGCCAAGAGAGGCTCCCGATCGATCTTGAAAAGCTCCTCTATCAGAACGAGATCTCGGTGGATGTGGTCTTGCAGCCCAACGATCGGATTGTGATCCCCTATGGCTATGAATCAGTCTATGTGAAAGGTGAAGTGAAGAGCGCGAGCTCGCTCGAGATAAAAGCAGGCTTGAGGCTCAACGATGTACTTAAGGATAATCTCACTGAGCTTTCTTCTCTGCGCGATATTTCGATTACCAGTGAAGATGGCAAAGTGGTGGTATGCGACCTTTTTAAGGCACAGCGCTTTGGAGATTTGACGCAGAACCCCCTCCTGCGGCCTGGGGACATGATCGAGGTCCAAAAGGCTTCGAGGATTGTGCAGATTGAGGGTGAGGTGAAACGGCAAGGCTTGTATCAGCTTCAGCCAGGCGAGGGAGCGAAGGAGCTCGTCGACTATTATGGTGATGGGCCTTTAGTGAGCGCAAACCTTAGTATGGCAGTACTGATTCGCAAAGCGAGCGCAAAAAATCCCGAGGGCCAGACCATAGTGTTCGATATGACTCAGGAAGCCTTCCCCGAACTAGAAAATGGCGATGTGCTGCGTATTCCAAGTCAAGAAGAATATTTGCCGGTGGTCTATATTGAAGGAGCCATCGCAAACGACCAAGGCACGCTTGCACAGACAACGGGTCTTGCAGGGAATACCGATGCCTACAATATCCGCAGGGCAGTCTACCGTAAAGATCTCCTGGTTTCCCAGGTGATGCGGCCCCTCGAACTCAAGCTTTCCCCGAGGGCGGATCCTCGGCATGCATATGTCGCACGAGGCCAGGAGAGGATTTTCGTCGATCTAGAAAAACTCTTGCATTTTTACAATGCGGCCGATGATGTAGTGCTCCAACCCGACGACCATATTGTGGTTCCCTATGGGCTCATCACCGCGCATATAAAAGGAGAAGTAAAGCAATCGGTGACTATCGATGTGGTATCGGGCCTGCGGCTCTCCGATGTGCTCAAAGAGAACCTTACTGTGCTTTCTTCGATCAGAGATATACGCATTACAAACCAAGATGGCAAGGTAGAGGTCTATGATCTCTTTAAGGCGCAGCGCTTTGGAGACCTCTCTCAGAATCCATTTATCAGGCCAGGAGATGTCATTGAGGTCGAGAAAGCCGAGAGAATCGTCCAGATCGACGGCGAAGTGAATCGGCCAGGAAGCTATCAGCTCCTTAAGGGAGAAGGGATAAAAGAGCTTGCAAGCTTCTACGGCAACGGACTTATGGCCGATGCCAAATCCGATTCGATGGTGCTCACCAGAAAAGCAACGCTCGATCAACCCGATGGTGAGAGCATTATATTCGATTTTGCTTCCACAGCATTACCAGAGATCGCCAATGGCGATGCGGTGCATGTACCAAGTCAAGAAGAATACTTGCCGGTAGTCTATATTGAAGGCGCAATTGTACCGGATCAGCCAGCAAATGCACAGTCAGGTTCTACGCAGAGCTCTGTGCAAGATTACAATATCCACCGCTCGCTTTTGCGCAAGGGTCAAATGATCTCTCAGATCATGAGGCCGCTCGAAAGCAAAATTCTGTCCAAGGCCGACCTACGAAACGCCTATATCGCGCGTGGCAGCGCTCGAATTGCAGTAGATCTTGAGAAGCTCTTACATTTCTATGATCCAGCGGACGATATCGTGCTCCAGCCCGATGACCACATTGTGGTGCCTTTTGGCCTCACTTATGTGTATGTGAAAGGTGAAGTGAAGAAGGCCTCGGCCATTGAGGTAACCTCGCAGAGTCGACTATGGGACATTATCAAGGACCTTACGACGACTTATTCGTCGCTTCGGGATATTCGGGTAACCAGCCTCGATGGTTCCTCGTCCACCTACGATATGTTCAAGGCAGATCGATTCGGCGACATGAGTCAGAACCCCTACATTCGCCCAGGCGATCAGATCGAATTGCAAAGAGCAGAGCGCCTCGTGCAGCTCGATGGCCAGGTACATCGGCCCGGAACTTATCAACTTTTGCCGAATGAAGGGGCTCGAGAGCTTATCGAGTACTATGGAGATGGGGCGCTTATCGATGCGAAAACTGATGCGCTCGTTTTGACGAGGAAGACCACTGCTGAAAATCCTGAGGGTGAATCGCAGGTATTCGACATAGCAGGCGATCGAGTACCTCTGCTCGTGGATGGGGATAAACTCCATGTGCCTAGTCGCGATGAGTATCTGCCCATTGTATATATTGAAGGAGCGCTGCTCGACGAAAAAAATCCCAAGGCATATGGCATGCAGCGCACTGTGTATCGCAAAGGTGAACTTGTATCGCAGGCAGTAAGGTCTTTTGCAACGAAACTGTCCCCTGATGCCAACCTTCGTCAAGCTTACATTGCGCGGGGCACTACCCGCATTGCGGTCGATTTGGAAAAGCTGCTCTTTTTCTATTCGCCATCAGACGATGTGGTGCTCAGCCCTGAAGATCATATTGTGATTCCCTTTGGGCTTTCGACCGTGACTGTGAAAGGCGAGGTCAAACAGGCGAGCATTGTTCCGGTGGTTGCAGGCCTTAGATTGAGCGATGCAATAAAGGACAATCTGACCACCTCCTCCTACATGCGCGATATCCAGGTCACGAGTGCGGATGGAAAGGTCGCACACTATGATCTCTTTAAGGCTGCTCGATTTGGGGATCTCGGTCAGAATCCACTTCTGCGGCCAGGCGATGTGATCGATATAGCGAGGGCGCCAAGAACGGTGAGTATCAGCGGCGAGGTAGCAAAGCCAGGTAGCTATCAATTGTTGGAAAACGAGGGCGTGAGCGAACTAGTGAAATATTACGCCGAAGGAGTGCTGCCAAGCGCCAAAACTGAATCGCTCGTGCTGAGCCGGAAGGCGACTGCCCAGAAACTTGAAGGCGAGAGCATTGTGTTCGATCTCAATGCGCAAAGCTATCCTATTCTCAACGATGCCGAGAGCATTCGAGTTCCTAGCCGTGAGGAATATCTGCCCGTTGTGTACATAGAAGGTGCCATTGCAGGCGATCCCGTGATACCGATGAGCACAGGTTCTGGGCAGCCAAGTTCGAGTGTGAGTAACGCGCAGAGCGGCTCAGCCGCAGCGAGCGGCCAACCCGCTTCCTATTCAATGCTCAGAATGGTCTATCGGGAAGGCATGACCGTATCGCTTATACTGCGGCCAATCAAAGATAAAATCTCAGCCTCAGCCGACCTGGCGCACGCCTTTGTGCTGCGCAAGGGTTTGGAGAGCCAGATCCCTGTTGATCTTCAGAAATTGCTCTATAGCAACGAGTTGGGCGGCGATATTGTGCTGAGGCCAGACGATAAGCTCGTTATCCCTTATGGTGCGATGTATGTCTTTGTGACCGGTGAGGTGACGAAATCGAGCTGGGTAGGAATTACGGGGCTCACGCGGCTACGCGATGTGGTTACTCCACTTTTAACCCGTTATTCTTCGATTCGCGATGTCAAGGTGAAAACCGCAGATGGCTTTGAGAAAACCTACGACCTTTTCAAAGCCGATCGCTATGGAGACCTTTCGCAAGATCCTTTCTTAAGGCCAGGCGATGAGATAAGGCTTTCGAAGTTGACGAATCCTGCGACAATTCAGGGCGAAGTCAAGAGACCTGGCGTCTATCAGCTTCTTTCTGGTGAAGGGCTCAAAGAGCTTATCGAAGTATATGCCGAGGGCTTTACCGAAAAAGCGAACACTTCGCGCATAACATTGTTACACTATTTTTCGGATACCTCGCCAGTGGGCGAGAAACTACAATTCGACTATACCGCATCCCCAAATATAGCATTGAGACCTTATGATGTGGTGAGCGTTCCTTCACTGCAAGAGCTCCTGCCTGTGGTGTGGTTTGAAGGTGCAGTGGGCTTAAGCTCAGTGGGTTCATCCCCTGAAACAAGCCAACGCATTGCTTACAATTTTGTGCCTGGCGAAACAGCATCGCAGGCTGCGCTCAATAACCGTAAGCTCTTTTCGGCAGTATCCGACCTTGCTTATTCCTATATTGTGCATGCAGATGGTTCGCAGACGCCAGTTAATCTCGCTAAGTTTATCTACGATTACGACCTCACGAACGATGTGCCGCTCAAGGCGAACGATACGATCATCGTGCCTTTCCGCCAGTTTTTTGTGACAGTATCGGGTGCTGTGCGTATTCCTGGGCGCTATCCGTATATTCCGAAAAGAACGTGGGATTACTACATCGGGCTCGCAGGCGGCTTTGATACCGATAAGAACTCAGGTCAAAAGATCACAATCTACGATGTCAAATCGCAAAAAGTTGCGATTGCAGGCCGAGAGATTCAGCCTGAGGATAATATAGTCGCAGAAAGCAATTCATTTACTTACAATATG
>Ga0208824_1002559_pt1 | contig 13864 bp, 10 predicted proteins | sample AD_JPNTR3_MetaG_FD_184447 | JGI IMG/M metagenome (GOLD analysis project Ga0208824, IMG submission 184447) | Active sludge microbial communities of municipal wastewater-treating anaerobic digesters from Japan - AD_JPNTR3_MetaG (SPAdes) (version 2) | ecosystem: Engineered > Bioreactor > Anaerobic...
CAGCCGCAATGGGTTTATTAGTACCGCTGGGATTCGGTATGGGTCCGGGAATAGCTTATACTATGGGACACAGCTGGGAAAAATTCGGATTTGAAGGCGGCGGGATGATCGGTTTGACTTTTGCCGCTATTGGTTTTTTGATTGCTTATTTTGCCGGGGTGGCGATTGTCAACCGGGGTATCAAAAACCGCGAAACGACTCTCATTAAAGGAATTGAATCTATCAATAATGATATTCGAACCGGTGTCGTTAAAGAAAATAAACCGGAAGTCGCCGGTTGGTTGACATTATCGCCGGAAGCCATTGAACCGATGGCTTTCCAGCTTGGACTGATAAGTATTGTGTATGCAATGACCTACGGGTTAATTTATTTTGTCACTAAATTGATGACCACGTATGGTTTAAAGGATTTCGTTGACACAATCTGGTCTTTTCACTTTGTGATTGCTCTACTAATTGCTTTGCTGGTTCGTAAATTTCTTGATATAACTAAAAAAAGCTACGTAATTGATAACGGCTTGATGAATCGGATTTCCGGTGTGGCGGTTGATTTTCTGGTGACTGGTTCGATTGTAGCCATCAATATTGTAATTGTCGGTAAATACTGGTTACCAATTACTCTTATTTCTTTTCTAGCTGGAATTGCAACTTATTTCGTTATTAGATACACTTCCCGAAGAGCTTTTGATGACTTTTACTTTGAACGGATGGTTGGGATTTTTGGTGAAATGACTGGAACGATAAATTCCGGTTTAGTGCTGATTCGTATCACCGATCCGGAATTCCAAACGCCGTCCGCCGAAGACTTAGCTCTCGGTGGCGGGCTCGCTCTATTTCTGGGCTTTCCGCTATTGATTTTACTCAATGCTCCTATGAATTTCTGGCATAACTCCCTCGGGGGATATTGGTTAACTCTGGCACTTATGCTGGGTTATCTGGTTATTCTCTGGGTAGTATGGCGCTCGCTAGGATATATTCATTTTAAATTACCGGAGAGTAAGTAAAGCGCGGTACGGTTCGGTAGAAAGTTCAACGTCTGCTAATTTTACTCGTCAGTTTTACTTCAAATACAGAAATTAAATTTTAAAAAAATTTTCTTTATTAGCCAATAATTGCTTAACTTAACCCTGATTTCTAAAAAGAATATTTCATAAGAATCAACGAGCAGATTTCAGACAAGAGGTAAAAATGCTCAATCATTACAAAATCATAGACAAGCGAATTGTACCGAATGGGGGCGAGGATGCTTCCATTCTGGTTTTTATTAATCCCGATGAAGCGGAAAAAAGAATGTTGGTTGATCAATTTATGATAGATGAGCACACTCTAAACTCTGCTCTCGACCCTGATGAGCTCTCGCGTCTGGAGTACGAACCCAACCACATCGCTTTTATTTTCAAGCGCCCACACAGTATCACCGCTAAGGAAAATATTCTTTTCAAAGTTACTTCGACCGGCGTATTTCTTTTTAAAGATCAAATTATCATCATGGCATCGGAAGATGTACCGATATTCGAAGGGAAAATTTTTAATCGGGTCAACTCGAATCAGGACATTTTACTCAAGCTGATTTTACGAGCAATTTATCATTTCCTGGAGCATTTAAAAGCCATTAATATGGTCACGGATGAATTCCAGGAGAAAATAAACACTTCATTAGAAAATAAATACCTAATAGACTTGTTTAGCCTGGCAAAGAGTTTGGTCTATTATCTTAATGCCATTAATTCCAATGGCGTTCTCCTTGAAAAACTAAAAATCAATACCGTCAAAATCGGATTCAGTCAGGAAGAATGTGAATTGCTTGATGATATTATAATCGAAAATACTCAATGTGTTAAACAAGCCGAAATCCAATCGAACGTTTTAGCCAGCTTAATGGATGCGCGCGCTTCAATCGTCAGCAACAATCTCAACGTCTTGATGAAGACCTTGACTATTATTACGATCGGTATTATGGTGCCGACGCTGATCGTCAGCATTTTTTCCATGAATGTTGATCTACCCTTACCAAGAAATCATCCTTCTTCTTTTTGGATAATTATAGGAATGGCTTTGGTTTCGGTTGTAGCTTTCTTTTTCTTCTGGAAACGGAAAAAATGGTAAGCCTGACGTATTCCTGTTGAAAACCTCTTGAATCCGGTTAACTTTTCTAAAAATGCTACCCAGTTGTACCGCAAGCTTCTATTGCGGCTAATAATTCTTAAGTATGTTTAACCTTTTTACTTTTTCGGAATCAAATAGCCGAACAATTTTAACCAAAGGATTTTACGATTTATGATTTTGCGAAATGTTAAGGTACTATCTGTTACTCTTTCAGTACTGGTAATTTTAATTAGTAGTGCCAATCTAATGGCTCAACCACCAGCCGGTGCTCCTCGACCGACATCCGGCAGACTTTCCGGGACGGTTTTAATTAAAAATACTGATAAACCGATTGAATATGCGGCAATCACTTTACACAGTCTCCAGGATTCCAGCATTATAACCGGTACGATTACCAACGAGGATGGAATATTTATCCTCGATAAAATTCCGTTCGGTCGTTACTTTGCCAAGATTAGTTTTATCGGATACAAAACGGCGGTCATTAATAATATTGCGATTACACCGCCGAAACCAGAGGTGGTTTTGGGAACGGTCTATCTCGAGCCGGTGGCAATTGATTTATCGTCCGTAATTGTAACAGGTGAGAAAAAAGCCCTCGAGTATAATCTCGATAAAAAGGTAATCACCATTGATAATAACGTTGGAACTATCGGGGGCACAGCCACCGATATTATGCAGACTATTCCGTCGGTCACCGTTGATATTGATGGAAATGTCAGTCTGCGAGGTTCATCCAGCGTTACCTTGCTGGTTGATGGTCGCCCGTCGCAAATTATTAGCCTCGATGAAATTCCAGCCAGTATGGTTGAACGAGTTGAAGTTATCACTAACCCCTCAGCGCGCTATGATCCGGAGGGTTTGTCCGGTATTATTAATATTGTGCTCAAGAAAAAACGCTCGCCCGGCTATAACGGTATGTTATTGGCAAATGCCGGAACTGGCGGCAAATACAATGGTTCCATTAACCTTAATTACCGCTATAATAAATTTAATTTATTTGCCAATTATGACACGCGGATGGGTCATAGGCTTGGAACTGGCGAAACTATCCGTGAGTCAATCCGCAATGATTCTACTTTTTATCTAAACCAATATCAGAATTCCGAAAATCGTAACCGTTTTCACAACATTAAACTGGGCGGTGATTATTTCATTAATGATTATAATACTATTTCACTCTCAATGCTCTACAATCTGCGCTCTTTCTCTAATCAAAATAACACCGAGTATCTCAACACTGATTATAATAGTATAGGATACAATCAGTTCACTCGCCTCTCTAATGGCGATACTGATAATCAAGGTCAGGAATACGGTTTATTTTATAAAAAAACTTTTCCTCAACCTCAGAGGGAATGGACAATTGACTTATTTTATTCAACATTCTCACGGAATTCTGACCAATCTATTACCCAGCAAGCGGTTTTAACGGATAGTCTTATAACTGTTCTACCAGATTTGGAAAACATTTTTTCAGACGATGCTAATCGGGTTATAACCGCCCGCACTGATTATGTGCATCCCATAGGCGAACATAGACGGATCGAAGCAGGCTACCGCGGTACTTTTCGGCATAATGATTCGGATTACCGACGCTTTAATTATAATTATACGATGACGGATTGGTTTCCGGATAGTCTGGCTTCCAACCATTATATTTATGATGCAAATATTCACGCCGTTTATGGGATTTATTCACGGGAATTAGGCCGTTTACAATCTCAGTTAGGTCTAAGAATCGAGCAGTTTAATACCAATAATAACTTAGTGACGATTGACTCGTCTTTCCAGAAAAACTACTTCAGTATGTTTCCAACTATTCATTTTCGCTACGCTCTGACGGAAAATCAGGGTTTGCAGGTCAGTTACAGCCGTCGGGTTCACCGACCTCATACCTGGCAGGTTTCTCCTTTTGTAGATTATTCCGATCCTTATAATCTCTCTTCCGGTAACCCCAAACTCAAACCGGAATACATTGACGTCGCCGAGATTGAGCATTCTTACGAAAATCGAAAAACTTCGATCAACACTTCGCTATTTTATCGTCAGGTAAATGGAATGATAACTCGCCTCACGGAATTACAAGAAGGCGGTATCACTTTTACTACTTACCAAAATCTAAATAACGGTGTCTCTTATGGCATCGAGAGCGTCATCAGTCATAATTTAACACCCTGGTGGCGGATCAATACCAACATTAGCTATTTTAACAACCGTCTTTATGGAACCGGGATTTCCATCGCCGATGCCAATGAGAGTCAGAGCTGGAATGCCCGGGTCAATTCCTTCTTCCGTCTTGGCGAAAATACCGAAATGCAAATTATGCTTTTCTATTTTTCTCCGACAGTCGGCGTTTCGGGAGGCGGGCGTGGCTTTCATGGACCCGGTCAGGGACGTATGCAGGAAAATTATTTCGTCAACCTTGGCGCCAAACACAATTTCCTCGATGGGAAAATGTCGGCTTTCGTAAGGGTTAGCGACATTTTCAAGACTCAGAAACATGGCCAAACGATTTACGGTGATAATTTCAAAACTACATCACTGCGGCACCCGGAAAGTCAGGTCATTTTCTTTGGTATTTCTTATAAAATCAACGAGGGCATCAAAGAGCGCAAAAAGAGAACCGACGAGGAAAACGAATACCCCGATATTGAAGAAATGTAGCTGGGTTCTATCTGTCAGTCTGTTAACTGTGATAGATTTTGCCGCCTGTCAAAATAAATAGTTAAAAACTATTAATTCCATTTTCTATCACTAACTAACAATCTCATACTGAATTTAATTTTCAGTATTTTAAAACCGATTACATTTACACTATTTCTATCAGAAAATGAGTGCTGATTAAAAGCACTCATTGATTGTAATTTAGCGCCTGGAACAGATCAGTCAGCGCTCTATAATAATCACCTTTTTGGGGTTATTATAACAAAACCAATCCTTATATAGCAGATAATATTGAATCTTAATCTGAAATTAGAAATAGCGAAATTATTCAGCCATTTTTAAGATGCGAGAACCAGTGCAGATATAGAATTGGTTTATGATACGAAAAGTAGCTTGATATTCTAAAATTAATTTATAAATTATTTTGGTTTGGAAGTTTGGTATGAATAGAGAAATATTTGATCTGCTAAAATTTGAAATTTGTTTTGTAAGTCGGCAATATTAGAAGTTTAGGCAAAGTTTTTAACGACCTATTCCCGAAGACTTTTAATATTCATGCTTTCCCAGATTTTTGATCGGTAAAATTGAGGTCCAGATGGTTAACGGCTATTATGAAATCAACTAAATGAAGAAAGTGTATCAAGACGAATGAGTAGGACAATCATAGTAAAAATTATCCAGGTTCAGTTTCCCAATAACCCGATGAATAGTTTCGATATTCCTAAACTGCGCGGCTTTTTCGCTAAACGTTACCCGAAATGCGATCTAATCCATAATCATCTGGCTGACGGTCGTTTTAAATATGGTTATCCCTCAATCCAATTCAAAGTGCTCAATCGTATCCCAACTCTAATCGGTTTATCCGAAGGATTTGACATCCTTAAGGAAGTATTTCAGGATGTAGATGAACTTGTGATTGCGGGTGAAAAAGCCAAAATCTGGGAAAAGAGTATCCAAATACGAGAAGATGATTTTGGCCAGACTGATTCTTTTTTTGATTATCAATTCACCTCTCCCTGGATGGCGCTTAAAGAAGAAAATTATGAGACCTTTAAAACTCTTGACCGAATTGAAAAACAACAGTTTTTGCGGCACTTACTACGAGAGAATTTGAAAACTGTTTCTAAAGGTTTTCATTACAATATCCCTAATATCGAAAGTGTTAAAGTCGAGGGATATTTCAAACCGCGTCCGATGAACTTTAAAAATATCCGCATGGTCTGCTTCACCGGAGAATTCACGACAAACTTCCTCTTGCCTGACTATCTCGGTATCGGTAAGCAAGTCGCTCGAGGATTTGGCACGCTCCGGAGGTCGCAATGAAAAATACAGTACCGCCTGACTTTTACCGCGAGTCTTTAATGAATCAATTAGCACCCCACGAATTCATTCTTGAGTACGAGATAAGGAGATGACTCATCCATGTCGCATGCTCTCGTAAAAATCTGGATTCACGCCGTCTTCCGGACAAAAAATGAGGCCGTGATAATCCCTCCGGATTTGCGCCCAGCCCTTAATCAACAAATTAAGAGTATTCTAACCGAACAGAACTGTAAAGTCCGGGTTGTGAATTCGGTCAAAGATCATATGCATTGTCTTTTCTTGCTGTCGGCAGACGCCGATATAGCCGGCATCATCAAAAATCTCAAGGGGATTTCCTCGCACTGGATTAATCATGAAAATCTGATCCGCTCTAAATTCACCTGGCAGGTCGGTTACGGCGCTTTTTCGGTCAGTGAATCGAGCGTGCCGAATGTCGAGAAGTATATCGGCAATCAGGAACGGCATCATCAAAAAACGACTTTTCAGGAGGAATATGACCGTTTCATGGCCATTTATCACCCGGAGTTAATCAAATGAGAGTGATGATATGATCGTTTTCGTACTCATTGTCGTTCTCCAGTCCACGAATGAATTCATGGATTGCGAGTATGGTTCAATGTCATTCCCATCGCCCATGAATGAATTCATGGGCTCGGTGTATATTCCGACCACCATTATCCCCACGAATGAATTCGTCTTTATCCCCACGAATGAATTCGTGGGCTACAATAAACTCCTCAATGAACGAACAAAATTGGGAGAATTCGTGGCTCAGGTCAAATATGTAAATCTATTCCGGACAATTTCGATGACCCATATTTCCAATCATGGGAATCACCACACGACCCGACACCATCCGGCACCCCATGACTTCAGTCATGGGAACATCAATCCCAATCGGCAATTATATCAACCTGCGAATTCATTCATGAAACATAGGAGGCAAAATGCTAACTAAGGTCAAAATCATTGGCGAATGCGTAGCAAAAAATACTGGCAATCAAAACATCTTACGTCTTAATACTACGCTTAAGGCTGGAAATGTTATCATTCTCGATTTTCTTCTCGATGAACAAAATTGCAAATTTCTGGGGGTAGATGTCATGCAATTTGATCAATCGAAAAATAAATTGATTCTTCTTAAACCCGCTCCTGCCAACGTGAAATCTGAATTCCCGTCTTATCAAATTGCTGTAAACAAGGAGCAAGAAGAACAAAAAAACAATATCCGCAAATCTCTTAAAAAAATGGCTAATACTCTCGAAAATTGCTCTTTAGTTAACACCGCATTAAATCCCCTCTCTAATTTATTCCAAAAAGAATTCGATCAGATAATCGAAATAATACTTTCAAAAATTGATCCAACAATGTCAAATATTTGTACGATTCGCATCAATGGTAAGCTTCCTGGAGAAAGTAGTTTTTTTAAACCAATTATTGATCATTTTCTGGAAGACCAGTCACATGAATATTATTGTAAATACGGCGGTATCATTTCAAAGGGAAAAAATAATGCTTGCTACATCTGTGGTCTAAAGAATCCTGTTACCTTCGGCTTCTGCAGTACTTACAACTTTTATTCGTCAAACGAATTAGCATATATCGCTGGCGGATTTCGGCGGGAAGATAGCTGGAAGAATTACCCAGTCTGCCCAACATGTGCTACTGACTTATTCATCGGGAAAGAATGGATTCAACATCATTTTGACCGTTATTTTTATGGCAATAATTACTTATTACTGCCGGCACCAACGATCGATCGGGATGATTTTTTCCCTATACTTGTTGATATTCATAAAGCCTACACTGATATCTCTCTAAAACAATCCCATGAAAAAGATAGGCAGAGAAGACTCGAAATGGAAGAAGATATCTTCGAAACATTAGCAAATCAAAAAGATCAAGTCACCTTTACATTTTTATTTTATACTGTAAATAATAGCGAATTTAAAATATTGCAAGAAGTAGAAGAAATTTTACCATCAAGTTTTCAGAAGATCATTAAGGCAAAAAAGACTGTCGAAAACCATGCCGATTTCCACAATATTACAGGTTTATACCAGAAAAAGGTCTCGGATAATCTCAAATTCAACTTTGGGATTGTTAAGACTTTCTTTGGTTCTAAATTTAACAATGACTTTCTTGATATTACTGCTAAAATTCTGAAAAACCGTCCTGTCGATCGGCAATTTGTCCTGCATCAGATAGTAAATGTCATTTCTGAAAAATTCCGACAAAACCAGCTTTATTTTGAAATCCAGAAGGGTATGATCTTTATGAAATTTCTATATTCTCTTAAACTAATTGAAAATCCTAAAAATAAAATGGAGGTAGAAATGGACAATAAGTATCAGGATTATTTTCTTGAACATCCTGACTTCTATGACGCCGATTGGAAAAAAGCGGTCTTTCTGCTAGGGGTACTAGCCCAGAATGTCATGGATATTCAATGGCAGGAAAGGGGCTCAACTCCTTTCCGCGATCGCTTGAATGGACTTAAGATTGATTACCACACAGTCAAACGCCTGCTCCCGGAATGCATCAATAAGCTGGAACAGTATAAAAAGAATTACTATCGAGAACTCGAAGAAGTTATCGCTGTTCTACTGGAATCAAGTGAGCCTGATCTACGCAATCAAAGTGTGGATGAAATTAGTTTTTATTTCGCAATGGGAATGAACCGTAATAAACAATTCAAATCAAAAGAAGAAATTAATGAAGGAGATCAAAATGAGTGAAATTATTAAAAACCGCAGTGAATTACTTTTTTGCTATGATGTAACTGATGCCAATCCCAATGGCGATCCGCTTGACGAAAACAAACCCCGTATTGACGAAGAAACCGGTTTAAACTTTGTCACTGATGTCCGCCTTAAGCGTACTATCAGAGATTATTTCATTGCATATAAAGGTTTTGATGGTACAGGTGATAAAGACGTTTTTGTCAAAGAAAAATTTGTTGAAGGAGATGAGAATAAAGGTATCCAAGATGGTAAACTCCGCGCAAAGGACTTTGATAATAACAAGGAGAAAATTTTAAATACTTGTATAGACATACGACTTTTCGGTGGGGTACTCCCTCTGGAGAAGGATTCTATAACATATACCGGTCCTGTTCAATTCAAGATAGGACGCTCATTACATAAGGTCGCAATGAAACATATCCAAGGAACAGGGGCTTTTGCAAGTAAAGCAGGGGTTAAACAGCGCACCTTTAGGGAGGAGTACGTCCTCTTCTATTCATTTATTGCTTTTCATGGCATCATTAACCAAAACGCCGCTCAGCATACTGGTATGACTGAAGAAGATGAGCAACTGTTACTCGAAGCCATCTGGCATGGCACCAAAAATCTAATCAGCCGTAGTAAATTTGGTCAGCAGCCGCGTCTCTTGGTAAAAATAGACTATCAAACCCCGAATTTTTTCATCGGCGATTTGGACAAAAAGATCAAATTAGTCAGTTCCAAAAACGACCTTCAGATTCGATCTATTGCCGACTTTAAAATAGATATAACTGATTTAAACAATGCTATTCTGGCGGCTGGTAGTCACATTAGCGCTATCTTTTACCAGAAAGATCCAAAACTTGAAATAGACATACCAAGTAACTGGAGGCTTTTGAATCTTTAAACAGGAGGCTAAATGAAATATCTGGTATTTGACGTTAGGGCTGATCTTGCTCAGTTCAAAAAACCATTTACTACTATGTCGCCGCAAACTTTTTGTATTCCAACCGGTACAGCAATTATTGGTATGTTATCCGCTATCATAGGTCTGGATAAAAAACAATATTGGCAATTTTTCCCAGAAAATTCTTACCATCTGGCTGTCGGTGTCTGCAAACCAATTAAAAAAGTCGTTATCCCAATTAATACCCTAAAAACTACCAGCCCGATGAATTTCTCCCGATTTGAAGAACATAAGCGGACGACAATGGAATTTATAAAAGATGGTACTTTCCGTATCTGGTTCAGCTGGAATGATGCGGAACGATTTCAGAAATTATCTCAAATGGTTAAAAATCACGAGTCCTACTATACAATTTCTTTGGGATTAGCCTGGAATCTTGCCGACTACGATTATATTGGTCTTTTTGATGGTACTTCTTGCTCAGACAGTTCGAAATTTATTGAAATCAATTCTATAATTCACAAAGATCAGGTAATCGAGATAGACTTTAATGACCGAGTAATATATTCAACCCGCATTCCGGTTCGGATGAAAACCGACGGTAGTCGCGAGGTTGAGCAATATAGTGATTATATTTTCGACAATAACGGTCGGTTAGTTCGGGCAAAGGTTAATGAGTACGTTCAACTGGCGAACGGAGATAGAATTGTCCTCCTTTAGTTTATTATCACATCCGAATCGTTTATTATCCGACCATATTCATGGTGTCTGGAAAAATGCAGATTTTCAATTTGATAAGACATCAACTGATTTTCCATCTTTCAATCGGCTCGATTTGAAAACAGTTTTAAAAATTGCCTGTTTATTCCACGATTTTGGTAAAAGTACCCCTTGGTTTCAGCGCTATATTCGAAATATTGAGGGAAAATTTTCCGCCGATGATCGCAATTTACGGCAACACGGATTGATATCAGCTTTTATGGTTTTTGGTATTTTAAACAGCATTTTTCCGACAAATTTATTCCTTCCCGCACTTGGTTTTATGATTGTTCGAAGACACCACGGCAATTTAGAATCGTTTCAGAATTTTTTTACCATTACAGATGAAGAGTTTGAATTATGTTATCGGCAGATCGAAAAAATTGATTATGAAGAATACCGACGCATTGTCCAACCATGGCAGGTTGATCACTTCGTCCAGAAAGATTTTATAGAACAGACCCTATTAGAAATCCAATCCGGTAAACTTCGCAGGTTTAAACCCGTCAAGAAACTTGATTCAACCTTTACGCTTGATCATTACTTTGTAGTTAACCTGCTTTATTCTTTACTTATAAACTCTGATAAACGCGACGCTATTTTTCAGGCTCCCGTTAGTATATCCTCTGCGATTCTACCTTCCAGCCAGGTTGAATCTTATCAAAAAACGCTGAGTGCTAATTCCAGTCAAATTAACGCCATTCGTAATTCTATTTTTAATAGCACTTCTTCTTCAATTGATCATCTTCACAATCCAGATATGCGAATTTTTTCGATTAATACACCTACTGGCACGGGTAAGACAATCAACGCCTTGAATGCAGCCCTCAAAATCAGAGAAAAATACAATTTATCACACATCGTTTACTGTTTACCTTTCACCTCAGTGATAGATCAAAATTTTGATGTCTTTGATACAATCCGGCGTTTTGCCGGATTACCGAATGAAACCGGCATTTTACTTAAACACCATCATCTGGCAGAAATTTGCTATCGCTCACAAGATATGTTTGAGCGAGAAATTTTATATAATCCGGATGAAGCCCTGCATCTGATCGAAGGCTGGGAAAGTCATATTATAGTTACAACATTTGTGCAATTTATTCTTTCCCTAATAAGTAATGATAATGCCAGTCTTCGAAAATTTCAGCGCTTCTCAAATGCCGTGATTATTTTAGACGAAGTGCAGAGTATTTCCCATGAATATTGGCAAGTAATTAAAGAATCGTTATTGAAACTGACCCAAGTTTTAAATTCACGAATCATTTTAGTCACAGCGACAATGCCTTTGATTTTCTCCGAAGAACATTCTGAGATTGTCGAGCTGGTTCCTTCAAAATTTCAAATCTTTAATAGTCTCGCTCGAATCCAGCTTGATCTAGCTGACCTCGAACAGGGATATATAACTTGGGACTTATTTTGTGAAAGAATGAACCTGCTTGTAAATCAAAACGCTAGCCGTGATATACTAATCGTGGTAAATACCATTCGGTGCGCTCGAGAAATCTATCTTTATTTCAAAGGTCATAATATAACACATGAATTAGTCTATTTATCATCACATATCATTCCGCGTCATAGGATAGAGAGAATTAATTACATTCGCCAACGAAATCGTAATAGACCAATACTGGTAATATCAACCCAATTAGTTGAAGCAGGAGTAGATATTGACTTAGATTTGGTTGTTCGAGATTTTGCCCCTTTGGATAGTATTTTCCAAACTAGTGGTCGGTGTAATCGCGAGGGACATCAAGATTATATCGGAACCGTAAAAATCATCTCTATTAAAGACTCCCAGAACCGTAAACCAAGTGAGATGATTTACGACCGATTCCTTCTTGAAAAAACCAGAAAAGTATTAACCGGTAAAAGAGTAATTCCCGAATCCGATTTTTATCTCTTATCACAACAATATTATTCCGAACTTTCGGAAGCCGGCTCTCAAGCAATTTCAGGTGAAATACTTTCAGATATGAGAAATTTATCCTATGAAGATGATAATGGCCAACCTCTTTCGAATAAATTAAAATTGATTGATCAGGATTATTGCTACTCAGTTTTTGTAGAATTAGATGAAATTGCCGAGCAATTCTGGAATAAATATATAAAAGTTGTTTCAAGCGAAAACAATATCAAAAAAAGATCATTATTAAAAGAATCATACCGTAATTTGGCTGATTATATCATCAATATTCCCAAAAAATGCTTAAACCGCATACCGGAATATGGTATTTATCGGCTTAAAAAATCAATGGTAAATGAGTTTTATGATTCTATCACCGGTTTTAATCCTGAGAGTCTGTTGCCGGAAGAAAATAGTACACTTTTCTTTGGATAAGTAATCAATGGATAAAAATACCGATAGACAAAGGATTATCCGTCAGCCCACGAAAGAATTCATGGCTCTGGAAATATAAAATGCAAATCATCCTTTCCACCTTCGGCTCATCCATTTCGAAGAAAGGCTCGATGTTCGAGGTTTTCTCGCAAGGCGAACGCCATACCATTTCACCCAATAAAGTCTCTTCGATCCTGATCTTTACAGGAACTAACATTACTTCGGATGCCATCGAACTGGCTCTACAATTTAATATTGACATTCTAATTCTGAATAAATACGGCGACCCGGTCGGCCGATTCTGGCATGCTCGGATGGGCTCGACTACTCGCATTCGCCGGGCACAATTGCAATTGGTAAATTCAGCCGAAGGTATTCAGTATGGTCTGCAATGGATTTCCGGCAAATTCGATAATCAGATAAAATTTCTGACGACTATGCGCGAACGTCGTACTCGACTCTCTTCCGAGATTACCAACGCCCTGAACACTATCCAGAAAGCCAAAGAAAGCATTGATAAACTGAAAGGTTCAATCAAAGAAGTGCGTCAGCAATTGCTCGGCATCGAAGGCTCAGCCGGAAAAGCTTACTGGGACATATTTGCGAAATTTGTTCCGGAGCATTTTGCCTTTAATGGCCGCAGTCGTCAACCGGCAAAAGATGAGTTCAATGCCATGCTGAATTACGGCTACGGTGTCCTTTACGGAATAGTCGAAAAAGCCGTCGTAGTTGCTGGCCTCGATCCGTATATCGGTTTCATTCATACCGATAATTACAACAAGGTTTCATTGGTCTATGACGTCATTGAGAAATATCGTATTTGGGTCGAGGAAACTATTCTGGATTTATTTGTCAAAAAAGCTATTCGCAAGGATTTATTTGATAAACTAGCCAATGGCTACAATCTCGGAGCGGAAGGTAAAAAAGTTTTTCTACCGGCTTTAAATGAATACCTGGATTCGCCGATTCATTATAAATCACGCAATGTGCGGCGGCGAGATATAATTCAACTCGATCTGCACCGCTTTGCGCAGGAAT
>Ga0208824_1002571_pt1 | contig 13798 bp, 8 predicted proteins | sample AD_JPNTR3_MetaG_FD_184447 | JGI IMG/M metagenome (GOLD analysis project Ga0208824, IMG submission 184447) | Active sludge microbial communities of municipal wastewater-treating anaerobic digesters from Japan - AD_JPNTR3_MetaG (SPAdes) (version 2) | ecosystem: Engineered > Bioreactor > Anaerobic >...
TTGTGGTTTTTGATCACTCACACACTAGAACCGGTAAGACCTGGCCGTTCTTCCCCTCGCACCAAACGCGTGAAGCCCAAAAAGGTTGCGTTTTCTTACAAACCTGTTCGCTAACTTACTGACATTGACTACTGGGTGGCTTCCTGTTTTCCAGTAAGAGTCGCTTGACAATAGGAGGAGCCATTATAGCCATTCTTTTAGGCAGCCTCCTTATCTATTTGGGGTTTAAGGAATCAGGCGGACTAAGATACCCAGGTCTTGTCCTGATATTGGCTCTAGTGTCGGGAGTCATCTCCATTCTTGCCGGCGGCTGGCTGCTCATTGATTACTTCACAAGCGATGAACATATTAGCATGAAGGGTCGAATCGCACAGGTAGCCAACCACGAAACGACCACTCTGGATCTGTCGGGGGAAAAATTAACCGCCCTCGATCCAAAAATCCTGGAGCTTTCGACACTAACATTTCTCAATCTGGAAAACAACCGCCTGACCAAACTGCCGCCGGAAATCGGGCAGCTGGTCAACCTGACATTCCTCAATCTGGAAGACAATCAACTGACCGAACTGCCGCCAGAAATCGGCAACCTCACTAATCTTGAAGTTCTCTGGCTAGGTAATAACCATATCACCCATCTCCCACCAGAAATTGGCAATCTCCGCAAGTTGGAATCTCTGGCACTGAATGACAACCAACTATCCACCCTGCCGTCCGAAATTGGACAACTCTCCAACCTTCAACACCTTGCTCTCTATCGCAATCAATTGACTGAGTTGCCCCGTGAAATTGGGCAGCTCTCGAACCTCACCACTTTGTTTCTTGACGATAATCAACTGACAGAACTGCCTCCTGAGTTGGAGCAACTTACCCAACTGCAGACTTTGAGTCTTAACCGTAATCCATTGGGAGAGTTGCCCGATAGGTTCATGGAGCAGGCGCAATCCAGGGGGTTGAAAATCAGCTACAAACCAGATGAAAAACTTCCCCCACAAGGAGATGGTGGTTTACTGTTTTTCCTGGTCATCTTTGTCGCCATCATTTTGATAACCTTTGGTCTTGACAGATGGTTTGACAAACGGCAAGAACAATTCAAGCTAAACGCATCAGGAGAGGTCTATGCGATCCCGGCGTTTGCCAGGCAGACGTGCATTCTGGTGGTATTATTGTTCATTATGGTAGATGTAATTCTTTTCACAGCCTCTCTCCATCCTGAAGGAACAGGTATTGCTCCGGCGGCGGGGATCGGCGTTCCACTTTTGCTTGCACCGTTGATGATTTTCTGTTTGTACATGATTTTGCACCACAGTGGAGTTGTCGTTTTGACAGGAGATGCTATTATTTTACGTCGCCTATGGGGTGAGAAACAATTGCCCTATCACGAAATCACCGAAGTCAAAGAATCAAGTTTGTGGTCTCCTTTCAACATGGTCATCAAAGGAACTCATGCGAAACTAAGTATTCCGCGTTCAATAGAAAACTTCCCTGAACTCTACGGAGCACTTATGCGACAGATCACCAGAAAACCCGGTGTTCCTGAGATCACCAGGGAAACTGACTTTCCTTCATTCCCCTATCATTTAGCGCCGACCAGAAAGGCGCGGATTTTCAGCATCGGGGGAAGCTGCCTTCTGATTATATTATACCTGGGGATCGGATTGGCCGGTTTTTGGGTCCCTCGAATTCAGGCAAAGCCTCCTGCCTATGACTTTGCGTTTTTTCTCTTTGGCGCCATCAGCCTCTTTTTCCTTCCCGCAATTTTTATATTCGTCAAAGGAATGATAGCTGCAAAACAACCCATAGAAATGACGCTCACAGCAGAATCCATTAGCTTTCGACTGCCCGGAAAATCATGGCAGACATTGCCGGTAGAACAAATATCGGCAATCAGACTCGAACCCGTGAAGATTCCTATCTCTGTAACATCTTCTCCGGTACGACTTTGGACTAAAGGGACAGCATACCGGATAATCTTAAAAACAAACACGCAACAACTTATGATTGAGCAAGATCGCGCTCGACAGTTTGGCTTCCAGCCTGAACAATTATACCGAGTGTTTCAACAACTTTATCACGGTTGAAATAGAGTAAGATTTCACGTAACTGTTCAGCTTGGCGCCATGCAGCCGGACAACAATTGATGAATCTTTGTGATCCGCAGCTTTTGCCTCTCACCCTGCCCTCTCCCCAGCGTTCCGTTGAGGAGGGGAAAAAATAGGGGGCTTTGCAGGCAGGCTGCTTCCCCCGCTATGTGCGGAGGGAGGGGATAGGGGTAAAAGTTGATTCTTAATCTTTAGCGGCTGCTCCGGAATCTACGCCGTTTTTAGTCAGCGACTGAACAGTCACGGAAGAATAATGAGTTCCAAGGCTTTCCTGATCTTGTGCGGGGTATGGATGCCGTTAGTAGTTATCACGGCAGGGTGCACGCCGGGGCCAACTTCAATGCCGACAACATCGCCGCAGGCTGAAACCTGGAACTCTCCGCCGCCGACACCACCCAGTACCTTGCCCGAATTGATCGCAGTGCTCTCAGGCTACGGCGCCGAGGCTCGTATTGGCGCTGCCAGGGCGCTCGGCGCTATGGGCCCGCCCGCCGAGGCGGCAGTGCCCGCTCTCACCAGGAATCTCTACTACAATGGCACCTCCGAGGTCCGCGAATCTGCGGCCTGGGCATTGGGCGAGATCGGGCCGGCGGCAAAGCCTGCCGTACCGATGCTGATCGTCGTGCTCTTGACCGATTCTGTACATGCTCGCAAGGCGGCAGCGATTGCCTTGGGCAAGATCAAGAATTCTGCAACGATACCTGCATTGGCACGCGGGTTATACGATGAGTATTTCGCAGTACGAATTTCCTCGGCCCAAGCAATGGCTCGAATTGCAGACCTGTCGTTTCCTGGCGCCACTCCCACTATCCTATCATTTCCTGGCGCTACTCCCCCCATTACTCGCGAGCACTACATCTACGAATTCAACGAATCAGGAGAAGCAGTCATTGTCCTTGCTGCCCGAGAGTGGTGGGAGAAGGAAGGATGGCAACAAGACTGGTCGCATTGACGCAAAAAGCGGTTCCTACAGGCATGAGATGAGATGAGATGAGATGATAGAAGCAATATTTGATTGGTGTGTCTATTTGTTGGTGCTGCTGGCGGACCAACTGGGGATGACTTATCAGGCAATTAATGTCTGGCTCTTCGTATTCATCTGGCCGGCTCTCACGCTTGTGTTGATAGGGCTGGTGGTTCTCCAGCGGCTACGGATACGCCGTCTTGTCAGAGAGATGCAGATTTTGCAGGATGCATCGAGTCCGAAGCAAAACGCAACCTGAGCTGTTGGGGGGGTGAAATTGGCGATACCCTGAAACAGCAATGACCACGGCTATCGTCCTGAGCATAATCTTGGTAGAAGACACTCTGCGCTGATCGCCGCGACTTGACCCACGACGGCGGGGTTCACCTGCACCTACACCACCGACGGCCTGCGCGTGGCGCAATCCGTGGACGGCGCTGCGACCGCGTTCACCTGGGACTGGACCGCGGGCGTCCCGGAGATGTTGAGCGACGGCGAGTCCGCGTATCTCATCGGCTACGACACACAATGAGAATCCTGATTATAGAAGATGAACGTGATTTGGCTAATGCGCTGGCGCGTGGATTACGCCAGGAAGGCTACGCTGTGGATATTGCTACGAATGGGATGGAAGGATTGGAATTAGGCGAAATATATGAGTATGACCTGGTCGTTTTAGATCTCAATTTGCCGAAATTGGACGGGTTGGAAGTGTGTCAGCGTTTTCGGAGTAATAAACCTGAGCTGCTCATTTTGATTTTGACTGCTCGCAGTCGGCTCGAAGACAGGGTAATTGGCCTTGATCAAGGGGCTGATGATTATCTGGTCAAGCCGTTTCATTTCGAGGAGTTGGCAGCGCGTATTAGGGCTTTGCTCAGGCGTGATCTCAGGGTGAGGGAGCCGATACTCGAGGTAGGGGATTTGAAACTTGACCCGGCCAGTCGCATAGCCTGGCAAAAGAAACAGCGCTTGAGTCTCACGAAGAAGGAATTTGCTATCCTGGAATACTTGATGCGTCACGCCGGAGAAGTGGTGAGCCAGGAGGAGTTGATCGAACATGTGTGGGACGAAGATGTCAACCTTTTTACCGCGAGCGTGCGCGTTCACGTCCATTCTCTACGACGTAAGCTCGGCGACAGTCCTGATTCTCCGCACTATATTGAAACCATTACCGGCAGCGGCTATCGGCTGATAGTACTGGAAGAAAGTCATCCATGAAACACAGCATATTATCGCCCTGGCAGCGCCGTTTTTTTGCGCCTCTGACATTGCGCTGGCGATTAACACTTTGGACGGCGGGGTTGTTACTTATCCTGGGCTTGGGCCTGGCGCTATTCATCAACAGCATGACGGCCATCCAGATACCACAAGTGCTCTCCGTAGAACTTGTGCCCACCTCCCAGCCCCGGTCGGATTATGCGACCGTCTCGCTCACACCTTCACCGGACACGTTGCCGCTCGTTGAAGAAACACCCGATTTGCAAACCCCCAATATACAAGAAGTTGTTATTCGCCAGATACGCCTCATATCTCTGCTCGGGATTGGACTGTTTGCTCTTGCAGGCTCAATAGGTGCATACTGGATAGCCAGGCAGTCTTTACGTCCCCTAAGCCATTTTAGCCATCTCGCACAGCAAATTCAGGCCAGAACACTTCGTCAGCGCCTGCCAACAGAGGGCGCGCCAGATGAACTGCAAGAATTAGCCATTGCCTTCAATGGAATGCTGGCACGGCTGGAAAGCGCCTTCGAGCAACAAAATCGCTTTGTCGCTGATGCGGCGCACGAACTGCGCACCCCCCTGGCAATCTTGCGCACAAACCTGGAGGTTGCCCAAAGGGACCCTGACATTACTCTCTCCGACTATAAGAAGATATCCAGCGTTTTGGAGCAGGCGTTGAGCAGATTAGAGAAGTTGATAGAAGAACTTTTGCTGTTGGCGAGGGGAGAAAAGGAGCTGCAAATTGAGCCGGTAGAGATGGAAATTCTGTTGAATGAGATCGTGCAAGAACTAGAGCCACTTGCTCAGACTCGTCAGATCCGTCTAGAGCTCAACATCATAGACCCAGCGACAGTGATGGCAGATGTCTCATTACTTGCCAGAGCCATCAGCAACTTGCTCGAAAATGGGATTCGGTATAATCACGCCGGCGGTTCTGTTACAGTGACCATGCGACACGCCACACACGGAGTAGCGGTATGTGTGGAAGACACAGGCATCGGCATCCCGGTAGAAGCGCAACCCCATATCTTTGAACGTTTTTACCGTGTTGATCCCTCGCGCTCACGAGAGCAAGGCGGCTCCGGCTTGGGATTATCTATTGCGGCGTATGTGGTTCAATTACATGGCGGGTGGCTGCAATTAACAAGAAGCATTCCTGGGATGGGGAGTCAATTTACTATGTGGCTGCCCATTTCAGTCCAGGCGTCTGAAGCACCTCAAACTTAACAGCGGCTTAACACTGTGTGTGCTATCCTGGAATTGCTTGGGTAGTCAAGTAATTCTAATTCTTAGGAGGTGCCAGATGCTAAGAAAAGTGCTCTATAGTATGGCCGTGTTGCTTCTGGTAGGCGGCATAGTAGCATGGAATCAGTTGGCTGCGGCTCAGTCTTCCTCAAATGAGGGGTGCCCGCCGGGTTATACTCGCTATGCTGTGCTCGAACCGATACAGGAAGGCGCACAAGCCTCGGAAGTAACCGACCAGGGATGTAAGCCCATTGAAGAAACAGGGGAACAAGTTTTCCTGGACCCCATTCACCCAGGAGAGGCAGGATGGGAAATTGCCCCTTATCAACCAACTGAACAGGCTAAGACGATTCAGGGACCAAGCGAAGAGACCGTTTACCGCTGCGTCGTTTTTCTTGACCCGATACAACCCGGCGAAGAGTCATCCAAGACTTCCGAGCCTGTTTGTTCAGCACAAAAAATCGATACGGTTGATGGTTACTCACTCGACTCAAGTTACCTGATCGCCAAATTCTATGGCAACACCGGCTATAGTACTCTCCTTGTAGAGTATTATGGAGTATCAGCCTGTTCTTCCACAATTAACTATGGGGTAACATCCCTTCCCAGTAACCTTAACAACAAGTTTGCTTCTGGACAGTCATACTCCAACTGCAACATCATCTACGTCTACGATTTTACCGATTATGGGGGACCCACCTACTCCTGTGGGCCGAATTGTTCGAGCTTCTATGCCCTGAACAACAATGTGAGCTCATGGCGAACTACCCAATAACAAGGGAACCCCGAAAAGTTTAGTTTTCAGGCTACCCAAGTGGCAAGTCCTGCAAGCCTGGGATGTTTGCGGGACTTGCGTTCTCCTCGGAAAATAGAGAGCCGTGAGTCGTGAGTAGAGAGTCGTCACAGTCGCCGCTCACGATTCACATTTTCATTTGCGGATGACGCCCGGTCACTCCTTCCCTCCCGCGGGTCCCGTGGACCTTAGTCCCCCGCCTTCTCCGGTACGATGGGTGACTACGACTGCCACGCGCCTATCGGAACAGCGTTCGCTCCTCGCTCCCCTGTCCCTACCCCGCCTCCCCTTTCTTCTCAACAGGACGGGCCGGAGGTTCCCTTGCCCCGTGCAGCGTTTCTCCTCTGAGGGTACACCGTCACCCCCCTCGGTGACGACACGTGGCTCTCAAGTTTCCGTATTAGCCCTCTTCGCCCTTGCCCCGCTCTCAGACCCCGGCGGTGTTCGGTGGTCTTGCCCTACCGTTCACCTGCGAATCACAAAGCTCCGTCCATTGCCATCTGGATAGTCGGCGCCACACTGAACAGTGACGAGATTTGAAAGATTATGGCCGTGAGCAATCCAGCATCCAGCATCCAGTATCCAGTTGACACAGAACAAATGTTCGATTATAATTGGGATAGATGGGGATATCAAAGCGCGTTTGGGAAAAGAGGCCACAATGAAGCAACAATCTCAGGAGCGGCAGGAACGCATCCTCCAGTTTTTGGAAGCCTTCACCCGCGAGAACGGCTATCCACCCACCGTGCGGGAAATCGGCAGGGAGCTGGGCATCGAGTCCACCTCGCTGGTGAGCTTCTACCTCACGCAGTTGGAAAAGCAGGGGCGGATCCGCCGCGATCCCGCCATCTCACGCGGCATTCGGCTCGTGTCACCCTGGACGCAGCCCGAGGCCCACCCCGCCCAGGGTGAAGTCGTCTCCATCCCCTACCTGGGAACCATCGTCGCCGGCGCCCCCATCAACGTCGAAGCGCTTTCCGGCGAGGAAACCGTCGAGATCAACCGGGCGCTCTTCGGACGCAACCTGGACGCGCTCTTCGCCCTCACCGTGAAGGGCGATTCGATGATTGACGCCCTGATTCACGATGGCGATCTGGTGATCCTCCGCCAGCAGGAGCGCGTCGAGAACGGCGAAATGGCGGCAGTCTGGCTGACCGGCCGCGAGGAAACGACGCTCAAGCGCGTCTACTACGAGGGACGCCAGGTGCGCCTGCAACCCGCCAATCCCGCCATGGGCCCCATCTACGTTCCGGCGGATGAAGTCCACATTCAGGGCAAGGTCGTCATGGTCGTGCGGCGTCTGTCCTGAGCACTAACGGCAGATAGATTTTGCGGGGCGCCACCGTCAGCCACAGGCTGCGCTCCCACGTCGCGCCCGCCCCATCCGCCAGCAGCGCATCCACACGCAACGGCGCATGGCTCAGCCAGGGCAGCACCCCCGTCGTCACGGTCGTCACCGCGCCCGGCGCGAGGGGCCCCCTCCACGCTTGCAGCTCCATCCCCCGGGTAGGAATCACCGTCGCCGTGATCGGCGCCACGCCCGGCCTGAGCCACAGCCGCAAAACGCCATCGGTCACCGGTGCGCTGCCCGTGTTCCGCAGCACGAACGAAAGCGTCGCCGGCCTGGATGCCTGCAGCGGCGGAACGGCCAGCCAGGCGCTCGTCCCCAGATCGCCGGCGCCGCTTCGCACCACCGCCGCGCGGGAGAACGCCAGCCGCAGCTCGGGCAACGCCAGGCTGATGGTAGACGTGATCGTCGCGGGCAACGGCGGTGTCAACGCCGACCAGGTATAAGTCACCGGCGCGTCTGGCGCCAGCACCCCCGACCAGCGCAGCTGCCGCGCCGCCGCATCGAAGGTCACGCCCGGCGGCAAAGTCGCCGGCAGCAGGGTGAGCGAGAGGGGCACGGTATGGCTGAAGGCGGCCTCCAGGGCCACGGGGCCATCATTGTACAGCGCGAGCGTGAAGGTGATCGGGGCGCCCGCTTGCGGCGCCGCCGGGGCCACCTCCCAACGGCTCTGACCCAGCGGCGAGAGCCAGCCCACCCCGCGCGCTACCACCCCGGCGCGGACCGAGGCCGGCAACGCCTCCAGCGGGAAAGCGTAGAACAGCGTGCGCCACGTTCCCGTCGCCACACCGCCGGCGCTCAAAGCCACCGGCTGTCCCCTCTGCCCGCGCGCCACAATCTCCGCGGGCGGCGCCGGTTCAGGCGCGTCGCTCCAGTCAGGGAAGGGATACGTCAGCGGCGCCGGCCCCCACCTTCCCGCAGCCGGATGCGCGGCGACGCCAGACGCCTGCTTAGCGCCGAAATCCACGTTGGGAAAATCCACCCCCAGCCGTTGGCCCAGCGGGCGCTGCCCTGCGTACCCCAGAAAATCCTGCGAGCTCAACAAGAGCCGTCCGCCCTGATCCAGATAGCGCAGCAGTCGCTCCTCCTCCAGCTCCGTGACGGGCGCGTACCAGTCATAGCCGGTGAACCAGACCACGACAGGGTAGCGCGCCAGAATTTCCGCCGTCACCGAATGGGCCTCTGGGGGACCGGAGATATAGGCCGCGGTGTCCCAGACGTCGTAGGGGATGCCGGCCTCCTGCAGGGCGCTGGTGTAAAAATGCTCCATGGGGAACCAGCGGTCGTCGTCCACCAACAACACCGGTGCGGCGACCTTGGTGCGCAGGGACAGCGGCAAAGGCGCCGCGCCCAACGCCGAATGCGCCGTCAACGTCACCTCGTCGGCCGCGTCCACCTCTGCCGCGACGGGAAGGGTCACCCGTACAGAAACCGTGATCGCCGTGCACGGCTCGAGCCGCACCTGCGCCGGCGTGACGGTCGTTTCCCAGGATGAAGGCGAGAGCGTCAACGTCACCGTGTCCGCTGCGCCGGCGACGCCGATGTGCCGGAGGCGCAGCGTGTGGGTGAGGACGGCGCCGGGCATGCCGATGAGCAGCGGCGAGCCGATGTCGCTTCCGTCCACGGCAGTGAAACGCAGCCCCTGCGACGGTTGCGGCGCCGCCAGCCACGTGAGCGCGCGGTCCAATGATTCAGAGCGCGCCTCTGCCGTCGCCAACCCCTCGTAGCCGAAGGCCCAGAAGAGGCCCCGGTACTCCGTGCAGAGATGAGCGCCCAACCCGGCAGCGCTGCCGTCGCCATATTCCCAGAACACCTCGGCCAGCTCGGGATCCTCCCGGGCGACCACATCCGGTGAAAGCTGGTTGTTCGCACCATCGCCGCCCGCGATGGCGGCCGCGAATCCCGCGAAGGGCCCTACCCCACGCACCGTGCGCGAGACCGTGTCATCGGCGACGTAACGCACGCCGAGCAGCTCCCTCAGATAGGGCTGCGGCGAGACGCTCATCCCGGCGCCGCTGTCAAAATACGCCACGTCCTGCCCGCTGAGCAGCAGACGTCCGCCGTCCTGGAGATATTTCGTGATCATCTCCCCCGCGTCCACCAGGCCAGGCGAACCGAGCGGCGCCGACCACAATGTCAGCGCGTACGGCGTGAGCAGCTCCTCGGGCAACGGCAGCCGGGTGATCGGCCACAGATCGTAGGCATAATCGAGCGCCTCGAGCGCGGCCGTCCAGTACCCGATTTTGCTGGTGTAGTACAGCGCGCCCTGATCCACGACGAGGAGGGTGGGCGCCGGCTGCAGCGAAAAATCCCGCACGCTGCCTTCCAGCGTCACCGTCACCGGCGCCGTGACGATCCGGTAGCCGTTGCCACGGGCCTCGAGCGTGTAGGCCCCCGTCGGCAGACGCAAGCGGTAGGCGCCGTCGCTGCCAACCGTCGCGGTGACGGGAGTGTTCAGAGCGCGGAGGGTGACCGGGCGTGTGGGGGGCGCGCCGGTAGACGCCACGCGCACCTGCCCGCGCACTTCGCCCGTCGGCAAAGCCGGCAGCCGGAAATCCACCTGCGTGACGGTATCGGTCACCACGGCTACCCCGGATTGCGATTGCGATACATGTCCAAAAGCCGTCGCCGTGAGGTTGTAGATCGCCGGGGCCAACAGCAGGTGATAGCGTCCCTGCGCGTCGGATCGCACCGTCGCCGCCGGGGAAAGCCCACCGCGCGGCGTTGCCTGCACCTGAGCGCCGCGCACCGGCGTCCCCAGCGTATCCCGCACCACGCCGGCGATCCTTCCGGGATGCAGCACCATCCACGCGGCGGAAAGCGCATCCACCCGTCCCCAGCCGCTGTCGTTGTTGGGCAGCGTGGAAGTGTAGGGCACAGCGGTCGCCGTGATCACGTAGGTGAGCAAGGGGACGGAGAGCGTCGGCGAGATGCTGCGCAGCAGCGCCCCGATGCCGGCGACGTGCGGCGTCGCCATCGAAGTGCCATTCATCGCCCTGTAGACGCCGCCGGGCGCCGCCGATACCACGTTGACCCCGGGCGCCACGACGTAAGGCTTAACTTCCCCCCACGGTGAAGGCCCCCGGCTGGAAAAGGCCGCCACTGCTTCATAGGCATCGCTCGCGCCGACGGCAAAGATCCCCGGCAGGCTCGCCGGGGCGCGGAGACTGCGCTTCGCAGGCCCTTCATTACCCGCGGCGAAGACCGTCCACACGCCGGCCGCTCGGAGCGCCGCCAGGTCGGGCGCGAACGCCTCTTCCCAGGCGTTGGTGCTCCCCCACGAACAGACTACCACATCGGGCGCCCGTTGAGGATCCCCATCAGGGGCCAGCAGCCACTGGAAGCCGGCGTGAATCTCCGAATCCTGCCCGTAACCGCTGCCGCTGAGGACTTTGACGCCGATCCAACGGGCGCCAGGGGCCACGCCGATGCCACCCTGTCCCGCTGCCGTGCCCAACGTGTGCGTGCCGTGCCCGTGATCATCGTAGGGGTACAGGCCGCCATTGACGGCGTCGAACCAGGTTTTATGGTGATCAAAAGCGCCCTGTCCCAAATTGCCGAGGTAGTTGGCGACCAGATCGGGATGCTGATAGTCCACCCCCGTGTCCATGCTGGCGATGACGGCGCCGGCCCCCGTCACCCCCAACGCATCCCACACTTCCGGCGCGCGGATCCGTTCGACGCCCCACGAGAGCGCCGTGGATTCTGCCAGGGGCGTCGGGGCGAGCTCGTCGGCGGGGTCGAGGTAGAGCCGCCGTTGATCCAGGCGGATCTCGGCGACGGCGGGTTGAAGCGCCAGCTGTCGGATCAACGCGGGGCGCGCGGTGAAGGCGATCCCATTGATGAGCCACAAATCCCGCCGCGTCCAGAGGTCGCCGGCGCGCTGCGCGCGCGACAGCAGCGGCTCCAGCGGCGCGCGGGAGACGGCCCATTGCGCCTGAAGCCCGGCAACCAGCGCGGTGCGCGCCGCAAGTGGCTCCTCGGGAAGCGACACCTGACTGAAGGACGCGGACGGCCGCAGCGTCACGACAATCGCCAGCGGCAGCTCCGGCGTGTTCGCCAGCGCGCGCGCCAGCTCCGGATCGAGCACCGGCGCCTCCGCCACGGGCCGGGCGAGGGTCGGCGCGGCAGGCCAGACGACCGCAGCCGCCAACGCCAACAGCACTCCCATCCAGAGCCAGCGGTGATCCCGTCCCCGACCTCGCCTGCTGCGACCTATCATCTGACACCCCCTCTGAACCGACATGCTTGCGTCCCCAGCACTTTCATTTTAGCATCTTCAGCTCAAAAGACACCCTCAGCAAGCCGACCCCCTGTCCCCATTTGAACCACCGCGGGCGCAAGGCGCGCAGAGAACATGTTGCCAAATCATCCCAAACGCATTTCACTTGTTTGGACTGCCTTGCTGCATCAGCCCCGATCAAACTCCAGCTGCGGGCGGCGCTGGACATTGTCCCCAATTCCGCTATAATTTCTATTCAACCTTCACCCGCGCCGGCGACAGCACCGGGGTCAGATAGCCCAAGGAGACGCCATGTGCTGGTGCCCACTATCCAAAAATGAAAATGTGTGGTAACTGTTCAGCCTGGCGGCAGGGTGCCAGACGGCGATGAAGGAACCTTTGTGGCCTGTAGCTTTTGCCCCACCCCCTGCCCCCTCCCCAACGGCGCATACGCCGTTGGGGAGGGGGAGAAAAAAATAGGATTTTTGCAGGCGGGCTACGCCCGCCTGCAAAAATCCACAAAAAAAGTGCTCCTTCCCCCCGCGCAGCGCGGGGGGAAGGAGCCAGGGGATAGGGGGAAAAAGTTGATACTCAATCTTCAGCAGTCGCCAGGAAATTCTGCGTTTTTTAGTCAGTGGCTGAACAGTTACCAGGTGAGGCATGAGTCGTAAGCACAGGCTTCGACGACTCGCCAGTTTGGCGGGGGATGGAATCCCGGCCTGACACGAGCCAACCGCGCTGAAGCGCGTTGTTGGGGAGCTCGCTTCAGCGAACTTGACGTAGCAGACCTGGAATTCATTCCGGGGCGGCTGAGGTTCACAGATTCGCCTTTTCGCCTTTTCGCCTTTTCGCTGATTCGCTTTTTCACTGATTCGCTGACTGCTGACTCGCTGATCTCTATTTTCGAGGGAGGGCGACATGCCAACAATCGAACAACAGCTGGACATTCTCATGCGGGGCGTCGAATACGGCGATCCACAGACCTATACGAACATGCGCCAGGAGCTCCAGCAGCGCCTGGAACTCTCCGCGAAAACGGGAAGACCGCTGCGCGTCTATTGTGGCTATGACCCCACGTCGCCCGACCTGCACATCGGGCACACCGTCACGATGCGCAAGCTGCGCCAATTCCAGGAGCTGGGGCATCAAGTGATCTTCGTCATCGGCAATTACACCGCGCTGATCGGGGACCCTTCGGACAAGGACAAGGCACGCCCGCGCCCCACGCCCGAACAGATCGCGGCGAATGCCCGCACCTACCAGGAGCAGGCCTTCAAGATTCTGGACGGCTCCAAAACCGAGGTGCGCTACAACGGCGAATGGTTGAGCCGGCTCACCCTTGAGGATCTGATCAACCTGGCGTCGAATTTCACCATCCAGCAATTCCTGGTGCGCGACAACTTCGCCAAACGCCTGGAACGCAATGACCCGGTCTGGCTGCACGAACTCTTCTACGCGCTGATGCAGGGCTACGATGCAGTCATGTTGCAAGCCGATGTGCAGCTGGGCGCGACGGAGCAGCTGTTCAACCTCATGGCGGGACGCAAGCTGCAAGAAGTGTACGGGCAACTACCGCAGATCGCCATCACCCTGCCGATCCTCGTCGGCACGGATGGACACATCCGCATGTCGAAAAGCCTGGGCAACTACATCGGCATCAGCGAACCGCCAGAGGTCATGTACGGCAAGACCATGAGCATCCCCGATGAGGCGATGTCCAACTACTTCAACCTGGTCACCCGCTGGACGCCGGAGCGCATCGCCGAGATCGAGACCGCCTTGCGCGCCGGGTCCCTCCATCCCATGGAGGCCAAGAAGCAGCTGGCATGGGAGCTGGTAGACATCTTCCACGGCAGCGAGGCCGCCGATAACGCAGCGGCGCACTTCGAGCGCGTGCATCAACAGCG
>Ga0208824_1002572_pt1 | contig 13789 bp, 10 predicted proteins | sample AD_JPNTR3_MetaG_FD_184447 | JGI IMG/M metagenome (GOLD analysis project Ga0208824, IMG submission 184447) | Active sludge microbial communities of municipal wastewater-treating anaerobic digesters from Japan - AD_JPNTR3_MetaG (SPAdes) (version 2) | ecosystem: Engineered > Bioreactor > Anaerobic...
GTATACCATGCTTTAATAACGATAAGACCATCGCTCATGTGATGCAGATGGTCAGCCATGGGCTGGATAAATTTTACCGGGACAAAAAAAATCTCATTTTCATTGCCGATGGCGGCTCGACCGATGATACCAGAGAAGAGGCCAAAGAATTTCAGATCAAGCCCTGGCAGGAAAAGCTGGTCTCCATCTATCGTGGGATAAGTGGTAAAGGCTCAGCCCTGCGTTCGGTGTTTGAGGCCGCCTGCCGGCTCAAGGTTCAGGCCTGTGCGGTCGTTGATGCCGATCTGAGAAGCATTACATCTGATTGGGTCTTTAATCTGCTCAATCCAGTGCTCGAGAAGGGCTTTGACTTTGTAGCTCCGGTCTATCTGCGTCACAAGTATGACGGGACGATTACCAACAACATCGTCTATAATCTCACCCGGGCGGTTTACGGCAAGAGAATCCGTCAGCCAATCGGAGGCGATTTCGCCTTCAGTTTGCCCGTCGCCAGCTTTTATATGAATCAGGAAGTCTGGGAAACGGATGTCGCCCGCTACGGTATAGATATCTGGATGACGACTAACGCCATCATTCAGAATTTTAAAATCTGCCAGGCCAATCTGGGTGTGAAAATTCATGATGTTAAAGATCCGGCTAAACATCTCGGGCCGATGTTCAGACAGGTCCTGTGGGTGTTATTTACCTTAATGGAACAGCATGAAAGCTACTGGAAAATGATTAAAGGCAGCCAGCCGGTGCCCACCCTGGGAGAGATAGAAGCCAAAGAGCCAGAGGCGGTGGAGGTTACCCTGCCTGAATTGATTTACAGATTTAGAGTTGGTTATCATCAGTTCTCGCCGTTGTGGAAGGAGATATTTTCAGAAGAAGTTTTTCAGGCGATAGAGAAAGCCGCCCGGTTGCCGCTGGAAGAATTTTCCTTGCCGATTGAAAGCTGGGTAAAGATTCTCTACGAGCTGGCGGCCACTTTCCATGCCTGGTCGAGAAACCGCTTCAAAATCATCGAGCTCGTCACGCCCCTATATTATGGTCGGCTGGCTGATTTTGTGCGGAGTACCTGGGAAATGGATTCAATAGAAGCTGAAAAGGTAGTGGAAGAGCAGGCCCGGATTTTTGAAGACAATAAAGATTATTTGCTGCGGATGTGGGAAGAAAAAGCCAGGCTGCCCGAAAACAGGGCCAGCGATTGGCAAATTTATGATTGATAGATGGGGACGTGATACTCTGTCCCTAGGGCCTGGTAAATCTTCTCAGCTTGTTTTCCATATCGCGGAAATGTGTGCCTTTCCAGAAAATCCGCCCGCAGACAGGACAAAGAGCAAAGGACGATGACTGTTCATAGACAAAGGGCGGAACCAGATTTCTGGCGCGGTCTTTGGACAGACTTTTTAGCTCGGCGTTACAATCCAGGCAGCGCGAGTTTGGTTTGATCTTATCCTTGAGTTTAAAATGATCAAGAACCTGCTCAACCTGCTCCTCCCAGCGCTCGCTTTCAATGAGAAGAAATTTATCACGCAGGGATTCTATCTTTTTGATTTTATTTATCAGTTCGTGGTCGCGAGTAAGAATAATGCGATTTTCGTTTGCTGCCAGCTCTATGAGTTTTGCATCCTCAATTTTTGAATAATAGCTGACGTCAAAACCAAGGAGGCGCAACCAGCGGGCCAGCTTCCCCACCATACAGTCTGCTATGAAAAGGGGACGTGATACTCTGTCCCTAGATTTTTGCTCCGGTGATCCAGCTAACTCATTCATAATAAACGAGATAATTTTTCAGGCAGGGACAGGATAACCTGTCCCCCATTTTCTATCTTCAATTATATCAATAAGTTACCTAAGTGAAAAAGAGGGACAGAGTATCACGTCCCCTTTTATAAACCAAGGAATTGGACGGCCAGACCTGAAATAAAAATGACCCCACCCGCCAGCGCGTGCGAATACCTTTCGAGCTTGCCCAGTTTGACAAAACTCAAACCCCAGCTGGACAGAGCAATAATGGTCAGCATGGTCAATATGGTGGCCAGACCAAAGGCTGCTGTCACCATGATCACCCCGGTCACCGAATGCTGGGCAGCCGGATACATGACCAGTGGAATCAACGGTTCGCATGGCCCAAAAACAAAAATCAGAAATAACACCCAGGGAGTTATATTTTCCTTTTCCTTTCTCTTTTCCTCATGGATATGAAGGTGCCCTCCATCATGACTATGCGTATGGACATGAGTTTCGCCATCAGCATGGTGATGAAGGTGAGAGTGAGGCTTCGAGCGGTAGGCTTTCCTCAATCCCCAGACTAAATAAACCAGCCCAAAACCAATCAACAGCCAGGCTGCGATCATCCCCCGGGTTGATTCAACCTTTTCCAGATGTCCAACGGCCAGCCCCAGCCCCACTCCCAGAAATCCCAGGGCAACCGAGCTCAGGACATGCCCCAGGCCACACAGAGCCGAAATAATCATGGTCTTCGACAACCGCCAGTTCCTGGCCCGAGCAATGGCAATAAACGGCACGTAGTGATCAGGCCCGATGACCGTATGAACGAATCCTAAGGTCACCGCCGTCCCTACCAGAAGCCAGATATTCTGCATAAGCCGTACACCTCTCATGGAAAATGGACGGTAGGGGACTCGAACCCCCGACCTCAGCGTTGCGAACGCCGCGCTCTCCCAGCTGAGCTAACCGCCCATGCTTGCTCGACAGATATTAAACTGCGCACTATTCAGCTACGCATTAAATTTAACCAAATCCGCTACTAATTTACCATTTTAAGCTGTTTTTTTCTACCGGCCGGCCAGGCGTCCGGCAGATATTTTCATTTTCTCCGGAATTTAAGCTCCTATCTGGTTTGGTTTAAGAGCTAGGCAAACGCCTGCCGCATCAGGCACTTCAAATAGTATCAGATCGTCACAATGAAAATTTGAACACTTTTAATCGAATTATAGCCGCTTTTGCCTGGTTACCTAACAGGATCAATGTATCCCGAAGATAAATGTGCTGATCGCGCTGCCAGCCTACTCAATAACCACTTCATGCTGGCCCTTTACCAGCTCACCAATAACCCAGGCCTTCTCGCCCAGCTTCTCCAGGAGCCTGACTGCAGCTTCAGCATCTTTCTTCGCCACCACCGCCACCAGGCCGACCCCCATATTGAGCGTGCGAAACATTTCTCTATCGGCTATTTCTCCACGGCGCTGAATTTCCTTGAACAGGCGCGGCACCGGCCAGCTCCCCCGCTTGATTCTGACCTGTAGCCCCTCCGGAATAACCCGCGGGATATTGTCATAAAAACCACCGCCGGTGATATGAGCCATCGCTTTGATTTCAATTTTCTTCAGGGCCTGAAGCACAACCGGTGTATAAATTTTGGTTGGCTTGAGAAGCTGTCGGCCCCAGTCACCCCTTAACTCTTTCTCAGTAAAAACCCGCCGGGCCAGCGAATAACCATTGCTATGAAGTCCAGATGAGGCTAGGCCTATAACTTTATCACCAGGACGACAGCGGCAACCATCGATTATCTTACCGGCATCAACCAACCCGACACAGAAACCGGCCAGATCCCATTTACCGGGCTCATAGAGTCCAGGCAGCTCCGCCGTTTCTCCGCCAATCAAGGCGCAATTAGCCAGCCGGCAGCCGCGAGCGATACCCTTCACCACCTGCAACAGCTGATTCTTGTCCAGTCTCCCGCAGGCAATATAATCAAGGAAAAAGAGCGGCTCGGCTCCCAGCACCACCACATCATCGACATTCATGGCTACTAGGTCGATGCCGATGGTGTCGTACTTTTTCTGAAGATCAGCAATCATAAGCTTGGTGCCGACCCCATCAGTGGACGCAACCAGAACTGGCTTCTTCATTCCTTTAAGCCGCGGAGCAAAAAGCCCGCCAAACCCGCCGATTGAGCCCAGAACTTCAGGGCGTTCGGTCATCTTTACCAGTGGCTTGAGTTTCTTTACAAAATCATTGGCCTCATCTATGTTGACGCCCGCCTTTTTATAAGTCAGTCCGGCCATCGGTCTCTCCTTTCAATTGTCGGGTCTCGACACTTCCGCTTAAAATTATCATCACGCGACTTTCGAGTCAAATATTTCGAGGCCAGCGCTGTCCAGACCAGAAAAACATTCGCCTGGCTTTAGCCCATTCTTCTCCAGGCAAAGACTTAATTTTTTTCTTATTTCCACTCCAGTGCGTAGCGCTTGACGAGACGCATACCTTCTGCATCTTCTTCAATCGTATAAAGCTTGCCGTATTTAATTGCCATAGCCCTGTCCGGCAGTACAACTCTGGCTACATACCGCCCGTCAGCATCAAAGACATCATAGATGACGCCTTTTTCTACCTTCTCCTTGGTATAAGGCCTGACGTAAAGCCAGCCGCGCTCATCCATGACAAAATCCTGGAAGGCAGGGAAATATTTGGACCATTCGATAGTGACATCTGAAGGTGCACCCTCCTCTCCAAAGGTTTCCTTGATTTTCCTGTCCTTATCTTCCTGGGTTAGTATTTCAGGGTCGTAATTTTTGACTATCTTCCTGACGGTTTTCCCCTCCGAATTCACCACATTAAATGTATAGTCGGTCGTTACTCCCCACAGCACATTGCCGTCAGCCGTCAAACCAAAATAAATATAGGGCGGGAATGGATTGAAAACGGGATATTTGGCCATTTGCACAGATGCTACTGTCAAAAGCGGTTTCAGCTCGGAGTCAAACCAGACAAGCTCTTCTCTGGCTTCCTCACCTACTACCATCTGAGTGGCTATAATATCTCCCTTAGCATTTACTCTGACATCCATAAAACTTCGCGTCTTGTCAGGCAGAGCTCTGATAAACTGGCCATCAAGGCCAAAGATAACTACCTGGCGCGATAGACTATCGCAGACAGCGAGGCTTAGCTGGGGTGTAAGGCAAAAGCTCCGCGGGCTCTGAAATTCACCTGGACCCTGACCTCGCCTGCCAATGGCTCTGACGAAATTGCCCTGCGGGTCATAAACCTTGATCTGAACTGCTTTCCCATCAATCACATAGATATTTCCGGCTTGATCCGCTTCAACAGCTCTTGGATTAAGCAGCATGGCCTCCTCATCGCCTGTTTTCCCGAGCACCAGTTCCTCTTTTAGCGATAGAGTCGAAGGCACACCGCGTGGCGGCGCTGGCTTTTTCGGATTATAAACGGCGGTAACACCATCCTCTTTTTTAATCTCAATCTTTTCCTCCCGGCTGCAAGCCGAAACCAAGAAAAAAGCCAGAAGAAGACAAACTAAGAGCAATCCCGAAACCCATGATTTTTTCATCTCCGCCTCCTTAACGTGAATTAGATAAATTATTCTATTTTTGTCCTTCTCAGATCACCCCGCTCAGTTCTTCTTACTTAATGCTTCTCGCTATCAGCGCCTCGCCTGCATTACATGACATACATTACATAAGATAGTCGACCGGCGGCGATTTCCTTAGATCAAACCAGCTCCTCTGATTTTTTTCTCTCAATTTCTATTTTCATTATCTATTATTATCTTTTGTTACTCCAGTGTTATTCCAGTTACCCCGGCCTGGACCAATCACAATACGTGATGATGCATTAAAACGCATAAATAAATGTGGATAGATTGATGGATGGCCTCGCCGGGCTAAAAAGCTGCAATTAACATTGGTCCCCATGCGCCATATATCCACTCCGGCACCTCCCGCCATTATCTTTGTGCTCCCTATTTAACCACCAATCCGGAATATATGACCTCAAAGAATTTCTGTCAACGATAAATTTCCCGGCAGAAGCGGCCTTCAGGAAGTCAAACACAATTGCCAGGCGACGGTCTTTGCTTTAAGATAGACACATCATGGAAAAAACATACGGTGCCCAAAGTATGACCGGCAGGATGACCCGGGTGGTATTAAAAAGACCGGCCGAGGCTTTTGTTAGCCCGGAGAAAGTTGAGCGGGAATGGAGGCGGCTCGGCTTTCTCGCCCCGCCTGACCTCGAAAAGGCGAGCCAGGAATTCAGTCAGCTGGAAGAAATCCTCCGCCAGGAAGGAGTGGAAATACTATATTTGCCAGCTGATGAAAGAACCACCCTGGACTCAATTTACACCCATGATCCGGTGATTGTAACTGAGGCCGGAGCCATCATTCTTCAGATGAGTAAGAAAGAAAGAACCGGTGAGCCAGAAGCCCTGGAGGAGGCGCTTCGCAGTTGGGGCCTGCCCATTCTCGGCCGGCTGACCGGCGCCGCTACAGCTGAAGGCGGCGACCTTCTCTGGCTGGATGAAAAAACACTAATCGCCGGTCGCAGTTTCAGAACCAACCAGGAAGGAATCTCGCAGCTTCAAGAAATTTTGCGGCCACTCGGAGTTGAGGTCATTGCCTATGATCTTCCCTACTGGCAAGGGCCCGGCGAAGTCCTTCATCTGATGAGTTTTATCAGCCTGCTGGACACGAACCTGGCTGTCGTTTATAGGCGGCTTCTGCCTGTTGCTTTCTATGAACTGCTTCTAACCAGGGGCTTCGAGCTCATTGATATTCCTGAAGAAGAGTTTGCCACGCAGGGCTGTAATGTCCTGGCTATCGCGCCACGGCGGGTCGTCCTGCTTAAAGGCAATCCTGTCACCGCCGATCGCCTGCGCCAGGCTGGCTGTCTGGTCTATGAACTTTCCGGGGAGGAAATCGCCTTCAAAGGCTCGGGTGGCCCAACCTGCCTGACCCGCCCCCTTGCCCGCTTATAACAGTTCTGAGCAATAATCCTGATTATCCAATTTTCCTTCCATGCATCGTTGCTTAAATAGGGGCAAGACTTATATCAGATCTTTTTTCTTCTTATTAAGAAAGACACTTAGAGTCATGATCCGTCTAACCAATTGATAGATGAATAACAAAATCTTTAGCTTTAGCTACAAAACCGATAAATTTTTATCGTATTTTCTTGTTTTTTATTTCGCCTTAGACTTCGTTACAGAAAAACAAGGATTGAAACCGCTTCCATCAGCATTCATCTGGTTCTATAAAATCAGGAATTTCTGCATTTTGATTAACTTAAGTTTTACTCACTCGCAGCATTAAGTTTCTCTACATATTCTATACCGCGATTTGTTAAAATCCAGGCCTTTTTGTTATCTTTTTTCTCTTCTGAATCCATTATTAATCCATCGCGAATTAGCTGCGTCATATAGGCGGAAAAATTTTTGGTCCTGGGAATTCTAGCCTCCCGATAGCATTGTTCGATGTCGTCAAGATTGAAAGAACTAAAGTTCCTGAACTTTTCGAGGTAGTAAGCAAATGTCAAAACCTTATCACCATGGGATTTAGGATTTTTATTTCTAATAAATTCAACTAAGGATAGCTCCTTACCGGAGTCCGCCGGCGTCCTTGTAACCCCAGCTTGCTCTTTTGCAGAAGCAGTGAGCTTAAGAGATAATAATTCTTTGAATTTTTCCTCTACGAAGTCTTTATCTCCCTGCACCTCAATTTCAATGTCTCCCTTTTTATACCTTATTAAATAATTCGATTCGATCAATTCCAAACCTCCTTCCACAAAAATATTAAATTTACAAAATGCATCTTTTAGCAGCTCCTTTAAATCTTGAACCACCAAATCAAAATCAGGAACAGATGAAAGCTGCCGATGCAATCCTTCCTGCCATTGCTTTCTTACTCTTTGAATCCTATCATCGATACTGTCCGGAATTCTTATTTCTTTTATATTTCTATAAAGGCACTTTTTTTGCAATATCTGAAACAAATTTGATAGATCAATGACAGGCCCGGCTTCTCTCATCAGGCGCCAAAGATCATAAATATCCCTTGGCCAGCATCTCTGGAAAAATACCGTCCGTAACTTCTCGGCAGTAATCTCTTCTAAAGAATAAGTCATCACAAGAGGATTACCAGGCAAGTCTTCATATGGACTCAGTATAAATTTTTTAACTGGTTGATCAATTAATAACTCATCATTGGTTATATGGATCAAAATTGTGGGCAGGTTGCCTCCTGTCTGTTTTCTGGGTCCCACATACTCAATTTTAACTTCAAAGGACCATTCATCACCCATCTTCCCTGATGCCTCTATGTCTTTTAAGGAAAGATTCATTCCGGATTTATTTTCAACTTGCCGGATTAATCTTAAAATTGCCAGCTTCAAATCTTCGGCTTGAACCCTGTTGATAGAGGTAAAATCAAGATCTTCCGAAAACCGCCAATCAGGAAAGTACATTTTATGAAGGGCGGTACCGCCCTTGAATACCAAATTGTTTCTTAAATACTCATCCTGGGAAATACCCCACAGAATCCAGTCTAAAACATAGTCTTTCTCTATAATAATATCTATAAGACCACGCTGAGCAGAAATAGCTTTTATGCTTTTATAATCAAGCATATCTATCTCGCCTTAAACGAAAGAAGCTCTTCTTCAGGGATATTTACCAGGAGGTTCCACTTTCTGTTATATTTCCCCTTCTTAGGCAGCAAAGGATCTAAAGCCGAAAATCCATTCTTGATTTTCGCCTTCAAATCATTCATACGGATCTCACCATTAAGCCCAAGAAGTTCAAGTAGATATCCAAGCCGTTTAAAGATTGCTGAATTGCCAAAGCGACTTCCATAGTCAATCAATTTTGAAAAGTTAATTTCGCTTCTAGCATTCCATATACTTTTTGTCACCTCTTGCATGCCACCACAATATTCAGGATGAGCCAGACAATCAACCAATGTTTTTTCTTTATCAGATACGCTTATACTTGTATCGTTAATTTTAATTTCAGTGATCCCATACATCCTCTGAGGCTTAACTTTTACGAACTTATAATTAATTTGCCCTAGGTGCAAGTTTTTCTTTCGTCTGGTGGAGCCTATAAAAATTGTATTTATAAGCTGTTCTGTAAACCCGTAGAAATGAAGCATAGACCAGAAACCTAGATAATAGGGCTTAACAAGCTTGGAAGCTATGATGAATTGATTCTCTGTATAGGCCTCCGCAAGCTCAACATCTATGGGAACTAAAATATATTTACCTTTTTCGATTCTTTTCAACCATCCTTTTTGGACTAAATCATGAAGAATTTTGTTTAAGCTCTTTGGGGCGATTTTCAGTATTTGCAAAGCATCATAGGTAGTGAATACTGGAGTTTTGGCTCTGCTCAGGCTTTGTATTAAGATTGCTCCAGTTGGACCTAAATTTTTATATAAAATTTTAGTTTTTGTTATATTTTGTGCCATTATTATTCCCTAATAAGTAATAATAATTGCATATAATATAACATATATAGACTTTTTATTAAACGGCAAATCTTTTTTAGTCGGCATAGCAAAGACCCTGGTGTATAAGGTAACTTGCAAATTAGAGCAATTAAGTGAGCCATCATAAAATCTCCTTTTAAAGAAGTTAATCCTTGGAAAGGAGATGTTTACATACCATAACTAAGGGAGATTTATAACGATCACTCCAGGGATTATTAACGGGATATTTAACCGGGCAAACAGAGGCCTTGTAGGGCTTAAACCTGTCTGATAAACAGCGGGGACATCAGACTCTTAATCTGACCTTCAAGCAGTTGTTTGACCTGCTCGGTCCAGAACATCGCGCTGCATTCTCGCTGTGTTCACTCTTTTTGACCGCTCCCGTAATTGCACTGCAGGGTTCACCTGTCATTTTACCTCATTGCACACCTGGTAGTTCAGTTCCTGAATTCAAGGAGCCGGTTGTCTGTTAATAAATAACCTGGTTGTCTGAGAATACGTAACAATGGTAAATATCATAAGTAACTTTCATTATTGACTGAACGTTTAGAACGTGATAGACTTTCCGTCCTACAAAAGCTTAATTTAAGTTATGGCAGGCTCAACCGAACAATTAACCTGGAGGTGAGGAACCAATCTCATTGGCGATCTCCTCTGGAGGACGGCAGCCTGTCCTGTAGAGGAAAATAACCATGCTCACCACCCCTGCTTTTAATGGCCTCACAACTGCCGAGGTCGAGGAACGGCGCCGTCAGTATGGCGAAAATGTTCTCCCCTCGGGCAAGAAAACTTCGGCCCTGCAGATTTTCTTTAATCAATTCAAAAACCCGCTGGTTTACATAATCCTGGTCGCCGCGGCCATCTCTCTCGCCGTTGGTGAATACGGCGACTTTGCCATTATCATGGTGGTCGTCATTCTTGATGCTATTCTGGGTTTCGTCCAGGAGTACAAGGCTCAGAGTACTTACACCGCCCTCAAAGGCCTGCTCAAGCCCACCACTACTGTTATCCGTAACGGAGAGCGACAGGAGATCGAGGTCCGTGAGCTTGTTCCCGATGACATTGTTGTGCTCAGCGCCGGCGAGCATATTCCAGCCGATGGTGAAATCCTGGATGCACTTAAGTTGACTGTGGAAGAAGCCATCCTCACTGGCGAAAGCGAACCGGTAACCAAGACCACCGATCCCGGGCAGAATCAAGTCTTTATGGGTACTACCGTCCTTACCGGGCGCGGCGTAATGCGAGTAACAGCCATCGGTGCTGCCACCGAGCTGGGGCGCATCGCCACCAGCCTGCGCGAGGAAATCGAAGAGAAAACGCCGCTTCAAATTCGTCTCGAAGCCTTCAGCCGAACACTGACCAAATTGGTCCTGGCCATCACTGCCGCCATCTTTGTTGTTGGCCTCATCTCCGGCCGCCCGATCGTCGAAATGCTGCGAACCTCCATCATCTTGGCCATTGCCGCTGTGCCTGAAGGCCTGCTGATTGCTGTGACCGTCATCCAGGTATTGGGCATGCGCAAAATTCTCAAGCGCAACGGGCTGGTCAAACGCCTGCTGGCTGTGGAGACACTCGGCTCAGTAACAACCATCTGCACAGATAAAACAGGCACGCTCACCGAGGGTCGAATGAGAGTGACTCGCCACGATGTTAACGATGACCGGCGTGCTCTGGAAGTTATGGTCTACTGTAATGACCTGGAAGGACCAGTCGATGCTGCTCTCTGGGATTACGCCCGAACCCAACTTGGCCGGGATCCGCAGGATATGGCCAGTGCCGCCGAGCGGGTAGGAGAAGAGCTGTTCAGCAGTGAGACCAAATTCATGATCACCGCTAACCGCGTCGCCGGTGAGACAATCTACTACCTCAAAGGCGCACCGGAGATCGTCCTGGGCATGTGTTCAGCAGATGACGAGGCCCGCCGCCGCATCCTGTTACAGGTCGAGCAGTGGGCTGGTGAAGGCTTGCGGCTGCTGGGGCTGGCCTATCGCCGAGGCGGGCTTTCTGATGATCACACGGGTTACACCTGGGTTGGACTGGTGGCTATGGAAGATCCCATCCGCGAGGGCGTACACGAGGCAATTCAGGTCGCCCGGCGCGCCGGCATTAAGATTAAGATGATAACTGGTGACTACCGCAAAACTGCCGAACGTATTGCGGCCATGATAGGCCTGACCACTGGACCCGGTCAGGTCATAGATGGCGACGAGCTTAATCAACTCAGCGATGATGAGCTGGCCCAGCGCATCCAGGACATAGCCGTCTTTGCCCGCATCCGGCCGCATGACAAGCTACGTATTGTCAAGGCTCTCCAGACCCGCGGCGAAATCGTCGCCATGATTGGCGATGGTGTCAACGATGCTCCCGCTCTAAAACGCGCCAACATCGGCGTGGTGGTGGGCACAGCTACCGACGTGGCTAAAGAGACAGCTGACTTAATCCTGCTGGACAACAATTTCAAGACAATCGTCGCCGCCATTGAGGAAGGCCGGGTCATCTTCGAAAATATTCGCAAAGTAGTAGCCTACACCCTTTCCAACTCTTTTGCCGAGGTGTTGCTGGTCTTCGGGGCCATGCTCCTCGGCTGGCCTGCCCCGCTTCTGGTAGCTCAGATCCTGTGGATTCATCTGATCTGTGATGGCCCATCAGACATCGTCCTTGGCTTCGAGCCGAAAGAAGATGGAATTATGGAAGAACCGCCCAAGCCGTTGACCGAACCTATTCTTAACCGGCTGGGACTATCGCTGATTGCTATCATCAGCATCGCCAGCTCGGTAGTGGGGCTGGCTTTCTTCGGTCATTATTATCTGCAGCACCAGGATCCGACTGTGGGGCGGAGCTTTGTCTTTGCCAGCTTTGCTATCAACTCGATGATCTACATCTTTGCCTATCGCAGTCTGCGTCGCCCGATTATTCGTACCGCACCGCTCAGTGCCAATAAACCACTGGTCTGGACAGTGGCTGGCGGAGTTGGCGTGGCCTTATTGCCGTTCATCATTCCGGGGCTGAGGAAAGTATTATCAGTTGTGCCGCTGACCGTGGGACAGTCGTTGCTGGTCGCTGGCGTTGCCGTGGGTCTTTTGATGGTGGTTGAGATAGGCAAGTGGATTACCAACAGGCATCACCCTATTGTTACTTCTAAGGTGGCCGCTCAAGAACGTATTGCTAATCATTGATTGCCGGTAAGAAATGCAGCTCGAATCGCTGGCTGCAACCTGCAGGCCAGGCCAAACAATGGTAATTTATCTTCGCTGGTCCGGAGCAATCAATGAGGGTGGACTTAATAAGCGAGTAGCGAAACAGGAACATCCCACGCGGCTTGGCACCAATCATGGTTCGTAGTAACATAATATTGGATGTTCGATGGGAAGATTGCTGGTAAGAGCAGTTATGGCTAATTCAGCCAGATAAGAAAGGATTTATGGATATGCCTGAACGTTACTATGAACAAAAACACTTCATAGAGGACATCAGCCTGTACTTTGAACAGATGGGCATCCCGCGGATGGCCGGTCGAATCCTGGGCGTTTTACTGATTGCCAACCCGCCAGAGCAGTCTATTGACGACCTGTGCGAACGGCTTCAGGCCAGCAAAAGTGCCATAAGTACCAATGCCCGCTTGCTCAGCGAAATGGGATTAATTGAACGAGTTCCATCCCCGAAGCCGCGTCGCATTTACTTTCGCTTTCTCCCCGGTGGCTGGGTGACCTTTATGCGCATGTATCTGCGCATGATGGCTTCGCTACATCAGATTGCCGAACGCGGGCTGGAGTTACTCAAAGATGAAGATCCAGCCTTGCGCGAGCGTTTGCAAGAAGCGCACGACATGTTCTCATTAATTGAAGACGAACTTCCGGGTTTGCTCAAACGTATTGAGGAACAGCGGGGCATTTCCAGATAGTTTAAGGAACTAATAGATCTCTGCTACCGGCAAAAGAAGATCACCATAAAGAGGAAGAAGAACGTCGGGTCAAAAGGGTAGAAGCCGTGTCGGGCTGGGAGATGTTAGGAATCGGCTTTAGTATTAAACTGAAACCGAAGACACCCAAACCGCCTGAAATTATTATCACTTTTTCTTATTGTTTCCGTGGTGATTTTGATGTCTACTTTAAAGAAATTTATGATAAAAGAAGATTGTTGATTTTCATAGACGGGAGGGAAATTATATGAAAAGCAAAAAACGGCAATTAAACCAGCCTGAAGTTTTTAGCTTCCTTACCTTTTTGCTGGTGCTGATTGTTGCTTCCAGCATCCTTTTTGGGCAGATATCGGCGGCGACAGCAGAAGCGGCAACGCCCGCCCAGAAAAAGGACGCATCGAAGCCAGCCCTCATCGCCGTAGTTGGCGGGACGCTCATTGATGGCACGGGGAAAGAGCCTCTACCCAAGAGCGTCATTCTGATCGAAGGCAATAAAATAAAGACGGTCGGCCCGGCTACTCAGGTTAAAATCCCGAAAGAAGCCCAAAAAATCGACGCCACCGGGAAATTTGTGCTGCCCGGATTTATTGACTGCCATATTCACCTTGGCACCGAGACGAGCCGTCTGGAGTATTATCAGGATTCA
>Ga0208824_1002579_pt1 | contig 13779 bp, 12 predicted proteins | sample AD_JPNTR3_MetaG_FD_184447 | JGI IMG/M metagenome (GOLD analysis project Ga0208824, IMG submission 184447) | Active sludge microbial communities of municipal wastewater-treating anaerobic digesters from Japan - AD_JPNTR3_MetaG (SPAdes) (version 2) | ecosystem: Engineered > Bioreactor > Anaerobic...
CTCGACCTTTTGTTCTGATAGCATGCGATCCCACTCTGTTTCGTCTAAAACTTTCCATTTCTGAGGTCCGTAGTCGAAAGCGACCCTGTCTTCTATGCTCTCCTGGGTGAGCCATGGCTCGGGTATGTTATCGAGAAAGAGATTGTCGACCTCTTCTTCGGCGTCGACGGGAAAATCTAGAAATGGGGCATTATCCGGTATTCCGACCCTTGCTGCGCGATCTACATCGTCGTGTTTAACGAGAGCCCAGACATAGACAGCGCTTTCGTCGAGGTACCGGCCCAAGGTGAAGAGAAGGCGGTCCCCTTTGGAAAGGCGTGCCTCGAAGAGCACTTTGCCCGTTTGGCCAGAGAGTTTTTTTACGAGAATGCCTCCCTCCCAGATACCGGCAGCGAGAAAGCGCATTTTTTCGGAAAAGCGGCGTCGCTCGGACATAGTCATGGATGAAAAGCGGGCGGTCACAGCGTCGTTGAGAAAAACCTTGTAGTGGGTCTGCATACAGGAAAAATATAGTAGGAAAATAGACGTGATAAAAGAGGATGGCTAGAGGGCATGAACGGGAGAATGTTTCGACAGGATGGCAGGATGAAGACTGGATTGACTGGATTTTTTGTTTGGGGAAAGAGAAGGACGGGATGACAGGATAAGAGAAGGATGGACGGGATTTTGGGTTTGAGGGAAGAAAAAGAGAAAAAGTATCCTGTCAATCCCGCACAATCCTGCAAATCCCGTCAAAGTATTCAGTAAATCCTGTCGAAATATTGCGCAAAAAGATCAATCGATTGATTGATTTGCATGAGTACACTATAATTGCTCTATGGATTTTATTCCGAGGTGTTTGGAAGGTGCGCTGCGAGAGGCAGCACGATATTATCCGCTTGTGACGCTGACAGGACCGCGACAATCTGGAAAGACTACCCTTTTGCACGCCATGTGGCCAGAAAAAGCATATGCTTCATTGGACGATCTTGATACGCTGGATTTTGCGCAACAGGATCCGCGTGGATTTTTGTCCCAGGCTGAAGCCAATGGCATAATAATCGACGAAGTGCAGCGCGCTCCAATGCTTTTTAATTACCTGCAAGGGTATGCCGATCATTCACCCCCTGGGCGCTATATTCTCTCTGGTTCAAGTAATTTCCTCCTTATGGAAAAGGTGAGCCAGAGCCTTGCAGGCAGAACCGCGGTGCTTACCTTGCTGCCTTTTTCTGCACAAGAGCTCGGCAGAGAACGGCTCGATGCAAGCTGGCAGGAAGCGGCGTGGCGAGGCTTTTACCCTCGTGTACGGGCGAAGAATCTACCTGCTGATCTCTTCGCGCGGGATTATATTGCGACCTATGTAGAGCGCGATGTGCGCCTTGTGAAAAATATTGCGAACCTTGAATCGTTTCGGGGTTTTGTCCGCCTCTGTGCGGGAAGAGCGGGACAGCTGCTCTCTCTTACTTCGCTCGCGGGCGATGCGGGTATCTCCGTCAACACAGTAAGAAGCTGGTTAGGACTCTTGCAGGCTGCGTGGCTTGTGTTTCTTCTGCCATCGTGGCACAAAAACTTCACCACACGGGTGATAAAGTCGCCAAAGCTCTATTGGTTCGATACAAGCCTCCTCTGCTACCTTTTGCAAATCCGAACTCCAGAAGACCTTGCATTGCACCCCTTGCGCGGCGCAGTGTTCGAGAACTTGATCATTGCAGAGCGATTCAAGGCAGCGGTACACCAGGGCCTTCCTGCCTCCCTCTATTTCTGGAAAGACAGTGCAGGTAGGGAGATCGATCTTGTCGAGAATCCAGAACGACCTGATCCAGAGAGGCGCGTCTGGGAGTGTAAATCGGGGATGACAGTGGCGAGCGAGTTTTTGAAGCATCTTGTCTTTTACGGCACGCAAGAAGGCATTCCGCCCGAACAGCGCATGCTTGTCTACGGGGGAGAACAATCGCAGAAACGCTCAGAGGCGTATGTGCTCGGATGGAAGGACGCTGTGGCAGGGGGGATTACGGGATGAACGGGATAATGTTTTGACAGGATGACGGGATAATTTTAAACAGGATAACAGGATAAGATAAGGATGAACGGGATTGTTGGTTGGGGGAAGAAAAGGACGGGATGACAGGATGAAGAAAGGATGAACGGGATTTTTGGTTTGGGGGAAGAAAAAGAGGGAAAAAAGAAAGAGGGGCGCAGATGGGATGGAAGCCCTGCATTGAGGCTCTTGGCTGGCTTGATCTAACTAAATTTGCTTCGCGTTAGCTTTGGCTTTGGAATTTCTATGGTAGAAGCCTCAATTCTGAACAAGCCACTAAGGGAAAAAGAGTCATACCCTCTTTTTCGCGCGTACTCTTATTAATCCCCATGATAATATTTCGCGCTCCTATAAAACGCCCGAGGAGGGATTCGGACCCTCATCCGGAAGGAAAAACCTTCCACGCTGCCCTTGGCGGTATTCATTCCCGCTTGCGCCACCCTAATTGACGATTTGTCACGCTATCGTTACAGTACTAAAATGAAGGTGAGCGAAGTTATAAGGCTTGTCACCCAAGATGGTTGGGTACTTGTGCGAACGAGAGGGAGCCATCGGCAATACAAACATCCTCAGAAAAAAGGGCTCATTACTATTTCGGGTCGCCCTTCTGATGAAATAGATAGGGGAACGCTCAATAGTGTCTTGAAGCAAGCGATACTGAAGGAGTGAAATATATGGAATATGTGATTGTTATCGAAAAAACACCAACGGGTTATTCCGCCTATGCGCCAGATCTTCCCGGATGCATCGCGACAGGAAGAACATTGGATGAAGTTCGGACGAGGATGCGCGAGGCCATTGTGTTTCATATTGAGGGACTTAAAAGAGAGGGACTGCCCATTCCGCCTCCTGCCTCGAAAGCATGGCTTTTTGAATTAGAACCAGAACACGATATTGTTGCGGAGCGAAGTGCTGAGACGCTCTATGATATCAAAACATTCGCCAGAAAAGCAGGAATAGCGCCTTCGACTGCACGAGTGTATGCACATCGATATCATATTGGTCGAAAGATGGGGCGTGGATGGGTATTCTCCGATGAGGACCTCGAGGCGTTATTCCACCGACATGCAAAAAGTTGTTGACGGGATGAACGAGATAATGTGTCGACAGGATGACAGGATAATTTTAGACAGGATTACAGGATGAAGACAGGATCAACGGGATGATTTATTTTAGGGGAAGAAAAGACGGGGATAACAGGATAAGATAAGGATGGACGGGATTTTTGGTTTGGGGGAAGAAAAGGAAAAAAAAGAAAGAGGGCGGAGCTAGTTCTGGCTTGAGGATTTTTACTTGCCACCCTTGCCCTATAAAATATCCTGTTAATCCTGAAAAATCCTGTTATCCTGTCGAAGTATCAGGTGCATCCTGTCTCAATATCCTGTGTTACACAAATCGGACACGATGGGCGATGTCGAGAAAGAATCCCTGTGACCATAGGCTAAGCTGGTCCTTATCTTCTACAAAGGGATAGACCTCATTCTTTGCAGATTCCACATCAAGCTGTTGTATTCTTTGTTCGAGCATGGATATCGCCTTATTATTGGAAAGCGGTATATTGGGATCGTAGCCAAGGCTTTTCGATTTTTCATGATAAGCTTTGAGCTTTTCGGAAAGGTAGTCAAGCTTTACTGGTATATCGTTTCGTACGAAGAATACGAGGTCGTACCAATCCCGACCTTTTGCGCGTTGTTTCCACTCCCGCTCCAAGAGTGCATGAAACTTCCCTGCAAACAATGATTCAGGCGCAAGTACTTTTACGCTAAATGGGATGGGTTCGAGCAAGAGCTTATTTTCAGTCCCAAAGCCTAAAGGCGGCTCGATATCAGCCTCGAATTTTACCTTGATAAGTTTATTCAATGGTACTGATGCTGCGAGCTTTTCTGCTACGCCTACTATGAGGAGCGCCTTTTTTGTTTCAGTCTTGAGAAAGGCTGGCTGGATGTTGTGAGCCTTTTTGCTCTTTTCAATCTCGACTTCGAGGCCCTGGGCAGCAAGCTCTTTCTTGATAAAACTAAACCATGGGTCGAAGTAAAAGTCAGATTTCGGTCCAAGCAAGGTGAAATCAAGGTCTTCAGAAAATCGATCGAGCCCATGAAATAGACGGAGCGCAGTGCCTCCATAGAATGCTGCTTCATTGAAAAACTTGCCGCGCCATAAGGCGAGCAACATAAATTCCTGGATAACTTCTCGCAGCGCCTGATCATATTCCTCTAAACTCTTTGGATGTCGCTTTGCAATAAGTGCAGCGAGTGTATCAGCCATTCTTATTCTTCCTTGAGCGAGATTTGATGAATCTATACAGCGAAACGATCGAACGACGGCGACACGATGCGAAAAGTAGCTCAATCTTCGAAAAATCGAGTTGGGAGAAGTCTGACTCCTCGATGCGCATATTTTCGAAGAGATGGGCTTCGATTTCGGCATATACAAGGTCGGGATAGCGCAGATAGAACATATCGAAGAGCGCTTTTTCTGGTCCGGCCATCATATAACCGCGCTTAGTGTCGATTTCATAATATTCTACTCCCGGTGAAAAATATCGTTCTGGTATATGCAGATAGTCAAAATCACCGATGGGTGTATGGTAGCGCTTTTTTCTACGCGTAGTGACCGAGGTTACGACGCGCACCGCTTCAGGGATGAGTCCGTGCTGCTGAAGGGCGTACTCCAAGGAGACATAGGAGGGGCCATGGATGAGGTTTGCAAGGATTTCCTTGGAATAAGGGATAGCGGAATGTGAATCAATATAGAGCCCTTTCTTAATTCGAATGAGTTCGCCTGATGCAAGGAGCTTGGTGATCCTATCCCGAGGATATGCATAGTCTTTTAGATGCTCCATAAGCTGAAGGTAGTCGAGTTCTGGATACTCAAACTTAGAATACTGCATCAGATAGCCTCGGATTTTGTCCTCAATGTCGACAATATATCGACATTCGAGTCAAAAATCAAGAGGACGGGATGGATGGGATAATGTTTGGACAGGATGACAGGATAAGAGAGGGATTGACAGGATTTTTGGTTTGGGGGAAAGAAAGGGACGGGATGACGGAATGAAGACAAGATTGACGGGATTTTTGGTTTGGGGAAAGAAAAGACGGGATGACGGGATGAAGACAGGATTGACGGGATTTTGGTTTGGGGAAAGAAAGAGAAAAAAGAAAGAGGGGCGGCAAGGATGGGTTGAGATTGGGAGTGGCTTTCGTCTGTCTTTTTCTTGTCTTTTGCTTTTCTCTGGCCTTTCCTACCCTATAAAACATCCCGTAAATCCTGCACAATCCTGATCATCCTGTCAAAAATCCCGTCAATCCTGCAAAATCCTGTGCATCCTGTCGAAGTATTCAGTGAATCCTGCCGAAAATATTCAATGCAAGCTATCTTCATAGCCTTATAGCAGTAGTTGCGATTCTATGAGTATTTTTCGATCCATCGCTGCTCTTGGAATTGGCGCATCATTGTTTTCGCTGTAATTTTTTTGTCTTGATGGATTTCAAAACGGCTGTATACTGTATAATAAAAATAGAAATCGAAATCTAATTGGAAATGAGAGGTTGTTATGAAACTTAGAAAAGCTAAACAGGATAAGGGTATTCTTCTACTCGAGCGACCCAAGACCAAGCCGCCATACGAGTCCTAGGGAGAAATTCAAGATAGCTGTGTTTTCTATGGTGCCTTCAATCGAAAAACAAGACCAGAGGAGAGTTGAGGAAGAAGCAAGGTATTCTAAGGCGATCTTAGCTTGTGCGTTATATGTGACGGGGCTTTGGGGTCCCATCCAATCTTTGGCATAGGGTTTGGCATATGTCTGCACTTCGGATTCTGCGCCGAGGATCAAGAAGCTTCCGCCCAGCGATGCCGCGACTTTACCTTTTTCATACCTGATACCACCGGAGAACATCATTCTGTCTGGACCGAGAGGATATGCAAACCAGGGTTCAATAATGCGCGTGCCAAAATACTGAGATTGAAGAAAATACCGCGCAAAATATGCTTGATTTGAGGCACTTGAAATGCGTCGATACAGGTAAGTCGAAGCCAAATACCATTCTAGAGATGCTACAAGGGCTCCCTCGAGGGCTGATGCTCCAATTCTAGTTGTATAATCTTTTCTGAAAAATCGAGGTCTATTCTCCATTGTTGCCTATGTTGTGCTGGGTGCTTGGTGTCGAGACATATAGACTCGCGCTGGAAACATCAGCCCAAAGCGTCCACTTGTCGTGGGTTCCATGTACTATATAAAAGAGATTCATTGAGACATACCATTTGCCGAACTGCTTGTATCCGATATTGCCATTGTAGACAATTGCATCGCATCCGTATTGGTAGCCCATAAAATCTTCTGTATAGGAAATTTCGAAGGCATTTGAAAACATAGGGATAGCAATAATATGATTGAGCCTCGGTTCACCTAGTAGGGGTTCTCCAGGAAGCACAAATTCATCTACCACCATCTGCCCATAGAGATTGACATAGGATATAGGCGAATAATTGAGCTCTCCAGAGAGGATGGAATTCGAATTACCGCGAATGTAGTAATCGTGGTAGATCGCGGCTGGATTCAGTATACGCAAATCAAGGGTATTGTCAGCCGATTGATACATTATTCCTTCGGTGAGGGCAAATCCTAGCTTGTTCTTGAGCATGTTCCATCCTCAAAACCGACTACCCAGTCGGATTCGTCAAGAAAATCAGTAGTATTGCTATGCCAGTAGGTTTCGATGCTAGCGCCTAACCCAAACTTGACAGTATCTGCACTACTGTTTAGCTCTGAAGACGCATATTGATATGTGGTCAACAAACCACCCGATAACCTGGCTATATCTATATTTTCGAGCATGTTCAAAAGCTCATCGGCACTCCATGGCCCAGTGGTGGAAGGAAGGGCAAGCACTTGGCTTATATAGAGTGGCTTATATAGAGTGGCTTATATAGAGTGCGGTTATAGCTTCATAGACATCGGAATCTATGGGATAGATCTTCTGAAGATTTCGGCCAGAGGCAGGAAGCGAAAAAATACAGATAAATGAAGCGATCACCACGAAAATAATGTTCTTTTTCACACAAATTCCTCTTTGAAAGATAAGATTGAAAGACCAGCTATTTTGCAGGCAAATGTACCACAATACCTGCGTATAAAAGAAGGGCTGTCTCACTTGCGCCTTCAACATGTCGGAAATTACGGTAAAAACCTATGGTAGTAGATAACTGGAGTTCTATGGCTTTTTCTAGAGGCATTGCGCCGATAATCGATAAAAGATGGCGATACTCATCGGGTCTTGAAAGAATGGCTTCTAGAGCGCCATCTCCTGCATACTTGTCGTAGTCGTAGTAGACGGGCACCCAAATTTTTTCAGTGGTGGCCGCGGTGGTGGGGTCGCCATCGAAGTCCGCGGTAACGCTGACTTTGCTCGCCATTCCCTGGTAGATGGGTCCTTTTCGGATAAATTCGTAGTTGAGGCGAAGACGAGCGCCATTCTTGAACTTAATGTTTGTATATGCGCCTATGCTGTCATAATCAGGGCCCCAAGGAGCTCCAAGCGATTGGTCTTGGCCGAATATTCCATCAGGAAGTGTTTGGCGCTGGTACATCGCTAGATAAGGGCTCCAGCGAACATAGGTCCATCTATCGACATGTTGATACTCTAGGCCTGTATCTAGAGAAATACGGTCAAAAAGCAATGTCGACCAACGAGCAGTGCCAAGCCAAGCAAGGGATTGGGGCTTGGCATCTGCTGATTCTCTAGGGCCTTTCATATCGTCAATAAAGAGCTCTCCAGACAGCATTAAGCCTCGAAATGGAACTATGGTTGCGCTCAGCGAAACCCCAACATTGGAGTATCCCGCTGCATAGGTATTGTGCCAGATCGTGGTAGGAAGAACAAAACTGAGCGAGGGTGTTCTTCCGCCAATCACGCTCATTTCCGCAACCGAAAGCTCTATCCATGGCGCCGGCTTCCATTCGATCTCGTGCCAGTTCGCGAGCTTTATGGCCATGTCGTGCGCCGCATAGTCGTGGTCGTTGAGCGAGTCCCAGAAACTACTCCCATCAGAAAAGGTTCGGAATTGAATTTCCTGCTCGGCTTTGGAGAGCTGTGCAGAACTTGTCGCTGTCATGCTTGTAAAGCGAAATGAACCGGATTCGAGATAGAATCGTATTTGGTCGTAAGATGAAGCCCGTGGATTTAATATGGAACCGGACAGGGTTCCCCAGCCCATACCAGAAGGAAATCTACCCAGGGCTACACCATAGCCTTTACCAACCCAAGCTATATATGTTCTTAGTGGAAATTGTGCAGCAGATGTGAGGTTTTCTCGAAAATCGTCTATATCCCATTGGAATGGCGAACTCTGACCTACTATTTTGTCGCGTCGATAATTGAACGAAATATCGATATTGAAGGCGATTGAAGCCGAAGGATACAGGTTTAAGCCCAACGCCAATACATCCGGCAGGGTTTGCCAAAAATGCAGGATTTCTGGAAAAGTATTGATATCGAGACTGGGATCCTCTAGAAGGCTCGTGCCGAGATCATTCTGCTTTGCAGGCGAATCGTAATAGAGGGTCGGCGTACTTGCCCTGAAGACAATGCCCGAAAGAAGCTCGGACTCTTTTATATCATTGTTCAAGGAAGCCCCAAGCTCACTACCAAAAAGAGGAAAGACATTGGTTTTGGGCACACGCCCTTGGCGTATTGCTATTGAAAAAGCCTCGTCATATTCATCATCGCCAGGAAAGAAAAGGTCTGCAGCGTGGATGGGGCTGTTGGCTTGCAAATTGCCTTGCGAGCCTGATTTTGCTTTGATAACATTCCATGTAGCCGTCTCTTGTGCATAAGCCTCTCGATTAGCAGCGCTAAAGATCAGCGCGATGCAGAAAATCAGCGCAGAATATCTAGCATTAAAGTTCTGCTTTCTTGATATTAACCGCATTGTATCCCTTCTCTATCAGTTTATTCCATGATTGTATCACATGGATAATTTTAAGAATTGAGCCATTTGTTTTAGATGGGGTGCAAGAGCGCTTCGCTTAATGCTTTCTAAGGCACTGCCAAATAGCGCAATAAACCATCCAGCTAGGTTAGCCGGGATATATAATTCATATAGAGGCAGCTCTATATCGCACCATTTTTCTTTATAGGGTTCATCGCCGTTGGCAAAGTCGATAAGCTGATAATCATTTTCTGCACAATACTCTAGAAGCTTGACAAGGAGCAGATTGCCTGTAGAAAGTGAAGAATAATTTTCGGTATCGAAAGCAGGCATAAGGTAATATAGGCGTGGCGGACAGCTAAGTCCCCAATGGACAGCTAGGGGATTTTTATTCAGCATAAGCGCGCATATATGTGCGGGGATATTATCATTTTGCGAGGCTTGGATATAGAAATTGCGAAATGCAGGATCAGCAAAGTTGTCGTGGACTTTTATCTGGCGAAAGCGCTCCTGCTTAAAAGCAATCATGGTATGCGTAAGGCGCTCTCGAAGCGATTTGTCTCCAGCGATGATAAAGGAGAGAGTACCAGCTTCTGATAGACGGCGTTTGGCTCTGCGGAGGTGCGCACGTTCTTTAGTGTTGAGACGCATTAGTGGGTCTTGTGAAAGCTGCATTGCGTGAGCGCTATAATGGAGGCGATGGCCAAAGGGCAATGCAAGTAGTGCTTTTGCAAATATAAGAGGTGTGCCGTCAGCCCAGAATTTGGGGATTCGGTCAAGATATATGGCACAGCAGTGTTCTTTCTTCGCAATGTTTTTGAGATGGGCAAAGAGCTCTACCATATCGAAGTTAGTCTCATTCGAAAAGATTGGTGCAGCGTAGTCAGATACGCCATAGCCGAGCCATATTAGCATTGTGCTGGATAAAGCACCAAATCGCACCTTTTTCTTTCCAAGAGGGAAGAGAGCTGTATTCTGGCCTTTTTTGAAAACGATAATAAAAGGGGCAACTCCATGGGCTTTCCCAATGGTATTCTGCCAAGTAGAAAGCCAGGGTCGAGTTTGAAAAGCGTAGATGCATGGACTTTGTACAAGGCTATCCCAGATAGCTGCAGGTCTATCGATATCGTGGTATATCGAAACCTGTAGCTGTTCATTAATCATATTCCAAGCCTCAATAGAACTCCTAAGGTTAGTTCGCCGAGAAGTTTTGTGTTGCCTGGAACAGGAGAATAAATCTGTACTTTTTGGTCGACAAGAGTCTGGCTTGACGATACGCCAATTGGGTCGCGTAGTTCGAGCGCATCAAGGGCAAGGCTGCCAGTGGCTTTTGCAAAGAACTGCCAGGGGCTATGCCCTGTAATTGCTCGAGCTGAAATAGTAAATCTTTTTTCGAGCACAGCGTCATCTAGCCAGGTGAAAGCAACTTGTGGATCGACCCAAAGATCGTGCCAGGGATTGGCGGGGCTATTCGAGCCAGAAAGCCTAAATTCAAAGAAGGCCTCACATTCGAACTTACTAACAGAACCGTTCCAGTCGAGGCGCATGGCAAGATTGTTCTCGCCGTATTGGTAGCCGATTAGATTCAGTTCTGGAGCAATCTCCTTATAGCTTTTAGGATAGCTTGGTCTCCATTCGTACTCAAAACGAGTTTCTGGGAAATAGGTGTAACCGTAGGAACTTTGGATCTGATTCGCTGTAGTCGGAGTGCGCATATCTCCAGGCTCAAAGGTGTATTTTGTTGCGCCAGCTAGATGGAGGCCAAAAGTCCCCTTAGGTGTTTTTATTCTTCCGCCTAGGGCGAGTGCAATCTGCCAGGGATTGTTCGTCCATCCAAAAAGTCCCAACATCCCAAGGTCGTCGACAAAAGCCTGCGCATAGAGGTCATAAGCCCCTGGCTCTTTCCAAGTGACGAATAATCCTGCATTGTAGTTATCATCGTAGTTGGCATACCAAGGCCGACCTCCTGTGCCTCTGACATATTGGGTAAAGTATTGAGGCATAGGGCTTAGGAAATATTCCCAATCGAAAGCTCGGCCGGAATAAACCGAAGAGTCTTCAAAGCCTATCGTAAGCCTTCCAAAAGAAAGGCCAAAGACCTTGAAGTTTGCCCCTCGATCGGGAAAGCCGGTATAGGAGGGATCATCGGGCCAAGCCGGTGTATGCATTGCAGAATCGAGAGTAAGCGAGATGTATCGCGATTCGTAAAAGAATCGATCATCTCTATACACAAAGTCGAGCATCGGCGCTGCAATGCCATTCGCGTTGATAAAGAGCGAGTACGGCGAATCGACCACATCGAAATGGCGAAGTCTGCCACCTTTTAAGCTAAATGAGTCACCAAAAATTCGGATACCAGCTTCCTTGATCATGAAATTGAAATTCCCGAGGGCGCCTGTGGGACTATCGGCGAGCCAAGGGCCATAGACTTGGTCGCTGGTGAGATCAATGGCAGCGATAAGCCCAATATGAGGTTGCTCATACTGAAGGGATATTGAGGCATTTGGTGTTAGTCCTCGTGCTTCGATTTCTTCGCGATAGGTGCCCGCGCGGTAAGGCAATTCTGTAGCGAGAGTGAAGAGAAGGCCTTGCTCGGCAATCTCGCTGGGCTGCTGGAATACGCTTTGGCTGGGCTGCTGTGCTGCTGCGCTTTGGCTGGGCTGTTGGGCAGACAGCGTAAAAATTCCCGAGAAGATAAGAAATAAAAGAATCGCAATTGCTGGCAAAAATAGTTTTTTCATCTATATTCCTACTATCCATTATTAAGTCTATAGCAATTCAACTGACCCGCTATGAAGCCTGTGGCTATTTGGCTTTGTTTGTATTCGGTAATGAATACCTGCTGGTATCAGTGAACAGTTCCGAATGCTATGGTACCTGAGAGCGCAATGTCAAGCTCGAAGGCCATCGAGTTATCGCTTCGGACAAGGCTCGGTGCGATATCGAAAGAGAACAAACCTGCAGACAGACGTAAAGGTAGACTTATTAAAAAGCTTTTCCAATGCGGCGCCGCAGGCGTTGTGCTGTTGTTATAGACTTGAGTCGTGATAAGGTTGGCATCGGTATTCATATCTAAAAACAAAAGGCGATAGCCAACACCGAGGCTGAGGGGATTCTTATTATTATTGCTTCCAATTGGGATAATGAGCTCACCATGGCTCTGCGCCCAAGTAACGCCAGGGCCATAGGGACTTGTGAGCGGCAATAGGATCGATCCTCCTAAGTAGCGCGGAAACCGGTATATAAAGCGAGCAAAATAATTGACATCTCCTATGCTGGGCCAGGCTTGGCTCGCATCGTAGTTGCCCCAGAGCCAATGAGTAGAACCAGCCTCCATATATATTGCAAAAGGTAAGGCTCTTACTCGACCTATCTGGCCGCTATAGCGCACACCTGCTATATAAGCAGAGATGGTAGGTGAACCAGTATCGCCGATGCCAACTAGATTCAAATCGATATCGTCTAGGCCCAGCTGACCAGCGATAGTAAGGCCACTAATTGGCTCCCAGCTCGCATCGAACACCATGGAGTTGTTGGTCTGTGCAACCGATGCCTGGTGGCGCGAGCCAATGGGGAAAAAATCGGTGAGCACAAAGTGGTTGTTGAGACGGGACATCATTGCATGGTCTGTTACACCTAAGGTTACCCAACCGAGATGACAGGAAAATCGGTTCATTGCCTCGACAATTATTGTTGGCGTGCCAGGTTGATCCTCAAAGCCATATCCGGGCTCTGGCGAGATATCGTTTTTGTCCCATGCTTGCACTGCCTGGATTGTGGACACGAGCCAGTCGAAAGCAAAGCAACCAAGTTTTCCTTGAGCTCGTAGTGCATCGTAATATGGTATCCGGCGCGATGGAAGAAAGCCGCCTTCGAGTATGCCGTTGTAATCGAGGCGGTCGCGTCCAAAGCCTATCTCGAATATTGGAGATTTCCAATATAGGACGGATCGTGCAACTATGTTGCCCTCTACATCAGGTGTTGTGCCATTTAGAGGCAGATTATGAACAGGGAAATAGTCTCCTGCCCAGCTATGCCGCAGATCGATTTCTGCCGCGACACCAAGGCCCTGGGCATTGCATAACCATGGATCGAAGCCCTGTGCATCGAGGGCGCTCCCAGCTTCAATGCTCAGAACTGCAAAGGGCAATTGGCCAAAATAATTCCGTTGGATATCGATGCCATTGGAATATGCTACTGATGGGTACTGACTCACAGGAGGTTCGATGCGGACATTATCGCTTCTTAGGCTGTATTCGATATTTATACTAAGCACGATGCGCCATTGGAGCGATGTGGGCCTAGATTGAGTTTGCGCAAAAAGGAAATTTCTCCCAAAGAGCATCCTTGATCCCGAAAACAAAAATATAGAGAAAATAAAATATAGAAAGAATAGATTGGAATTTGCCGCGCGCATTTTGCATCGATGTTTCATGGTTTCATTCTCCTTTAATCGCGTTTAGCTAGATTGCCCTTTTGATCGTGCTTATCCGATCATTTTTCATCAAAGCCGCATGGCGTTGAGGCTCGCTCTTCTGCGCCTGCAATGCGCGAGGTCGGAAAGCCCACTTATTTTTGCAAGAAAGAGCGAAAATGGAAGATCGGGCTCAAGTACTGTGCGATGGATTGCTCGCGCATCTTCACCTACTCTGAATAGCGAGGATTGGGTCGTAAAAATCCATGAAAAACCTGCATCGCAGAGTAGCTGTAAGGCGTCTGCACGGTAGGTATCGGATTCTCCCCCTACCCACGCAAATGCATTGACAGGGTAGCCAAGGTGCTTTTCGAGCTCTTTTTTAGCTTCTACAATCTCGTCAAAGAGTATAGCGGTA
>Ga0208824_1002588_pt1 | contig 13742 bp, 13 predicted proteins | sample AD_JPNTR3_MetaG_FD_184447 | JGI IMG/M metagenome (GOLD analysis project Ga0208824, IMG submission 184447) | Active sludge microbial communities of municipal wastewater-treating anaerobic digesters from Japan - AD_JPNTR3_MetaG (SPAdes) (version 2) | ecosystem: Engineered > Bioreactor > Anaerobic...
GCTCCCTTGCTCTTGAATAGTCTTTCCCCTCTTCCGAAGTTTGTTCCCGACTCGCCACTACTCCCGAGATGCCCTCAATATCGCATGATATAAAGACTTTCAATCTAAACCCTCCCTCGCTTAGGTTTTGTAGTTACTATTCGCCAACCGGGTGTAGCTTTTCCTCTTTCATGGCACAATGACCTCGTGTGGATGTGAGTTTCCATATTCACGGACGCAGAACTTGCCCTAGTAGAAAGATAGATATAACATTATTCATACAGTTGAAAATGTATATTGTCTTCCAATGAGTCCGTTCCAAAAACTATTCATATGATTGTCTGGTGATGAACAACATGGACGCAAGCGAAAGACGAAGAAAGATCGTTGAAATGCTGTCTTCTTCCTCCGAACCGCTAAAAGGGGCTAACTTGGCATCCGCTCTCGGAGTAACCAGGCAGGTTGTGGTGCAAGACATAGCAGTTTTGCGCGCCAAAGGTGAGAATATCGTGGCAACCCCAAGAGGCTATACCTATTGGACAGATCCTCGCAAACCCGGGGTACTGAAGATTGTGGCCGTAAAACATGACTTCTCTCAGACGAAAAAAGAACTTCTCACCATGGTAAAATGCGGTGTCGAGGTGATCGACGTCATCGTAGAACACCCCGTCTATGGCCAGTTGACGGGACAGCTGAGTATCTGCACCCCAGAAGACGTAGAGAGCTTCATGCAGACTATAGAACAAACTCAAGCTGGTCTTTTGTCATCCCTCACCGACGGTGTGCATCTACACACTGTCAGAGCATCACACTTTGAACAACTATCTGAACTTGAGAAACGCCTTGGAGAGGAAGGTTTCCTTATCCAGGATTGACATCTCTGACCAAATGGGACCCGACTGCCTTTACAGCTGACAAGACAGATGATATACTGACCACATCAGAACTACCTTCAATAATCGCTTACCTTTTGCAGGCAAATCGTGAGCGGCAGGAGATGATCGGTGTGCAATCTGTCGATGTCAAAACTATAACTATTGGGGCCCTTTTACTAGCTTTGTCTCTCGTTATACCGATGGCTTTCGGAGGAGTACTAGGTGTGGTAATAGGCCCGTTTTCCGCAACTTTAGCTTCGCACGTACCAGTTATGATCTCAATGATGTATGGCCCTTTCGTATCTGGCATTGTCGCTTTGGGCTCTGCCATTGGGTTTTTCCTAAAACTTGGACCTGTGATTGCCATGCGAGCAGCCATGCACATTCCTGTAGCAATTGTCGGCTCTATCTTGCTCAAGAAGAAACTGTCCTTTCCGGTCGTCCTTGGAGTGACTGCACCGATCCACGCACTTTTGGAAGGACTAATAGTCCTTCCGTTTCTCACATTTGGGAGTTCTGGAGCTTTGTACGGGAAATCGGACGCCATGTCGCTTTTCGCCTTGGTTGCAGGAGGGACTTTGATCCATCACGCCATGGATTCAGTCATATCTGTGGTTTCTTGGCAAGTCCTTAGGCTTTTTGCCAAACCCACCAATAATCAGAAACTAGACTTCAGCAAAAACCAAGTTGCCAAGTAGCTAACGCAAACACGGCGAGATCTGCCTAGGATGCACAAGGGCCGAAGAATATAAAGAACCCCCCGGTTAGATGAGGGGCTCTTTTTTAGGTATTTGCAGCATTATCCTCTTTGGCTTTTTCCTTGTACTCGCTAGATCTGTTATCTGTACAATAAAAGCCGGGACCTTTGAATATAATTCCGACGCTGCGGCTTATTAGTTTCTTTACAGGCCCACCACATGTTGGACAAGTCGTAAGAGGCGCATCTGACATCTTCTGGAACTGTTCAAAAGTACCGCATTTTTCGCACTTGTATTCGTAAATTGGCACTCTCAACAACCTCCCTTTGGATAACCTCATTATAGATATAATGAATGAACAAGACTATGTCAAGGATTGGGATCTACAGAGTGAAGCAAAAAGTGCCGTCCCCCTTGCTTCGTCGCGATGTCGTACATGAAGATCGCCGCTGCTACTGAAAGGTTCAGTGAGGAGGCTGTTCCCTTTATTGGGATGCGAAGCTGCATGTGCCCCGCTGTCAGCGTATCTGGAGATAGTCCTCTTGCTTCGGAACCCAGAAGGACGATGAGGGGTCGAGGATACTCTTTTATGGTAGTGATGTCCTGGCTGGCTCTGCTGGAAGTGGTTACTAGGCATATTCCATGTTGGGAACACAGTTGTATAACGGTATCGGATGTATCGATACGTATCACAGGTACGGCAAAAATTGAGCCCATGCTGGCTTTGACACATTCGGGATGATATTGATCTGTAGATTCGCCGCACATGAACACGCCTGAGAACCCGAAACAATCGGCAGTTCGAATGATGGTGCCCAGATTCCCGGGGTTTCCAACGCTATCTAGGGCTACGAAAGCTTTACCTGCAAACGGCTGCACGAATTCTACTGTTGCGTCATGATAGGAAATAACAGCACCTAACCCCATTGGATTATCTCTTGCTGAAATACTGCGAAACTCCTTTTCTTTGACCTCATAGCACGGGATACGATTCTTCACTCCACTAAGCGCGGCGTAGGCAACTTCACTATCTAGTAGCTCGGGACTATACACGATAAAACGAATGGGCGCATTGTGCTCAATAGCGCTTAGAACCAGCGAAATCCCTTCAACAAAGTAACTCCGGGTTTCATCACGGGATTTCTTGTTTCTCAAAGAACGCAGTTCTTTGAGCCTATTCTTAGAAATCGGTTCCATTTCTCCACTCCCCTAACACCTAAATGTTCATGGCCTCGCCACGAGTAAAATGAAGGTCCGGGTTCATAACCTACCCGGACCCTGGCATCATGTTCTTAACTTTTCTTCTTAGGAATCACCTTTGTTTCCACTGCCACCCTGAGCCGCTCTATCAAGAGCCCAAACGCCTTGGTCATCCTTGTAGACCATTGCTCCGAACGGCGAACGCCACGAATACGTAGTGTGCAGCAGATGGTGAGACTTCTGGCTCAGCGGTTTGCCCAAGTAGGTTTCATAGAGCTCTTTCACTGCCGGATTCTCGTGCGACTTGCGTAGAGGCATATTCCTATCTACCTCGTAGATAGCCTCCATACGCTTCTTTACAATATCACGGTCAGTAGGAATGGGTTGGCCGCCCCCTCCAATGCACCCGCCTGGGCAGGTCATAATCTCGATGAAGTGATATTGGGCTTCTCCAGACTTGACCCTATCCAATATGACCCTGGCATTGCCGAGTCCGCTGGCTACAGCAATGTTCAATACCGTTCCATTTAGGTCAACTGAAGCCTCTTTGACACCATCAAGCCCGCGTACCATCTCAAAGTCTATTTTCTCCAAAGTCTTGCCTGTATAAAGCTCATACGCAGTCCTAACTGCTGCTTCCATGACTCCGCCTGTGGCTCCGAAGATCACCGCGGCGCCTGTAGAAATACCTAGGGGATCATCATACTCCTCTTCAGCAAGATCGTTGAAATCTATCCCGGCCTGTTTGATCATGTTCGCAAGCTCTCTTACAGTAAGCACATAATCTACGTCTTGAAACCCGGATGCAGTCATTTCAGGCCTCTGGCACTCGAACTTCTTAGCAGTGCAAGGCATAATGGATACTACTACCATATTGGCAGGATCGATGCCTGTCTTCTCGGCATAATATGTCTTTGTTAGTGCCCCAAACATCTGCTGCGGGGATTTGCAGGAAGACACGTTCCCGGAAAGTTCAGGATAAAACTCCTCCATGAACTTGATCCATCCAGGACTGCAAGAAGTTATAAGAGGAAGGTCTCCCCCATTTGCCAGCCTATCTAGGAGCTCGGAACCTTCTTCCATTATGGTGACGTCAGCTGCGAAGTTAGTATCGAAAACCTTGTCAAATCCAAGCTGCCTCAAAGCTGCAACCATCTTCCCAGTGCTTATGCTGCCCTGGGGAAGTCCAAATGGCTCTCCAATCGACACTCTAGTAGCAGGGGCCGTCTGGACTATGACTACCTTATCGGGATCATACAAGGCATCCCACACCTCTTCGGTGTAGTCTTTCTCATAAAGAGCACCGACCGGGCATACCAAAGTACATTGGCCGCATTGCACGCAGGGGCTATTGTTCATATCTTCACCCCAGGCCGGCCCTATTTGTGTACTTAGCCCTCTCCCATATGGTCCAATCGCGTTCACTGACTGGATCTGCTCGCATACCGCTACGCACCTTCTGCACAGTATGCATTTGTTAGGATCTCGAATTATAGCGGGAGTCGATGTATCGATAGGCTTTTCTTCCCTGTGATTCTCGAATCTAATCTCCCTGATGCCAAGACGCTCAGCAAGACTCTGCAATTCACAGTTGAGATTTCTAGGGCAAGTAACGCACTCATACGGGTGATCCGACAGAATCAACTCAACTGCAAGCCTCCGCGCCGCACGCACTTTAGGCGTGTTGGTGTGAACGACCATGCCAGGAGACACGGGCGTCACGCAAGAAGCTTGAAGGGATTTTGCCCTTTCTATTTCAACTACACATACGCGGCAGCTTCCTATTTCATTAATATCTTTCAAATAACACAACGTAGGTATCTCTATGCCGGCTTCTTTGGCTGCCTCTAGAACCGTATAGTCAGAAGGAACCTCCAATGTGATGCCATCGACGGTTACCTTTACTTTGTCCATGTCTTTGTCCACCTCAAATCTAAGTTAAACCTTCTCTATTGCGCCAAATGGACACTTTTCAAAACAGGTGCCGCATTTTATGCAAGCTTCGGGGTCAATCGTGAAAGGTTTCCTTGCTTCGCCGCTAATTGCATTGACAGGGCAGTTCTTAGCGCACAGACTGCAACCTTTACACTTATCTGGGTTAATACGATAGGAAAGCAAGGCCTGACAGACACCGGCAGGACACCTTTTTTCATGTATATGAGCTTCGTATTCGTCTCTGAAGAATCTAATGGTCGAAAGCACAGGATTGGGAGCAGTTTGCCCTAACCCACATAGCGCAGTTTCCTTGATTGACTGACCAAGTTCCTCGAGGGTTTCGATATCCCCCTCCTTGCCTTCCCCTTTAGTAATACGGTCGAGTATTTCAAGCATCCTTCTGGTGCCGATTCGGCATGGAGCACATTTGCCGCACGATTCAGACTGAACAAATTCCAAAAAGAACTTGGCAAGGTCTACCATGCAGGTATTTTGGTCCATAACCACAAAACCGCCTGAGCCCATAATAGTTCCCAACTGAGCAAGAGATTCGTAATCAACAGGGGTATCTAGGCACTGCGCTGGGATACATCCACCGGACGGGCCGCCTGTCTGAACCGCCTTAAACTCTTTGCCGTCTGGCAGTCCTCCGCCTATATCAAAAACAATCTCTCTAATCGTAGTACCCATCGGAACTTCGGCCAAACCATTGTTGTTGATTTTGCCTGCCAAAGCGAACACCTTGGTACCTTTGGACTTCTCTGTCCCAATGGAATTGAACCACTCATATCCCTTTCGCATTATGACCGGAACATTTGCAAAAGTTTCTACATTATTGATCACGGTGGGTTTGCCCCACAGCCCTTCGTTGGCAGGGAAGGGTGGTCTGGGCCTAGGCTCTCCTCTTTTACCCATCATAGAGTTCAAAAGGGCAGTCTCTTCACCACAAACGAAAGCACCGGCACCCAACCTAAGATCTATGTCAAAATCAAACCCTGAGTTAAGAATGTTCTTCCCAAGAAGACCCAACTCATGGGCATCGTCTATAGCTTTGTAGAGCCTTCTTACAGCAAGTGGATACTCTGCCCGTACGTATACATAGCCCTGAGACGCACCTACGGCGTAACCGGCAATAGCAATCCCTTCGAGCACCCGGTGGGGATCTCCCTCAATAATGGAGCGATCCATAAAAGCACCTGGGTCTCCTTCGTCAGCGTTGCAGACAATGTATTTTGGAGAGCCCTCTGCCTTGGCGGCAAACTCCCACTTTAATCCTGTCGGGAACCCTGCGCCTCCGCGGCCTCTCAGCCCCGATTTCTTCACTGTATCTATTACTTCTTCGGGCTTCATCTGAAGGGCCTTAGCCAGACCAAAGTACCCATCCCTGGCGATATACTCTCTTATAGACTCAGGGTTGATTACCCCGCAATCCTCCAATACGATTCTGGTCTGCTTCTGGAAAAACGGAATATCTTCAAAATCCACTACGGACTTTTCAGTCTGAGGCTCTGTGTAAAGCAGCCTTTCAACAACGCGCCCTTTCAACAGGTGTTCTTCTACAATTTGTGGAACATCCTGCTCATGAACCTGGCAATAGAAAACTCCCTCAGGATAAACCATCATGTTAGGACCCAAGCGGCAGAAACCAAAACAACCGGTCTCTATTACCTTTACTTCTTTATCCAGTCCTACGCGAGCTATCTCAGCTTCTAAGGCTTCCTTGAGGACAAGACTGCCCGATGCATGGCATCCGGTACCTGAACACACAAGAATGTGACTCCTATAAAAATCCATCAGGCCTCTCCTCTCCTATGACAACATTTCCTCTACGTTAATAACCCATTCGTTTATGGGTTGATGATTAATTAAGTGCGATAGTACGATCTGCCTGGCTTTGTTCGCATCTACCTTTCCGTATACTACCTCCGGCTCACCTGGAATCTCAACTGTGACGATCGGTTCTTGTGAGCAAAGGCCTATACAACCGGTCTCGGTTACAGTAACATCGAGCTTCTTTCTCTTTCTGAGTTCATCGATTATAGCAAGCATTGTGTCCCTGGCACCCGATGCTATACCACAGGTCCCCATTCCGACGACGACCCTAGGACCGCCAGACGATGAGCGAAGACGAATTTCTTCAAGCGTTTCGTCCTTCAGCCGCTCGAGCTCTTCAATCGATTTCAAAGACAAAACCTCCTCTGTCCGGACGATATCCTGCTGAGTTAAGTCCTTCAGTCAGTTCTTCTTCAAACTTTGAAAGAAACATGATCTGGTTTCGCCCATACTCGCTGATATCATCCCATATGCTGTTTGTATCTAGACTGTATTCGCCTTGTGGCCCGCGATACGTAAACACTACACGTACTTCAGGATTTCCTGCTGAAAATGAAACGAGGGTGGCTACTATATCTCCTAGGGGCTGCCTATCCGGATGATTGAGCCTATATTTCACGACTACACGAGTTCCATTCATATCGCTCTTGTCGATATGAAGTGACCCACCCGCCATCATAGCCGCTTGAGCAACAAGAGGCAGACCCAACCCCACTTTTTTCTTCGTGGATGTAGTGTAAAACGGATCTAGAACCCGTTCTATCTCATCAGACGTGATGCCTTTGCCGTCATCTGAAACAGTAACCTCCAAAAGATCCTGTTCCAGATTCTCCACTATCAGCACCTCTACATTTCGAGCTCCTGCGTGCGCGCTGTTTTGGAGCAAATCGAGCAAATGCAAGGATAAGTCTACCACCTTACGCACCTCCGCCCATGTGCCAAAAGACTATACAGCCTGTTCACCCTACCCTTATATACCTGCCGCACCTACGCTCTCGGCATCTTTCTTTCTATACAAATCCAAGATATCCGGAACCTGGTCGGGATTGACCCTTCCATACGTATCGCTGTTAACAGTCACAACCGGCGCCAAACCGCACGCGCCTATGCATCTGACAACTTCCACGGTAAACATGTTGTCATCTGTAGATTCTCCGGCGCTTATCCCAAGTTCTTCTTCGAATCTCTTTAGAACCTCCGGAGCTCCACGAACATAACAAGCAGTTCCCTGGCATGAAGATACAATGTACTTCCCTCTTGGCCTTTCTCTGAACAAGGAATAAAAAGTCACAACGCCGTAGACTTCCGAAAGAGAAACTCCCAGGGTTTCGGCAATTCGTACCTGGACATCCTTGGGTACGTACCCAAGACGCTCCTGTACATAGTGAAGCACCTGAACCAGGGCCCCTTTGTTACCTTTGTTATTCTGGATAACACGATCGATATCCTGATAAGCTTGTGCACAATCACACTTGTGCTCAGTTTTGTCGGACATTGTTCTGCCTCCCTCAACTTCTTGCATCTTTAAGACCATTTTTGCCATCTGCTCCTTCTGGACTACTTGGATATTATAACCTCAATTCATCACAAGATTGTTACACTTTCAAACCTGCCTCACGAAAAGTCTGGTACAAAAGGCCCGACATCTCAAAAACTCCGCAGTCAGTCCATAGAACCGCGACCCCCTCCCTCCTTGCCCTTTCGCAGGTTTCCTCCGGCAACCCTCGCTGGCACACGATGATGCAAGCCAAATCAAGAAGGCTTGCAACGGCAACGATGTTCTCATGGGTTTGAACGGTAACCCAAACATAACCCGGCTTTGCGCTCGCCATCACTTGGGACAATACGTCCCCGGCATACCCGCCCTTTACCTCTCTAAAGCGACTTTCTTTTGGCAGGGATTTCACCTGTAAGTCAAACTTGGAAACTAAGTCTTCTACCAGCATAGAATCTGTCCTTTCTAGCTTTCTTCCTTCTTGATTCGATTCCCGTTCGATTGTCCCATTGCAGGAGGCTTTTTGCCTGCTAAATCTTTCACCTCTTGGGCTAGGATCTCAAGCCTCTCTCTCAGTTTAAAAGTGCAGTCCCAAATCGTGCCCCTTCCAAGAACTATGTCTTCTGCAAGGGCTCTGCATGTAGGCGCACCACATGCTCCGCAATCTAACCCAGGAAGTGAGGACTCAACTTCTTTTAGGAGTTGCAGTTTGTTTCGAGCTTCTTCAACATCTTCATCCAGTTTGAAAATGGGACGTGGCCGAATCTCGAAATTCATCCATATGGCTGGATTATCTTCCGAAACGTCGCGCAATATTGGATTCACAGGTAGATGCATATAGGCATTGGCCATATCTCTAATCCGTGTTCTGGCCACATACGAGTTTGAGACGGTAAGGGCTCCTCCCACACAACCACCTATGCAAGCTTGGGCCTCGATAAAATCGATATCCGTGAGTTCTCCCTTTTCAATTTCTTCAAGGACCGACGCAACCTGCATGATGCCATCTACAGCTAAGCCTTTGAGTCCTGAAGCCATCATCTCCCCGCCTGACCTTCCCCACCCGATACCATACCCCGTAGACGTAGGAAACTCCCTTTCCTCTGTGACGCTTGAAACATGTCGGCGGACCCAGGCATAGGCGTCTACCATGGATATGACTCCGTCAACGACAGAACGGCTTCTACCTACAGGTTGCCGCGCAGCAGTGATCTTAGCAGGACAAGGCGATATGAATACGGCAGCAGGACTTCTCTCTGGATGCTCAGCACGCGCTTTGTTTTTGGCTAACCACGCAGCAATTTCCATAGGAGCTTCGCATGGAATCAAGTTTTTGATAAGAGAGGGATATTTAACTTGAACAAACCTAACGACCGCAGGGCAGGCGCTAGAGATCAAGGGTCTAGGGGTAGGCTTTGCTTGAATATATTTTCTTGTAACTGAGCTAACTAGATCTGCCGCAATTGCAACATCGAATACTTCGTCAAATCCTCCTTCTACGCACAAAGCAGCTCTGACTTTCCCAGGAGGTATATCTCTTGAGAACTGCCCGTAGAAAGAAGGTGCGACCAATGCTATTTTATAATCTAACTTATTAAGGATGCTCCACTCGTCGGCAATCGCGACCTTAGCATGATTAGGGCACTGTCTTATGCACTCACCACAGTCAATACACCTGTCCTCAAGGATAAATGCTTTTCCATTTCTGACTCGGATGGCCTCAGTAGGACATCCCTTTATGCAATTCGTGCAACCCTTGCAGTATTCTGTCCTTAGCCTAACCGAATGAAAATATGGCAGACCAACGATATCCTGTGGACCGGGGAGTATTCTGCACTCTACACGCGTACCTTTGCCTGGTACCGAGTCTATCTGCATAGAGTCTGAGTATGCTCTAGCATTAGGCAATCCCATACCTGCTCCATACCCTAATTCTCGAACATTTGCAGGAGCTGTGGAATAGCCTTCTTTCATGGCCAATTCCACATCGGAAATGCCCGGGCCTTCATCGTCAACGATTATATCTAGACTTCCGTCTTTCCATAGAACCTTGCAAATACCTTTGACGGCGTGGATCACAACGTTCATAGATAGCTCATAGCAAACGATTAATGCCGATCGAGTAGCGTCAGCGGGGAAACCTATGTGCAGCAAGGCCCTCTTCAATTTAGAAGTTTCCTCAGCGACGGCGCTGAAATCGCCCTGCTTTATTTCATATTCATATACTAGCCTTCCGGGTGCAAATACGGTCATTTCGCCTGGTTCAACCCTCCAAACCTGAAACAACCTGGATGCACAAATCTAGCATTCGGGATAAGCACAAACTTCAAATCAACCACACTCTGTACCAACATATTTGCCCACCCGTAACTGCATTTATTTTTAATTTGTGACGTTGGGCACTATCGCCCCTAGTGTACCATTAATCGTGGGGAATCGCAATCCATGTGAGTATACCAAAGAACGCAGGCATTGTGGACCCTACAAAAAAACCTAGTACAGGTATTGCTAAGTGAGTATGTTCGCGTGAAACCCCAGCACAAGCCTATGGCTGGAGGCAATGTTCTCATAGGTCCCTTAAGTAGCCTTGGATGATGTCTTCATGTCACTTGTGACCAAAATCCTTGTGACCAGATCACAAATCATATCGGCGTTCTTTGTGCGGTAACACACATACCGAGGTACACAGGGCTTTTGTCGGCAAGCCAAGTGTACCTCGGTATAACCGGGTCTTAAGATTACACAACACTCAGAAATCTGAAAATCGCAGCAGCCCCAGTATCGCTGGGCATCCTCTCCTTAGGAAGTACAACTACTTCGCCTTTGCTTCTAAAGACAAGCTCTGCCAAATCATCCAGTAAATCATCGTGTTCAGGGTTATCTAGGTCTGACTCCTCTAATTCCATAGTGTTTGGATTTATCGTAAGAGGAATCTGTCTATCGGCTTCTATCATGAGGTGCTTTACATTGTTTTGTAGTGCGGCCCGAGCTATTTGCGACAGGTCATCTGTAGCTAACCACTTTGCCCGCGCCTCCTCATACTTTTCTACCAAGACTCTCGTCTTCTCCAGATAGGTAGGTTCAAGTATCTCCCACACCGCCTCTTTCAACTGGGGTGTGGTGTCGGGCGAATGCGCGACCTTGAGCCCCTCTTTCATCAGAAAAGGATTCCGACTCAGCTTGTGAAAAAGTCCGTGGTACTCGGGCAAGGCAACTAACATAAGGGGTAGGCCAGAAGGCCGCGAGAAATTGTCCAGTACAAACTTATCCACAAATCTGAAGAATTTCTCGGTGTTCTTGTCTATTTCTTCGTTCTTCTCTGTGTGTCCGTAAAATATGGGTGCACCCGAGAACCTACTGTGCGGCGCCAAGGATATTTGCCGCTCATATTCCTCTTCTCCTATGACCTCCCTGGCTGTCCGCGGTACATCAGGTGGCAGACTGATTTCCTCAAAACCATATCTATTTCCTTCATACAGATTAAACGTTTCTCTATTTAGGCCGAGAAGATGGTATCGGTCTGCGGACTGAAAGACTCGAATCAAAGGCTTAATGTGAAACGTATCGGCTACTATAGCCACTTCCTTAACCGGTCTCTGTAGGCGATACACCACGCACCGATCCTCATTTGCAAGTACCGCCAACCCGTCAAGAGCATGCTCCCAAAACGGCCTATCTTCCGCTAGAACGCGAAAAGGCTCGAGCAGAGGCTGTATTTTCCGGCTCGGGTATTTTAGTTTGAGTGAATTTTCGATTTTTCTGACCAGATTCTTAAATACAATAAGGTCCTGCTTGTTTTCAGGCCTATGGCGGTGTGTGGGTTGATAAAGGGAAATGCATGGTGGATTGTTTGTGTCTAGGATCTTGTCGGGAAAGTTAGTTACGATTTCGTACAACATACTCACCCCCTCAATTATTCGCTTTCGTGCAACGTGTGTCGCCTCTTTAACATATTTGTACTATTAGTCTATCAAATGTTTGATGTCTTAACAAAGAAAAACATGGTCGAGAACAAGACAGCCTCTGGGTGTTCACCTGCAGAGACACCGCGAGATGTATGCATCCGGAAAGACGAAATTATTGCGCAACACGAAGTTTTATGGAATAATCAACAGAAGTAGAAAAGGTGGTTTGCAATATGATAGATAGACTAAGTGCCTTATTCAGTTCTTCTGATATGACGGTTGGTAATCCGATGACGTGCCTTCTGAGGTTTTCTATACCTCTTCTAATCGGAAATCTCGCGCAGCAACTCTACAGCACGGTTGACTCCATAGTCGTAGGACAGTATGTAGGAGACAAAGCCCTCTCTGCAATCGGCACTACTCTGCCCATAATAAACTTGCTGCTTGTTCTTTTCATTGCGATTTCCACTGGTACGTCTATCATGGTCGCCCAGTACTTTGGCGCACGAGAAAAAAGGCTCCTGTCCCATTCGGTCGGTAATGCAATAACCCTAATCCTATTGTCTTCGGTCATCATAATGGTAATCGGAATCCCATTGTCTAGTCCTTTGCTCGAGCTCACAAACACTCCGGTTGAGACCTTTGATATGGCTCATAGTTATCTCGTAATCATACTAGCGGGTGTGTTTTTTAGCGGTCTTTACAATATACTCTCAGGCGTATTGAGAGGATTGGGAAACTCGGTATACCCTCTGTTTGTGTTGTTAATTGCCTCTGTTCTTAACATTTTCTTAGATATTTGGTTCGTAGCTGGTCTTGAGATGGGCGTAGGAGGCGCGGCTCTTGCAACTATTATCTCGCAGGCGGTGTCTGCAGTCCTGTGCCTATTCAAACTAGTTCGAATGAAAGATACGCTGGTCATAGATAAATCGACGCTGACCCCTAATAGGGACTTAATCTCTCAGTTGATGCGACTTGGATTGCCCGCAGGAATAACCCAAGTCATATTCTCGATGTCTATGGTGTTTGTGCAATCTCTTACAAACAGTATGGGCTACAAAGTAGTCACCTGTACCACGGCTGTCATGCGTATCGACGGATTTGCCATGATGCCTAACTTCACTTTCGGCATGGCAATCGCCACTTTTGTTGGGCAAAATATCGGCGCGAATAGACTTGACAGAATAGAACAGGGACGCAAAGACGTCCTCAAGATCAGCCTAACCACATCGCTGATTTTGGTTACTCTGCTTCTCCTTTTTGGCGAGAACTTAATAAGACTATTTACATCCACTGAAGAGATCATCAACCTAGGCGTAAGGCAGATTCGGATTCTCGCATTCGGATACGTAGCTATGGCAATATCACAGGTTTTTGCGGGTATCATGCGAGGCGCCGGCGATACGATGCCGTCGATGTGGATCTCCATGGTCACTACAGTCTGCGTGCGCGTACCGGTAGCATATCTCTGGGCATACTTCACAAAGAGCCCCAAGTACCCCGCAGGATCTCCGGATGCACTGTTCTTTTCTCTGCTGATAAGCTGGGTCACTGGTGCTGTTTTGAACTATCTCTGGTATCGTAGAGGGACTTGGAAGGAAAAATCCCTCATCAGATACAGCGCTATGGCAGAATAATGAAAAGGTGCCGCTAGACTTAGCGGCACCTTCATTTTCTCCCAGCAGTATCCTCGACACTCATTGCCTGCTATCGAACCTCTCAAGTGCTATCAAGACGACAGATGCCAATACGCCACCTAAAAGAGCCGTAACGAGTTGATTTACAGTTAACATGGAATACACAGGCGTGGGGATATTGGTAC
>Ga0208824_1002593_pt1 | contig 13713 bp, 14 predicted proteins | sample AD_JPNTR3_MetaG_FD_184447 | JGI IMG/M metagenome (GOLD analysis project Ga0208824, IMG submission 184447) | Active sludge microbial communities of municipal wastewater-treating anaerobic digesters from Japan - AD_JPNTR3_MetaG (SPAdes) (version 2) | ecosystem: Engineered > Bioreactor > Anaerobic...
ACAGTTTCCGCTTACGGGGAAAAATCTCGAAGGACGGGGTCGATTCTCAGGACACTGTCGGGTAAGGGTGGTATACTTTTCATTCCCAGAATTGGTATACTTTTATCTTCCCGTTGACACCATAGCGAAACGGGAACGGGGCGATCCTCTCAACAGTTTTTTTAGCCATGATTCTTTACCTCACTATCCAGACTTCGAAACCATCATCTTGACCGAGCTTAATCCTCTGTTGGCAGGTGAGTTCCGCCAAAGCATTAACGAGATCACGCTTGGCTTCAACGGACGGGTTCCCTGGGTCGGTACGCAGTAGTATTCTAGCCACCACCGCATATTGTGGCGCCTCATCGATGGATCGTCCGCAGTAGTAAACGGCCTGAGCCAGAAGTAGACCTCCCATGTATAGAATGTCAGGACTGTTTTTATTAATTTGCACGCAATATCTAAAGTGCTCAATTATCTCGGCCTGCTCCAAATCGGGCACCCATTGCATTAACAGTGAGTCTGCAAACCAATCTGATGCAGTGCGTATAGGATTGACCAGCATATCGTAATATTTCTCTGGCGTCCCTTTGGCAAATATCGCGGTTGCCAGGAGGTGATGCCTTTCAGCAAGTACCGCGTGTGCCAGTTCATGTAGGTACTCGATATCGCGGTGTTTGTGCATTGGGATCGTTATATGGTGAATACGGTCCCAAGGATCGCTCAATATTTCTTCGTTTCCCATTGTAATATAGGTTTTGCGGATCTTCCAGGTGAGCGATGACTCTATCTGGTTGATTATTTTTTGCAGTCTCATCATTTGCTCCGTGGTATATTCAGTTCCCCTACAACAATTATTATGAGTATTTTAAAAAAACACATACATATTCGCCTTTTAATTACTCTTGCGAGAGCTCTCCTTGCTGGATAATGAGATTTGATAGCCATTTTGCGACATCTTCAAGATTCACTTCGGACGCGGAGATCCCCTTGAAATTCGCATAACGTTCCATGGCCAGGGCAAAGCATGAGGTTGCTTCCTGGATGAATTCGAGGGTATCTACACGGCCGACATTCCAGAGGCGTTTATGGGCATCCAGGAATGCTTTGAAGGAATTGTTTATCAGAGTAGTTTTTTTTGTGTCATCAAGATGGGAGCGTTTATAATCGATTACCGCCTGATCGAAATCGAGCCAGGTTTCCTTTGAAACATAGATTCCTTGTTTAATATAATTAATCTTATCATTATCGCCCATATTGGATCTCCTTATGTAGTTAATTATGTTAAATAATGTATCGTCATGTGCATTATTTAACATTAATGTTTAACCATAACAATAGTATTTATATTATTTACCATCATATGCTCTTTCAAGCAATTGTTTTCCTAATACACCTAGCTAACCATCAAAATATCGCCACTGTCGATAAGCCATATCTTAACGACAGTGGTTTTGGGAGTCAGAATACAGTTAACCCACGTTTACTGATTAAATAAATTATGATTGCTAATCAATTTAATTATTTCGATTGATACCATATTTAATGTTTATATCATTATGCTAATGATGGAGATTATTAGATTAGTCGGTATTTAGTTAATGTTATTATTGTATGTTGTCGATAGTATAACCAGGTTATAACTAATTGACAGTTAATCAGGACAATGATACTTGATCAATAAGGAGACAAACATGTATCTCATCAAAAAGGAAACGCTACCGGCCAGCACATACCTCGACGAAATGACCATCAATCAGATAGCAGATTTCCAAAATAATAAGTATGCCGAGAACACCAAGGCAGCATACGTTCAAGATATCGAATATTTCGCTGCCTGGCTGAATGCCGCTTGTGGTGAGAAGTTCATCCCGCAGCCCTTACCCAGGGAACGTCTCGCCCCTGGTGAGGTTGCCCTCCCCCTACCTATCGATCTCCTAAAGAAGTACATCAGCAACCACCTGAAGGGCCTCGAGCCCGAGGTGGACCGTATCCTCTGCACACCCGTGCTCCTTAAAAACGGCAAGACTGTCACCTACAAGGCAAATCCCGGGCCCCTGAGCCTGGCCACCGTGGAGCGCCGCCTTGCTGCATTGTCCGTACTGCATACTGTCAAAGGGTTTAAAGGCTACAACAATCCTTGTCGAGACCCTGAAATACGGGAATTCTTCACACTCTACAGGAGAGAATACGGCGATATGCAGAAGCAGAGTCTCCCCATTACCGAGGATATTTTGAACCAGATGATGGACGCAACCGATGACAGCCTCACTGGTATTCGGGATCGAGCATTGCTCGCCTTCGGTTGGGCCACGGGTGGCCGTCGTCGCTCGGAGATATGCTCCGCAACTTTCGAACGGCTCATAAGGACTGGTGATGGGTATGTCTATCGTGCCGGAAAATCGAAGACCAACCAGAAGGGGGAAAATAAGGAGTTTCCCCTAAAGGGGGATGCCGCGGCCATCCTCGACGAGTGGCTGAAGGCCCTTGAAAAGCTCAGTATCACTTCTGGCCCCCTTTTTCGCGGTATCGACCAGACGGGTAAGGTGAGCAATAACCCCCTCTTCCCGACCTCAGTGAACTACATCGTGAAGAAGCTCATCAGGAAGATCGGCCTCGAAGATACAAAGTATTCGGCACACAGCCTCCGGTCCGGTTTTGCAACAGAGAGTGGTATCAAGAACATCCCCGAGCAAGATGCCATGGCTCTTACGGATCACAAGGACGTTGCAACCTTCCGACGATACCGACGCCTGGGCAGTGTGCTCAACAATCCTGGGGCGAACATTTTCACTCGGAAAAAGTCGGCCCAAGGGGTGATATCCAATGAGCACTTATAATGCCTCTGATAGCTCTGATGTTAACGCCCACTATTTGATGATTTGATGCTGGTCCTAGTAATTGTGTTATAAAGGGAGTAGCTATGAATGAACGTGTTTCAATAATACCTGTCGTCTACTTAATCTGCATCGCCATTACCTTTTGGATGGTTTACTTTTTTATTACGAGTGCGAGCGAACGAATCAATCCTTTGGAAAAAAACGGTGAGTTGGAACTAAAATCCCAAACTTCACAGGTATTGATGATAAGGTAAGGTGAATAGCATGTATTAGGTTTTCAATTCTCCAACTTAAAGGGCATGTATTTAAGTTTTATTATTATATAAACATTTTGTGCCACTTAAAAAATGACCGCCCATTGCCACGATTTTGGACCCAAGATACCTCATCAACTATCTTAATCACCGATGACAGTATGTTTCCGTAGTGTATCTTCTAAGCAAATGCCTGAGGAGTTTGAACGGCGAATCAATAAGGTCAGCAGAAAGATGTCTCAGGTGGTCTCTTTCTCTTGAAAAATCGAACTTTTCCTAGTTCAAGCTCAAGATGTCCATTCGGTAGGTGTAAGGGGAATCTCTTGTGTCTCACCCAGCCATATAAGGAGATCAGGTTCAGCCATACACCATATGAGACTATCAACGGCTATTCCAGAAAACCTTCTTTTCAGGGGAGTTGCATTTCTATGCTCAAAAGCTGAGACAAAAGCAACATTCCGTCGCTCGTAACCAGCGGCATCCGTCATTCTCAGAATGTCCGCCTTCCTTGCCTCAGTAACCGGCCCATCCGAATAGACAATTTCGATAAATAGCAAAAGGGTTTGCTCCCGACCCAAATCCGCAAGGGCCATATCTGGAAGGAGCCGTTGCTGGTCGATAGGTAGTCCTAGATCTCTCATCAATCTATCATCCTGCAAGACAACATGATTACCACTTTCGCTTATCCATAAGACGGCCGGCTTTATAAGAAACCGAGAGGCAAACTCCTCGATCACTGCCTTAGCAATAACAGAACTCCCTCCAGCAGCCAGATAGCGCCGCTCTCCATTAGGTAAGGTCACTTGGACTGATGCTTCGGAAGGTTGTCGCTCCCTCATAATCCGCACACGGGCCAACTCTGAAGCCGAAAGATAGCGTTTCTGCCATTGTAAAGCCTGGTCATCAAATTCTTTCTCAGGCAGTAAGAAAAGTCGAGCAAAATGCTCTCGTAAAGAGTATCTTCCTCTACTGCTGGTTACCGGTACTGAGGAATCGACAATAACCGCACCCTTGGATACGAGGCCTTCCTTTAGATTTTCATCCCTGATTTGCTCTCTGGAGTTATCCGCATACCACCTTTTGCCTTCAATAACATAATTTTTTCGTAGGCAATTCATCAAGAAGGCTTTACGACTAGTCTCGTCTTGTTTAGCATATTGCTCATCAGTGAATCTATATACATGCTGTGGTGCTAAATACACTCCACTGCCCTCAACGGCATCGATGTAAATCATGACAAAAATTGTTTTGGCTGTCGATTCACGGATTACATATTTTCGGTCTGATATCCCCTCTGGAAATATTATGGCAAGTCGCCTTTGAATATCCGCTATCTCTGGAAGAGGTGCTTTTGCAAACATTGAAATACATCTCCTTTATGGCCATTTCTATTGTTTTTTTACTGGCTCCTTGAGCCAGCAATTTTTCAAGACGCTCGCACTCTGTCGGTGAAGGAAGCGGCATAGATTCCAATTCATAAGCCGATACCGCCACCGAACCATTAATGCACCGAAAAATCTGATCAACAATTTCACTATTTAGAAGTCTAGCTATGACCTTCAATGAAGCTTTGGGAGTTTTCCCTGGGATGGGCCGAATCATATTAAGATGATTTTCTATGCTGACAGCACCACCATGCCTTTCAATGAAATCCTGATTTAACTCAGCGGCTATAAGCCTCCGTTTTTGTTCAAGCGCTGTCGTCCTCTGTAACAGAACACAGGCGTTCTTTACTACATTGGGGTCTCTTGGCCCCTGCGGTTTGTACCAAAGTACATGATTGCGGCCGGTTGCCTTAAAAGTAAAAGCCCCGGATCCTTCAGGATCAACGCACTCTGCCCAAATCAGCGGGATTGCTCCGTTGTCTTTTAAGGCGAACAGTCTTTCTTTGTGTCGGTTCCATACTAAAGGACCGGTTGATACTGTGTACCCCAAATCAGATAGTCGATAAGGCGATTGGCGGGAGAGATAAGCCAGTTCTGATTGGGCAGGGTTTCGTGGCAAGATCCAAGGCTCTTCTGGATTGGATGGCAACGTATAAGATCCATTTTCCTTGACTTCCAGTTTTCCAGTCTCCATAACCGACAGATAAGAGACTTGGATTAGTGTTTTTTCTGTTTGTTTTTTGTAAACAGCAAGAAGAGCTTCCTGAAGAACATCGGCGAACACACCTTCCCGATGTTCGATTAAATCAATCGCCAAAGGAGGCGTTTCTCTAACTAAAACGCTTCGGAGGGCCTTGAAGTACTGTCCTCCAAGAAAACTGGTTGGTGTGACGTATGCTATTATTCCACCAGGCCTTACCAGTCTCGTGGCTAAATCCGTAAAAAGACCATAAAGATTGGCATGGCCATATAGACTTCTCTTCCATTTCTTCCGATCTTCGGGATTGAGCTTGACCTTGCCATACGGAGGATTACCTATCACCAAGTCAAACCTTGAATAAAGCGATTCTTTTGTTTGCAAGCTATCGCCTATTTTTACGAGACTCCCCAAACAACGGTTATTCGCTGCGATTAAATCATCTTGTAGGGCAATCTCAACAAAGATTTGAGAGATCCAGGCACTAAAAGGATCGATCTCTAAGCCTAGTAAATGTTCTTCAATGTGTGCCAACCTCTTTGCAGGCGTCAGGTGAGATAACGCTGCTTTCATGCACATCGCCACGGGTGCTAGAAAAGCCCCGCCGCCACATGCTGGGTCCACCACTCGAGCCGTTGACCAGTCAACTCCCGCCTGTTCTGCCAGATTCAGCAATCGTTCTACCAAGGCCGGTGGCGTATAAAATACTCCATGCTTGCTTCGATAATCATCAGGAAGCATGACAGCATATGTTGTGCCGATCAAATATCCTGCCATCTGGTAATCCAAAGACGCAGCAAGTCTTCCCATTTCGACGGCTAGGGGATCATCCAAAGGAGCAACAGGAGAAGGTTTAGTCTCTGGGAAATATGATGATAAAATTGCTGCCAAAAATCTTCTTGAGTAATCGAGGGGGTTCTTTTGTTTTGCAGCCATCGCCTTAGCTTTATTCCGAAACAAAACAAAATTGGCAATTCGATCAGTCATAGCTAATGATTATCCTTTATCACTTTAAGGGTCAATGAATTTTACCAGCATTCATATTGCTATTCCCGCATATTTGTGACTGAATGTTCCTTAGGTTGCCTGCAATTACTTAGCAATCGCTTAACACCTAATAGTCGCAACCACATCTTCCCCCTCCACTCTGACATATATCGGCCAAATAGCTGCAGAGAGAGGAGCTGTGATAATCACTTTCCCTCCTTGGCCGAATCAGCTAGTTTTTCCCGTAGTACGTTGGATAAAGAGAAGCTTACGACCCTCCTAGGCGTTATCCTTATTTCTTCTCCTGTTTTGGGATTACGCCCTCTTCTCTCGCGCTTCGCTCGGACGGAAAATTTGCCAAATCCCGAGAGACTGATATCCTCTCCTTTCTCCAGGCTCTCCTTGATCAGCTCAATGAACATTTCCACAAAATCCGTGGCTGTTTTCCTGTCTTGGCCGGTTTGTATTATGATTTCATTGACAATATCATTCTTCGTCAGCGTTCCCATGATATTTCTCCTTATTTCTGTTAATTATCATATAACTCTGAATACTTCCCGAGCTTCTTTCTTTTCAGAAACCTATCTACGGTTATCCAGGATACATTGTATTTCCTTGCTATAAAGGTTATCGGGGGCTTATCTTTCATCAGTTGATCAATCTCTTTTGTATGTTTTTCAAGTTTGCTCTTCCCGAGACTGCCCTTTGGCCTACCCACCCCCTTTCCCAAAGCTCTTTTTTGTGCAATACCTTGCCTAGCTCTTCTTCTGGAGATATTCTTTCCAGTCTCAGACAGCATGGAAAACAGGGATTCTATGGTCCGGAAAAATGGCACCTGATCTTTTCTGCCAGTGTCCAAGTCTTGTTTTACTGCAATGAGCCGGCCGTGCCTGATAATAGCATCGGTCCGGGAGACTACTTCAGCAAGACCCCTGCCCAGCAGCGAGAGATCACGCACTATGATAGTCTCTCCCCTGACCAAAGTCTCTCCTTCTACTTTATTGAGACTCTTTTTCCACGGTATCTCGATAAATCGATCAATAGTGATACCGTGATCCCTGGCATAATCCTGTATAGACCTCTGTTGCTCCTCAGGATCTTCAATTCCAGGACCTGACCATATGTACGCTATTACACCCATACTCTCTTGGATTTACCCCAGTTATCATAATTTCACCAACCATTACATATTAATCGTCATTCTTTATATATTAAATTTGCCGACGCTGTTAATATTAATATATCATCACTATCCTTTTATGTATATTATTATTGTTTATATTTATCATATGATATGTTTGTTATTATTTACATCAATGGTGCCTTTATGCTAGGATTATGATTGCTTAAAATATTGATTATTTGAATTTGAGAAAATGACAGGGATAAATAAAATGAGACCGGCCAGCACTAGGGTTCCCTTGAAAGACCTAGCTGTCCGTATTTCTGTGGGCAGTAATGCCTGCATCTACTCAAAATGCCTTCCCAAGAATATGCTTGAGGAAATCAAAAAGGCCCTGACCATTCAAAACCCTAAGTGGGTGCTTAACGAAAAGTACAACCGGCATAACGAGGAGAAACAGTACATCACTTATTATTTAGAAAGAAACGGCATCTTCACCTTCCCGCGGGGATTCATGCATATGTTTCTGAGGTATCTCGACAAGAATGGCATTCCGTTCGAAGTACGCGATTCTACCATCAAAATACCCATTGATGTTGCATTTAAAGGTCAACTGCTGCCTTACCAGAATGAAGCGGTTAAATCGATCCTGTCTCGCAGATATGGTCTATTCGAGGCGCCCACTGGTGGTGGCAAAACCGTAATCGCCTGTAGCGTCATAGCCGAGCGGAAGCAGAACACCCTGATTGTAGTTCATTCCAAGGAACTACTTCATCAGTGGAAAGATCGCATTATGAGCTTTCTCACTATTGATGAAAAAGACATAGGTCTCATTGGCGATGGCCATTTCTCCATCGGCAACAAAATCACCGTTGGCATTATAAACAGTCTAGCAAACAATATCGATAAACTGGACAAAGCCTTCGGCCAAATGATCGTCGACGAGTGCCACCGTACACCGGCCAGGACGTTCACAAATGTGCTTTCCAGGCTGAACAGCTTTTTCATTCTGGGCCTGAGCGCCACCCCTTATCGTGCTGATGGCCTCTCCACCAAGGTTATCTACTTCTTTGTGGGTGACCGGGTCCACACGATCAAACCCGGGCAACTCCTTGAGGTTAACGGTATAGCCCGAGCCAGGCTCGAAGTCCATCCGACGAATTTTGATTTCCCCCTCAAGAATACTTCGCAATATCAGGAGATGATCACTGAACTCGTCAACGACTACCACAGAAATCAGCTCATTCTCCATCATGTTATCAAATCGAGCAAAAAAAGTGATGGCGTGAGCTTGGTCATATCCGACAGGGTAGCCCACTGCGAACATCTATACACGATGCTGCAGAGCCTCAATATCCGCTCCGGACTCCTTACAGGGCAGATGGGTAAAAAAGAGCGGGAATCTGTGCATGATCGAATCTCGAAAGGGGGAATAAAGATCCTCATAGCAAGCAGCAGGCTCATCGCTGAAGGATTCGACCTGCCCGCTCTGGATCAACTCCATATCGTGATTCCGATGCGTTATCATGGCAGGGTTGTTCAAGCCATAGGCCGGATCCTGAGAGCAAAGAAAGGTAAAAACGCCGTAGTCCACGATTATGTGGACGTGAATATCGGAGTGCTTAAACATTCTTTCAAAAATCGGCTTTATGCCTACCGTCACATGGGAGTCGAGATAGGCAGACTGCCGTTCGCTTAAGTAGAGAAGACAGGAAGATTAAATTGCTCTCCTAAATAAAGGGATAATCCACTGGCATGCCAGTGGATTATCCCTTTATTTAGGCAAGTACTGTAATGCATCCAAGTCTCTGGTTTTAAAATAATCCACAGAATATTTTTTCAACCATACTTCATCGATAAAATCAGCAAACAGGGGCCACATTTCATTCGGATATTGCCTGGCATCAACATCTCTTCCATTTGGAAGTAAGTGCTTGTAAGTCTCGAAATTATCTGAGACCTTTGGATGGCACCTTTTTAGCCAAGCAGAAAAATGCTTTCCAACGCTCACATCAGGTCTTAACTCAACGCCTTTTCTCTATAATGGACCCCGTTTTTCAGACAGCTCCGTAAGGATGATGACGGAGAGGGAGTGAGGCGTTTTGGTCGAAAGGCTGAGCGGGATATGATAACGGGGAGAGCATGAATAAAAGAAACAGCTACAGCAACGAATTCAAGGCACGGGTTGCCCTTGAATCGATCAAGGGTGAGAAGACAATCAACGAGTTAGCGTCTGAATACAAGATCAATGCGAATATGATCGCGAAGTGGAAGAAACACCTATTGGGCAATTTGGCCTCTGTTTTTGCCCGGGCAGGCGTGGACAAGACAGAGGACACGGAGAAAGAGGAGCTCTACAAGCAGATCGGGAAGATGAAAGTCGAGCTGGACTGGTTGAAAAAAAAAGCTGGATATGGGTGTTGAGGAGAAGCGGGCGATGATCGAGCCTGGGCACCCTGAGATATCCGTCAGCCGGCAGTGCGAGCTCATCGGCATGAACCGGTCTGTGTGGTATTATCGGCCAGTAGACGAGTCCGAGGAAGACCTGCTGGCAAAGAGGCTCATAGACGAGCAGTACACGAGCACGCCGTTTTATGGGTCCCGGAGGATGACGGTATGCCTGCAGAAGCAGGGGCTGGACATCAACCGCAAGCGGGTAACAAGGCTGATGCGGGAGATGGGAATCCAGGCGATCTACCCGAAGCCCAAGCTGAGCACGACAGACAGTGGTCACAAGATATACCCATATCTTTTAGGGGGCTTACGCATCGACCGGCCTGACCGGGTATGGTCGAGCGACATCACGTATATCCGCATGAGCAAGGGATTTGTGTATCTGACGGCGGTCATGGACTGGTACAGCCGGTATGTGCTCTCCTGGTCTCTATCCAATACGATGGATGTCCACTTCTGCCTGGAAGCGCTTCAGAAGGCTCTGATGAAGAGTACGCCCGAGATATTCAACACCGACCAGGGCTCGCAGTACACGAGTACGGCATTTACCGGGGAACTGATCGGCCATGGGATCAGGGTCAGCATGGACTCCCGAGGCCGGGCTTTTGACAACATCTTCATCGAAAGGCTTTGGAGATCGCTGAAGTACGAAGAGATCTACCTCAACGAATATGAGCGGGTGAAGCATGTGGTGCAGGGGATATCCCGGTACTTCGATTTCTACAACACCCGAAGACCACATCAGTCGCTTGGGTACAAAACACCGCATGAGGTGCACTACGGCCGGCTGCCATCGGCGGTCAATTTCTAGCATGTCCGGGAACGGCGTCAAGGCCAGGCCCTAAAGGGTTCCCTGCGGGAAGCCTTGACCCCGTCCCCTCACGCCATGCTCATAAGGAATCATGGCCGAGGCGAAGGGATGGCCCTAAAAGAGGCCTCGGACAAAGGGATGCTGAAGAAAGGGGGACTGATCGGATGACCTGAGCTGAATCATCCACCGGCTTGCAGGACCATCATCCTTAATCAGATCGATTTTTTGTCTGGACAATGGGGTCCACCTCACACATTCCAACAGATCCGGCGTTTGAAGGTCCTCATCGAGATGCCCGTTTGTCAAGAACCAGGTTTAAAGGCATTTCATATGCGGAAAGATACAGGGTTTTTCTTGAGAGGATGATCGCGAAAAAGCTCTATGACGGGGCCTGTTTTCTTGTAACGCATGAGGACATCGCACAATTGATCCCCAATTATCGAGTATTGTATCCGGAATTATCGGGAGAAAAATTTCTAGACAGTCTTCGGAGACACATCAGAGGCTATTATTTCGACTGATTCCAAAGGGCGACTGCTATCCGCAAAACCCTGGTTCGGTTCCAAGATCCCGACAGATGCAGAAGGTACAGAATTTGTACTGTGAATCGGCTACTGTTCGACTTCACCATTAATCCACTACTACAAGAAGACCTCCCTTGAATGGGATACCAGCAGCAAGCTGCCGGGTATGAACCCTGCAAGAGAATCGAACTTTTCTGAGTGGGTACATCAGGCATATCAAGACCGTATGATGAGCGGTGGGCTGCCGTGGTCTTTTTCCCTTCTGCAATTCACCCGCGAGATCAAAGGCACCCCCGAGCTGGAGGCGAAAATCCTCACCGAGGTCGCAGGGTATGGGAGCCAGCTGGGCAGGGGTATGGACATCATTGAGGTGATGCAGAAAAAATATACCATCGATGTAAAAACCCTGGACGAGGGAGAAGTGTATATGTACCTGAGGTTCAAGAAGCTTGTGAAAGACATCAGAAACCTGAAGGAATAACCGGTATCAGGGAAACAGAGAAGGTTCATATTACACATTTCTCATCATGCAGTGCCATACCGGGAGAAATGTTTGGAATGTGAACCCGTCCACAACTTCCGAAAATGAATATGAAATATGAACCCGCTCCCTATTCCCTTTATTTGAAAAATATTCTTTGATGCTTGAGAAAAATCATGAATTTTCCGAACAGGGCGGCATATCTCGACTTGGGATGGCAGGAGCTGCACCTGTAGGATGCCTGGATGCCACTGGAGTGAGTGACTTCACGAAAAAGAGATCTTGTATGACCATGATAACATTGCAAAATTACCACAGCATGGAGAGTCAGGGATGCGGATAATTGCCCGGGACACAAAGGCCAGCGAGATGCTGCAGGAGAGCGAGAGCCGGTTCCGCCTCCTGGCCGAGAAGATGAGGGACGTTATCTGGCAGGCGACGCCCGACATGGTGTTTACCTATGTCAGCCCTTCCTGTGAGCAGATGATCGGTTACACCCCGGAGGAGCTCACCGGGAGCTCGATGTTCCGTCTCCTGGCTCCAAATACGCCTCCGCACGTCATCGAGAACATTCTTGCCATGTTGGAGCGCGTCAGGCAGACCGGCACATCCACAAACCCGGTCTTCGAGCTCAAAATCATGCGTAAGGACGGGACAGTCATCCTGATCGAGGTGCTCCCCAGTGCGGTCTTCGGCAAGGACGGAGAGCTGGAATGTTACCAGGGTGTGACCCGCGACATCACCGAACGCAAGCGGGCCGAGGAAGAGAGAAGAATGCTCGAGGCCCAGCTCATCCAGTCCCGAAAGATGGAATCCCTTGGGACGTTGGCAGGTGGGATTGCCCATGACTTCAACAATATTCTCTCGGCAATCATCGGGTTTGCCGAGCTTGCACGGTACAATGCCGGGAATCCTGAAAGGGTGAGGGAGGTGCTCGGCGAGGTGCTCAAGGCAAGTGAACGTGCCAAGGGGCTCATAAATCAGATCCTCACCTTCAGCCGCAAGAGAGAAACCAGGTATGTGCCTGTGGATCTCGGAGTTGTAGCCAGGGAGTCTCTCAAGATGCTGCAATCGATTCTGCCCTCGACCATCGAGATTCATCAGGACTTGTCGGATTCGTGCATTGTTCTGGCGGATTCTACTCAGATGCAGCAGGTGATCATGAATCTCTGCTCCAACGCCGCAGACGCCATGGAGAAAACCGGCGGCGTGATCGAAGTGAGTCTGAATAAGGTACTGGTGGACGAGGGTGATCTTATGCCTGACCAAAACCTTTCTCCTAGATGCTATGTGAAGCTCGCGGTGAAAGACAAAGGTCACGGCATTTCGCCTGAAATCATGGCACGCATCTATGATCCATACTTTACGACCAAGAGGGCGGGCCGCGGCACAGGCCTCGGCCTGGCGGTGGTCCACGGGGTTGTGAAAAGCCACGGAGGGTCGATTGTATGCACGAGTTCGCCCGGCCAAGGGACCACCTTCGATATCTACCTCCCCGAGACCGTCTCTGGCGGGAATCGTATGGAGCAGGAAAGAGCAGTCCATCACCCTACGGGAACAGAAAGGGTTCTGTTCGTCGATGACGAGGCCGCCCTTGCATCGCTGGCAGAGAATATGTTGGGCATGCTGGGATACAAGGTCACCGCGAAAACAAGCAGCATGGATGCCCTGGCGCTCTTCAGAGAAGACCCGGAAGGGTTCGATCTGGTGATCACCGACCTGACCATGCCGGGCATGACAGGTGACAGACTGGCTGCCGAGCTCATGCGTATCCGCCATGATATTCCCATCGTCATCTGCACCGGGTACAGCGATTACTTTACCGCGAATGATGCCCGGGACCTGGGGATCCGTGAATATCTCCAGAAGCCCCTGAACCTGATGACTCTGGCCGGGACCGCCCGGAAGGTCCTCGCCCGGGAGTAATGCCCCTTTTGCAAGCTGCTGGAGCAAAGTAGTGTCCATCCGGAAAGTCTAACTCATTGAGATAATTTAAGGAAAGTGCATTTTTCTGTAGGTAATTGGGGCAAAGTATGTTAGGGTTGATATGTAATTGACTGATAATACTTATCAATCTTAGCAAGGGGGCGGAAAAATGCGACAGAAAATCAATCCCCAGATGAGCCTTTTCACCTCTGTGACAAGCAAGCGTATTGCGAAGGAGCTTGAGCAGATATC
>Ga0208824_1002595_pt1 | contig 13706 bp, 19 predicted proteins | sample AD_JPNTR3_MetaG_FD_184447 | JGI IMG/M metagenome (GOLD analysis project Ga0208824, IMG submission 184447) | Active sludge microbial communities of municipal wastewater-treating anaerobic digesters from Japan - AD_JPNTR3_MetaG (SPAdes) (version 2) | ecosystem: Engineered > Bioreactor > Anaerobic...
TGATTATTGCGATGGGGATACACCTCTTCCCATTCCGAACAGAGTAGTTAAGCCCATCAGCGCCAATGATACTGCATGCGTAGGTGTGCGGAAAAGTAGGTCGTCACCGGCCTCTTTTATTTTAAAGTTAAAAAGGGGCATCTAGAATGCTCCTTTTTTATTATTTATCATTCTATTCTGTTAAACCTCTACTGAATTCGATTACATCTGCCAATTTTAGAAAATCTTTTTTAACCAAACCTATATATTCAAATTTTCATTGTAATTGCAAATCTTTAGCATTATTCCTAATTCTTTTAATCTTGGCACTTTCCAAAGTGAAGTTTTATCTTTAATGTTTAACGCTTTAAGAATATAATTTCCAAATGATTTGATAGAGTTATCCATATTTTTTGTTTTATCAATATAACCATTATCTGAAAAACTCATGTATCTTTTCTTTAAATCTAATATTTACAATTTGGGTTTAATTTTTATTATTCCAAGACCTAAAGGTTTGCCCATTCCAATATTTTATATAAGTTACTTTTCAATTTTAATACAAATAATAATCCGCCTAATTCATAATCTTTTAAGTTTTCAAATTTAATAGTTCCATTAAATTTGGCACCTCCTTTTATTAAATTAATTTTTGTTCTCATTTCCTGATTTCATTGACTAGGGTGATCTTTTGGCAAATTAAACAAATCATTATTCCTTACCTTCCAATACCTTTATAGCCTCTGATTTTTGCAAAATCTTTATCGTCTGTTTGTAAGTTAATATCAAAATGTACATAGTTCTCAATACTATCTTAATTCTGCTCTAAATACATAAAGATAGAAGTTGGGTTCGGTGTTCCCACTAGAATATCTTTTTTTCTGTTCTATAATTATCTTTTACCAATGCATCTTCAAAGAAAACTCTACTCATAAATTTATCTTTATCACCAAAAATTGCCCTTGGGATATCTAAAATATTTTTATTATCTTTATCATTTTGTAATACAGCATTAAATATTTTATAATGTTAACTAAATCTCATCATTGGAGTATAGCCGAAAGATGAAATTTTACCGCTATTATTATTGTAATAAAAACAAGGTATTATTTTAATTTCTCAACAATTTTTATATAGATTCAGACCTTTTCTTGCGTTATCTAGTCGGTAGTTTCTAACAATATCTTTCTCAATTTTATATTTCTTTTCATTGCTATACCTACTTTTAATTAAATAATGTCTCTTTTTGTTATCCATATGTCCGCCATACATACATAAAATAACTGTCTTTAAGATACTTATTATTTCCATCTGGGGAGATTATAAAATGTTGAAGTTGGATTTCATAATACCATTATACTTTTTTCGTTTCTCGTTATTTTTTTCGATTGTAGTAACAACTTTAAATATTGTATTATATACCAATACCTCGTCTTTTTGGTTCAAATGAAGTAACACAACTTTATTCTTATTTTCTTTATTAGGTATCTGTTCCTTTTTGATATTCAAATAATATTTGTCTTCTTTTGAATCATATATAACTGCTAAAAATTAAAATCTTTTTTTTTGTTGTGTGGGTACTTTTATTATCTAAGGATATTATTTTATCATCTTTACTGTTGTAAATTTCATGATATATTCTTAGTGTTTTTAATAACTTTACTTCAGAATCAAAAATAAATTTTTTGAAGGTTGAAGAGTTGATAAATTAACTAAGTATTGAACATTTTTAGTTACTTTAGTTACTGATTGATTGTTTTCTGTATTACCGAAAGTAAAAATTACGGCAAAGTCATTATCCTTACGAACTTGTATAATACAGGTAATTTCTTCAAATTTTTCTTCAACTTCATAAATGTAATAATACTTACCTTCTTTAGTTAAAAAACAAGAATTAGCTCCATAAATAAAATTTCCATTATCGTCTTGATACTTTATTTTATCGTTATAATAATCTCTAAGTCTTTTATATTTTGAAGCAAATGTTCTAAAATATATTTTTCTTTTATCATCTGTCATATTAAATTTTGCAAAAGATACTATTTCCAATAGATTTCTTGTCATACCTCTTAAAGAACTACCTGGTATTGCATAAGTATCTCCACACTTATAAAAATCAAATTCTTTAGGTCATTCATTAAACATTTTTCCGCCAATGAATATATCGGATTTAGTTTCAATTTCTATTTCAATTTCGCCGCTATAAAGATTTTCATGAAATTTATCGTGTGGATGCTCTTCAATATTAAAGTCTGATTTTACCACAACATCAATGAGCGAAATGAAATTATATGGACTGGTTTTATCATCTAAATTTCTTGATTTTGGACTATTAGTGTTATAAGATTTATTGTAGCTTTTGTCTCTTTTATATTTTTCGTTGTTATTTTGTGTCATATATTTACTGTATTCATTTTTTTTGTTTATTTTGTCATTCTGTTTCTTTTTCTTGATCAATTTTATCTGGATCTAACTCGTATAACTTAGCTAAGTCATCCAAACTTATATTTTGTTTTTTAGACATAATTTACCTCACTTTTTAAATTCTTTGAATTTTACAAATCTGTTATCGGAAATTGTAGCAACACCATTGGGATAAAATGAAATATAATTTCTAGTTTTTATTGTTTATCTCTTTTTTGTGTTCAAATTAAAATCTAGTTTTGGAATATAAAACTGGTTACCACTTTCCTCATAAATTAAATCAAAATCAGGATTTTTACTATCAACGTTCCATGTACCATAGGTAATTTGTTCAGCTTCAATAACATCTGTTTCTCCACCATCATTATTATTGTCAATTCTTAATCTTGCTTTTAATTTGTCATTAGAATTGAATACCAATAATTCACTATTTTCATTAAAAATTCTTAATTTAATAATGTTTGAAAGATCATCCGGTATAGATAAATTATCATAATGTAAAATATTTCCATTAACTATTTTGCCAAAAGAAACATAACTAAAATGATATAATACAAAATCGTAACTATCATTACCAATAATATTCAAGATATCTTGTAATTTAGTTATATTATCATAGTATTTTGTTTTAGTTTTGATTTTTATTGGTTTTAATCCATTTCCACTCATGTTAAACCTCAAAATTTTAATTATATAATGAACTAATGTAGTTGTTAAATTCTTGCTAAATATTTTGATCTATTTTACTTAAATCGAATTTATCGATAGTAAAACTTTCATTATTTATAACAACAGTTGCCTCAATTCCATTTAATACACCTCTTCCTATACATTTTTAGCCACCGAGTAATAAATTCCCATCCCATAGATCTTTGAAAGTCAACAATAAAATACCTGTAGCTTGTTTTCTTAACTCTTCATTATCATTTTTATAAAAATTTAAACTAAAATTAAGGAGTAGATTTTGTTCATTTTTACTTCTGTAAACAGGTATAGAATTAAATAAAGCACCTTCTATGGTACCACCCGTGAATCTATCTATTGTATTACGTGTATGAACTATATTCTTAATACAATTATTGATAATTGATTCATTAACTTTAAATCTTGAGGGTTGCCTAAGTTTCGTTTCTTTCTATCTTTAGATTTTTTTAATTCTTCTGTACCGAAAATAAACTCTTTCAGTTGTTTGGCTTTTTGGTCATCATTAATGATTGTATTAATGATTTTCTCCATTCTAGCTCTTAAAGCACCTTTTAAAGAAGATCCAGTAATTATTTTATTCCCGGCTTTATCTTCTATATGGAATGAGTCTGGTAAATTTTTAGTTCAATCTCCATAAACAACATTATAATCTCTAATAATTAATGTTTTTTTTACTTTAAAGTTTCCTATAATAGATACATTTGCTTGTGCAGTTTTTTTTTTGTTATTTTGCTAACTTCAATAGATAATATATTTGAGTTAGGTTCATTTTGATATAAAAATTTAATAAATGACAACAAATCACTACTTTAAGTAAGCTTAAATTTGTATAACTTCAGTTCTATTGCTTGTATTTTCTCAAATCCATTTGATACTTTAGCACCTAGTTGAAATCCATCTTTTAGAGTTTAATAAATTATTTTTGCAAAAACTTCAGGATTCAAATCTTCTTTGTAATTATTATTATCATTAAATATCATATGAAAATTAAAGTTGTGATCTTTTTCTAAACTTTGATAATGAAATTTACCACGATTTACTGATTGCCCTGTTTTATTATCTATTTTTACATTATCTCGTGTAATTATAGCAAATTTTTTGTCAACTAAAGTTAAATCTTCGCAAGAAAATATTGATTTAGTTGAATCATTACCGCCCTAAAATTTATAAATTATATTATCTTTTAAATTTATTTGCTTTCCATCCAATTCATATATAAATTTTTTAATTTCTCTTTTTAGAGCACCGCAGAATGAAGTTGCAGGTATATAAGGTCTATCATTAGCGTCTAATAAAATATCAGAGTGAGTATATTCTGCTTCACCTGAACCTATCTTTAAAGGTGAAATATTTTTGACTATGCCTTTTATTAAATACCTTGTTACCATTTTTTTACCTTTATTTATTCATATTTAATTTTATTAAGTTTCTTAAATAGGCAAGTAAATGTTTTACATATGTGTAATTAATTTTATCTTTTAGTTTTTCATCTTTTGATGCAGTATTAATGAATTCATCAAATAATGTTTTCAGTTCTGATTTTTCATAGTTATTAAATCTGTTTGCAAGTATTTCTCTAAATTTTTTTGATTTTGTATTATATGCACTGATATGTTCCATAAATCTTTCATTCTGATTATTATAGAAATTTTCCAATTTATCTTTTGAGCGACCTTTAACTTTTCATCAACATTTTTTATAAAACTATCAACATTTTCGGAACATAAAAGAATATTTGAAAGTCTTGATATCAAACTAGTTCCAATGTTTTCTTCTTTTAGATTAAAATATTGTAGATTTTCAAGTGCTTCTTTTTTGATAAAATTAAATAACTCTTCTTTTATATGGTTAAAATAAATATTTTTATAAAGTTTAGGAAATTTTTGTGATGGTTTTATAGTTTTATTTAATACACTTTCTTTGTATTCCTCATTGGTTTGTATAAAAAAATTTTACTTTACCAAAACCTTCGTTTAATCTTTCTCTTATACCTTTATCTTCCAATTCTTTGTAATTTGCAGGTAATTTATTAAGTAATAAGCAACTACCTGCTTTTATTATAATTTCAGATGGCTTTTTCATTTTCCAGATAGCTATAGAATTAACAATTGTATCAGTGCGACAAAACATATTTTTTATTGTTATACAGTTTAAATATCTTTCTATCGTATTTTTATCAGTAGAAGATAATCCATTAGCATTGTAAAAAATTGCATCACTGGTAAATGTGCAAATAATATATTCAGCATCATTAATGCTATCAGTTTGAGTTTTTATTTCTTCAACTTCATTATCATTAAGGAATGTAACTTCAATTCGTCCATATTCTGTGTTGTTGGAACGACCTATTCTTATTACATTATTTTTTCAAAAAGCTCACAGAAAATATTTTTGGTTTCATCGTTCGAAATCGTAACAGGTCTAATAAATTCCTGATTAGCCTATAAAGCTTCATAGTTAAAAATTAATTTATTTTTATTGGGTTTATTTTCTTTTATAGGTTGGTTAGAATGATGAAAATGGATTTTCGACTCTGGTGAAAATTCATAAATATAACTTTCTTCGTCTTTATGATCAATAAATATATCATTTCTGTTGTATGATGTAATTTTATCCTTTAATTGTTGAGTTAATATATCATATGCAATTTTATTATCCTTTTAGCCTTTTATTTTTTGAAATGAAAAAGGTTTAGGAATTGTTATTAAATATTTATTTTTATTACCAATAACTGTTATATATGCATTGGGAAAATAAACATTTTCAAGATGTTGTAAAGGTAGATTATTTTTAACTAATAAATTTGCAAAAACACCATAAAGTGCAGTTGAGTTGATGTAATCTTTTGTATATGTGAGTAAATTACTACATTTTTTCTGTGTAACAATTACTGGGTCAAGAAGTTTTAGTTTTAAATATAACTTATCCATTTAAATTCTCCTCATAATATTTAATTGCATTTGAAACAATATTTTGATTATTTTCATCATACAATTCAATTTTAATGGTTCCAAAACCTCTGTTTTTGTTTGTGCCTAATTTATTTTTATAAGTACAGGTTAAAGCAAATTCATTAATATAATTAGGGTTGATGTTTAACTCTCCAATAAAAACATGAGCTTTTTTAAGTAATCTTAAAATCCTTAAAGGTTTATCCTTTGTTATTCGGTATTCTTCTTCCATTGAAGTTTGTTTTCTAATAGTAGTAAAATAATCCATAGTATAATGGAATGGTATAGCAAATTGATTTTGTTGTAACAGTTTAACAGTTTCATGATAACCTTGAATATAAAAATTACTTAAGGTTAAATTTCCGCTTTCCCAATTACCTTTATTGCCAATAGTTTCATTGAGATACATTTAAATGTTGGGTTTAAATTATTAGTACTAATAATATTATCTAATTCTTCAGCTGTTTCTCTTAAAATTCCTCTAATTCTTTTGGCGGGTAAGTAGGGTATTCCATATTCGTCAAAAACAATATCTACATCTACATAAGAAGTAAAGGATTCGCCAGATCCAGGTAAAGTATCACTAATTTTCCTGAATTCTTCAGCATAATCTAATTTTGATTTGATAGTTGAAGAAATGAATTCTAAATCTTCAGGTGAGTGGTATTCAACCTCTGCACTAAATTCTGATCTATCGCAAACCATCGAAAAGCCGTAAGATTGTAAAACAGTATTAGGTATATACATATTTTTAGATAAGTGCAACTAATAGAAAGTTTTTTGCATTGATTCTTTAAAGTTTTTCTTACTTGTATCAAAGTTTTCATTTATTCCGCCTGCAATTTTAACACCTGGATATTTGTATAATGTTTCTAGAGTAAAATTTTGGATTGCTTTGAGAGCATTATCCTTAGTGTCAAAAAAAATAAGGCATTACCACCGCTAATAAAATACTCTGGTAGTATCCCATCCAATTTCTTTAAATTATTATTTTCATCAAGAAAATAATTAAAAATGTTTTCGATGATATACGATGCAAGATTTTCTTTTAATGAGTTAGAACTAAAAATATAATCCTAGATAGACACAGTATCAAATAATACTGCTACATAGATACCTCGATTAAATGTTAAGTAATTTTTTTATTTCTAATTTGAAACTTTCTTTATCATCAAATATATTATGATTAAAATTTATGAAATAATTTATATTACTACCAAAATCTTTTTGAATTTCTTGTTCTATTTCTGTAATTTTTTCTTGTGCAATAAATGATTTAAGTATCACTTTTGCTTCATCCCCAGAAAATTGTTGAGTCCTATGTATAACTTCAGAGAATTTGGATTTTATAACTGGTTTTTCATCACAAATTGTACAACTTAAACCAAATATATTAAAGTTGTGCTGTATTATAAAATCTAACTCAAAATTATTATTAGGATTACTTTCTGAAATAAATTTAATATTTCTATGTAAATTAATTTTGATTCCTTCTTGCTTTAATTTATCTGTTATCTTTTGTAAGTATTCAAATAAGTAATCTTCAAACCAAAATCCAGTTAGATATTTTAAGTTTTTAAATATCCTTTTTTTCTTATTTTTACTGATACATTTATCTAAATTATTTTCATTGATGAATTTTATATCATCAGGTAAAAATTTAAAAATTTCAATATGCTTGTCATCCAGTTTTTTTTCATTAAAAATATAGTTATAGAGTTTTTCAGTTTCAACACAGCTATTGTTTTGTGGTAGTGTAGATTGAATATTATTATTGTTTAGCCCGATATTTATAAAATCAATTAGCAAATCAATAATTTTTTCATCATCGAATTTTACTTTAAAGTAATTTGTATAATCAAGAAATTCTCTTAATTTTTCTATCTTTTCATAATTATTAGTGCAATCAATTTCATTTTTTTCTAATAATTTTTTTTTGCAAAAGAAAAAACTTTTTCTGCAAAATTTTTGTCAACCTCAACATTTTCAAATTGTTGAATATTATAAAGGTGCAGATTGGCAATTTTTTCCAGTGTTATACTATCATTGTGATAACTAATACTTTCTTTTTTACTATCATTTATATAGATACAGTTAGTTTTAGCATCATAATAAGAACTTTCAAAATTAATATTATTTTTTTTGCACAGATTTTGTAAAGTTTTAAATGTATAAATAATTAAACTTTTTATTCCGCCGGTATAATTTAAGTGAATTGGTTCTGATTTATCAATTTATGTCATTAAATTTTCTAATTTAACTTCTATATCGTTTGCATACTGGATATTTTTAACTTGAATGATTTCAATATTATAGTTAAAAAAGTTTTGTAGCTTTTCAGCATATTTAAATGTGCTCGAATGTGTATCAGAAGTATCACTACAAATAAGATAAATTTTTTTAGTGTTTTGAAATTAGAAATGAAATGAGAAAGGATAATGTAATTAGGGAGTGGACTTGTACCGATAATTTAAAATAAGTTCATACTATTACCTCATGGATTTTTAAAAACTCAATTTATTAAAAATAATTTTTAATATCAAGTTAAATTTATATAATTATATAAAATAACATAAATGCTAATAAATAAAATTTTATTTACATTATGAATTGTATTAAAATTTTCTTATTTTTATAAATAAATTATTTTAGGAGTTACAATGTTAAAAATATTATCCTTATTACTTTTTAGTATGATTACCTTTTCTCAAAATTCAACTAAATTAACCATTTATAATCAATATGCTTTGGTTAATGAAAATTTTACAATATCTCTTAAAGATGGTGTTAATGAATATTTTTATTATAACATACCATCTAATTTTAACCTTGATTTTATTTATCTTTCACTTGATGCAAAAATATTAAATCAATCTATTGTTATACCTCCATTTCAGTTAAACAAAATATTAGAAAATCAAGAAGTTGACTTAATTCATAAGGATGGAAATCTTATAAACGGTAAAATTGTCAAGTTCGAAAATAGTGCAGCTGTTTTATCAGATAAAAATAACAATTTAATGATAATTCCTAATATTAATGATTATCAAATAAAAACTAATGTAAAATATAACGAAAAACAATTTAAACCTTACATTAAATGGGAAATTGAAGCAAAAAAAGGTGAATATCCAGCTAATTTAACTTATCGTGTTAATGGTATCAGCTGGAATGCAGATTACATTCTTATCATAAACAAAAATAAAGCCAATATCAAATCATTTTATACCATTAATAATAATACAGATATTGAATATAATAATATGGATGTAAAATTTGTATCCGGTGAGATTCAAAATGTGTTTAATCAACGTCGTATGACTAGAACTATGTCAAGGTCAAGTATCGAAAAAAGTGTTTCCGATGATGATGATATGGTTCAAGAAAATTTGAATGAGTATAAAATCTATACTTATAACAAAAAAGTGAATTTACCTTCAAATTCATCTAAACAATATGAATACTTTTCTGCAGAAGATATTAATATTCAAAAAATATTGTATTTTGAAACATCACAATATAACGAGTTAAGAAATGAAAAACCATTTATTCAATATAAAATAAAAAATGATAAATCAAATAAACTTGGTTATGCTTTACCCACTGGAAAATTTATGACTTATGAAAATTTAAATGATGAATTAATCTTTACAGGAGAAGATATTATTAAAGATATTCCAATAGGCGATGATATTAATATAAAGATTGGTAAGGCCTTTGATGTTTTAATATCGCAAAATATTATGTCAAACAATGCTATTAGTGATAAAATCAGTGATATTGAGACGGCGATAAAAATAAAAAATACAGCAAGTGAAGAAAAATATCTGGAAATAGTTAATAATCTTTATAGTAATTATGAAATATTAAAGACAACTGATGAATATGAAAAATTATCATCCAATAAAATAAAATTTTCTTTTAAAATGAAGCCAAATTCCGAAAAAACTATTATATTAAAAGTTAGATTTAAAAATTTCTAAAGGGGTTATAAATGCAAAAAAAAGATAATGTTCAACAAATTAATATTGAGATAAGCGAACCTGAAGCTCAAGGTATTTATTCAAATTTGGCTCTAATTACTTTCAATTTGCCAGATTTCATAATAGATTTTATTAAAATTCTACCAGGTGTGCCAAAAACAAAGGTTGCCTCAAGAATAATAATGTCTCCTCAACACGCTAAACTCTTAATGTACGCATTAAAAAATAATATCCAAAAATACGAAGAAATGTTCGGAGAGATAAAAATTCAAGATCAAAACAACCCATTCCCAAACTTCGGATTTGTGCCTAAAAATCAAGAAGATGAAACAATTAATTAAAAATAGTCTATTAGCTCGGACAGTATAAGCTTAACCCCTGTGCAGCCTTTGGCTGCACAGGGAAATAAAGATAAAATATATCACAATTATTATAATATTAAATTTCCCAATCTAAAAGTTTTCCCATTTCATTACGTGGAAAATTATCTACAAACTTGATATTTTTGATAATTTTTGCAATGTCATCATTCCTTATAAATTCTAAAATAGAATTTTTGGTAAAACCATCATTAACTTTTGGTATTATTAAAGCTTTTAATTGCGGTCCAGAATCGCTATCGTATGCTCTTACTTGACAATCCTCAACATCGTTATTTTTTAATATTGCATTCCTTACTGCATTTGGGAATATATTTATCCCTCCTATCGAAATGGCACCATCTTTTCTTCCTTTTTTGGTTTTCTATTAAAAAATTGTAACTATCTTTGATATCATTAATCGATTTTTCGTTTAATTTGAAGCTGGAATTTGAAGAGAAAAGTTTTTGAATTTCATCATATTTATAATGTGTGTTTTTAAGAAGCATAATTTTTTTTGCTTTTTATATTAAACACACATCAACTTTATTAAGTTCTAAAATTAAAGCGTAAAACCGTCATCTACAATAATATTTTGGCCGTTAATATATTTACTTTCATCACTTAAAAGAAATAGGTAAGTACCAATTATATCATCAACATCAAGCATCCCTTTGTTAATGCAATATGATGAATAATTCTTTAAAAAAATTTCATCTTGGTTATTCAAAATACCGCCGGGACTAACGCAATTTACTCTGATATTTTTATTTTTTAAATATTTTGCAAAATATTTAGTAAGGTGAATAATTGATGATTTAATAGCAGCATATTCTACTGGCATTGTCATACTTGTATCATTATAAATTTCAAATTTTGGTGCTATAACTCCATAAATGGATGATGTATTTATAATATTTCCAAATCCTTGTTTTATAAAAAATTTTGAAAATTCTTTCATAACTAAAAAATAACCACCTAAATGAAGGTTTACTGTTTCGCAAAAATCTTCATATGTTATATCAAATAAATCTTTACCATAGTTTTTTCCACGGGGATAAGAAAGATTTACAACGGCATCAACAAAAGGGAAGTTAGAACCTAAATACTTTAAAAAATCTTGTAATTCATTTTGATTAGTAATGTCTAATTTGTAAAAATGTAATTTATTAATATAAGAAATATAATGTTTATTCAATATTTCAATAATATTTTGTTGTTGTTCTATTGAAATATCAGCTATAATTACATTTGCTTTTAATTCGAGTAATTTTAGTGCTAATTTCATTCCTATCAAACCAAAGCCACCGATAATAACGATATTTATATTTTCATTATGATGCATATCTCTCTCAGTTGTATTTTCTAAAAACTGGTTTAATTGAGTGCCCAACTAGGTAGCTTTCTATTCCATTTTCTAAAGCTTGTTTGTAAACTCTCATTGAATTATATAAAGCTTCTTCTGTAAATGCAAGTTCTGCATCTCTGTGTGAATAAGAAAAAGCTATCCATGGCATTAAAACATTATTCTTAATTAATTCTTGAATAAACAATGTTCTGAAAGATAATGAAATTTGCTTATTTTCATCTTTTGTAACAAAATATGGAGAACATTCGATACCTTGAGAATATAAATATTCTTCAATTCCATAACTTTTAGAAAGGTCATTAAATAGTTTTATAAATTTTCTACCATAATTCCAAATATGTTCAATTACATTATGAGTTTTAAGTTTATTCGCTGTAGCGATAAAAGCAGCTAAGGATGACATTTCCGCGCCGTGTGTTGTAGAAAGTAAAAATAATCGTTCTTGATTTTCAAATTCTATAGAACCAAGTTTCATTATTTCTTTTTTTCCTAAAAGTGCAGCAACCGAAAAGCCGTTAGCCATAGCTTTTCCAAATGTTGATAAATCAGGTTTAATATTATAATATTTTTGAGCCCCCTGTAAGTTCCATCTAAAACCTGTTATCATTTCATCGAGTATAAAAACTGTACCGTTTTTATGACATAACTCAATAACATTTTGAAGATAATTTTCTGCTGGATGCTCTGTAGTTGCAGCTTCCATTATAACACAAGCAATTTGATTAGGGTACTGTTCAAATAAATTTTGTAAATCTTGCAAATCGTTGTATTTAAATTGTAGAGTTAATTTTGAAATTTCATCAGGTATTCCTAAAGTCATAGGTGTAGAACCTATAAACCAGTCATCAAAACTAAAAAAAGGATGTTCTGAACATCTTGCAATATATTTTCTCCCAGTATATGCTCTAGCTAATTTAACTGCTGCTGTAGTTACATTAGAACCATTTTTAGCAAATTTAACCATTTCAGCTGATTCTATTAAATTAATTAATAATTCAGCGGCTTCTAATTCAATTAATGAAGGCCTTGTTAGATTATTACCCAAATTTATAGCTTTTATTACAGCATCATTAACATCCTGATCTGCATACCCCAAAATGTTAGCTCGTAATGCCATACCATAATCTAAAAATTTATTCTCTTCAGCATCAAAAACATATGCTCCTTGTCCTCTTTTTAAAATTTGTGGTGCATTCAAAGGAAATTGGTCATATCCTCTTGAGTATGTATGAGCTCCACCAGGTATTGCTTTTAATAATCTTTCAGTATAATTCATTTTAATAATCCTTTTTATGTTTTAACAATGTTTCAATTATTATAAAGTCTAATATATCATCAATTTCATATGACTTATATTTATCTACGATATATGCAAGGGTTTTTTCGTGATAAAATGTCTTTTTATTTAAATATTCATATGTCTCAGATATATAAATAGTACCATCAGGGAAATATAATTTTTCCATTTCTTGTCTTGTTTTATGTTTTACCGAAAAATTAGGATTATTTTCAAAAGGTGAAATAAGAAACTGTTCTTTGACAGAAAATATATAATTTAAATCAATTTTATCCAATTGAGCTATACTTACAATTGATGTTGCAGATTTATTATTTATTAATAATTCTATTGAATTATCTATATCACTGGTTTCTCGTAAAGGGGAAGTTGGCTCTAATAATGCAATATAATCATAGCTTACATTCATTTTTTGATGGAAGTATTCAATACAATGTTTAATTACTTCATAACTTGGAGTTGAGTCTTGCGCAAGTTGTTGAGGTCTCATAAAAGGGACTTCAGCACCAAAAGATTCTGATATTTTTGCTATTTCTTCATCATCAGTAGATATAATAATTCTATCTAAATATTTACTTTTTTTAGCTTCTTCTATTGTCCAAGCAATTAATGGTTTGTTTAATAGTAACTTTATGTTTT
>Ga0208824_1002598_pt1 | contig 13691 bp, 13 predicted proteins | sample AD_JPNTR3_MetaG_FD_184447 | JGI IMG/M metagenome (GOLD analysis project Ga0208824, IMG submission 184447) | Active sludge microbial communities of municipal wastewater-treating anaerobic digesters from Japan - AD_JPNTR3_MetaG (SPAdes) (version 2) | ecosystem: Engineered > Bioreactor > Anaerobic...
TCGCTTGGCCTACACGATGGCCATGTTCAATGTGTTGGTGCAATGGGATGGGCTGGAGATTGACGCAGACGGTGCGGTTCATTTTCATCTGGCTCCCTTCAGCCTCTAGAACTAGCACCAAAAGTTATATACCCGGATACTTGGGTCACCCCCGAGCAGCCAATCAGGAACTCTCTCCGGGCTTACGAAATCATACTGGTTGAAGATCTCTTTGTGTTCATATCGTTCCGGATTCTCATTAGGAGAATTCGGCCCCGCGGAAACTGCTAGTGGTGTCAGCAATACGACTGCCATTACTACAACGAGGCTTACAGACCTCCAGTGGCGTTTCATGGTTTATCTCCCTTCTGTGTGATTAGAGATTTCCGTTCACCGGACCGCCCGGTGATGCTTCCATCTTATCACCATGTGGATGCTTTGTCAATCCTGGAAATCCACCTTTTTTTTGTGGATTTCCACCAGCGGCGCGGTCTTCCTCGACCAACCCGCGCTTCCAGAGCCAGACGGCGCCCTCGAGGTACGTGGCGAGTCCCCCTTGGCGCCAGGCATTCCCCACGGGCGTCGCCATCGTGTGTGCGTTGACGCCAAGCCTGCGGCGATCTGCGTGACAAGCCCCTACGCACGCTCGCGCTGCGACGGCGGGTAAGGGTCATGGCGCCACGACGGTTACCGGGATGCGGGTCAGCAACATGCTGTAAGTGCTGGCCTCTGGATGCCATTCACTCCCCCCTCGCCACGAGCGGAGGTAGTAAGGATACGGATACGCCAGGACCATCAGCGTGTGCTCACCCTCTGCCAGGTCAGGAACCCAAATCACATAGGGAACGTAGTCTGCCGCCATGGCTACCTGTGGCGGCACGGCCAGGAGGTCGCTCTGCGTGGGGTGATCATCCCAGAACACCAACGTGCGGATGGGAATGTCCGCTGTGGCTGTGGAAGGCGGGGCTGCAAAACGAGCATAATAAGTGACCGATTCGCCAGCCCGGACGGTGTCGCGGGTCAGCAGCACACCGTATTCCCCTGCAGTCGGTTTTGCCTTGACCATAGTCGTATCCATGTGACCCATGGTCTCTTCAGGGGGCAGGTAACGCGCTTGTTCTGGCCAGTCAAGGGGAGTGTGGGGCTCTTGGGCTGTCACCCAAAGCAACAACCCAAACTCAAAGGGAGCGGAACGAAAAGATTGCGTTTCAGTCTGCACCGGATCGAAAGGCTTGCCCGGCGTAGAAATATCAAACTCATACTCGGGCTCGATGATCAGCGTCAGCACCAGCGTGTACAGCCCCTCCGGCAAGGCAGGCAGACGGAAACGAAATGCCCGCTCGCTCCCCCGTTCCAGGTGCAGACGCGGCAAATCCTGAACCTGCCCGTTGAATTGCAGGGGGATGGGAACGTAGTTCAGAGTCGCCAGCAGGCCGAACTCGTGCGGATAGGTCAGTGTCGGCACCAGACGCAGATAGCCCACCAGCGCTTTTCCCGGCGGCATAACCAGATAGACGCCGCTGGTTAGTTCACCATCCTCAGGCCCGAAGCGGGGTAAGATGTGGACCGATTTGAACCCGGATCGGGTGATCGATTTGATGCCGCTCAGCTTTTCGTGACTAATGGGGTCCTGATAGTAAGGTTCGGCCTCCTCGAGAGAGATCTCCGTGATAGAGAATTCGATAGGGGGGGCCCCACTGAGCGGCGGAAGCGGCGCGGGCCCAGCGGGTGAGGGAACAGCAGGCGTCCGACTGCACCCGCCGCAGAGTCCCATGAGCGTCAGCAACAGGAAAACGCTCCGCCATCGCGCTAACGAAAAATCAAATGGTACTTTCATCTCAGTTAACCTTTCAGTAGCACAGGACAGAAATCCTCAAGGATTCCTGTCCTGTGCTCGATAAAGCACGCTTACCATTCGGAGTGCGATTGTTCGGCTTTACCATAGCCCTGGGAGTCATCACTCCAATACCACGTGGCCTCAGTCCAGGACGTATAGGTTGTTGGCACAAGCCCGCCTACTTCCGCCAGCGGCGTCGTGGTGGGGCAGTTGTCGCCCCCGTATGCCCCCGTGCTGTAACCATAGGTTCCGGTCTGACCGGCACTGTTATAGGCGTGGGATCGACAAGTCATCCTGCGCCAGGAGGGTTGATTGAAGTTGGCGTTGGCATACCCGTCCGTGCGCACCTTGCCTTGCCAGTAGGGGTAGTAGCGATTCGTAAGGGTGACCTGGTTGCCGCCCGGGCCAGGCACGACGGCGTTGGGCCCCAGGTTGTTGGCCGATACCTCACGGGTTACAATAATCGGGGCTGGCGGAGTACCCTCATCAGCATGAACGGGACCCGGTAGCAGCAAGACGCTCCCTACTAACATCAGCAAAGTGAGCATTCTTGCAGTCTCACACTTGGTCATCTTACACCTCCCTTTTGTATGATTAGAGATTTCCACCCACCGGACCGCCCGGCGATACTTCCATCTTATCACATGGGGACGGCTCTGGCAATCCCGGAAATCCACCATTTTTTGTGGATTTCCACCAGCGGCGCGGTCTTCCTCGACCAGGCCGTGCTTCCAGAGCCAAACGGGACCTCGAGGCGCGTGGCGAGTCCCCATTGGCGCCAGGCATTCCCCATGTGCGTCGCCATCGTGTGTGCGTTGACGCCAAGCCTGCGGCGATCTGCGTGACAAGCCCCTACGCACGCTCATACCGCGGCCAGGCCGCGGCGCGGACCCGCTCACTCACTCATGAGATTCCCTCAGAAAATAAGCGAGTCAGCGAATCTCAAAATCACTTGCATGGCAAAGGGTGCACGAACTTCAGACTGCTATTTGCATGACCCGGTGATGTCCCGGAGGTATCAAGGGGCGAGTTGGATGCGATCCGCCAAGAGCGTGCCGGCGCTCCCGACTTTCCCACTCGCCTGGACCTGCCTTCCCTTTGCGAGCTCCTCCCAGGTCGCCGGCTGCCCGTCTGCGGTGAGCAATTGCCCCTCCGGCGTCAGCGTGAGGGTTACAAACCCTGCGACTGGCTGCTGCAGCACGATGATCCGCGCCTCGGGATGGCTCTCCAGAACCGTGGCCGTGAGGGTCGTCGCGGCGGCGACGGCAGGGTAGAGCTGTTTCCAGAAGGGGCAATGCTCTGTGCGCTCCGCAATCCTGGTGCAAGGGCCATCTTGCACGTAGAGATCCTGCAACTCGACCTGAAAAGCCCCATTTGACCGCAGCACACCGTGGGCCAGGGCGTCCTGCTCCAGGTAGGGAGAAAATTCCGCGCTCCCGATGGGGTCGCCGTTCTCACTCACCAACAACGCCAGGGTTGGTTCAAGAGGCCCCCACAACCACACGGCCTCGCCGGGGGGATAATTGGAGAGGAGCTGCGGATCAAATTCGTCGCGCGCGACCGCGAAGAGCGTCTGGTCAAACCACGTTTGCCACGCCGCATCGGTCTGGATGGCGAGGTACTGCGCCAAGACCTCCCCGGAGGCCAACGGCTGTCCCGCCACCCGCACCCGCTGCCCCTCTCGCGGTTCCAGCGCCTGCCCATGGTAGGTGTAGTCAATGGGCAGCCCACGGAAATGGACCCGAAACGGCTCCCCATAGATCGTGTAACGCTGGCCCGCGTCGGTAAGCAGGGTGAAACGCACCCCGTAAATGCGGGCCTCATCCCAGTCTTCCACCTTCCCCACCAACCCCTGGCGGTAAGGAAGTAGCTCCTCCGGGGGAAGAGCGGCCTGTTCGCGGTCGGGAGGGGCGGATCTGACGATCAAACCGGCCCCCTGCATCCAGTCGGTAGGAATGGCCACGTCCATGGCCGGATGACCGGGGAACGCGAAACTCTCCAGCAGGTGCAGATAGATGGCGGCTGTGGCCTGATGCAGGGGCAGTGCCGTACTGATGAAAGAGATACGGAAGGCGTACCCATCGGCGGCGAAGATCACGCTCGCCATGTCACCCACGCCTTCCTTAGCCGGATGATAGTGGAAGAGCGCCGGCTGCCCCAGAAATGTCGCGTTGTAAGTGATCGGCTCTGTCGCCTCGGCAGCGAGCAGCGCTTCTGGCCTGGTATTGACCCACGTCAGCAAATCGAAATCGTGTTGCGCGGTCACGTCCCAGACGTCTACTTCCACCCTGGCGTCGCCCTCGGGCGACTTGAAACGCACCCGTTCCTGGATGGCCATGGGGCGGGTATGTTGCACCCATTCCGGGTATGCGCTCCAAGATTGGGGAAAGGCCAGGCGATAACCGGTGACGCTGCTTTGGTACCAGGTCCAACCCGGCGTCAGAGCTGGGAGCGGCTCAACGGTAGCCGGCGGAACGGTTGCCGGCGAGGTCTCGGATGGGGTAGGAGAGGCAGGAGCCGTGGTAGGAGAAGGGGCTGGAGAGAGGGCCACCGTCGGGGTCCCGCCCCCTTGATCCGCGCAGCCTGTCAATGCCCCGAGTAGCGCCACAAGGAGGAGCACTCCCCCTGCCCGCAGCAATGCCGTGGCCTTCGCAACCGGCCTGTGCTTCCCTAAGGGAGTCCCTATGTTTTCCATCATAATCACCTCCGCATGGATAGTTTTCTCATTGTTGAATAGCCGTCCTCACTTTCCACTCCGCCGGGTATTCTAACGCGACCCCGCAGGCCGGGGCCCCATCACGGAGCCACTCGCGGCGCATGGCGTCACCTCCATGATTTTGAGATCCTCACCGGACCCGCCGGTGATAAGTCCAGTTTACCACAAAAGGGGCGCTGATTTTGTGAGAGTTTGTGAATTTTTATGAGAAAAAATGATTTTGTTCTTTCCGGGTACAAATCACAGGGGGAAATGACGGCTCAGGGGAAAGTAACGGCGTCGTGGAAGAGAAGCTCGCCCGCCGGGGACGGGCGCTCGCCGTGCACGCACGTCCCGTCTACGGCGAAGGTGATGCGCCGCACGAGCAAGGGCTGCCACAGGGCCTGTTCCAGAACGAGCCGTTGCGCCTCTAGCACGAGCTGTTGGCGCCGGCCAGGGTCGGCGGTGGTGCGGGCCTCCCACACCAGAGCGGCGATGTCCCCACCAGGGTAGTTGAGCAGGTTGCGCGGCCCGGGGCCGAGAAAGATGCCCAGCGCCGTGTAATGGTCCCAGGCATAGTCGAACAGCAACAGGTCGAAGTCCTGACGTTGGGTCAGCAGGTCCGGCTGCGGCACTTCGCGGATACGGAGCCGCAGGCCGACGGCTTCCAATTGCCGCTGCACGACGGCCGCCAACTCCCGATAGGACGTGCTTGCGGGAATCAACAGCACAACCTCCGCCTCGGCGTCGAAGCCGGCCTGAGCCAGGAGCGCCCGACTGCGGGCGGGATCATAGCCGTAGCCAAAGGCCGCCGCACGGCGGTCGTAGCCGGCAGCGTTGGGAGCCAGGGGAGTGTCGGCGATCAGGAAGGGGCCCCCTTCGGCCAAAGCGGTCTTATCCAACGCCAGCGCCACAGCCTGGCGTACCCGCGCGTCCTGCCAGCGCGGATACTGGAAATTGAAACCCACATAGGTCACGCCGCCGATGGCTTCATATAGCCGGAAGCGCGCGGACGCGGCGACTTGCGCCACCTGCTCCCCGCTGAGGCTGAGCACGCAGGCCTTGCCGTCCAACAACAGCTCGAGACGTTGCTCCCGATCAGGCTCGAAGAGGAACTGCAGGCGCGGCACATGCGCCGCGCCCCGGTTGACGAAATAAGCCGGCGGCCAGCGATACTCGGGATTCCACACCAACGTCAGCGAGCGGTCGGGCCGGTACAAATCGGGCGCGAAGCGATAGGGGCCGGTGCAGGCAACAAATCCCGGGGTTGTGGCGTCGCCCGCCCGGGGAGAAACGATGGCCGCATAGGGATTGCTCAACACCAGCCGCACAAACTCGTGATCAGGAGCGGGGAGGATGAACACGACCCGGCGCCCATCGGGTTGCGCCGCTACGGCGACCCGGCGCAGGTCATTGAGCAGCGGCGAGACGCCCAGGCGCTGCAAACGCTCGAAACTGGCCTGTACGGCCCGGGCATCCAACGGCGTCCCATCGTGAAAGGTGATACCCGACCGCAGGCGCACCGTCAGACGCCGCCCGTCATCTTCGTACTCGATCTCATCCTCCGCCAGGAGTCCCCTTACCCCGCCATCGAAATCCTCGTAGAACAGCGGCTCGCAGACGTGGCGGAAAACCGCCATGGCCACGGGGTGCGACGTGTGGTGGGGGTCGTAATCGCCGGGGTCGGAGCTCCACACGCTGACCAGCGGACGTCCACCCAGCCCCTCACTCCGCCCCACCCCCCAGCCCAGCGTCGCCAACACCCAGACAAGCGTCAGCGGGATGACCAGTTTATGCGTCCAGGTTTGCCCCAAGCGGCGTTTCATGGGATAGGCGGCCCTTGTTCCAGATACAGCACATAGCCGATGCCGTGGGCTGTACACACGTAGCGCGGATGATGCGGATCAGCTTCCACGTGTTGGCGCAATTGATAGACCAGCTGGCGCAAGCGGTCTTTCTGCTCAGGGCGCAGGCCGTACTCATCTAGCTCGTCGTCGGGCCAGACAGCGCGGAACAGGGTCGCCGCAGGCTGAACTTCAGCCTGATGTTCCAGCAAATACCGCAACAACGTTTCTTCCGCGAGGCTTAACTCGTATTCCTGCCAGGTCGCCTCGGCATGGGGGGCGCCGCGCCTGACTTGCGCCACGGGCCGGGCGCCGTGCACTCGCAGCGCCGAACCCACGGTCAGCCAGGCCTCTGGCTCTATGGCGAGGGGCGCGTCAACAGGACGCTCGGCTGGCAACGGCGGGAGCTCGATGGTCACCAGCGCCAACACGCCGGTAACCTCCGCCAATGGGCTGGAAATAGGAACCGCGACCAGCGTAGCGTTGGATTCCGGCCAGCCGTCGTGCTGCGTCACGCGGGCTTCCGCGTAAGCCTCGAGCAGGGTTTCCATCAACGCCTCGAGTAGGAATTGCCGTTGGGATGTCGGCAGCGTATTCAACGTCTGTTCTGCCGCGTCGTTGAGGCACATAAGGCCCTTTACCGGGTCGAAGAAGAAGAAGGAGGGCTCGCTCAGCGCCGGGTTGATGGCAGACAGCGCCGCTGAAAGGGTGGGACGGCGCAGGGCGCGCCCTACCAGCCATCCCAGGAATATCAGGCTGATGAAAACCACCGCCAGCACTTCCCAGAGCGGGGCATGCCAATACATATAGCGGTTCATCCCGCGCCTTGCCTTCTCAGAAAATAGAACCCGTGCTCACGGGCCCACGTTTTCACATTCGCACGTTCACACGTTATTCCCTTGCTTGCAAGGTGTGCGTCAGCATCCATAAGGCCGGGGATTCTATCCCCAGCCGGCGCATCGCCGCTTGATTCTTTCACGGGTGGACCGTGAGCGTACCCAAAACGACCACGTCCCCGCCCGAGGCCGCCGGCAACCGCTCCCCAGAAAAGCGGTACATCCCCGCCTGCAGCGTATAGGTCCCCGGCGGCAGGGTCGGCGGCAGCCACACGCCGTACCGATCAACGAGCACCTCGCCCGCAGTCCAATCTACGGTGGGAAGGAAGCCCTGTCCCGGTTCGGCGTCGTTCTGCGCCGCCAACGTCCCATCGGCGGCCATGAGGTGGATGAAGACCTTCACCCGCTCAGGCGGCGCGGCAAGCGCCCGCCAAAACAACGTCACTGGCACAATGTCGCCGGGAGCACACACCGTCACCGGCAGCGACACGCCCTCCAGAAGCGCCCATTCCCCCACCCGCGCGTCGAGCCGCGTCCGCGGCGCCTCCTCCAGCGGCCCCAGCCCGTATTCCGCCAGCCGGACATCGCCAATCCACGTGTCGCGCGCTTTGTAGGCGCGCTGCGCCAGCAGGCGCTCGATGCGATGATACGGATCGGATTCCACATCGCCCCAGTAGAGCACGAACAGCCGGGGCGGCGCTTGCGCGAGCACCCCCTCCACCCACGCCGTCGCGGCTTCCTCCGTGGGATGATAGGGCGCGGGCAGCACGTGCGGCCCGTGGAAGTAATAGGTGAATACCTCCCACTGATTGGGCGCGCTCAGCAGGACCGTCGCCTCCGCGCCCCCTTCCGCCACAATCCGCGCCGCGATGCCCCGATAATCGGCCCGCGCATAGACGGGATTGGTGTAGAGATTGCGCAACGAGGCGCCCCACACCGGGGCGAACGCCAGCCACAACACCAGCGCCACCCGCCGCGAATGCCGCATCAGACCGCGCGGCTCCCCCCCGTTCCGTTGCGGTCCACGCAACGGCAACGCCAGCAGCACCCCCAGCGGCGCCACCGAGAGGGTGAGGAATTTGAGGTAAGCGGGACGATAAATGCCCAGCGCGGCGATCAGCGTGAGAGGCAACAGGGCCGTGAAGAACGCCGCCAATGTCGCAAAACGCAGCGGCGGACGGCGGACGGCGAGCAACGCCAGCAACAGGCCGGCGCTGACGAGCGCCAAGCGCCCGGCAGCCACGGGCAGCGTGACGCCCGCCAGCAACGTGTGGATCATCTCGCGCCATGCCGAGCCGGAGTTGAGGTCGGGCGGACTCCATGAGGCCACTTTGAGCGCCGGACGCAGCCAGGGCAAAAAGGCGAGCGCGCTCAGGAGATGGGCAGCGATCCACCAGCCGGCCTTGCGCCAGTTCCACGGCCGTTCCATGAGCCATGCCAGTCCAAAGGCGAGCTCTATGCCCAGCAAGAACAGCGCGTAGATGTATTGCGTGTAGAGGCCCAGGATGATGCACGCCGCCAACGTCAGCGCCGACTTCGCGCCCACAGGTTTGGGCCGATCAGGGAAGAATGCCAGCGCCGCCAGTAACGTCAACGCCCCGGCGAGCGCCAGCAGCGCGTACATGCGAGCTTCCTGTCCGTAGTAGACCGCCAGAGGATGCGCCGCCACAAAGAAGGCCGCGCCCACGGCTACCGCCCGTCCGCCGGCGCGCCGTCCCAACGCGGCGGCAGCGGCCACGGTGAGCACCCCGCACAGGGCCGAGAAACTCCGCAGCGCCAGCTCCGAGTCCCCCGTCAAGGCGCGCCAGCCGGCGAGGAGCAGATAATAGCCAGGGGGATGGATGTCGCCCGCGGCGCCCTCGACGATGAGCCGCAGGGAGCGTTCGACAAGGCGGGCCGTATTGCCCTCGTCGCTCCAGAGGGATTGCGCGTCGAGGCGATAGAAGCGCAGCCCCGCGCCCAACCCCAGCGCCAACAGCAGCGCTCCCCACGTCAGCCAACGGGAGAATGACTTGCGCTCCACGTTCAGCGACACGACTCCTGCGCCGTGGAAGAAAGGGCCGCCAGAATCCGCTCTTCGGGGATCGCGCCGCGCTGCACGACCGCCGGCGGCGTCGCCACACAATCCACCACCGTCGAAATCACCCCGTAGGGCGACGGGCCGCCATCGAGGATGAGTGACACCAGCTCGCCCAACTGCTCCACCGCCTCCGCCGCGGTGATGCACGAAGGGAAGCCAGAACGCGCCGCGCGTCCCACAATCAAATATCCGCCCATTGCTCTGAGCAGGTCCCGCAGCGGCTCAGAGTTGGGGACTCGCAAGGCGATGCGGGGCGATTGCAGCGGGAAGGGGAAGTCCGGCGCTGCGGGCAGAATCACCGTCACGACGCCGGGCCAGAAAGCCCGCATCAGGCGCTCGGCGCTGGGAGTGAGGCGGGCCAGGCGCGTCGCCTCGGCGGCAGAATCCAACAGCAGCGGCAGGGCGAGCCACGGCGCCGTCTGACGCGGGCGATAGAGGGTGCGCACCATCGCGTCCAATGCCTCAGGGATGACGGCCACGCCATAGACGGTGTCGGTGGGGACCACGACAAGATTGCCCGCCCGCAACTCTATCACCGCCTGCGCGATGGCGCCCGGTTGCTGGATCGGCAGGCAAGGCGCGCTCACGCCGCCGTCTCCAAGACGAAACGCTCCAGGGCCGCCGCCGCGCCATCCTCTGCCAGAGAAGGCGCGATCCAATCGGCGACCGCCTGTAAGGCGGGGGTCGCGTTGCCCATCGCTACGCCGATTCCCGCCCATTGAACCATAGGGATGTCGTTTTCGTGGTCGCCGACCGCCAGCACTTCTTCGCGGGGAATGCCCAGGTGCGCGGCGAGCCAGGCCAGCCCCGCGCCCTTGTCCACCCCCTGAGGCACCACTTCGATGAAACGGTCATGCGAGCGGAAGACCTGCGCGCGTCCGTTGAATGTGGCCCGCAGCGAGTCCCCTATCGCGGGGATCTCTTCCGCCTGCGCCACAAACAGCACCTTGTCAGGCGTGTGCTGCGTCAGAACGGTCTCCCAATCGGGGATCAGCGCCTTCTCCAGGCCCAACAACGCCTCGTAGAAGGAGGGGAGCTCCCGCAACTCGCGCAGGAAGATCTCCCCGTCGGCATAGAGCACCGTGTGCCAGTCGTGCTGTTCCGCCAGGGCGATCGCCTCGCGGGCGATGTCCACGGGCAGGGGAATGCGAAGCAACGGCGTCAGCGCATGGGTCCATTGAATCCACCCGCCCTGACAGGCCAGGAGGGGCGCGTCCAGGTTCAGGTCGAGCGCATACGGCAGCACCGAGGGGAACATCCGTCCCGTCGCCAGGGTCACCAGCACGCCGCGCGCCTGCGCCGCAGCCAATGCCGCGCGCACCCGAGGCGCAATGCTCCGATCGGCCCCCATCACCGTCCCATCCAAATCAAATGCAGCCAGGCGTATCATGCTTGTTTCCTAAACGCTATCGAAGACATCCCCTCACGAGGCGCCGAAAAGAATGCTCAACGCCGCAATCCAGACGCTGACTTCCAGCAGCAGGAGTCCCAGCCACAGGATGCGGGTGAGCATCCGCTCCCGGTGGTAGAAGATCACGCCGACGCCGCCATTCAGCACCAGGAAAATCGCTCCCAGGAGCGCCAGGTAAAAGATGCGATTGGCTTCGGCGATGAGAAGCGGCGCGCCCTGCGCATCCGTCTGCAAGACGATCTGCGGGGGCAACGTGGGGAAACGCCACGTAAGCAACGCCAGCAACAGCACCCACAGCAGCACGCTGCTACCCAACAATCCCCAGATCATGGAATCGCGCCAGGCCGGCCAATCGAAGAAAGCGGGATGCTGCTCCGACTCCTCCACTTCCTGCGTGGGCCCCATCTCGCGCCGCTCGCTCAACGCGGTAAGGAAACCTTCCCGGTCAACGGGCGAGATCGCATAAGCGCGGCCGGCGGTTTGGATGAAGATCATCCGCTCCGGCGGCGCCGAGGCGTAAAAGTAGATTGGTCCCAGCTCAGGCGCATAGCCCACCCCCACCCACAGGCCGGGCCAGCGCAGCACGCGGCGCAAGCGCATACCGGTCACCTCCGAGGCAGAAAGCACCCGTTGGATGGCGGCGAGGGGCACTTGCCGCTCATACACGCCCCATTGGATGACGATGGCATTCCGGTCCAGGGTGTAGCTGGCGTGGCTGAGGCCCCACGTCCAGTAAGCGAGGAATCCTGCGCCCGCCAGCGCCGCGAGCGCGCCAAGCCCCAACACAAAAGTGAGAATGGAGATGGGATTGGCCAGCGCCAATCCCAACATGGCAATGACGGCCAGGATCAACACGGTCGTGAAGATGATGCCCAGGGCCTGGCCCAGGCGACCCTCGAGACGCCACTCGGTCACGTCAGAGCTCCTGCCGGGATTCGAGTGCGCGGGTCAACGTCACCGCGTCGGCGTATTCCAGGTCGCCGCCGACGGGCAGCCCCCGTCCCAGGCGGGTGATGCGCACCGGCAGTCCCTTCAGGCGTCCAAGCAAATAAGCGGCGGTGTAATCGCCCTCGCTGGTGGGATTTGTCGCCAGAATCACCTCGCGGATCTGCCCCTGCTGCAAGCGGAGTTCCAGCTCTTTGATGCGCAGGTCCTCGGCGAAGATGCCCTCCATCGGCGAGAGGGCGCCATTGAGGACATGGAACACGCCCCGGTATTGCTCGGTTCGTTCGAGCGCCAGCAGGTCCAGCGGCTCTTCGACCACACAGAGAAGCCCATGATCGCGGGCGGGATCGGCGCAGATAGGACAGGGGTCTTGCTCGGTCACGTTGAAGCACTGTGAGCAAAAACGGGTATTTTCCACCAGGTTGTGCAAGGCGTCCGCCAGGCGCAAAGCCAGCTCGGACCGCCCGCGCAAGAGGTAAAAAGCCAGCCGCGAGGCCGTCTTGGGTCCAATGCCGGGCAGTTCCGAGAAGGTCTCAAGCAGCTGCGTGACAGACGGGGGAACCGCACCCTGCGCCATAGATTACAGGCCCGGAAGGCCCATCCCTCCGGTCACGGCTGACATGCGCTCCGCCATCAGCGCGCGCGCCTTTTGGATCGCCTCGTTCACGGCGGCCAGGATCAGATCCTGCAACATCTCGACGTCTTCGGGATCCACCACCTCCGGTTGGAGGGTGATGCTCTGCACCTCCAGCGCGCCGGTGATAGCGACTTCCACCGCGCCGCCGCCCGCGCTGGCCGTGACGACCTGCTGCTCCACCTCAGTCTGAATGCGTTCCACTTCCTGTTGCATCTGCTGCACCTGGCGCATCAAGTTACCAGGATCCAACCGCATTCCACCACCTCGTCGTGACATTCCTGTAATCCTCCTTATGAAATAGAAATCAGGGAGTAGGAAGTAGGAAGTAGGAAGTAAGGTGCAAAACTCGCAACTCGCAACTTCCAACTCGCAACTCGCAACTCCCAACTCACAACTCACAACTCACCGCTCACCACTCACGGCTCCCGATTCCTCAAAACTCCACGATCGTCGGAGCGGCGCCGAGATCCCGTTGCGCGCGTTGGATGAGCTCATCGTCTGCCAGGGGATCTGCCGGCGGTGGAGGGACAGCGGGAGCTGCCGGCGGCGATGCTGACGGCGCCGTCCAATCTTTCTCCAGCTCGCAACGCACCTGCAGTGAGAATCCCAACAACTTTTCGAGCAATTGCTCAATCCGCGCGCGATTGTCGGGGGTGTTGGCCTTGCCGCGATGAAAACCGTGCTTGAATCCCAACACTAACAGGCCGTTCTCGTCCCATCCCAGCGGGCGAGCGTCGCTCAACAGGGCAGAAAGGGAGAGATCCACCGTCCGCATGTGCGTCTTGATCTCGTTCCAGCGGGCCGCTACGTCTTCCACGGAGCCCGGCGTCCCCGCCGCGGGCGCTGACGCCGACGGCGCAGCTCCACGCACGGGCGCTTCAGGCGCCACCGGGGACGGCGTCGGCTGCGCTGGCTTAGGGCGCGCTGCCGGAGGTTGGGGGGCCGGGGATGAGGCTACAGGCGCCGGCGAGGTCGTTCGCGGCGCCTCGCGGGCGGGCGCCGCAGGTGCCGGCGCCGGCGAGGGCGTCAGCGCAGCTTCCACAAAGACGAGTTCCAACGGCAATTGCGGCTGCCATCCCGCCCCCCGCTCGGCGGCAACCTCGCTGAAACGCCGCGCCGCGGTCACCAGCCGCTCAGGATCCGCCTGACGCGCCAGCTCCTGGAACTGAGAGCGCTCCTCAGCGGTGGGTTCCGTCCACAAATCTCCGGCGCCCATCCGCACCAACAACAAGCCCCGCATGAACTCGGCCAGCTGGCGCGCCAGTTGGCGGGGATCCGCCCCGCCGTCCACGGCGCGGTCGAGCACTTCCAACGCCTCCGCCGATTGGCCGGACAACCAGGCGCGCGCCAGGGCCTGGATCACCTCACCCCGCTCGGCGCCCAAAATCAACCGTACTTGCTCAGCCGTAATCACCCCGCTGCCGGAT
>Ga0208824_1002611_pt1 | contig 13618 bp, 26 predicted proteins | sample AD_JPNTR3_MetaG_FD_184447 | JGI IMG/M metagenome (GOLD analysis project Ga0208824, IMG submission 184447) | Active sludge microbial communities of municipal wastewater-treating anaerobic digesters from Japan - AD_JPNTR3_MetaG (SPAdes) (version 2) | ecosystem: Engineered > Bioreactor > Anaerobic...
ATTTGCTACAATTTTAATCTAGTCAAGGATTATTTCCTTAAATCAGAATCTAACCCTGACGGATTCATAACTAAAAAGGGTTTAACACTAAATATCTCCACAAAAGATCTCTGGTCATTAAACGACAGAGTATATAGGCTGAATGTTAAACTTAGAGAAGACAACTATGGTCGTGTATAAGAAGTTGAAGAAGCAGTCCTTCCAGATGTATTTGATGTTCCAGAGCTAGACGAGGAAGATCCTCACATTGCATTATAAAAAAGGAGATAATATGAAAGTAAAAGATATGCTATTAGAGATTATTCCTTTATCAACTCCTGATTTATCTCAGTTGATAATGGAATACAAGGAACTATATGTCAATGAATGGATTATGAGCAAAGGTTTTAATTACATAGCTATTTATCCTGAATTGATATATAATAAGGTGTTGCCGTTGTTATCATCCCACATAGATACAGTCAATTTTAACAGGATAGTTTTTCCTAAAGTATCTAAAGACGGTATAATTAAAAGCCGTCTCAGATGGAACAGCAATGCTATTGGCGAAGATGAGTTAACGGGATCTCCTATTGGAGGAGATGATAGATGTGGTGTTGCAATTATGTTACATCTCTTATCACGAAAGATTCCTGCAGTATATCTGTTTTGTGATAAAGAAGAAACAGGTTGTATTGGCTCTAAAGAGTTCATAAATAGCAGCTGTGATTATTTGCTTTCCAGATGTAGTTGCTACATCGGTTTGGATAGAAGAGGGAAGCAAGATGCAGCTGTTTATACTTATGAAAGTCAATCTCTTTTGAATATAGTCAAGAAATATGGCTATGAAAAGAAGATGGGTTCCGTAACAGATATTGCCATTATACAAGATGAATATCCGAAAGCTGCTGTAAATTTAAGTGTTGGCTTTTATAATGAGCACACAGCTATGGAATACATAGATGTTAGTGCTTTTGAACGGACTGCACTTATTGTGCCTAAGGTATTAGATAGTGTGACTGATATGGTATTTAATGATCTGCATTGTGTTGATAATTACTTATTTAGATACACTATTGGCAAATCTAATTATCAGCCTAAAGATTTAGATTATTATAATGATTATGTGTTACCATATTGTCATTATACACCTAAGAATAAGAAAAAGGGGAAAAAAGATGTTTAGACCAAAAGAAGGAAGTGAAGAGCTTGGTGATTGGAAAGATCCATATACCAGGTCATTGGTAGTAGTTCAGGATTTAAAGTTAGCAGATAAAGTAGTTTGGTATGCTTATCGGTTTCCCAGATACTTTATCAAAAACAAAGATTATTGTGAAGATATTTTGCAAGAGATTTTATTTGAGTTATCTCAGATGAATTTCTTTGACATCTATCCCGAAACAATAAGCAAAATATCTAGACGAGTTGTTTATAACTTTCTGGCAAAAGTTGTTATGCCAGTTTCTGGATATACGAACTTCAGATCTTGGTTGAACAGAAAGATGTTTTTAGCAAAACAGAAAGAAACAGATGAAGAAGTTGTAACAGAACTTGAATCTGCAGTTAAAGAGATTGAAAGAATATGGAATGAGAAGTTCTGTCCCGATGAACCTGCTAAAGCCATCTATGCAAAGTATCCCTTAATAGAGGAGTTTGCTGAAAGCGGTCTCTCCAAGAAAAGCTTTTGCTTAAGCAAACATATTGGAGAAGCTAGATTAAACAAGATTATTGGTAAAGCCAGAGAAGAGTATCTCTGGTTAAGTCAGATTGTCTGATACAGATATAACATAAGGGTAGCTGCAAAAATACACAAAGTCAGCTACCCTTTTTCTATGACCATGTATTATATGAATGAAAAAACAAACACAAAACACTTGATCCTATCCCTGTTTTTAACCCCTCAAAAAACCGCTTAAATCAATTCCAAAAAAAACAGCTAATCAACAAATAATCAAATCTCATAAAACAAGATAATCAAGCAAGCTATATTTTTATAGCTATGAGAAATTTTTAGGGATATATAAAGATAGCGTTTAACGATTTCAATTTGTTATCCTATCTAATTTAGTTTAGTTAACAAGAAATGTTAATCAAAACTGCTTCAGTTTTATGGCAATTATAAGGAGGCTGAATTTATGCATAATTTAGATAAACTCTTGGAAAAACTGAATGAAGCAATTAAAGACAAAGAAAACTTAAAGTTTGATTATGGCTTCACCTTCAGACATATCAACTTCTCTACCAAAAGATATTATCAAGGCATATTCAATAATATCTTATTGGCTATATCTGCTTATAAACACAAATATCCCTTACCTTGCTGGATAGGATTTCATCAGGCTAAAAACCTGAAGATAAGTATCTTAAAAGGATCTAAGGGAACTCCCATTATTGTTAATAAGTATTATAACATCTATAAAAAAGATAATCAAAGAATTGAAATAACAGAACAAGAAGCCTTAGAAGATCCTACTATAGAAGTTATCAGACAATTTTATAATACAGCTGAATATGTGTTCAATATCCAGCAAACAGATGCCAACCCTGAAGACTTCTTATTGGAACCTAATCCTCAATATGATGAGATAGACAAGTTGTTAATGGATTATTGCCAAAGAGAACAGATAGAGATTGTTAAAGGCAATAAAAACAGTTATCTACCTAAAGAAGACAAGATTAGGTTGGTAGATAAAACTCTTTATTATGACTTAGATTGCTATTATTCATCTTTTGCTCACGAATGTGCACATTCCACAGGTGCAGAACATAGATTGAATAGAGAACTAATATGCATAGGAGCAGTTGAAGATAAAACAGGCATTCAAAAATATTCTCAAGAAGAAGTTGTGGCAGAGTTAGCCTCAGTTATTTTAACTAACGAATATGGCATAGAACATCTGGATTATAGTGCAGCTTATATCAGTTCGTTTTTGCAAACTGCCGACATAAAAGAGATATGGAAAATAAGTTCTATAGCTCATAAAGCTGCCATATATATTAAGGGAGGTATATATGAAAACTAAGCCATTGGTAGATATGGCTACTTATATTATTGTAGCCATTATCTTCCTCATTATCCTAATTCCAGCTTTAATAGCAGGCGGAGGTTTTTACCTGATAACAAGTTGGATAGGTTTAGCCAACAAAATAAAAAGAAAGGAGGTAAATAATGGCAGACCAAGTTAAACAACCTGTGGAAACTTGTAAAGTTCCCGATCTAGTTCTCTATAATCTAATAGAGCAATATCAAGAACTATTAGAAGAAGAGAAACGCCTCTCTAAGTTCAAAGATGAGAAGAAACAAAAAATCTTAGAACTTATTGGAGATGCGGAAACTGTAGAAGTTGGTAAGTTCGTTGTCAATAACAAGACGATAGTAACTACCAGTTTAGATGTTAAAGCCGTAAAACAAGAAGCACCAGATATTTATAACAGCTTCTTAAAGGTTACGGAAAGTAAAAGACTAACTATTAAAGAAAAGGAGATTTAATATGTTATATCACGAAATTGAAGACCTTATAAATAAGGCAAAAAAATCTACCGAAGGAGTTCTAAAAGCCGTATATGAAATCGGTAGATGGTGGTTAGCCAATTCTGAATTATTGGGAACAGAAATTGGCGACTATGAACTAATGCCTACTAATTATGGGGATAAAATTATTTATACCTATAACAATAGAGTTTTAGGTATGGGATACGACGGTAACTTAGGAAATTTCAGATATGGAAGCCAAGATAACCATATCAGATTCTTGGAAAAGTTCCCTATAGCATTGAAAGAAAAACTGATAAGCATAATCAATGATAATCAAAAATGCTTAGATGGGCTTGATGATATAGTTAAGTTTATATTGAATGAACAAGAAAAACTGGTTAAGGTAAAAAAATGAGAGATAAAGAAATCTTTGTTCAAATAATAGATACATTCATCACTGCTTTAGAGAATAATAAAAAAGTTGATTGGAAAGATATACCAATGCCAGAACTGTTAAATGAAGAAGAAGTTGATAATGCTATAATTGTATTCAATAATAGCAACAAAGATCTGAATAATAACTATCCAAATCACGATAACATAGCAGATGAATTGATAGAATCTCTATTCACTCCAGAAGATTGTGACCTTATGTTCTACAATATATCTCTGCTGCAAACCATAGAAACATTCAAAAGCCGTAAAGCATTATATAATAATATAGAGTTACAAAAAACTCTGCTTATTCTTATAGCAATGACATATCTTACCATAGAGAAATATAAATCAAGCCAAAAGGAGGTTAACAATGGCTGAAATGGTAGCTATTATGGGTGAGACAGGTCACGGTAAGTCTCATTCCATCCAGTATCTCAATCCCGAAGAGACCTTTATCTTTAATTGTGATAAGAAGTCTCTTCCGTTTAAGGGTTGGAAAAGTAAGTATAGCATAGAAAAACAAAACTATGCCTTTACTACAGATCCAAGTGAAATTATCAGGTTATTGAAAGCCATCTCTATCCTAAATGAGCGTAAGAATATCAAATACATAGTTATTGATACTCTAAATGCTGTAATGATAGACGATGAAATGAAACGAATGAAAGATGTTGGTTATGATAAGTGGGTTGATTTAGCTGTTTCCGTTTATGGTATTCTGGATACAGCTGCCTGCTTAAGAGACGATCTAACCATCTTTTGTATGTTTCATACTCAAGACCTGTTGGATGATGTAGGAAATCATTTCTACAGAGTTCAAACTTCTGGACAAAAACTGCAGAAAATAAAACTGGAGTCTAAGTTTCCTGTAGTTTTACATTCCAAATGTGATTATGGAGATGAGAAAAATGAATATTATTTTGAAACTCAAGCCAATCATTCTACGGCTAAATCTCCTGAAGGAATGTTTCCTGCTAAAAGAATACCTAACAACCTCAAATTGGTAGCAGACTATGTTACCGAATATAACTCATAAGGAGGAAAAAGATGAGTTGGTTTGACGAAGAAGATGCAAAAATTGAAAGTGGACAATTTACAGGTGTCCATAAGTGTGTTATTAGAGAGGCTGAGCACAATGTTACAGATACAGGTGCAGAAAGCATCACTTTAAGAGTAGAATTGGAAGGTAAAAAAGATTTCAATGGTAATCCGAAGATTATCAGTTTAGAACCTATCTATCTCACCAATGGTAAACAAAAGACCTCGTTTGCAAATAGGGTATCTGCTTTATTCTGTCTATTGTTAGCCAATCCTAATAAGCTAAAGAAATACAGAGTTGACAGATATAACTTTAGCACCAAAGCCAAAGAACCTAAAGTAGTAGAGATGTATGATGATCTGTTAAATAAGAATGTAGCTCTCTTTATTCAGTTACGAAGAAGTTACAGGCTAAAGAAGATAGATCCCGCTACAGCCTATATTGTCAGAGCTAATGAGGCTGGTATTTGGTTACCAGATTATAATAAAGATAAGAAATTATCTTATCAGTTTGTTAGAGCATTTGATTATAAAACTCTACAAACTTATTCTGAAATAACCAGTAAGAAACCTGCTAAGATCTATTTAGAATTGGCAAGCAAGATGTCTGATTATGAAGAAGAAAAAATGGGAAAGGCAGATTTCCTTAAATATGCTCAAAAACAAGCAGATAAAGCAGGTATGAAACTGGATGAAAGTATCATCTATAGTTTCTTTGGCGAATATGAGGAAATTGAAGATAGTGATCTACCTGCAGATCTGGATTTGAATAGTGACCAAGTTCCTTTCTAAAATATCCCTTAGCTTGATTATATTGTTATCTTGGAGTTCTTTAAGAACCGATAACAAATATGATATAAGCTATGATGGAATACTAAAAAAGGAAATACAAAGATTGGAATTAAGAAATCAAGACAGGATATCTGAGGTTGTTAAGATCTATATATTACCAGAACATTACTTAGATATCCTTGTCTTGATAAAATTGGAATCTAATGGTGATAGTTTAGCTTACTTTCAAGGCAATTATGGTTTAATGCAAATTAACCAAGTTCACTTAAATAAAGCCAAGAAAGATAGTATCTATCACCTGGATTTCAATTTGAGACTTGGTTATGAATTGTATAAGAAAGCAAGGGATGAAGACTATGCTAACAGGTTTGCCTGTTACAACAGGTCTTATCTCAAATATCATTATCAACAAAAAGCCTATAAACTATTGGAAGACCAAAATGAATACTAAATCTATTAGGAAAGTAGTCTATCATATTATTTATCTCATTGCTAAGTTCATTAAATTATTAAAGAGACCTTGGTCAATGAGGTATATAAGTGTTAAACACGCAATTAGAAAGACGATTAGAGATAAGTATTATTATTACGACTATTGGCTTTGCCCAGTTTGTCATCAACAATTAGACAGTTACACTCTTCCTGATTATGGAGATAAAACATATAGATATTATCTTAAATGCACTAATCCAGGTTGTCCGCTATACGGAGATTCTTTTCAAACTATTGATGATATATTTGATGATAAAAATCAACTAATAGAAATTTTAAGAGATAAGTATGGTGAGCATATTTTTTCTGTGTATCTCACAAGAAGATTAGATCTCTCTACACACAAACTATCTAAATCATTCTGGAAATTGTGTATTACAATAAGCAACCTAATTCAAAAGATAAAAGAGGATTATAATGAATACAAATAAGACACCAGAACAAATTGTAATAGAATTGATTACAACTCTATATGAGAAAAAAGAACTTATAGCTAAAAATATGTTCAAATTTAGCAAGGCTCAGGAGGAAGAATGAGAGGGCTTTACATAATCGCAACATGGTTACTCCTATCTGCTGCAGAGATATTTGTAGTATGCGTCATTGGGACATATCTTACAACAAGAAAACTTAGTAAGCCATGTAAATGCGGTGGATATTACAAGTATTGGTGTTCAGCATATACATCTTGTGATTCATGTTTCAAATGCAATGTATGCGGTAAAACATACTGGACATCATATGCAAGAGACAGATTCTTTCCCATAGATGAACAGGCAAAAGATGCTAATAGTCCGCTAAAAGCACAGGAGGAAGAGAAATGAAAACCTTATCCATAATTATGTTATTACTGCTTATCGTAGCAGCATTCATATTTGGATGTGCAGGTATTATTGCATTCTTTGTGTGGGAAATTAGCTATCTCAATAGCATGCTACACATACTGATGATGGTTGCATCAATTATGGTTGGCATAAATCTATTTATATTGGTGCAGGAGGAAGAATGACTAAGGTACACATAAAGCTACAACACTTAAGCAACAAACATCGCATTGAATTAGAGCGGGTCGTTGCGCTGCGATGCCAGCCGTGTTTAGGGCATACGCTTACGATAGATAATGACATAGTTGTAGAGTTAATTAACGACAGGGACACTAAGACATATATCCAAATTAACGATGTATCGGCTGATTACGATATGAACATTGTGAACACAACATATTATCATGATATAGAAGATGCTGATTTAGCTGAAAGCATAAATCACTACATCGATAACGGCTGGGTTTTACTGTATGATGCCTGTGGTCTCTTGAAGGCACAGGAGGAAGAGAAATGAAACATGTTTGGATTGTAGCTAAAGAAATAGAATATCAATGGACTACATACCATTTTATTCATGGTGTTTATGATAGTCGCGAATTGGCAGACAAAGCAATAGCTGAAAGAGTAAAACTATATGGTGGGCATGAGGATGATTATGTAATAATAAAGGAACTGCTTATACAGGAGGAATGAAGCAGGTATGATTGAAGAAGCATTGGGAGGTATAGAATGAGAAGCACAACAATTATACAAGATATGTGTGGAGATTATCTCCATATTAATTATAAAACAGATAGCAATCACGAGATTAAAATATCTGCAAGCATATTCTTTAACGCCTATGCAGACATATATCTCACAATACACAAGGGGTTAGCTGCGTCATTTGAAATTGGTTGCCATTGCATATCTATGCAAGACATATTCTCTACATTAAAAAAGGTAGAAGATATAGCGAGAAATTATAGTGAAGAAGCAAAAGAGATATTAAGCGATCTAATACCTCCAGAATCTTAACTTTTCTCTTGACAGATATATTATTATTATATGATAAATTTCGGAGGTTAAGATGATTGTCAAAACCAAAAGAGGATACCAAGTCAAGTCTCATAAAGGTAAGGCATTATCCAAAAAGAACCTAATCAAAAAAGACGCCTTAAAGAGACCAAGACAAGTAGAATGGTATAAACATCACAGCAAATAGGAAGGAAATAAAAAGATGAGTTTAACCAATAAAGCAGGTATGCCTGCTATCTTATATGAGGCATTATGTTCATTAGAAGCCAATAATGAACATCTTCACAATCAAGGTTGGAGTGTCACCGAAATCTTGGAACCTACCAGAATTGCAGTTCTGAAAAAGAAATATGCTCCTAAGTTAGAAATAGACGCTATAGACCAAATGGCATCTGCGTTAGGAACTGCAGTGCATATACTTTTGGAACAAGGTCACAAAGGCAAAGAAGATTTGGGTATCTTTGTAGAAAAGAAAGTCAATTTAGAAATCAATGGTGTTATCCTGTCTGGAAAGATAGACTATTATAATCAAAATGATGAATTGATAGTTGATTACAAATATCAGAATGTCCAAAGCTGGGTAAATATTCAAGATAAGTTAGATTATCCAACCTGGCAACTTAACTTATACAAATACTTACTCCATAAAAATAACTATCCTGTTAAACATTTACAAGTGTTATTTATCTTCAAAGATTTTAGAGAGTATGAAGCAGGAAAATTTAAGAGTTATCCTGAAACACTCTGGAAGCTAATCAATATTGAAAGTAAACCAGAAGAAGAGATAGAATATTTTGTTACTACCAGATTAACAGAATTGGAATATTATAGACAGCTACCGGAAAAAGATTTACCACCTTGTTCTTATAAGGATAAGTGGCAGAAACCAGATAGTTATGATGTCTGCAAGAACGGCAAAAGCATTCATTCTTTTCTCAATGAAGAGTATGCCTATACCTTTATGCAGAGGAACAATCTAGATAGCAGTTATGAGATTGTTAAGACAGTAAATAAACCTAAAAGATGTGAAAGATATTGTCCTGTTAAAGATATCTGCAGTCAATATCTGAAGGAATGTCAGAATGGTTAATCAAGATATTGTTAAAGAAGTTAAAGTCCATAATAGCCAAATATATAATGGACAATGGGATTTTAAGATTGTGTTTCCCAATAGTTCCATTGCTTATTACTTCATTACCTATAAAGAGTTAACCAAAGAAGAAATAACCAATTTCTTAGTTAAAAGAATGAAAACTTACATAGCTTATGAAATCTATTTTGCAGATGATAAAAGAGAGTTTATAGATCTGCAAGAATTAACAACCATTAAAAATAACTTAGACTTGAGAAGAGCTCAGGCTATTGTTAATAAGTATCTGGTCTATAACCCACAAAGTTCAATAATAGGAGTATAAAAATGAAGATAACCAAAGTTCAAGCTGTAAAAAGCAATATTACTTATGAACCTAAGTCCAAATATGGTCTGGGTCAAATGATAAAAATTACTGCCGAAGTTTACGAATCTGATGGCAGTATTAAAGACTATAATGCAGAGTTTTTGGGGTATATCACCAGTATTCAAACAATAAGAGACAATAAACATAATATAAGTTATGTCTATACTGTCCAATGTCCTAAACTGCATAATTATCTTTCTTTTCCAGAAGAACAAATCTTACCAGTAGAGGAATAGATGCCAAACAGAAAAGACTATATTAAGATAGGAAATTACAGACTGGATATTGATTATTACTACATCAATGAAGATAACAGGCTATGTGCAGTTGGCAAAGATGAAGAGCCTAAAGAGATAACCAGAAACAAACCTGATCTTGATTTACCAGACGACATTCCTGAAACTATCGTAGATACTGTTAATAAGTTTATTACAGTAAGGAAACAACAATATCCTAATATCCCGTCAGTTAGAAATGCCAGCTTTACTGCCTCTATGAAAGAGGTATATAAACTAATTAAACAAGGATACCAAGAAGATCTTATTTGTAGTGCAATAGAAGTAGCCTTATACAATGATTTCTGGAAAAAGAATTTATTGGTTCTGACCCAACTTAATTCCAAATGTAAAAGCGGTTTAACCAAATTTGAACATCTTTTAATACTCTTAAAGAGACCAGAAAAAATTGATGATTATGAGGAGTTATAATGGCAAACACAACCTCCAATATAGGATCTGAGAAAAAACTATTATCCATATTACTTAATAATCCAGAGAAAGCTTTGGCTTCTATTTCTCTGTTAAATCATAAATGTTTTACCAATATAGATAACCGCAATATTTACAATGCTATCTGGACTGTAGCAGATGCAGGTGAATCTGTGGATACTGTTAGCATTATTCATCAACTTAGAAGTCAAGGTATATTAGATACTACTCTTAAGCAATATTTGAATGATATAGTAGAAATGCAAACTAACCCTGAACACTTTATCTCGTTAGTAAAAGAAGTAATAGATCTATGGAAAATCAGAGAAACCAATCAGATGATAGAAAAAATGGGTCAGGCTATTCAGGAAGGAACAAGTTACAATAACCTGAAATCCATAATGAACAGGTATTCTCACCTAGATACTTCTACTAATGGAGATAAGCCTGAGACTATGTTATCCATTATCAATAAAGCCATAAGAGAAACCGAAGATGCCATTAAAACAGGAACACAAAGAGAATTGGGATTAAGGTTCGGTTATCCAAAACTAGATAAAGTGATGTCTTTAAGACCTGGAAATACTTATTGTATTGCAGCAAGACCTGCTATGGGGAAGACCAGTTTTGTCTTAAATATTATTGACAACCTCTTACAAGAAGGAAAGAGAATTTATTTGGTCTCTACCGAAATGCAGAAGGAAGAGATTATGGAAAAGTTCATTACAATGAAACAAGCAATATCCAATGAGGATTTCAGATCTCTTCCTGAAGAGCATAAGCTGGCAAGATATAAAGAATTATACAGTTACAATGCAGCTAAGAACTCAGAGTTATTGATAGATAGCAGTTCTTTCCAGTTATATGATACTATAGCCCGAATAAGAGCCTTGCATAAAGAAAAACCTTTAGATCTGGTAGTGATAGATTATTTACAACAGTTAGAACTAGATGGCAATATCAATAGAGTTCAGGTTGTTTCTGAGATAACCAGAAAGTATAAGTTATTATCATCCGAGTTAAAGATACCGATTATAGAAGTATCCCAATTAAGCAGGAAAGTAGAAGAGAGGGCTGTTAAAATTCCTATCCTTTCCGATTTAAGGGAAAGTGGTTCTATTGAACAAGATATGAGTGGAGTAATCTTTATCTACAGACCTGCTTATTATGGGATAGAAGAGGATGATGAAGGCAATGATATAAGCAATCTAGCAGAGATTATGATTGCTAAAAACAAATTTGGAAGAAGAGGTAAAATCAAGTATATCTTTGACAATGAAACAACTTTATTCAGGGAGATAAAAAAATGATAACAACCGATAATATTTATTACAGAAGCTATGGCGATAAAAAGGAAAAACGACTCGCCAAACAAGAGTTAAAAGCAATTGCCAAAAAGATTATTGATAGTGCTACAAGTTGGACAGAAGCCTTAATAATCAATGATAACAGAGGAGATTATAAGATGCTTCTATTGTTCATAGTAAAGAGTTCTCTGGAAAGGGATGAATTATTAAGAGAAAGCAAATGGCATTATAGCGATATTATATATAGTTTGGTAAAGGCAATAAAATGATTAAACTAATAGCAGCTATAGATCCAGGTAGAAATGGTGGTATCTGTGTAATTGATAAGAAAAATACCATTCGTTATCTTAATGTGTTTAGTTCCAAGAAAGAAGATATTGATAAAAGCCTGAAAGAAGTCAGTTATCTCACTAATGTCCTCTTTTTGGAGTCTGCCATTAGTATGCCTACCAATAGAACTACTTGTAACAATCTCTTTTTCTTAAATGGCTATATTACAGGTTATGCAGAAGGATTAGGTGTGCAAGTAATAAGTTGTTCACCCAGGCATTGGAAAAATTGTATGAGGTTAAGTAGAGATAAAGATGAAAGCATTATCAAGGCTATGGAACTCTTTAATATAGAAAAAGAGTTATTGTCTTATCCCAAATATAGTAGAGATGGATTGGCAGAAGCTTTATTATTAGGATATTATGCTTTCCATTATTTCCCTTTTTATCCAGAAAAAGACCAGATAGATTTATGGAAGGAGATAGTTAGCCAATATGAATAACAAGCTTACCGCAGGTGAAACAATATTGGAGGCTATGGTTTATCATAACCTCTGTTTGGGAGATTTGGTAAAGGCAATTCCAGAAGTAACAGAAGATTATTTATTGGGAATCTTGCAAGACAGATATACTATTACTCCAGAAGTAGCAGTTAAGTTAGCAAGATTATTGGACTTATCATCAGATTATATTTTAAGATTACAGCATTAAGGAGATAAAAATGTATGTAATTACAGTTAATAAAAAGAGTAGCTTTCATACAGTTATTACCATAATCTATCACAAGGTATGTAGCTATGATGTTATTGTCAGTGCCATAATACACTATATAGATAATCGGACTACTATTGTCTTTGAGGTTTTATATAGCAGAGACAATCCTAAAATTGGCTATAGTATATCTGCCAATCATATAGAACCAATCCAAACATTTTCTATCCTGAACAAAATTGAAGATATAGTTAAAGCTAATGCCGATGATAATATAAAAGCCATACTTGAAAATAAAGGTCTGGATATGCTTTATGAAAAAGATCTGCCCTTATTAAAAATTTTGGGATATGCCAGAAAGTATATTAAGAGATAAAGATGAAATGCTTATTATGTGATAAAACTATGCAGTCGGAATATAATAAAGATCTTGAAAACTATCTCTATTATTGTCACAATCGTTATTGCCACTTACACAATATTAAGTTTACAGAAGAAGAATTGCAAGATAACAACAAGGCTATTGATGTCATAATCAAGAACTTCAGAAAGAAGATGAATGGAACAAGAGATGCATCTCTGGATGTATTAGAAAGAGACAGACGACTTATTGGAGTTATGAAATATCTATCTGCTATCAAAAGATACAAGTTCAATGGCAAATGTCCTGTCTGTAAACAAGAGATGACAAAAGGCAAAGGTTATCACGGAGATACATATCGTTGCACAAACCAAGATTGCTTATTGGGCAATACCGTAGAGATATATGCAGAAGATATTGTCTCCAAAGAAAAACTGCTTGACCATATTTACGGAGCTTCCAATGCTCATTATTGGCTTTTTGGACAATATTGGATAATGATGAAAGACCAATATAAACAAGATTTGAATACATTTTCCAGATTATTTAAGAAGATGAACAAATAAAGCAGGTATGATAATGTTCAATATGAAATGTCCTATATGTGGCAATAACTTATATACTAATAGCACAGATAATACATTATTTCTACAAAAAGCCATTAAACGCATTTTAAGCCATTTTAAGAAGGGTTAGAATGATAAGCAATGGTTTTATACTAACCAATAAGAGAAAGTGCAATAGAATG
>Ga0208824_1002628_pt1 | contig 13524 bp, 10 predicted proteins | sample AD_JPNTR3_MetaG_FD_184447 | JGI IMG/M metagenome (GOLD analysis project Ga0208824, IMG submission 184447) | Active sludge microbial communities of municipal wastewater-treating anaerobic digesters from Japan - AD_JPNTR3_MetaG (SPAdes) (version 2) | ecosystem: Engineered > Bioreactor > Anaerobic...
GCGGCCAGCGCGCTTGTTCCCTCCGGCTCCGTACAGGCCATTGCTGCCCTGCACGCGGAGTTCCCTACTACCCTGCGGGCTAGGCTTTGGGTAGGTGGGCTTTGCACCCACTGGCTAACCTCAATGAATTTCCAGGAAGCCTCCTTTCCCATCATTACGGGCTTCTTGACGCGACCATTTTTGGATAGTATGCACCAGCCCAGGGTGTCTCTTTCAAATTGTCGTCCTTGAATTATACCGAATCAACCCGGAAAGCCAATGACGCTATTACTTTTTTCCCATTGCGGTCGCTCGTTACTGCCCCTACAATAGAGACATGGTGATATGTCTTTCCGTGCTAAATAATATTGCAAGTTTTCCAATATATCTCAAGATTGGAATGCAATTACCGTTGCCGGGACGACAGGCGCAGCAATTGATGGCGCCGGCTCCCCGCCGCTACGACCCTGAGCCCGGCAGCTCTCCCCGTCATTCCGCCGTCCTGTTGCCGCTGCACCCAGAAGGGGACGCTGTTTACATCACCCTGATGAAACGTCAGGAAAATCAACAGCATCACGCGGGAGAAATCAGTTTTCCTGGCGGAGCGGTCGAGCCAGCGGACAAAGACGTGATACAAACGGCCTTGCGCGAGGCTCACGAAGAGCTGGACATCCAGCCGGGCGACGTAGAGATCCTGGGACTCCTCACGCCGTTGTACATCGCGCCGAGCCACAACCTGGTGCAGCCGGTCGTCGGCTGGTTGAAATCACCGCCGGCCTTGAAGCCCAATCCCGCAGAAGTAGCCGAGATCTTGCGCGCCCCCTTGATGCACTTCATGCGCGCCGGAACGCTGCACTGGGAAACACGGCAAAATGGCCCACAGACCCTGACCATCCCCTGCTACCAGCTCGGCGAGAATTGCATTTGGGGAGCTACCGCCATGATTTTGAGTGAGCTGCTCGCCCTGATTTGCGATCTGGAGCAACTGCCTGCATGATCACGCCGCCGCCCTCACCCCCACCGGCAGTGCGCGAATTCGGCGCCTTCTGGGAAGCGCTGCGCCAGCTGCTGCCCCTGCCCCTCACCCCGGCGACGTCCCAAGACGACGCTCCCGCTATCACCCCGCTCGAAGAGGCGTTGGAGCTGTCGCTGCAGCGGATCATCGAGCCGGCCCGCGTCAGCTGTACGGGCGAAACGTTGCGACGGTACGGCATTGCGACAGCGCGTCGCAGCTGTGAGCCAGAAGACACGGGGCCCCGGTTCCCCGCCGCGGTGGTTTTCCCCAACAGCGAGCAGGAGATTGCACAGCTGCTCATGTGGGCCGAGGAACGGGAATTGCGCTTGCTTCCCTGGGGCGGAGGCGCCGCTCCCTACCTGCACAAACAGCCAGGAACAGCGTCCTACATCGTTGTAGATTTGCGATATCTGAATCGCATTCTGGATCTCGCTCCCCAACAGCAAGAGGTGCGCGTCCAAAGCGGGGTGACGTGGACCGCCCTCGAGGCATACCTGGCGCAGCACCAGCTGACTTCCGGGCAATGCTTCCCCTGGGAACCCGCGACGGTGGGCGGCGCGGTCGCGACGCAAAGTGTCAGTGTCAAAGCCCTGCGCTACGGCGACCTGTACCAAAACGTGCTGGCAATTCGGGCCTTGTGTCCGGCAGGCCCCATCAAGTTACGTTCAGCCCGCCCTGGCGCCGCCGATGAGCGCGGCCTCATGCTGGGGACTTTTGGCGCGTGGGGCATCGTCACCGATGTCTCGCTGCGCCTGTACCCGATTCCCGCAGAGCGGGTGGTGCTCATGGCAGGTTACAACACGTGGGGAGAAGCACTCGCAAAGCTGGAATTGCTCCGACAGGCAGGGAAAGGCGTGGCGGCGGCGCGCATCGTCAGCACGCGCGAGATGTCGCTCTTCGCCGACACCGCGACCTCCAGCATCCGCCGCCGGTTCCGCCAGTTGCTGGGGAACGCCGCGGCTGAATTTCAACTGATCCTGGATTTGGAAGGGACCCATGAGGAAGTCGGCGCTCTGCGACGCCAGAGCGAAGAGGTCTTGCACGACAAAGATCTCAAAAACATGGACAACGGACGCGAGACGCAGCCCTGTCAGCCGGATTATGCGCCCTACTGGCCGGCGCTCCAGAAATTATGGAAACAGCATGTCCTGGCCCACATGCTGACTGCCGTCGTCCCCTGGCACGACGCGGCGCCGTTTCTGCGCGATTGGGAAGAGGCGCTGCGGAGTATGCTGCTCACGACCGGGGGCCGGCCCGGACAAGTGCTCACGACAGCGTGGGCCGCGCCGGAATACGTGATGCTGCGGACGTTGGTGCTGGGATTTCGACCGGAGAACGCCTCCGATGCGTCCCTGGAGCAAATCGAGGACATTCAGGCCGTCGCCCTGGCCATCAAACAGCACTGGCACATCGAAGAACCGCCCGCCCAGCTCGTGACCCAAGCCCTGGGCAAAATCAGCGAGACCCTCGACCCCAACAGCGTCATGCTGCGTTGAGATCGCCCTCCGCGCCCGCTACAAACTCACCGATCAGGTCATATTCCAGAGCCTCGGTGATCCGCACTTCCGCCATGCGGTCAACTTCTGCGACGGACTGTTGAATCAGCACCAACCCATCAATCTCAGGCGCGTCACGGTAACTGCGTCCTACGGTGAGCTGCGCCTCTGACCCCTCCAGCAACACCGGCAAGACCCGCCCGATCTGCGCGCGGTTTCGCTCCAATGAGATCGCCTGCTGCGCGGTCATCAACGCATCCAGCCGCGCCGCCTTGACGTCATCGGGCACGTCATCCTCAAAACGCTCCGCCGGCGTCCCCTCCTCGTGGGAATAGGCGAAAACCCCCAACCGATCGAAGCGCTGCTCATTGACGAAATCCAACAGCGTCTGAAATTCCGCGTCCGTCTCACCGGGGAAACCCGCGATCAACGTCGTGCGCAGGCAGACATCGGGGAGGCGCTGACGCAGCCGCTCCAGTGTGCGTCGCACCTCATCCATATCCGCGGGGCGATTCATGCGCCGCAACACTGCCGGATGCGCGTGCTGCAAGGGCAAATCCACGTAGGGCAGAACCTGCGGATATGTCGCCATCGCCTCAATCAAGCGCGACGTGATCTGCCCCGGAAACATGTACAGCACCCGGATCCAGGATGACGCGGGCAGCACCTCCGCCAGACGCTCCAACAGCTGCGCCAGGCCATCCGTGAGGCCCAAATCGCGGCCATAAACGGTGCTGTCCTGCGCAATGAGGTTGAACTCGAGCACCCGTTGATCGCGCAGGCGCTCCGCCTCTTTGACGATCGCCTCAAGAGGGCGGCTCACCATGTCCCCTTTGATGAGGGGAATGGCGCAGAAGGCGCAACGCCGACTGCAACCGTCGGCAATCTTGAGGAAAGCGCTGCGTCCCGCTATGGCATACCCCGGCGCGCGGGCGGCTTCCGGCAAGGTCATGGCGTGTTTCTCGGTCAACACCAGCCGGCGGTTGCGTTGCTTCAACTGCGCCAGGAGTTCCGGCAGCGCATTCCATGAGCGGGTGCCGATCACCCCATCGAGTTCGGGGATCCACGCCATGAGGCGTTCGGGGTCCCGCTGCGCCCAACAGCCCGCAGCGATGAGCTGCTGTTCGGGTCGCAGGTTCGCGGCCAGGGATTGCAGCGTCTCCAGGGATTCGGCACGCGCGTCGGCAATGAAGCCGCAGGTATTGACGATGATCACGTCAGCCTGCTCAGGACGCGCCACGGGGCGGTATCCCGCGCGCTGCAGCAGAAAGGCCATGGCATTCGTGTCCACGGTGTTCTTAGGGCAACCCAGGGTGACCAGATGAAAGCGCGGTTTGGAAGCGGGTCTGGCAGGCATACGGACTATGGCACCTGTAAAGCAATTTCGCCCTGGGGCGACCAGGCGCGGCGCACGAGCTGCCCATTTCCTCCCAGGAGGCCCCAATCAGCGCCATTGACGAAAAGGCTGAACGCGCCGCCGTTGCCTGTCTCGACCTGCACCTGCGTCGTCGCGGTCGCCTGCAGCGACTGCCCCGGCGCGGCGATCCCCTGGAAAATGACGGTCCCATCGGCGACTAGGCGGACCCACACATGTTGCGTGGGTTCGAGCCGCACCGTCACCGTCCCATCGAGAGAGGGCGTGAAAGCACCACCCGTCAAAATCTCCGGCGTAGGCGCGACCTCCGTCAAGGCAGGCAAAGGGGTTGGCGTTGAAGTCGGCGCTGCCGCCTGCGGAGCGGAACCCATGAACTGCAGGGTGACAGCCGCGCCGACGGCAACCAACAGGAACACCAGCATCGCGCCCAAAAAGACCGGCATGAGAGTATGCGACAAATCCCGCGCGGGACGGAGCTCCTCTGCCTCCGAGGGGGGGGAAGGGAAGACGGTCGGACGATCCAAAGCGGGGTTACGGGTCTCTTCGGGGAGCGAGCGCGTGTGGGGTTGCCAGGGGCGCCCTTCGACTTCCGCCTCGTAGCGGGCGAGCGCCTCCTCAGGCGGGACGCCCAGGAAGCGCGCGTAATTGCGCAGGAACCCTCGGGTCTGAATCTGCCCCGGCAACGCTGAATAATCGCCGGCTTCCAACGCCTGAAGGTAACGGCGTCGGATGCGCAGTTTCTTTTCCACATCGTCCAACGTGAGCTGCTGCGCCTCGCGCGCGCGCCGCAGCCACAGGCCCAGGCCTTCTGTCATTGATCCTCCGCTTCCACGATGACCTGCGCCTGGGCACTCACATTGGCCGGGAGTTTGATTTCCACCAGATGCACCCCAATCTGCCGAATCGGGTGTTCCAGCTCGATCATCCGCTTGTCGAACTCGGTGTTCAACACCTCGCTAAGGGCTTCAGCGATGTCCTTGGAGGTGATGGAGCCGTACATGCGCCCTGTCTCGCCGGCTTTGACCTTGAAGTGCAGGGGCTTTTCGTTGATCCGCCGCGCCAGCGCTTCAGCGCGAGCACGCTGCTGCCCGGCAAGCGTCCGCACCTGTTCTTGCTCTCGCGCCACCCATTCCAGCGATTCCTTCGTCGCGGGGATTGCCAATCCGCGCGGGATCAGATAATTTCGAGCATAGCCTTCCGAAACATTTTTCACTTCGTTGGCCTGACCCAGGCCTTTGACATCGCATTTCAGCACGACCTGCATGGAACGCCTCCTTCGAAAATAAACACGTACCCACGTGCCCACGTTCGCACGTTATTTGCGCGCTTGCCGGGAGCGCACCGCCATATCGAAGACCTGCCAGGCCTCAGAAATGTTTCACGTGAAACATGCGCCTGACGTCGCCCTGCAATCAGTGCACCCCCAAAACCCGCATCTGGAGCGCCAACAGCGTGCGCGTGAGTTTCTGCATGGGAGTTGGGTTCTCAATCAGCCGCAACCCGGCCTGATATGCCGCAAAGCCCGCTTCGCGTTGCCTGGTCCTGAACAGCGCGAGGCCCAGGGCCAGCAGAGTCTCCCCCTCGCGCTGATTGTCCTCCAGCTCCGCGAACGTCGCAATGGCCGTCTGCCAGACCGGGATGGCGTCTTCGCGCCGGCCCATGGAGGCATACACGCTCCCCAGATTCCCCAGCGCCTGCGCCTCACGGGATTTGTCGCCCAGGCGCACAAAGACGCGCCGCGCCTCTTCCAATGACGCGATGGCCTCATCCCAACGGCTTTGCTTGCGTCGGATGAGCGCGATGTTGTTCAGCATCTCGCCGGCTTCGATCTCGCGGCCTTCTTCGGCAAAATGCTCCAACGCCTCGCTGAAGCGCTGCGCGGCCTCGTCGTAAAGCCCTTCCTGAAACAGCCGCAACCCTTCTTTTTGCAATTCATCCGCGTTCATGTCGCTCACCCCCTAGAAAGTGATTTCCAACAGCGCTTCCGCGATCTGCCGCAAGGAACCGGCAGGCATCTGAGCCAGCTTCATCGCCAGCTCCAAATAGCTCAGGTTGATGGGGCGTGAGACAAACTCCCGCACGGGATCTGGAAGTTCGGCGAAGCGCTCAAAATCCGCTTGCAGCGTGTGCCAACGGCCAATCTGGCTGTCACGATCCACAAAAAAATCGAAGGGCAAGCCCAATGCCCGCACGGCCAGTTCGAGTTCGGCGAACGGCATAGGCGCCTCGCCAAATTCATAGGCCTCCACCTGAGCCGCGGGCTGCTCCAAAACCGCCGCCAGATCCTCCAAACTGCGTCCCGATTCCATCCGCGCCTGCTGGAGACGGACACCGATGATGCGATGCCGTAGCGGTAAGAAAAACTCGGGGCGGGGAAGCTGTACCCGCGGATCCTCAACTTCGGCCTGCTCTGAGCGAAACGTGTGCAGGGGAATATCCAGGAACCGCCCCAGCAATTCCAACTCTGGCAGGGAAATCGCGGTCTCGCCAACTTCGTAAGCCTCCAGCTGCTCAGAGGTCACCCCCAAGACTTCAGCGCATTCCTCTTGCGTCACACGCGCTCGCTCACGCGCCTCACGCACCAGCACGCCGATGATACGGTTACGCAGTTCGACAATCTGTTTGTTAGGCATATTTGCACTCCAGATGAAAACAGCAACTGATAAAGCGTCTCGCCGCACACTTCCGTCCTCATTATAGCATAACCCATTTCACGAGCAATGTTTGCCAACAGGTCAAAAACTCATAACCCAAAGCGCCCGCTAGCGTGGAAAACGCCCTCGAGTTTTCCACAAACGTGTCCGAATCAATTTGTAAGGACGCTGCTCAGGCAGGCCCCTATATCTAGGGGACGACGCGAGAATGCGGCGCTGAAACGAGACCCTCCGCAGCGGAAGGCTGTGGAAAACCAGGGCTTTTTGGTGGAAAACCAGGGGCATCTGGGGAAAAGTGCCTTGTTTGCGCAGCTCTCCCATGTCATTTTTGAGGAATGCAGGAAGCGCCAAACTTTTCAAGGCGCGAGATTCCCGGCCAGGCCGCTTGCCCCCCTTTTCCCGAGGATGCCAGTTTTCCCCAGGTTTTCCCCCACCTGCGGGCACGCCGGCTCCTGCATATAGACGGCTCTCACACACCGACCCCTACCCACGGGGGAAAAAGGGAGTTTTCCTCACCATCCACCGCTCTACTATGACGACTATTTATCCTCAATTAAAAAGCTATGAAGACATTCAATGTATGGCAATGACACACGGCGAAGGCAACTTCAACACAAGCAACATCGAACTGGACAAAATTCGAAAATCAAGTATACTGCTTCCCCGTGATGGGATAGATTCATTGAGTTTTTGGAGGAGCAAGTGGCAAACACTCAATCAGCAAAGAAGGCAATTCGCAGTTCTTACCGCAAATGGCTGCGGAATCGCCATGTCAAGGGAGAGATGCGCAGCGCCGTCAAGTCGGTGCGAAATGCGATTGCCGCGGGTGATGTTGAGCAGGCGCAGGCGCTCATGCCGCGCGCGGCGCGGGAGTTGGACAAGGCCGCCAAGAAAAAGATCATTCATAAGAACAAAGCTGCGCGGCTCAAGTCTCGGCTGATGAAGCAGATTAACGCGCTGCAATAATGTTAGCGCGGTGTGACTGCCCCTCTGGGCTAATGTCCAGGCGTTGTTAGCGTAGACATACCCGAACACATCAAAAGGCGGGTTTCCCCGTAAGGAAACCCGCCTTCTTTGCGTTACTGCCCGATTTCATTGGAGCTGTTGGCTGAGGTCGAACATCATTTCGAGGAAGCTGCGGCGCTCTTCCGTGGTCATAGGGCGGGGACGGCCGTATTCTTCCAGCAAGGCCGTACGCAAGTCAATGCTGTGCAGGCTCCCGGCGTAGAACGTGTACCGCACGATGAACATCTGTCGCGTCCCTAGACTCCACATCTGATCGAAGAAGAAATTCCCCGGCCCGTAATGGATGAAACTGTCGCCGTCAAATTCGAAGGTTTGCGCCTGATGCGCTTGACTGCCCTGGACGATGATGGCGCCGGCCTCGGCAAAACGCCGAAATTCATATATCTGATTGCGCGTCGGGAAGTATTCATAGGTCTCCTGATATTGGAAGGTGACGATAGGCAGATAGCCTTCCGCACGGAGGACGCGCACTTCTTCCAACATGCGTTCGTCGTCGCAGGGCGCGGCGCCGGGACGGTCTTCTGTGGCCAGATCATAGTTGGGGCCAATGGGGTTGCACCCCAAAAAGGCCAACCGGTTAGGCCCCGCCTCGATTTTAAGGGGCCGGGTGGCGTCGGCCAGATTTTCACCGCCGCCGAACCATTGCCAGCCGCGCTCACGGAAGAGTTCCAGCGTGTGCAGGATCCAGTCGGAGCCTTTGTCGGCGAGGTGATTGCCGGTGAGCTCTACGATGTTCGTGTTGATCTCTTCCAGCAGCGCGATGTAGCGGTCGTCGGAACAGAAGGACATGCTGCCGCTGCCCTCGACGGGACAATCGGGTTTGAAGGAGACTTCATTGCTGACGTGAACGAAGTCCGCGTCCACAAACCACGGTTTGATGTCCAGCGCCGGATAGGTGATCCCCTTGTTTTCCATCAGCTGCGCCGTCGCCCGGGTGATGGCCGTGACGCCGGTCATGGCCAGAATAGTCAGCGCTTCCTCCTCACGATTGAGGAGAAAACTGGCCGGCAGGTCCAACAACGGCAGCGTCTCCGGACGAGAGGGGCTGTCCAGCGCCAGCGGCATGGTCAGGGGGTAATCGGCGATGGCGGGCGTCTTTTCGAGGAGCGAGATGCCGTCCACGCGCAGGACTTTCCAGTGCGGCGTGAGTTCATCGAAGGGCAGGATCGTCCATCCGCGACGCGCTTCGGCTTCGGCGAGGAGTTGCTCCGCCGCGACGAGCGTGTAGGCATTGGCGGCTGGCTCGCCCAACAATCCCTGCAATGCACGCGCCGTGTCCTCTGTGAGCAGCAGGGGACGTGTCGCCCACGTCTCAGCCGGCGTCCCGCTCCACGCGGCGCGCAGATCGGCGAGGGTGATGTCATCGTCCACGGTGAAGAAGGGGACGGCGACGGCAAAAGTCCACAGCCCTTGCAAATACGCGGTGGGGTCGGCGCCGACGCGGAGCTGCACCTGGGCCGCTTCGGGCGTCTCGCTCCAGGCGAAATAAGCGGCGGTGGCTTCCACCCGCGCTTTGAGGCGGGCACAGGCTGGCGCGGGGACGTCGGGCCTACAGCCCACGAGGACGGGGTAAACCGGCGTCGGTGTTGGGGAGGGCGTGGGTGTCGGCGCGGGCGTGGGAGTGGCGGTGGGACGTGGCGTGCGTGTCGGTGTGGGCGTTGATCCCGGCGTCGGCAGCGGTGTGCAGGCAGCGAGGAGGGTGAGCAGTAAAAGCGCGCCCCAGCAGCGTTGGAGGCGAGTCCGTAGTTTCATGTGTCATCTTGCTCCTGAAACAGATGGGCAGAGACCCATCCTTTGTGGGGCGGCGGGGCCACCCTGCAGAGGGGCATTGTGAATCTTTGTGCGGCTTTGTCAAGTCAGGGGACGCAAAACCGGGCCGCTGCTGCGACCCGGTCTGTGGGCGATAGAGGACTTGAACCTCTGGCCTCCGCGATGTCAACGCGGCGCTCTAACCAACTGAGCTAACCGCCCGTAATGAAAATTATACCACGCTTCCGAATTTTCGGCAACTGCTCGCGTTTGGGGGTCAAGATCACTCTGCGGCGCTCGTCAGCACTACGCGGATGTTGCCGGGGCCAACCAGGCCTTCGAGCTGCTGTCGCAACGTCGGCGTGATGCGGGTGCGATCATTGGGGAAGGTCAACTGCACGCGCTTGGGCCCTCGCGCTTCGCCGTTCTGCAGGTAGATGATGAAATGATCTTCGCCCTCTTGCGCCTGCATGACCTGATAGAGCCGTCGTAGCCGCTCGTAATCCGCCTCGGGATTGGCGGTGCGCTGCAGGGTGACGCAGAGCGTCGCCGGCGCTGCCGGCGGTTCTTCGGGGGGCGGCTCGAGGGTCACGGCGTTGACGCGCGCCGGGCTCTCCGCCGGGGCGGGGCGAGTGAGCGGGGACGCCGGTGCATATACTGGCGGCGCTTCTCTCACGAAGGGATCTTCTTCTGACGGCGGCGTTGATTCCGCCGGCCGCAGCAACTCCTGCGGCGCTTTGAACCAATCGGCCAACAGGGGATGGTCTTCCCGCTCCGACCGCGCGTCGAGTTTGCCGCTGACGACGAGCACGCGCCCCTCGGTGAGCAATTCGCGGCAGCGCTCGTAGGTGCGCGGGAAGACGACGACCTCGGCAGCGCCGCCGGGCCCTTCGAGGGTGACAAAAGCCATCATGTCGCCCTTCTTGGTGGTGATACGCCGAATCCGCTGCACCATGCCCAGGGCGGTGAGCTGTTGCCCGGCGGGTTCGGAGCTCAGACGCTCCAGCGTGGTGTTCGTGAGGCTCAGCGCGAGCAACTCGCGCTCCTGCTGCGCCAGAGGATGTTCGGAAAGGTACGCGCCGAGCAGTTCCTTTTCCCATTCCAGTATCTGGCGCGAGGAGATGGGAGGGTACTGTGTGGGAAGGGCGATGGTGTGGCCCATCTCGCTGAAATTATCGAACAAGGAGAACTGCCCCACGTCTTGCGCCGCGTGGGTGCGGGTGCTGACGGTGAGCAAAGTGTCGAGGAGGGCGAGCAGGGCGGGACGCGGACCGAATTCGTCCAGCGCGCCGGCTTGCATGAGGCATTCGAGGGCGCGGCGGTTGACCTTGCGCAGGTCTACGCGCTGGGCGAAGTCGTCCAGCGACGTGAAGGGGCCCTGGCTCTTGCGATTCTCCACGATCAGACGCACGGCTTCCTCGCCGACATTCTTGATGGCGCTCAGGCCGATGCGGATGGCGCGCTGCCCATCGGGCAGATGCGCGATGGTGAATTCCACGTCCGAATGGTTGAGGCTCGGCCCCAACACGGGCAATCCCGTGCGGCGGGCGTCGGCGATGAGGAAGCCGAGCTTCTCCACGTTGTTGCGCTCGGTCGTCATCAGCGCCGTCATGAATTCCAGCGGATAATGCGCCTTGAGGTAGGCCGTCTGCGCGGTGATGACGGCGTAATCGGTGGCGTGCGCGCGGTTGAAGCCGTAGCGCGCGAAGAATTCGATGTCGCCCCACACCGCATCGGCGATCTCCGCCGGAATGCCGCGCGCTTGCGCGCCCTCGCGGAACATCCGCTGATGTTTTTCCATCAGGTCTTTTTTCTTCTTCGCGACGGCTTTACGGATTTCGTCGGCCTGTCCCGGCTGGTATCCCGCCATTTCTACCGCGATCTGCATGATCTGCTCCTGGTAAATCAGCACGGAGAAGGTATCGTCGAGGATGTTTTCCAGGATGGGATGGCGGTAGGTGATCGGTTCCTCGCCGTGCAGGCGCTTGATGTAGGTGGGGATATTTTCCATCGGTCCGGGACGATAGAGCGCGATGGCGGCGATGATGTGCTGGAACTGGAACGGACGCATTTCCTGCAGCGTGCGGCGCATTCCGGCGCCTTCTACCTGGAAGACGCCGGTGGTTTCCCCGCTGGCGAGCAGATCGTAGAGCGCTTTGACGTCGGCGTCTTTGGCGGGGTCGTCGGGAACGCGCTCGTAGGGGATGGTGTTCAGGTCGAGTTTGCGGCCATGCTCTTGCTCGATGAGTTCGCAGGTCTTGCGCATGTGCGTGAGCGTCCGCAAGCCGAGGAAATCCACCTTGAGCATTCCCAGGGCCTCCACGACGTCCATCGCCCATTGGGAGACCCGGTCGAGGGCGTAGGTTTCGCCGTCGCTCTTGGTGGGGCGGTTCAGCGGCAGGTAGTCGGTGAGCGGACGGTCCGAGACGATGACGCCGGCGGCGTGTGTGCTGGCATGGCGGGCGACGCCTTCCAGTTGCTGCGCGGTGTCGAGCAGCTTGCGCAGGTAGGGCGTCGTGTCGTAGATCTCTTTCAATTCGGGGAGCGTCTCCAATGCTTCGGCGATCGAGACGGGTTTGCCAGGGATGTTGGGCACAAGTCGCGCGACCCGGTCCACCTCATTGAGGGGGATGCCCTGAGCGCGCCCCACGTCGCGGATGGCGGCCCGCGCTCCCAATGTCCCAAAAGTGATGATCCCGCAGACCTTATCGGCGCCGTAGCGTTCCGCCGCATAGGTGATCAGTTCGTCGCGGCGATCGTCGGGAAAGTCGAGGTCAATATCGGGCATGGAGATGCGGTCGGGGTTGAGAAAGCGCTCGAAGAAGAGCCGGTTCTTGAACGGCTCGACGTTGGTGATCTCCAGGGTGTAGGCGACGACGGACCCCGCGCCCGACCCGCGCACGTTCCACCAGATGTCGCGGCGCTCGGCGGCCCGGCACAGGTCCCAGACGATGAGGAAGTAATCGTCGAACCCCATGCGGTGGATGATGTCCAGCTCATATTCCAGCCGTTGCCGGTATTCTGGGCGGGTGGCGTCCTGGCCGTAGCGGCGCTTCATGCCTTGATCGCACAGGTGACGCAGATAGGCCGCCGGGTCGGCGTAGGCTTCGGGGACCGGGAACTGCGGCAGGTGATAGGGGGGAGCGAAGGCGATCTCGACGTTGCATTGCTCCGCGATGCGCACCGTGTTTTCCAGGGCTTCGGGGACGTGCGCGTAAAGCTGCGCCATCTCCTGCGGCGAACGCATGAAATAGGAATTGTCGCTCATGCGCATCCGGTTGGCCTCGGCGACCAGCTTGCCGGTGCCGATGCAGAGCAACACATCGTGCGCCTCGTATTGATCCTCGCGCGCGTAGTGGATGTCGTTGGTGGCCACGAGGGGCAGTCCCTGTTCTCGGGCCAGGGCGATGAGTTGAGCATTGGCGCGTTCTTGCTCCGGGATGGCGTGACTCTGGAGTTCCAGGTAGAAGCGTCCGGGGAAATGCTCTTGATACCAGCGCGCCGCCTCGCGGGCCTGTTCTTCCTGGCCTTCGAGCAGCAACCGTGGAATCTCGCCCTGCAGGCAGGCGCTCAGCGCGATCAGCCCCTCACTGTATTGCGCCAGCGCTTCTCTATCCACGCGCGGCTTGTAATAGAAGCCTTCCAGCTGCGCCAGACTGGCCAGCGCGAGCAAGTTGCGATATCCCTGTTGATTCTGCGCCAGGAGGATGAGGTGATAGGCCTTCCCGTCAGCGCGGTCGTGACTGAAGCGGGACTCCGGCGCGACGTAGGCTTCCATGCCGATGAGGGGTTTGATGCCGACGGCTTTGCACGCCTTGTAGAAATCCACCACCCCATACATCACGCCGTGATCGGTGATGGCCAGCGCGTTCATACCCAGCCCAGCAGCGCGTTCGGCCAGGGCCTTGGGGCTGCTCAATCCGTCGAGCAGGGAGTATTCTGTGTGTGTGTGCAGGTGTACAAACTCTGGCATGGTCTGGCTCCAACCCTCAGCGGAGATGCCCTCATTATAGCCTAACTGACGTGAGAGTCCAGGGCCGCGCGCGTGTGGATGTGCAACCGGCTGTTATTTTCAGTTGCTCCCAAGTCGGAATTGAGGTTATAAACCTTTGGTGCTAGTTTGTAAAAGTACGGGATGCTCCTATGCTATAGGTAGACCGACTTGGCGCAAAGGAGGATCTCATGACCACCATTGATTTTATCACGGAGCTGTTTTGTCGTGTCGATGAT
>Ga0208824_1002638_pt1 | contig 13495 bp, 3 predicted proteins | sample AD_JPNTR3_MetaG_FD_184447 | JGI IMG/M metagenome (GOLD analysis project Ga0208824, IMG submission 184447) | Active sludge microbial communities of municipal wastewater-treating anaerobic digesters from Japan - AD_JPNTR3_MetaG (SPAdes) (version 2) | ecosystem: Engineered > Bioreactor > Anaerobic >...
CAGGTACAAGTTTTTATTTTGGTTCTTATTATAGTATTTACTGTATTTGTTCTTTACCTTACCATGTAAATGTATAATCTAATTGTCTTTGTTTTTTCATACTTAATTAACCTCCTTTATCATATTAAATGTTTCAACAAACAACAAATTCAGTATCATTTTCATTAATTGTTAATAATTCTGATGAAACATTTTATTAAAATAAAATATTTAAGAACAGTCAGTAAGAACTCTCGTGACTTTAGTCATGAGATGAATTGCTGACATATAAAATTGTTGTTCCTTCTCAACAATATTAATTCTTTTGTGTTGATTTGCTTATATTTCTCTGAAACTTGCAAATAGTTACCCCAAATATCTTGAACATACACACAGTTACCTGTGAATCCAGAAATATACCCTATTTGCCCAATAGACGGTATATATACCTTGTCCCACAGACACCATTTCTTACTGTTGACTATTATTTCTTTTGTGTTTTTGCCATTGCGTTTTGCTTCTCTATTCGGTTCTTTTCTACCCTTTCGTGGTATCTCTTCATGCAGACTTCTCTTTTTCTTGCGGACTTGCCTTATATAATACCACACATTATCTTGCCACCTTGGTTTTATACCTGATATTGATATAGCATCGTTTATGTGTGATTTCTCAATCCCCCATTCATTTCTGGTTTTTTTGGTGTATAGTCCAAATGTATATTTTGTTGGTACTATCTCCTGCAACTTAGGAACAAGATAATCTCTCAAAACATTCATAAAAACTGTTTGCCTAAAATCCTTAATTTTAGGTGGTTTTTTGCCTGTAAATTCCTTATAACTCATATTGCCTTTTGCTTTATTATGTGCTTCACAACAACAAACCAAATTTGATGGATTGTCTGTTCCACCTTTACTTCTTGGTATAATATGGTCTACTGTTAATCTGTTTGAACATGGTATATCAGGTCTTAAATTTGCATAATGACACTTAAAACCATCCCTGATTTTTACGTATTCCTTAACGCTGTCAAAACCTTTCATTTCTCCATTTTGATACTCTATACCACTAATACTTGGATTTTGTAATGCTTGTGTATCAAATTGTCCAACTTCTACCCTGATTTCTGATATTGGCATTATCTTAGACAAACGCTTAACAATGTTATAATGTGCATCAATTCGTGCTTTAATGGATGGTGGTAACCAACCTTCAGGTCTTTTACGATTCAAAAATCTTGGTTTGCGATAGCGTGTCTTTCTGCTCCTTCTTGCACGTCTCAATCTGCGTCTTGTCTCTATATTCTCCTTAATATCCTGCCTTAATTCTACTTGTGCTTTGTATATCACTCTACCATCTTCAGTTGTTACTGCTATTCCAATATTTTTACTCCCTGTATCAATTCCCATTATACACTTTTGTTTATATCCACTACTACCATACAACAGTTGAATTGTAAAAGGTTCATACTTTACAATTTTTGCTTTACCTTGTTTGAGAAGTTTTCTCGCCCTTGATGGTTTGCATGGCATAAGTGGTTTACCATGTTTGTTTATGACGAACACTAACATAAAGTGTTCCCCCTTTCGGAGTAATTTACCCATCCCCAATGTTAGACAGGCTTGTTATGTACATATCACTGTCCCTACCCCTCAGGACTGTTTAGATATGTACGACAGAGCATGGAACTTGGGTATAACCCCATGGTGTCATGACCTGTCTAACGTAGCCCCGTCAGTGTATCACTGGTGGCTGAGGGTAGTCAACTAAGACTTTTTCAAGCCTCCGACTTCAGTCGGTGGGTAGTTGACACATCAAATTACCATATAATTATGTTCATATCCTGTATCAAACATTTAATTATTTTCTTATGGTTCTTATTAATTTTAAAACATAGGTAAATATAATTCTAATATATCTCTTATTTATTAGACATCACTTTGTATAAATTTAAGATTACTTTCCACCTTACTAAGTAATTCAGATTGTTTGTTTTCTTATTGTTAAATTTATTTTAATTCTGTATATATGTTAACTGTTATACTTTATCCTTATATTCTAACCATTACTGATTATGGTTATCTACCTTTTAATATATCGTCAAATATAGTTTATTAGAATTGTTTAAATCCTTCTTAGAATTGTGTATCAAATTATTATGATTATTATTTTTGTATTTTTTCATATGTAAATTATTGTTATATTTATTCTACTATTTATTTATTTAATACGTCAACTTAATTATTCATTTATTGTTGAAGTGGTGTTTGTTTATTAACTTGTTATTAAACATCTTTTTTCCCAAATAATGAAAATACTTTAGATACTAAATTTACTAATTAACTTTGGTTTTGTTTTTGTGTATAAGTAAAACTGTTTACTTGTTATACTACATTATTATTAAAATCTTATACTATTCTATCAACAATTATTGATGATTAATTATTCATCTATTAAGTAACCGATTGTGTAACAACATTATCACTACTGGATTATAATTCTTTAATTTTCTAATCTGTAAATACAATATTCATAATAGTACTAATATATGAATTAAGTTTAGATATTATCATATTTTAATTACTTTACATAGATTTTTATAAATCAAGTAATGAATTTTACATACCTGTTTATTAACCTGATTCTCCACCTAATAAACCTTTCAACCAACCAGTAACTCCACCACCTGATTTAGATTGACTTGTTTACCACATTAACATATCAGGTGATAACAATTGTTTTAATATATCCATTGTTAAATCAATATACTAATTAACAAATTTATTAACAATATCAATAACCAAACCTTGTTAATCATCTTAACTCATTGAATTAACTATTTTTTGTATGTTGTCTTTCTAAAATATAACTTAAAATATCGTATTTATTTACGATGAAATATTACCTATCATTGATTATTAACTCTTAAATTAACTTATTAACTAATCTTTAATTTCTTTACCTACAGTTTCCGTTTCTTTACTTCGTCCACCTGTAAATAAACCTTTAAACCATCCAATTTAACCTTGACTCTTAGTTGTATCGTTTACAACTTCTAATAACTATTTTATACCTTCTTATGAAAACATAGTACTTAATACAGTATTTACTAATTACGATGAAATATCAAGAATGAATTTTCCTATAAATTCTGGATTTTATTATAATTCACTTATTTATCCGTTATCTTTAGTTTATTGATTCTAAAATTGTACTAATAAATTAAGTGTTTAATCTATTTAACCTTCTACTTACGGTAAAATTTTATTCATAAAATCTACCATTGTTTACATTATTTATTATGAAAATACTGTATCTATTATTTGTTGAGGACCTATTGACAATAAACTTGACATTAAATCTTTCTTCTCTGTTAACTTAGAAAATTACATATCAAATAATTTACTAATAAGAGAGAACGTCATATTTGTAGATGTAGTTAATATATTTTATAGTTATTCTTAGAATTTATCTGGATTATTTTACAACTATTAATATTATTAATCAGACGATAATTATTTACTTATAAATCCTGTTACCGAACCTGAAATCTAATATACAAGAGGACCTAATTATGGTAACAACTAAATAATTTATTATTTAAGAATTATATCAAGTTACATATCTTAGATACCTTAAATCATACCCTAAGGACCTGTAGATTATTATTATTACATTGATGATTAATTCATTGGTTTTTATTATAATTCAAACACAGAATTAACTAAACCAAATACTAATTCAACACCTGATGTTAATACTTTTGTTTATAATTGTGTTTTCTATTGTTAATCCATGTTTTAAATGATATTAGTTTAATTATCACGTATTTCATTAAACATTGGTACAAGTTATTATACAATTGATGGTACTAATACTATTTACTAATAACCTGAAATGAATGTTGATAATTACATGTTCTAAACACCTAACCACTGTTATTACGTTTGTTATTAGTTATTAGAATTTTACATGTTACTTGTAACAAGTGTTTTAGACATGTTAATAGATTCTTTCATTTATGAGAATATAACGTCAATAAAACCTGTTAATAACTTAGAAACAAATACATTTGATTCAGGTGATTTTATATAATTTTCTTATATAGTATCAGAATTTTACACTATATATTTTGTTAAATTAATAGTCAACCATTATGTCTAAACTGATAGTGTTGTTTATTATAACATAGATTAGTATTTTGTTGTTTCTTATAATTATTGTTATATAACATCTTGATTTGTACGTAATTAAACTTGTTATGTATTTTTTTGATCTTTATCTGATTATATTTGTTCAAATATCTATAAATTAATTATCTGTGTTGTAATATTTTACATTTATGAAACTATTGTTGGTATTTATGATACAAGTTAAGATTCAACTTATGATATTATTTTAGTATCTTTTCCACTAACTTACTATACTATATTATCAACAACAATTTTTACAGATTAAATAGTTATCGTTTAAGTTAATTAAGTTAGTGTACCTATTATAGTTTAAAACATACTATCTCTAAATATTTATTGTAATTATTCATTTTACCAATCACTCATTAATTATTTCGGTTTATCACCAAATTTAGAATAATCTATTTCCTTTACTTTTGTTTATTTACCATCGATTTCAACAGTAGTTTCTTTTGTTTCACCAAACAAAAAGTCTGTAATATATGTTTACATAAACGATTATAAACCTGTAAATATTTATTCGGTCATTTTTGTGACTTATGTTATTAATCCATTTTCAACTATATCAGATAATTTTTTCTTGAATGTATCATCAAATTATTTCTATGTAATATTAACTTATAATTCACTTATAACAATAGTAATAAGTGTTTATAATTAACCTGACATCAATACGGTTAATGATTTTCCTACAGTATTTAATAATTATTGATAATCAAAATTAATACCCATGAAACTTTATTTAATATTATATTTATCTGAGAATTATTATAGATCGTATTAATTTTCATATAAACTTTTCTTAGTGCTTTATTTCTAAACATCTTCAGGTGTTAAATCTAATGTTATATATAGATATTATTCTATAAATTTTTAAATATATGTAGAAATTTATTTTGATATTTATTCGTGTACTTACTTTTCTATACCTTGTGTATCTATATCTACTTTAGATAATTATTTTTATATCAAAACAAAATTATCGGTTATATTTTTAGTAATTTATTCAAACACCGATTCAATAACAAAATTAGTAAATGTTATTGTTTCTTTATTCTATTAAATTTTACTTGATTCAATCGTTTATTATTGTTAAATACCATTTTATATTTAATTTGTTTATTATTTTACTTATTATTAAATTATTTGTGATATTACACCTTGTATAGAATTATCTTTCTGTATTTATTATTGTATTTATTTTGTTAGATTTTCGTCTTATATATTAGAAGTGTTTTACTATATTTATTGTTATGTGTTCAAAATAGTATTAAACTATACGGGTTATATTATTGACATATTTTGACTTTACTATTATTATGTGACTGGTTGTTATTGAATTTATTGTGTTTATTATGTAGTTTATTGTTGTGTCTGTTCTAATTATTATAATTTGATAGTTATATTATTTTATTATTGTGTTTATTCTGTTAATTATTCAACTTTCTTATTTATTTATTATAATTAAACTTATGATTTAATATTTTCTACTAATAAACCATTAACATCTATTGTTTTTGTTCTAATTTATTCTAAAAGTTATATTATAGGTTACAATGATGAATCTGATACCATCCATTCAGGTATCACATATTCACCTTTATGTACAATACCTTATGGTTCTTATTGTTATCCTTCACCTGTGTATCCACCTTCTCTAAATCCAAGATTAAAATAATTCATATATTTAGATTTTTATTATGAATCAATAAATTGTGGTTATAATTAATATTAACCAGTTGTTGATGGAAGTGGTTATATAATATTTGACATTAAATTTATAATAAATTATTGTTTATCTAAAATTTCATTATTTTTAGTAAACTAATATCCTTAACTTGTAGTATTAGTTTAATATTTCTTTATTATAGGTTCTATATCACTTTTAGTAGAACTGTCAGTCAACTAACTACTAATAAAATGTTAAAATGTTAAATCTTAGTAATTTACACCAGCGTTATAATTTTGTAAATCATCTGTCTATTTTTTATATTATTATCTACCTATGTCAAAAAATTTACGTTGTTATTCTGTTAAATTTTAATAATTTTATTTATCTTAATAATTACTCAACAACTTAATAATCAATTATCCACCCTACGATTTAAAAGACTTTGTAACCATATCAAATGGTAAATTTTAGAACATTTATTATTATATAAAATGTTTATATCTATTATAATCTGTAGGATTCGTATAATCTATTTCTTGTTATTATAATAATTATTTTACAAAATTGTCATTCACTAAATAATTAAACAGATTATCAAGTTAATCTTGTTTCTTAATAAAGTCTGTAGTAAAAACATCATATTAATATTTATATTATTGAACATAATTTTCTAAAAGTTATTAAATAGAAAACTTTTTACTTCCAGGTTCAGACATTTCACGTATATTTTTTTAAAACGTAAATGAGTCACTATTACTAAACATAACATTTGATATATAGTTTTCAAACTATTATAACAATGTTGTATAAGGATTATCAGGAATTAAAAATAATTGTCTCGATATTATATCTTAAATATAATCTATATTTTTTTATAATTTTTGTTGTTTTTGTTTTTAAACTTCATCCTTGTTTTTAAAAATATCTAAAAAACTATCTTTTGGAACTTAATTTAATAACGTATAATTCAATTCCTTGAGTCCGTTAAATTATACATCCATATCCTATAGTTGACTTGATTATTTACTAACATTACCATATGTTTATTATTGTTGTTTCTTTTATAACTCAAAAAACTCATCCCTTCTTTCTTTCATAGTAGATTTTGATGTATCTAATGTTTATTATTATTATCCACCGTAAGTTTATTAGTATCGTTATTTGTATTATTATGGTTATTATTAAACTCCTACCTATTAAACTGTTCCTTTTTCACCACTAATTTATTCTTTTATTTTATCATTTTATTACATTTTTGATAAATCTTATTTTTAATTCTTTATATTTCCTTATAATTATTATGTTAGTTAATCCGTTTCTTTTTCATTTTTTATTTTTATACTTTCTTAAATATATTTAATAGTTTCGTAACCAAGTTAAACTATCTATCCGACAATTTAACCATGTAATCCACCAAATTTTTATCCGATAATTTAACCATGTAAAATAGTTACAAGACCTTCTAATAATTGTTATTGTTTCCATAGTTTTTCGTATTCTGTAAAATCTCCTTCAAGTTTCTAATTTAATTATTTTGTTTCCCAATCATATTATTTGTCTTTTAATTATGTAGTAACAAACTGTGTCAATAAAAATCCTTACAAACCAAATTGTGTATATTATTAAATACCTTATAGTTATTGTATTTATAAATCAGGATACTTTGTCTATTATTCAAATTTTAATTTCTATTATGAAACAAAATCTTATTTACTTAATTCTTGTTCTTATTAATTCTTTAAAAAATCAGATTGTTCATATGTTTGACTTACTAAATATCCAATATATTATCCAATTACTTATCCTTTTACACCCATCACTTTTAATCCAATATATTAACCTTAAATTTATTAAATCAGTTTATTAGTCTAAATAGATTTGAATTAGTCTTTTAAGAAATTTGTAAATGTTTGGTCTTATTCAGATTTAGGATGAGTATTTATATATTTACTCAAATTATATCCTAAATATTAACCGACTTACATACCTATAGGACCTCCGATAAATAGTCCTAAAATTCCACCAAATAGTTATTATAACATCGGATTTTGAAATACACTATACATAAAATTACCTATTTATAAATTCTATTGTGGATTAATAAGTGATTATACTAATAGTCCTTAACCAGTCTATAACAATGTATACAATAAAAATCTACTACGTTGATTCTTTTTTTCTTCAGAAAAATATGGTAGAAAATCACGTTTAAAGAATTTCGGTATTCTCTATAGAGTATCTGTAAAAAATGGTTTTACTTTACTAAATGTTTCTTGTATTTGTTCTTTATTTTTGAACCAACCAAAAAAGTTCACAACACCAGTTTTAATTTTTTTGAAAAATGGTGTTATTTTCTTAAAAAATTATGGAAGTTTTTGTCTGAAAAACTGTACTATACCAATAATAAGTCCACCAGTTTACTCAATTTAATCAAAAATACCATAAAATTCATCAAACTAATCTCCAAACATTTTTGGTATACCATCTAACCACCATAAATTGTCAAGTTTTCTGAAAAAATTATCAACTTTATATTGAAATTGACTGATTTATCTAAATATTTATTTAAAATAATATTTAAATTTATCAAACTATTATTAATTTTCATCTGGTTTTTTTAAATCTTTTTAGTATTAACCACCTATTTCTCTTCTACCAATTCCAATTCCACCAATAGAAACACCAGAACCTTTATTTGTATTATCTTTTATGTTATTTATATTTATTCCATTTTTTAGTAATTCTTACTATACTTATTCTAATAATTTTTTGAAATATTTTTCAAATTATTTATCTATTTATTCATTTATATTATCTTGATTCAATGTTTGTTATTATTAACTTTAATTATTAGATTAAATATTATCTAATAATTGTTTTACATTATTATTTAAATTCTCAATCAATGTAAAATCAATTGTCTATTTTTATTATACTTAGACGTTAGATTAAATATCCTTTATTTATTACATAATTTCATTTATGTTTTTAGACATTTACTCTATATTACTAATAATATTTTGTTCTATTTATGTTAAATTAATTTTAGAAATAGACTGTTAAATGGTATCTTCAATTGGAGTAAAATCAATTGTCTGTTTTTATTACATTTAAATATTAGATTAAATATTCGTTATTTGTTACATAACTTGATAGAATAGTTAGTCTATTTTGTTAGATAATTATTGTATATTACTAATTAATATACTGATATTATTTTCTAATGATCTAATTTTAAGTGTGTAGTTTTATTATGTAGAATCAAATATTTGTTTTTGAATTATCGAATAAATATCATTCAATTATTGTGTGACTTGTTAAAATATTTAGTTTACATTATTTATTAACTGTTCTATATTATTATTTAATACATCTATATTTTTTTCTAAAGGTTTAATTTCAGATGTAATATTCTAAATGGTATTTTCAATTGGTGTAAAATCGATTGTCTGTTTTTACTATGATTGAACAGTAGATTACACGTCTGTTATTTGTTATACAATTTATTAAAACATTTAATCTACTTTACCTGTTAATTATTCTATATTATTATTTAATATGTTTATATCTTTTTCTAATGGTTTAATTTACTTTTCAATTGAAGACTTTATATCATCTTATAATTTATCTTATAATTCGTCTTATAAATCTGTATAATCTGGTTCATTTATTAAACTATTAAGTCCTTTTAATATATCAGACTTCATAATATCATTAATAACATCACGTAATTTATTTTCTATTTCTTTACTATTTATACTCGAAACAATTTAATCAATAAAATCAGATTGAGATTGTTTATTATGTTTTTCCTGTTTTTTATTTACTTGATTTTGTTCTTCTTTTATATCTTCAAACTAATCTTAAACCATATCAAAAAATTATTACATTGATTTTTGTAACGATTTTTCTACATTATCGATTTGTTCTTTAACTTCTTAAAATTGATATTAAACAGACTGTTTAAATACAGTCAATTCATCTATAGGTTTTCCACCAATATTAACTTCATGTTTTTCTGTTGTAACAGTATTTGTTTCTTGATTCACAGTTTATTTATTAATTGTAATTGTACGTCTTTATACTTATTCTTGTTGTTCAAGATTATCTTATTTTTATTTTTGTGTTTATTATGGTTTTTTTGTTGTATCAATTATAAATGGATTCTTATCTGGTGGATTTTTTTTAGTTTACATATAATCACCTCACAGAGTACACAGTTCAAAGTGAATCAACTTGTAAATATCTTTACATATATATTCTTGTTAAATTTTGTTGTATTAAATACTTTACTTTTTAAATATTTTCACGTGTTTTAAGTGTTAATATATCTTATCGTTCTATTTTTTCTTAGATTTCTGTTTCTTATTGTATATCAGGTGAAACATACTATTTAGTATAAAAGTGTAAAACAGGAATAGTAATACTTGAAGGTTTTTATTCTTAGTATTTCGATACTACATTAGTAATGGTTGGTCTGATTTCTTGTATATTCGGTGTGTTTTAATTAATTTTTTCAAACACAAGTTATGAAGGTTCTTGAAATTTTGTTTGTACTAATTATATTAAAGTCTAATCTAATGATTTCTAATCTAATTACTAATTTTATAATTTTGATTAAATTTTTTATACAAATTATCCATATAATGTTTCTGAATATATTTTCATTTTTGATAAAATTGACTTATCAAATTAAGTTATTTAAATATCTTAATTCTAAGTTTGAAGTAATTCAGGTAACTTTGTTAATTAATCATAAAACGTCACATATAAGTTTTAATTTTATTCCACAACACTTTAAAATAATGAAGGTATTAGTTGTGTTTATATATTTTATAAATTTTGTGGAGTAATTGAAGTAAATAATTTATCCAAAAATACTGGTATAGATTATGAAATAGTATTAACTACACCATCAGGTAAAAATAATAGTTTAATTTAACCAATCACTTAATTTCTAAGTTCATCAAAAAATTACTATTCATCCTTTGATGTATCTTATTTTGTATCTTTTTTAGATGTATCGTTAAACAATACTTTAATTAATTCGGTAATCTAATCAAATGTAGAATAAACAATTGAATTAACAAATGATAATATAAATTTATTATTTTCATTGTTATTTTTATCATTGTTTAGATATATAGGTTTTTACTTTATTTCTTATTATATTTGATTAATTAAATTTGGTACAATATTTTATTAAACAACAATAAAATTTTAAGTTTTTTTGAATATTGTTGGTAACTACTACGATAGTTTCTATTAAACTTGTTTTGTTTATTCATAATTATTTGTTTATTTCAATTATTATTTTATTTAAGGACTATTTTCTATTTATACTAATATTTGAGGACTAAACAATACTTTCAGTTATATTTTTACTTAAAATACTTACATAGTTGGAATAATATTCTTTACAATTTCTAATTATTTTTCTTATGGTATTTATTAATAAGAGAAATTTTGAACTATTTTTATTATAAAATTATTTGTACTTGAAATTATTTCACTGAATATTGGTTACATTTAGTACATTAAATATGTAACATATTATGATATTACCATAGTTATTGTATTTTAAATTCCACCTAACTATGATTGTTGATTAGTATTTTAAAGTTAGAAAACTGATGATTATAAATTAAAAATAAATTCAACACTACTTTAAAGAACTTTACCAAGTTATTCTACTTTTTACTGTTCATCTAACAATTCATCAACAGAATTTTCACCAATTACATCTGTTATAAAAATTTGAATCTAAGGTGTTTATTAATATACAAGTTGTATTGATAATATTTAAATAATTCCACCTATTTATTTAATAAACATATTTAACATTTACTGAACAAACTGTAATATATTATTACCTGAAATTTCAGATTTATTATTTGATAGTTATAATGATTATTATATAATTTCCATTGTTAATTCTGTAGATTTTTATAAAATCTCTTAGATAGTTTTCATTGTATTTTCGTCTTTTTGTTTGATAATACCTTAGAAATTAATTTTATTAATTACTTATAAAAATAACTTACTTGTCTGTAACATTACAAACACACCAAATTAATTTTATTATGTAAATACTGTATTTTATATATTGTCTATATCAGTTTATTTTTATTCTTTAGATTATTATATTTACATTTTATTTTGGTATTATTTATTATACTACTACATATAATCAAATATACTTTGAACTGGTTAAATTAATAATTTAGAAATAACATCATTAATTTATTAAGACTTAAAATATTTATCAAATACATTATTATAATTTACAATAAAAAGTTATGATTATTATTACATAATCATTAATGGTTAACTAAATTATTAAACGTATTATGAGTATTGAATTAATTCCGTATATTATGATTTTTGTATATTATTTATATCTATGTTGTTTTAATCTGTTTTTTCAATAACTGAAAATTATGAATTAAATGTTATCTATATTTATTAATTTTATAATAAATTTACAATTGTTTTAACTATACTTTACTAATAATTTTATGTTAAATCGGATATTTTATCTTATTATTCACCAATATTTTTACCGAAATTGTTTAAAAAGTAACCTACAATTTATTAGAACATTTATACAATATACGATTATTGAAATCCTTAAACGAATTATTACGTAGTATAAGTAAATATATTAGTTATATCTAAATTTTATTAAATAATAGTATTAAGACTTTCAAATATTTTATTATTTATTATATTATTCCATGTATTTCCTATAAAATACATAAATATCGTTTATGTATTTATACTAACATATTATAATAACATATCTTCAAATAATGTATTTAATTTTTGTAACATATCTTTTTATAGTTTTTAGTATTAACTTTCAAGATTTTAGAATATATTTTCTACAATTTTAATATAATTATGATATAATAAAATAGGAATAACAACATTAAGATATTTAAATAATGACAATAATATCTAATCAAAAATATATCGATAATTAAAATGTTATACAAGTTTATTTTGTTGTGTATATTCTTCAAAAAGACTTTAAACATAATTAGATTACAATGTTGAAAAAGATTTAACTACTTTTTCGTTTCTAAAAATATCGTAACGTTCAATCTATATATTTTATTCTTGTTCCACTTGATATGAAGAAAATTTTTGTTACAATAAAATACCAACAATAGGATTAAGTAAATGTAATAATTAAATTGTTTATAATACAATAGGATTCTTATTTTTTTCTATAACAATTGTTTCTTTCAAATAATTTGATACAATATCAACAATATATTTTTATATTTGATTATAAATATTTACATAAATATCAGGTTACTATTTTTAAATGTATTACTAAATTATATCAGAAGTTTAAATTAATTGTTAAATAGTATCTAATTGGTTACTCAAATAAATTTAGTTCATTTATTACTTAATGACAATAGAGGTAATATCATCAATATTACCTTCTTATGTTTATATTTATTTTAGTTCTTTCTAAAATGTATCTAACATTTTTTTATTGTTTATCAATTCAAACTTTTATGGTAATGAATATAATTAATCAAGTTTACTCAAATCAGTAATTTACTGTTCTTATATTACTTATTAAATAGAAATATATTAATTAACAGTAATTTAATTACTTATTTATATATTGTTATAG
>Ga0208824_1002645_pt1 | contig 13443 bp, 17 predicted proteins | sample AD_JPNTR3_MetaG_FD_184447 | JGI IMG/M metagenome (GOLD analysis project Ga0208824, IMG submission 184447) | Active sludge microbial communities of municipal wastewater-treating anaerobic digesters from Japan - AD_JPNTR3_MetaG (SPAdes) (version 2) | ecosystem: Engineered > Bioreactor > Anaerobic...
CTCGCGCAAATTTGCGCGTGGATTTTGGATATTTGATTCATCGCAATTACGTCCATGCCCGCTTGGCTAGAATGGAGAATCAAAATGGGTGTTAGAGGTCCAGTTCCACTACCATCGAAAGTTGTGAACATTACAAAAACACTTCACCGCCCGAAGCAGAGTGAACCTGAAGGCGAATTGAAGCAAAGAGTTCATCCACCCTCAACATTGCCGAAGGAAGCGGTCAAGATTTGGAAACGATTGATTCCAGAATTGAAAAAAATCAATTTGCTTTCCAATCTGGATATGGATGCTCTGGTACGGTATTGTATTACTGAAATGCTTTATCACCGTGCGATCAAGCAATGTATGAAGGAAGGGTTCACAGTCGAAAACCGGTATGGAGAAACAGTCATTCATCCAGCAGCCCGTCAGGCTAATGAGTTGGGACGTATGTTGACTGTGATGGCGCAACAGTTTGGATTGACGCCAGTAGGCCGGTTACGCATGCGTGCTCCCATCCCATCAAAGCCTAGTAAGGAGGAGGCTTTGGAAACATTTTTGTTTGGTGAGAAGGAGAAAACCAAATGAAGCGTCTGGCTCCGCCTCCATCCCGCAAATATGAAATCAATTCTGTTCAGATGGCTCAGGACTATATTGATGATGTAGTCTGCGGACGGTTGAAAGTAGGTAAATTGGTCCGCTTGGCGGTTGAACGCCATTTGGATGATTTGGAAAATGCTTCCACGAGGGGATTTTATTTTGATGAATCGGAAGCAGACCGGGTATTGAGATTTTTCAATTTGTTGAGACATTCCAAAGGACGTCAATGGGCAGGGGGGAGATTCATTCTTTCCCCCTGGCAGGCATTTATCATTTACGTTTTGTTTGGGTGGAAAAGGGAACAGGATGATTCAAGGCGGTTCCGCACTGGATATGTAAGCGTGGCCCGTAAAAATGGAAAATCAACTTTGGCTGCCGGTATTGGGATCTATTTGTTGCTTGGAGACAATGAACCAGGTGCTGAAGTATACAGTGCGGCAACAAAGCGGGATCAGGCCAAAATTGTTTTCAATGAAGCGCGTAATATGTTTCTTCAATCGGATGATCTCTCCCGTTTTGTAAGGCCTTACATGAATTCAATATTGGTTCCATCTACCACTTCCAAATTTGAACCTCTCTCTTCTGATGCACGTTCTCTCGATGGACTCAATACTAGTGGTGCTATTATTGATGAATTTCACGCCCATTCTACCCGCGAGGTGTGGGACGTTATCAATACATCCACGGGTTCACGTTTTCAGCCGTTGATATTCACGATCACTACAGCGGGCCATGAGCTGGAATGCGCATGTTTCGAGTTAGAGGAATTTGCCGTCCAGGTATTAAGAGGAACCGTACCAGATGATTCTCTATTTGCTTATGTGGCGCATATAGATGAAGAGGATGATTGGAATGATCCGGCTTGTTGGGTCAAGGCCAATCCCAACTTGGGTGTATCGGTTTCTTTGGATAATCTGATGGAACAATTTGAACGTGCCCGCAAAATTCCATCCGAGCAAAATGCTTTCAGGACCAAGCGGTTGAATATGTGGGTACAGCAATCAGAACGTTGGATTGATCTCGGACTCTGGGATGAAAATGAAGCAGGAGGAATAGAGGATATATCTCAGCTGCTTCATCGTGATTGCTATGGTGCTTTAGATTTGGCTAGTGTTTCTGATTTAACGGCATGGGTTACTCTATTCCCCCGTCCAGATAATTATGAAGAGATGGATGTATTATGCCGTTTCTGGTGTCCAGAAGCGAGATTGTATGATGATCGTAACCGCTACCGGTTTTCTTACCAAAAATGGAAACAGATGGGGTGGTTGACGACCACTCCAGGGGATGCGATTGATTATGATCGTGTGAAAAAGGAAATCCTCGAGGACATTAACCGGTATAATTACCGCACTATTACAGTCGATATGGCCTTCCAGGGATATAAATTTTGTCAGGAGCTGGAGGAGGCTTGTCCTGGTATTGAGATCACAGGGATGCGTCCTGGTTTAGTGACGATGAGTCCATTGGTAGATAGCCTTGATTTGCGATTGTTGAAACGTTTTGTCCACCACCGCGGAAACCCTGTACTACGGTGGATGGCGGACAACGTCACGTTGAAATGGGATGGAACGGGACAACTCAAGAAGCCGGTCAAACAAAACAGTCAGTGTAAGATAGATGGGATCATTTCATTGCTTATGGCCTTGGATGGATTGATGCGTGATACAAATCAAGGGCCTGTAGGGGAGTTTTTAATAATATGAGTTTATTATTTGACTTGATATTCATTTCAGGTGTCTGTATATTTTTGTACGGAACGTGGTTATTTTATCCACCAATATCGTATATGATATTCGGAGGGATGCTTGTTTTGTTCGCCGTCCGTGCAAGACAAATAATGAAGGGGCCACTTCAATGATCTTGGATCTGTTGTTGGGGCGATTGTTACGGTTCAAATCGGAAACACGTACCTTCAGTCTTCAAAAATTTGCTTCTTATATGGATCAATGGATTGATGGAGGGTACAAAACATCTTCAGGCATTCAGTTGAGTACTGATGGTGCCTTGGCCGTGGCGGCGGTTTATGCTTGTACACGTAAGCTGGCCGAAGGTGTATCCACTTTGCCTCTGATATTATATCAGAGGGTCGCTAAGGATGGGAAAAAAAGGGCTACCAATCATCCATTATATCCATTGTTGCGATACAGTCCTACACCTGAAATTTCAGCATGGGAATTTTGGGATTACATAATTCAATCCGCAGTGCTGAGGGGCAATGCTTATGCCCGCATAATCAGGAATCGCCGGGGTGTAATTACCAAGCTGATCCCTTATCACCCAGACCGTATGGAGCCGAAAGTGGAGAATGGAACGTTGTATTATGAATTTTCCCGCAATGATGGATCCAAGGAACGTATTGATTTGGATCAGTTGTTCCGTGTGCGGGGACCTCTTTCGAAGGATGGCGTAACTGGTTTGAATATCGTTGAACAACTCTGCGAGGTGTTTGGTCACGCCCGTGCTTTGGATGATTATTCGTCCAAGATGTTTTCCAAAGGCGCGCGCTTGTCTGGTGTGCTTCAATATCCACGCCGTTTTGCTGATAGGAGTGTACAGGAACGTCTGGTTGAATCCTGGAACAGAATGATCTCTGGTCCAGATAATGCTTACAAGGTCGCCATACTCGAGGATGGAATGACGTTCCAACAAATATCGATGACTGCCGAAGATGCCCAGCTTTTGGAAGCCCGGAAATTCAGTGTCGAGGAAATTTGCCGCGTATTTGGTGTGCCACCTCACAAAATAGGTCATCTGGATAAGGCTACATTCAGCAATATTGAGCATCAGGATTTGGAGTGGGTACGTGACTCGATACGGCCCTGGCTGATTCGCATAGAACAATCAATATACCGTGATTTATTTACTGAGGAGGAAAAGAGGAGTGATAAACTGTTTGCTGAATTCCTAGTGGATGGCCTATTGCGCGGAGACACTGCTACGCGTAATCAGTCGTACGCAACCGGCCGGCAGTGGGGATGGTTATCTATTAATGATATCCGCCGCCTCGAAAATATGAATCCAATCGCAAAAGGCGGGGATGATTATCTGATGCCAGTGAATATGAAAGTGATTGGTGAGCCCGAGAAACCAGAATCACCTCAGGCACCTATACCTGCTGGTCCCGGTAATACACCCGCAATTCAACCCGCTACTTCAGCTGAAGCCGAAGAGGAATCATCCGCTTCTCTTGTTAGTTCCCCCGCCATCGCCGACACACCACCCGATGTCGAGGTAAGATTTTTGGAATTGGATGTGTATAATCGTTTGACCAGTTCAATACGGCGTTTATTTTATGAGGGGATGGGGCGGGTAATCAGAAAGGAAATCAATGCTGTAGAACGTCTGTTCAAAAAGGGGTTGCCTGATTCAGAATGGCGTGAACGCTTGAAGGAATTTTATCTTGATCATCGTGAGTTCGTATTTCAAATCGTGAATCCGATACTTTCCGCTTACGCCGAGACACGCTTTGGTATTTGTTCCGACCAAACGGAGATGTATATCCGTGAGTTTTGCGAACGTTATTGTGATCGGAATTGTACGGAATACATGGAAAATAATGTATCCGACATAATTTTGTCCTGGAAAAATGACAGAATTTCTGACATTTTTGTGGAAGAAATGAATAATTTTTCCACTTTTTTGCTGGAAAAAATAACACAAAATAAACAAGGGGGCCAAGCCGATGCCACTTCCGAAACCAAATAAAGGTGAGTCAAAAGAGGATTTTCTGAACCGTTGTATGGGCAATGATACAATGAATGAGGAATATCCAGACAATAGTCAACGGTATGCCGTGTGCCTAAGCCAGTGGGATTCCAAAGAAAAGGACAATTATAAGGCATTTAAAGAGCAGAGGGTGTACGGAAATACAGACCTGTCAGTGATTGTTCAATCTCGTGGCGGTATTGACTCAACATCGAATGATTCAATCAACGTAGGGTTGGAACGTATTCTGATCACTGGTCATGCTGCTGTGTTTAATCAATTGTCCGAGCCTTTGGGATTTTGGTACCGATTCCAAGAAAAAATTGAGCCAGGAGCATTTGCTAATGTGCTCAACAACGATGTACGGGCTCTATTCAATCATGACGACAACCTGATTTTAGGGCGCACGACTAATGGAACGTTAGAGTTGTCTGAAGATGAAATCGGGTTGTTCGTGCGTATTGAACCTCCTGATACTCAGTTGGGCAGGGATGTTTTGTCCTCCATTAGGAGGAAAGATATCACTCAGATGTCTTTTGCTTTCACTGTCGCCGAGGATGGGGAGACTTGGTTTGAGGATGAATATCACAACGTGATCAGGACAATCAAAAAAGTAGAACGTCTGTACGATGTTTCCCCTGTAACGTTCCCTGCATATCCTCAAACAGATGTTTCTGCCAGATCGGAAACCGACAGGGAATATATTGGATATTTGGGTTACCGCAAGTTGGGTATTCATCGGAAAGTGAATCGTGATTTTTCAAAAAATCTTGCATTGCGCAAGCTTCAAATCGATTTGCTTGAAATGGAATGAAAAAAATATGTAATAAAAAAAACAGTAGTTTGTTTTTCGGTTTAGCAGTATCATATATATAGAAGTGAAAGTGAACGGGTGTTTCCGAAGAAACAAACGTTTTTCACTTACAAATACAAGTCACCAACCCCTCCAATCCGATGATTGTCAGAAGTTGGGTAACAAAATCCTTGTTATCTGATGTTGTGTATTTATCCTTGTGTATTTATCCTACAGATGAAGGAAGGCAAAAATGATGAACGACAAAATCAAAAAATTGCGGGCAGAGCGCAAAACGATAATCGAAAAAATGCGTGCTCTTTTGTCTACAGCAGAACAAGAAGGACGGGATTTGACTGAAGAGGAAAACAAATCCTATCAGACTATGCAGGATCAGGTCAAATCCCTACAGGCCCGTGAAGAACGGGAAATTCAAATATTTACTCTGGAGACTGAGCTGGGTGAGGTAGCGCCCGAGGATCAGCGGGCAAATGAAGATATTCAATCTGGTGCTATGCCTCCGGCCGCGCCTACGTATCAGCAGCAGCAGCAGCGCAAAGACAAGATTGAAGTAATGAGACAGCCTACTTGGCGTAGTTTTGGTGAATTCCTCGTTGCTGTTAAACGTTCTGCCGATCCCGATGTAAGTGATCGTGATCCTCTTGTTCAACGCCTCCGCGGATCTCAACAGGAAATGCGTGAAATTTCCGGTATGTCTGAGGCCCTTCCCTCTGAGGGTGGCTGGCTAGTTGGTCAGGATTATGCTACTGATCTGATCCAGAGAACCTATGAGACAGGCCAGCTGCTTTCGCGCGTGCGCCGGATTCCGATTGGACCCGGCAAAAACGGAATCAAAATCAATGCTGTTTATGAAACATCCCGGGCCACGGGTTCCAGATGGGGCGGCATCCAGGTATATTGGATCGGAGAAGGAGAGTCACTTACAGCTAGTCATCCCAAATTCCGGCAGCTGTCTCTGAATTTGAAGAAGGTGGCGGGGCTGTTATATGTGACTGATGAGTTGTTAGAGGATGCCGTTGCTTTGGAATCAACGGTCACCCAAGCCTTTCCACTCGAATTTGCGTTCATCATCGATGACGCCATATTCCGTGGTACGGGAGCTGGCCAGCCATTTGGCTTTATTAATTCACCAGCCGTGGTGACTGTTTCCAAAGAGGTGGGGCAAGCATCAGGAACTATCACAGCCAAGAATGTTTTGAATATGTGGTCCCGCTGCTGGGGCCGTTCGCGCCAAAACGCCGTTTGGTTTATTAATCAGGATGTCGAGCCGATGTTGAGTCAGATGAGTCTCCCGGTTGGTACGGGTGGCGTGCCGGTATACATGCCTGCTGGCGGAGTTTCTGGGGCGCAATATACTACTTTGTTTGGCCGGCCAGTCATTCCCGTGGAACAGTGCTCTACATTGGGTACAGTCGGGGACATAGTTCTGGCTGATCTCGGCGAGTATCTTTTCATCGACAAGGGTGGTCTCCAAACCGCATCTTCTCTTCACGTTAGGTTCTTGTATGATGAAATGTGTTACCGGTTTATTTACCGCTGTGACGGGCTGCCTACCTGGAACAGTACGTTGACGCCATACAAGGGCAGTAACACTTTGTCCCCGTTTGTAGTTATTGAGTCCAGGTAGCGACAAAATAATAAATGATTGGAGGATACCAAAATGGTACAATCAGCATTCCTCAATGAGCATAAGGTTGTTCTGGCGGGCGCCAGTTCTTTCGTCGCCAGTTTTTCTGATTATTCAAATGGTAACCCTGCTACTGATGTGATTAGTATGGCCAATTGGGACAGGGTCATTTTTGTTTTGGCCAAAGGCGCAGGGGCTGTAGGTACAGCTACTATTACGATTCAATCATGCGATGATACCACGCCAACGACCGCTACAGCCATTCAGTTCTATTACAGATATTCCACTGGTGGAACTGATACATTCTCTGAATGGAAAATTAATGCCGCCTCTGGAGCAACGACTGGTGTGACGACAGTTGCAGGCGCCGATCAAATTTACGAATTTACCGTGACCAGTGATATGCTTCATGGTGATGATAAATACGTGCGTTTGAAGGTTGATGAGGTGGACTCAACGGCGGTAAATGGTTGCATCATCGCCATATTGTGCGAACCTCGTCATGCCGATCCGACCAACTCGCCTACTGTGTTGTCGTGATTTTATGTCGTAGGGGTTGGGGCGGAAGTAGGCTCTGCCCCTCCCCCTTATATTGAAAGGATAAGGATTACGAAAATGAAATCAATCCCAATCATTGTAATGCTTTCGATATTCCTGCCTGTTGTAGCAATGAGCGGGGATATCGTTTCTGAAACATACAATGGTATGCTTCGTATGTATGACGATAGTACAGGGGAGACGATCGATGTGATCGCCCCCATCAAGCTGTTTGATGAATTCGCGTGGCAGTCGGGCTCTAGTTACATCATCCAGAGTAGCAGCACGTATGTATCTGGCGACCGTTTCATTCCCTCTGAATGGGGATTTACGGCAGTCAACTCGGGTGTCGCATCTGTCGCCTCCGCCACGGGCGGTGTATTAAAAATCAGCTTGGGTGCAGCAGATGATGACGATGCTGAATTCGTTTCTGAGCTGATTTGGAGTCCCTCCAAACAGTGTTCAGCTGAGGCTCGTGTCGCCTTTTCCACTTCAATCATTGGTTTCAATTTTGGTTTCAATGATACAAAAGATGAGTCTGCAGATACGTTGGCTGTTACTTATTCCACCACGGTGTTGACTTGCAATACTACAGATGGAGCTGTTTTGTACGCAGATTCGGATGGGACAATAGATGTTATCCGTTGTATCGCCGTTAAGTCAGGAGTGTCTAGTGGTACTGCTGCTTCCATCACTTCAATAGATACCGATTACCATATCTATCGAGTGGATTTGGATGATACTGGTGCGGCAGCTTTTTGGCTGGACGGAAAATTGCTCAAAAAAACCGATGCTGGCGCAGTAAATACGCACGTTCCTCTTTGCGTGTATCTTGGATTGATCAGACGGAGTGATGCGGTAGGGGCAGTGTACGCGAACGTTGATTATATCCGGGCCTGGCAAACACGTTGATACAAAGCGCAACTAATAGGATAGTAGGAAAGGAGTCACACTGATGACGATAAAGGAATTCACGCTTAAGGTGATCTGTCCTATTTTGTTTTGCGCTATTGTGTTTCAGGCTTTGGTAGAAACAGTAAGTGAGGCGGCAGGCACAGTCTCAATATCAGAGACCACGTTCACAAATCCAAAACGCATTATATTTAAGTGGATCAGCGATGCGACAGGGGAAGCCTCGGCAATCACTACGAGTAGTTATTCAGGTCATCTCGTTCAAACTACGATCACTAACGGTACAGGCGCAAATCAACCAACTGATTTGTATGATATTGTTTTGTATGATTCTAACACATCCGAAGAATTGTTGGGCGGGGCTGGTTTGGATAATTCAACTTCTGTTGTGAGTAGGACAATATCCGATGCTTCTTTGGGGTGGGTTGTAGAATCAAAATTGATTATGTCGGTTCAAAATGCAGGCCCTGTCAAGTCCGGCACCGTGATTATTTACATTTCACCGTGATTAGGAGATGAACAATGGAAAGAAAAGCCCCAACTCAAACTGAACAAATCGTTCAGTTCAAAATATTGATGAAGGCCCAATACAAAGATATGGTCACCGGAAATATTTATCTGGTCAATGAACGTCAAGCTCTTGATTTGGAAGCACTAGGTTATGCACGTATTTTGGAGCGTATTGAATATGAGGAGCCGAAACAGACCGTTACCCGGGAGGGAAAACAAGTGGAAACGGCCAAGGTTTCTAGTGGTAGCCGCAGACATTAATAAAGGAGGTGATCCAGAGTGGTTTTGAAGTTATACGCCGGGCCTACGGATGAACCATTGACGTTAACCGAGTTGAAAAATCAATTGCGCATTGATTCCAATGATGAGGATACATTTCTCCGGTCATTGATTACCGTGGCCCGGCGGCTTTTGGAACGTTACACGTTCCGGTCATTCATGACTCAGACGTGGCAATTGAACCTTGATGCTTTTCCATCCAGTGATGAAGAATGTATACGGCTCCCGATGGGGCCGGTTCAGTCTGTAACGTCTGTGACTTATTACGATGAATCAGGTGTACAGCAAACTCTGTCTCCATCTGTATACAAAACAGATATAGTCTCTGAACCAGGTAGGATATATTTGGCTGAGAATGAGAGTTGGCCTACAAACGTACTTGACGAGTTGAATGCGGTTACCATTATCTACGTGGCCGGTTACGAGTCGGCAGATAGCGTCCCTTCTGAATTGAAACAAGCGATGTTGCTGATGTGCGGTGATCTTTATTTGAATCGTGAGTCTTGGGATTATGGAAAGGTGCCCGATATGATCTCTGCTCCCATTGCCGGGTTATGTGAACCATACCGGGTGTTTGAATTTGTATGAGAGCCGGCAATTTGAAATATCGTATATCGATTGAACGTAGGGAATCATTCAAGAATGATCTGGGTGAGGAGGAAACATCTTGGTGGACGGTTTGTACTGTTTGGGCAGAGATCAAACCTCAGTCAGGTACAGAACGGTTTCTAGCTCAGCAGGTATCCGGATCACAAACTAAAATATTCGTGATCCGGTACCGTAATGATATATCGGTTGGTCACCGCATACGGTTACAGATGGATGACCGCGATCAATATTTTAACATTACGGAGGTGGATAGAGAGGGGGAAGGTTATCGTACAGGCTTGAGGTTAACCGCCACGTATATTGAAGGAGAAGTGTACTAATGGCTGATTCTTTTTTCAAGGTCGAATTACGCGGGATCGAGGAATTGAAACGTATCATTGATACTTTGCCCGACAAAGTGAAGAAAAAGGTTGCCCGGGAAGGTTCTGCTGTGCCAGCCCGCGCCTTGAGAAAAGAGTTGGTAAAAAACACTCCTGTGTATACAGGCAAGATGAAAAAATCCTGGAGGGTTTCAGTCCGTATCCTCTCCAGATACGTGCGTGCGAGAGTGATCAATATAGCGCGTCACGCTCATCTTGTCGAATTAGGCACTAAGCCTCGGAGGCGGAAAAATGGAGCATCAACGGGACAAATGATTGCGAATCCATTCGCGCGCAATACGTTCCATGCGATGCGTAATCAATTAATTCAAATGTCCATTGAAGGGATGAGGTTGGCTATAGTCAAACATATTGGAAAAATAACAAGAGGACCGGGCCGGTGAGTATTGAATCAGATCTGTATTCATTCTTGGTTGCCGATGGAACATTGAACAGATTAATTTCCAATCGGATATATCCGCTGGTGCGTCCTCAGGGTGGTATATTACCAATGGTAACCTATCAACGTGTAGCAACTGCCCGCGGATATAACCTTGAAAAGGATGATAATTTTTTGGATGTGCGTATTCAATACAATATATTCGCTCAGACGTATAGGGAGGTAAAAATCATTGCTGATAGGTTCATTACGTTGTTGAGTGGATATAGAGGGATGATTGGTTCATCTGTTATCAAGGGTATTTTCCTTGAATTGGAGACAGATGAATATGATTCAGAATTAAATATACCGTGGCACATACTTGATTTTCAAATTGTGTGTAACGGAAATTAGCATTAGCAAAGGAGTATATTACAATGAGAACGATGAAACGACAGTTAGAGTTGTGCGTATGGTTATTGTGTATGGTGGTAGCGGTGGGCGTAATTGTTTATTCTTCAAGTGCTCAAACCGTGGGCACCAAAGTGTTAGGTCCTTACCCTGGAACAGTTGCTGCGAATGCATTAGATTTTTCCTTTGTGGCTGGTAGTGTAGTATCAAGTACTTTTGTTTGTACTGGCAATGAATTATTGATTGCTCACAATACAGGTGATGCTACATATACCATTACATTGAAGTCGGTTCCGGATCAATATGGGAGAACAGGGGATATTAGTAGCTATGCAATAGGGCCTGATGAATATATGGCATTTAAGTATACAGCCACTGTAGGTTGGCGGGATGAATCAACAGGTACAGTTGAATTTGTAGTTGAGAATGCAGCTGTAAAATATGCCATATTAAACATAGGACGGTAGGGATAGGTTCAATTCGTATCATAGAAAAGGAGTACATATAAAATGGGAACTACAAACGCAATGATTGGTTATGGAACGTTGTTGAAACGCGGTGACGGCGCAAATCCAGAGAATTTCACCACGGTAGCTGAAGTGCTCTCTTGTACTGGTCCTAATTTGTCGTTAAACATCGTGGATGCTACGCATATGGAGTCTCCAGGTTATACGCAGGAATTCCTCCCTGGGTTGATTGATCCTGGTACGATTACATTGAATTGCGCCTTTGTTCCATCAGACACTTCTCAATCCAATCTGATGTCTGATTTGAAAAATCGTACAAAACGCAATTTCCAAATGGTGTTTCCAGATCCAACGAATACTACGTGGGGATTTGCCGGATATGTAGTAGGGTGGGCCGTTACGGCGCCTATTAATGACCGTTTGACGGCTGACATATCAATCAAAGTGACTAGTGTCATTAGTGAATCTTGAATGAATCTTGAATGATTTTGAAAAAGGAGAGAAACATGAAGTATCGTATTCTGAACCGGGACGACATTCTGAAAGCGCAGGACCTCCCTATTAAGGTTGTGCCTGTACCAGAGTGGGGAGAAGATGCGGCTGTACGTATCCGTGGATTAACCGCCAAGGAACGGGATGAGTTTGAATTGACGGCAGTCAAGGAGGATTTCAGCGGCGTAACCAAAGCTGGAATGATTAATTTCAGAGCCAAACTGGTTGCGTTGACGGTTATCGATGAAGAAGGGAATAACCTTTTTTCATTAGAGGATGCCGAGGAATTGGGACGTAAATCAGCGCAAGTGCTTGACCGTTTATTCAATGAGGCCCGTGCTTTGTCTGGTTTCACAAAGGAGGACGTTGAAGATTTAATAAAAAATTGAACCAGAGGCCAATCAGGAAATTTTTATTCCGATTGGCCCTGGCTCTCGGAAAAACCGTTGGCGAGTTGTCGTCCAGTCTGTCCAGCCGTGAACTGATGGAGTGGATGGCTTTTGATTCTATGGAGCCGATTGGAGACCGGAGAGGAGACCTTCAAAATGCTATGCTTATGTGTCTGCTTGCCAATATCAATCGGGATCCAAAGAAATCTCCATACCGGGTTAGCGATTTCATTCCCACCTATGAACCCCGGAAGCCTCAAACTCCAGAATATATGTTACAAATCATCAAACAATATTCAGCAGTCGTTGGAGGATTGAAAAATGCCCGTGATCGGTAGCCTAATGTTGGACATCAAGGTAGACACGGCTTATATCCGTGAGGGCCTTGATCGTGCTTATCGACAGGTTCAATCCTTTGGACAACGGGTGAACAAGGTTTTTTCTGCTTTTGGATCATTGGCTTTAGGATATGGTCTCTATTCTGGGATGAAAAAAATCATTGAGTTAACTGATACTCAACAGAAGTCCTATGAACAGCTCAGGGCTGCTTTGGATAGTACAGGACATGCAGCTGGTTTGACATTTGAATCATTGAAGGCTATTAGTTCTGAAATGCAACGTACCACAACATTGGGAGATGAAGCCGTCCAACAAGCCGAGGCCATTTTGCTCACCTTTGGTAAGGTCACCAAAGATGTATTTGCTGATGCGATGATGGCTGCGGCCAATATGGCAGCCAGGATGGGCACAGATATAAGTACTACAATCGTTCAAGTTGGTAAAGCATTGCAGGATCCGATTCAAGGAACCAATACATTACGCCGGGTTGGAATTTTATTGTCTGATTCCCAAAAAGAGCAAATCAAAAATTTTGTTGAATTAAACCGGATGGTAGATGCACAAAAAATAATTTTGGGTGAATTGGAAAAGAAATTTGGTGGGACTGCCCAAGCTATGCGTGGTACTTTGGGTGGAGCCATCAAATCTTTTATGAACTTGCTTGGTGATACTTTTGAAATGTCATCGGATGCTACTCAGCCTTTGGTGAATGCGATTGAATATGTGAATGAAAATTTCCGGTATCTTGTTACAACCATAAAGGCTGTGACAGGTTTGATTTTATTGTCTTTGATTCCCGTATTGACGAAATTGGTGAAACAGATTTATGCTGTTGGAATAGCCATCATGAGTTTCACTTTGAAAAACCCATTCATGGCTTTATTAACAGTTATCACCATAGTGATTTCTGAATTGATTATGTTTCGTGATTCCCTTGTTTCCCTCGGTGGGGTTTCCGCTAAGGTTAAGGATTGGTTATCAGCTGCATTCCAAGTTGTGAAACCTATTTTGGAGGAAATATGGTCATCT
>Ga0208824_1002647_pt1 | contig 13439 bp, 9 predicted proteins | sample AD_JPNTR3_MetaG_FD_184447 | JGI IMG/M metagenome (GOLD analysis project Ga0208824, IMG submission 184447) | Active sludge microbial communities of municipal wastewater-treating anaerobic digesters from Japan - AD_JPNTR3_MetaG (SPAdes) (version 2) | ecosystem: Engineered > Bioreactor > Anaerobic >...
CGGCTGTATTTTTTGCCTATCGCTGGTCATAAGATGAAAATTTCAAGACGAAAATTCATAAAAACAGGATTGGCTGCCACCGGTGGCTTGCTCATTATTCCGCGCCATGTTCTGGGCGGACAGGGCTTCATCGCTCCCAGTGATGAGCTGACTAAAGCTATTATCGGCGTTGGTGGCATGGGCAAAGCTCATTTCCAGTATCCTGGCCGTCTGGTCGCGGTCTGTGATGTTGACCGAAAGCATCTCCAGGAAGCGCTGGAGCTGACCGGACCCGGAGTTAAAGGTTATCATGATTTCCGGGAAGTTCTGGCCCGGCGCGATGTTGACATTGTTCACCTTGTCACCCCTCCCCACTGGCATGCCCTGATAGCCATCGCCGCTGCCAGGGCCGGTAAAGATATCTGGTGCGAAAAGCCCATGACCAGAACCATTGGCGAGGGACAGAAAGTGGTTGAGGCTGTGAAGCGAGCCGGACGTATTTTCCGCATCAATACCTGGTTCCGTTTCGAGGGAACTTTCTACGGCTTTGGGACGACGGTTAAGCCCATAAAAAAAATCGTTGAGAACCGGCTTCTCGGTTGGCCCTTGCGCGTCACCCTCAGTGGGGCGACGGGTTTTGACTGGAAGTTTTACTGGCAGGGGAAAACCTATCTTCCCCCCGAACCGGTGCCGGAGGAGCTGGACTATGATTTCTGGCTCGGGCCCGCCCCCTTCAAACCCTATCACCATCACCGTGTCCACCAGACGTTCCGCGGCTACTGGGACTATGATGGCGGCGGACTGGGCGATATGGGCATGCACTATATGGACCCGGTTCAATATCTTCTGGAAAAGGACAACACCAGCCCGGTCGAAATTGAAGTTGATGCCCCGCAGCAGCACCCGGATGCCTGTGGCCGCTGGCGAAAAATTGTCCTGCGCTATGCTGACGGCTGCGAAATTATTCTGGATGGAGAAAACCAGAGGCGGGATGTGCCGTTTGTTAGCGGACCGGAGGGCGAGCTTTTTCCCGGACTCAGGAGCAATGTCCCGGGCCTTTTCGAAAAACTTAAAAACCTGCCCGACCCGGCACCTCAACTGACCGATTTTCATCAGGCTGTTCGGGAACGGAGACCGTTTGCTCTGAATGAAGAAAACGGTCACAGGTCATGTACTCTGGTCAACCTGGCCAAAATAGCTGTGAGACTCGGCCGCAACCTGCGCTTTGATCCTGAAAAACAGGTTTTTATAGACGACGAAGAAGCCAACCGGCTGATAGCCGAGCCGATGAGAGCCCCATGGAATCTGTTTATGGAAAGTTAAAATGAAAAAAGCAGGGAGCTTCGAAGAAAAACACGGAGATAACTAGTTGCCTGGATTAACCGCTAGTAAGAAGAATTTTTCTAAAAGAGAAGAAACGTTTATTGCCAGAGTTATCTTAATTTTATTTTTGCTCTGGTGTGGACTGATTCCAAACGTGCTTTCCGGCCTGGCCTTCGCCGGCGATACAGCGAAAGATGAACAAAAGGTTACTGCAACCAAGCGACCGTCAGCCCTTGATGAAGAAAAAATAGCCGCCTGGCTCCGCCTGCTTCCTGCTTCTGACGAGGCTCAGGCCAATCGAATTTTTGTTGAGATGCTTCAGGCCATAGAATCTGGAACTCCGGTGGTTGGCCAGCTGGCCAGCCGTCTTCAACCGCCGGGTAAAGGCGACGATACTCTGGTTCGCTATGCTCTGGATGGACTGGTTCAAGCCGCAGCTAAAAAGGCGTCGGCCGGTCTTAAGGGTAAAATAGCCAGCGAGATCCTGACCGCAGTTGCCGCTCAACCAGAAACTCAGCTTAAAACTTTTCTCTTGAGTGAAGCCGGCTACCTAGTTGAGCCAGGCCAGATTAAGCTGCTCGAACCTTATCTTCCGGTTCCAGAACTTTCGGATGAAGCGGTGAGAACTCTCTTCAGGATCAAGAGCCCCGAAGTGGAGAAAGCTCTGCTTAAAGCCTGGCCGCAGGCACCACTTGCTGCCAGACTGTCACTTCTTCAGGGACTGGGCGAGTTAAGGAGCAAAAAGGCCGTCCCGCTGATTAAACCTCTGGCTGTGGCCGGCGATCCAAAAGTCAGGCTGATGGCTCTTTCTGCCCTGGCCGAAATAGCTGATCCGGCGACTGAGCCACTTTTTTCTGAGCTACCGGCCCTTTCTACTGAAGAAGAGAAAAGGCAAACTGTAAATCTTTATTTGCACTTTGCCCGAAGACTATCTGAAGATGGACAGAAAGACAGGGCTTTAGTCATTGCCCGCCAGGCTTGCCGGGCGCTCGTCGGCGAGGAAGAAGAGGCCCAGAGAAGCGAGGCTCTCGGGCTTGTGGCTGACATTCTTCAGGAAAAATCCCTGCCCGATATAATGAAGGCGGCAACCGATGAGAATAAACAATACAGAGCAACAGCTCTGCGTCTCGCCAGAAAGTTCGATCACCCGGAGCTGACACCCGAGTGGCTCAAGGTGTTAAAAGAGGCGGAGAGTGCAGCTGGAGGCACCGGTGCCATGGCTGACTTAATTTGCTTTCTGGGTGAAAGACAGGACAGAACCGTTCTGCCTGAGGTCACCAGGTTTCTCGGAAGCGAGGACGAGAGTGTCCGGTCGGCCGCTATCAGAGCCTCATTTCATCTGGGCGGAAAAGAAATCCTCAGCGAGCTCTGGTCTCTGCTGGCTAAATCGCCGGCCGATAGCCAGCTCGTTCTTGACCTTGTGGCAACGCTGAAGCCGGAAGATTATATGGGCCAGCTTATAAAAATTTATCCCGATCTCCCGGAGGCATCAAAGCTTGTCGTCTTAAATGCGGTCAGGGATAAAATGACGCCAGCCTGGAAGGAAATTATTTTAGGTGAAATTGATTCACCCTCAGCCGAGATTTCCCGGGCGGCTGCTGCCAGCCTGAGCTCCGTCTGTCTTGAAGGCGATCTACCCTGGCTTCTCGAAAAATATGCCGTGCTCGAAGATGCGGCGGTAGCGACTGGCCTTCAGGCAGCCATCAGGTCGGTCATGGGCGATATAAAGGATGAGGAAAAACGTCTGAAGTATCTACTCACTTCGATAAATAAATCAAAGGGTAAAGCCAGAGCCAGTTTAATCCGCTTGCTGCCGCTGGCCGGCGGTCAGGAAAGTTTAAAAAGCGTTATGGCCTTTATGTCAGATAAAGACCCGGAAATAAAAGCGGCGGCGGTTTTTGCTTTGACCAGCTGGCCTGGTTTTGAGGCGACACCTCAGCTCATCACGCTTCTTTCCTCAACTCAGGATAGAAAAGTCCGGTATTTAGCCTGTCAGGGACTGGTCAGGCTCGTTAAAGAAGCCGAAGCGAGTGCTTCCGAAAAATTAAAAATCTTAGAACAGATGAAGCCTCTGGTTTCTTATCCGGATGAAAAAGGCCTGCTCCTGGCGGGCTGGGCCAGTCAGCGCGAGGTAAAAGCTCTCGAAGAAATTGCCGGGTTTTTCGAAGATGAGTCATTAAAGGAGAGAGCTGCTCTCTCCGCCTGCCGGTTAGCCAGACCCCAGGCTGGAGAAGAAGGACTTAAAGGCTGGACAACCATCTGGATCCTCAAAAAGGCTTTGCTTTTGCTTGACGACGAACTTGAAATTCAGGAGACAGAAAATTATCTTGACAGTCTGCTGCGCCAGGAAGGGTTCGAGCCTCTCTTTAACCGGAAAGACCTTTATGGCTGGAAGGGTCTGGTCGGTGATCCCGTGAAGCGGGCCGCAATGAGCCGGGAAGAGCTGACCGCTGCTCAGAAAAAGGCAGATGAAATTATGCGCCAGCACTGGCAGGTAATTGACGGAGTTCTGACCTTCGATGGCCACGGCGAGAGCCTTTGCACGGCTAAGGATTACTGTGATTTTGAACTTTTCGTTGATTGGAAAATAGAAAAAGGGGGCGACAGTGGTATCTATTTGAGAGGTTCGCCACAGGTTCAGATCTGGGATCCGGCTCAGTGGCCAGAGGGCTCGGGCGGACTTTATAACAACCAGAAAAATCCCAACAAGCCACTTAAGTGTGCCGACCGGCCGGTTGGCAGCTGGAACACCTTTTACATCAAAATGGTGGGCGAAAGAGTCACCGTTTATCTTAACGGCGAGCTGGTCGTGGATAACGTGGTCATGGAAAACTACTGGGAGCGGGACAAACCGATTTATCCCTGTGGACAGATTGAGCTTCAGGCCCACAACACCCCCCTGTATTTTAAGAATATTTATCTGAGGGAACTTAAATAGGAAGATAGGCAATAATGTTGCCATAAAGAAATCCGCTTGCAAAAATGGCTTACTCTAAACTGGATTAGATATAGAAAAAATTACTGAGGCAGAAAAAAATCCGGGTATTATGCCATTTTATGAAACCTGCTTATCACCCTTATTTCTTTTGCGTCGATTTCTCCTCTAACCTCTCTAGCTTCCAAAACCAGCTAAAGTATCTCACATAATCAAGCAATTAGATTTATTTATTTTTTCTCATAGACGAGAATATAGTTGTGGACTATGTCTAAGAACTCTCTCTTGATGGCAGGCTGAAACGTTTTTTGGCCATTATCTTCGGCCACTACAATTACTTCTTTAAGCCACCAGGTTTGGTCCTGAAGGAGATCTACTATTAATTTGGCCATGGGAATCAGCTGCTCTCGTTTTCTCAAGTCTCTCGTTTCAATGGCCAGATAACCTCCTGATCTGATACCTGGCTGTATTTCATAACTCAGGCTTTGCAGACGCTCAAGATAATCCTGCGGATTCACACCTCTCCCATCGTCGAGGTTTAAGACGGGTGATTTGACCCAGACTAATTCCAGGTCCTTCTTCGCTCTTAATTTAATCCCATTACTTTTCTTATCTGATGTGTCAATTTTTACGATTTCGAATTTATCTCCGGAGCTATATCTCTTAATTATATTTTTGTCTGTCAGTTCTTCTTTTTTATCTCTGGGGAAAAGCCAGACTGTAGTTGTCTCTAATTGATTAATTTTTATCGTTGACTCGAGTCTTTCCCGGCTTATAGTGAGACCCGGCGCTTCTTCCTGAACTTTTAATGTTTTTCCTGCCTCCCTCTCCTCTGGCTTCTCGAAAACCGGAAGGTATTCATGAGCAAGGAGCAAAAAATTATTCTTTATACTGCTCTCATACCAGAAGCCAGTTGTCTTACAGTTATGCTGCCTCTTAATAATAAGTTCCCTCAAGCGAAAGCCAGCCTCCAAGTAAACGTTAATCAACTTAAAAGCTAAAGGAATAACATGTTTTTTCTTTCGCATATCCCCTATGAGGACAGCACACTGCCGGCCCGGCTTGAGAACCCGGAAGTTTTCTGCCGCCACCTCGGCCATCTCTTGGAGGAATTCTTTCACATCCAGAAAGGAAAGATCGCCTTCCTTATTATCGGTGTACTGAATGATATTGGCATAGGGAGGGTGAGTGCAAATGAGATCGATACTATTTGAGTCCAGCCATGATAAGTCGCGAGCATCTCCGACTCTGAGCTCTGGCTCAAAGAATTCTTTTATTTCATTGTCAGGAAAGGGCAGGGTATTAATCTCAAAATTGAGATTTTCTTCAGCCAGAGCAATGGCCTGTTCATTGATATCACAGGCCAGACATTTCCTGCCGAGCAATTTGGCTTCAATGGCCGTCGTCCCTCCACCACAAAAACAATCCAGCACTGTTTCTCCTGGTTTCGAGTGCCGCAGGATTATGTTTCTTGGAATATAAGGAGAATAATTTCCCCGGTAAGCTCCGTTGTGAGTAGCCCAGTCTCCCCGCTGCTTAAAACTCCAGATGGAGGTCGTTTCCAGACTAAAATTCTTTGGTGATAGGGATCTGATTTTGTGCCTATTTTTTATCCCGCTGACATTTATGCCCTTATTCTTAGTAACAACTTTTTCAATATAGCGATAGGTAACACCATATTTTTTCCCTATTTCGAGATCAGAAGTCCCGAGCTCTTTTTCGCGGAGGATAGCTTCTTCGAGTTTTTCTCCGATTAAATTATTATATCTATTTTCGCTCATGATTATATTTCTTCAATTATCTTTTGTAGAAAGCCACGCTTGACAAAGGAAGTATTTAGGACGTAGTCCAGCTCGTCAAAAGCCCTTATCATCTGATTTCTTTGCCCATTCCAACCAGAGCCATCCGTCACCCAGATAAAATAATAACCACCTCGTCTGAGTTCTCGTTGCCGATCTATATAAGCACCAACTATTTCTTGAGGTTTTGAGCCCGTATCACTAAAAAAATTTACCTCTATGTTTATAATGGCACCATTCTCTTTAATTATAATAAAATCGGCTTTTCTTTCTTTGATAGAATTGCTTACTTCAAACCCATAATCAGCCAGCACCTTGAAGTTTTTCTGCTTTAGAACTGCCTTAATTTTTACCTGGCTCTGGATCTCTACCATCAAATTCTCTATCAGTTCCTCCATCACCCGGCCGCTCCTATTTTTTCTGGCATTAGTATCAAGCCCGACTTCTACGCCGGACAGGTAATCTTCAAGGCTAACCTGGCAAAGATTTTGAAAAAAGGTTTTAAGACCAGCCTTATCGCAAAAAGCAATAGTCTTCTGTATTTCTTCTTGGGTCATCTTATGCTCTGAAAAATCATATTCCATAAAGTGTGGGTTGTCCGCCATAAAATCGTCAACTAATTTCATCTCAGTTTCTCTAACCGCCAGAAGCAGCGGGAAGCAGGGCAGCACTTCAGGGTATTTTTTAAGAATATATTCCAATTGAGAGTCAAAGTTCTGGTTTTTTATTAAAGAGTTTAGAATGTTCAAGCTAACTTTATATTTTTTCACATTTTGCTTAACTTTTTCCCAATTAACAAAGAATTTAAAATCACGATTGGTATAAAGGAGAGTCCGATGGAATTCTTCTATCACTTCCTCAGCAGTCCTGAGATTAAAAAAACCAAAATAGCTTTGTTCTTTCATTTTTTCTTTAATTATACCTGTCTACATAACGTTTAAGCAACAAAGTAAATCCAGAATACTTTTTCTCACTAAGATTCTCTCCTTAATAAGGACGCTCAGCCTGGCAATTTTTCTCTTTTGGTTGTAAATTTCATTCGGTCCATTGGGGTTTGGTTAAATTGAGGCCCGGCCTCAAGATATTATTGATAATAAATAAAATCGGCTGGGCCGGCCCATTTAAAAAAATATGATATAATCCGGATGGCAATAAAAGATAGAAACAGCTCTAAAGGCAAGTCAGGAGGACAAAATGCATCCGTGGCACGATGTTTATGTGGATGACACCCTGATTGAGCATGCTTTTCCGGTGGTCATTGAAGTTCCAATGGGCAGCAAAAACAAGTATGAACTGGATAAAGAATCTGGCTTTTTGCGGCTTGACCGCGTGCTTTACAGTGCAGTTTATTACCCGGCCAATTATGGTTTTATCCCGCGTTCTTTCTGTGATGATTCCGACCCGCTGGATGTCCTGGTTCTTATGCAGGAGCCCGTTCATCCTCTAACCGTTGTTCAGGGGCGGGCTATCGGAGCGATGAGAATGCGGGATGAAAAAGGTCTGGATGATAAAATAATTGCCGTGGCGGTAGATGATCCAGCCTTCGCCGATTATACCCACCACCGCCAGCTTCCCCAGCATACCTTGAAAGAAATACGGCGTTTCTTTGAGGATTATAAAGCGCTTGAAAACAAGCAGGTCATTGTCGAGGATTTTATGGGACCGGAAGAAGCAATCCAGATAATTAAAGAAGCCCTGGAATTATACCGGCAGCTGCGGCGCGGCGAGGTCAGCCGGTAGTTAAGTGTCAGGGATTGAGCTATCGGCGGGCAATCCCATTATATCGGGAATTTTATAAGTATAAGCTGAAACCTATTTTATATCTCTTTTTAACCTTTACACCTCCTGGCCAGGCGACTGTTTTTACCTTAAAAGGTGTTTCAGGATTTACTCTTCAAAGCACCCGTGGCTAAGAATGGCGGATTGGCTAAGGACTCTTTGTTGTAGCGGAGTGGCCAGCGGCTCGAGAATTCCACCACCTGACCGCCAGCTTCTTCCAGAATAGCCTGCCCGGCAGCTGTATCCCACTCCATGGTGCGTCCCAGGCGTGGATAAAGATGTCCGCGGCCTTCAGCCAGCATCATAAATTTAAGTGAGGAACCACGGCTTTCGAGCCTGGGCTCATTCAGACTTTCAATGAACTTTCTGGTCTCACTGTCAAAATGAGAGCGTGAGGCCAGGACGGTCAGGCCCGGGTCGTCCAGCGAGAATTGAGCTGCTCTGAGTTGTAATTTATTACCTTGTTTTATTGGCTTTATTTGCCTTTCGCTTCGATCTGCTTCTCGTTGCTTTCCGATTTCGATTTTAAAGGCGCCCTGACCTTTGACCGCCGAGTAAAACAAGCCTTTAACCGGCACAGAAATAAACCCGGCTACTGGCCTCCCCTGGTGGATCAAGGCCAGGTTAACTGTGAACTCGCCGTTTTGCTTGAGGAACTCCTTCGTCCCGTCGAGAGGATCAAGCAGCCAGCAGTATTCATATTTCCGCCTGATGTCGTATGGAATCTCGCTGTTTTCCTCCGAAATAATCGGTATATCCGGAAACAGCTTTTTCAGTCCTTCATTTATGATGGCATTGGCCAGCCGGTCGGCCTCAGTTATCGGCGTCTGGTCTTCCTTGAGGCTAACCTTCCAGTCAGCTTGCTGCCGAAAATAAATCTTGAGAATCTCCTCACCGGCCCGGCGGATTAAATCCAGAAGTGCCTCCACTTCATTTTCATTCAGAAACATTGGCATGAATAATATTTACCATATTTTGATCGAGAACAGAACCTATCTGAAGGCTTCAGCCCACCCGAAGGACTCAATTTATCGGCCAGAAGAGCAGAAAATCTGGGCTGATCTAGAGGCAGACTTTTTAAAAAGGGGGAAACTGTACAACTTTATAACGCGATAACGCGCAAGGAAACTGGCCTGAGAGAGGTAAAGCGTTATCGGGTCGTCTGGTCAGACTGAAGCACCCCAAATTATGGACTTATCATTCTGTTAACAAAATAGCAAAAAGGTCATGCGAGAAAAGCTGAAACAAGAATGCTGTAGCCAAGACCAAACGGCTTAGGATTGGGGTCGGGCCACAGGATCTTATTGATAATAAATAAAATAAAACCGGCTGGCCCGACCCCATTCAGCCCCGCACTCGCAAGAAATGCTGTCTTAATATTTGACACAAGCCTTAACCTATGTTAATCTGTTCATAAGTGTTAACTTTGGTTAAGTTTTGTCTATTTCTTAACATATGTTAATATATGGTAAACAGGAGTAAGGAACAATGGAAAAGAATGAATTTATGACCATTCCACAACTCGCCCGCCTTTTGGGATTAAGCCGGATTGCTGTCTACAACAAAGTTAAAAGTGGGGAAATCAAAGCCGTACGAATCGGAAGAACTTATGCCATCAATACTAAAGACATTGCCGATATTCTGGGCAAAACTTTGACCCAAAAAAGTAAAGAAGAAATAGATCAAGCTATAAAAAAGACGATTGATGAATACGGCGAAGTGTTGAGACTTCTCGGACAGGAATAATGGAAACAATCAGCGTCCAGGAAGTAGAATATATTGCTTATAGATTGGCCCGAGAAATGCTGTCCTTTGATGAGCCAATCCCTGATTTTTCCAGCCGGTTTCCAGATATTCTGGAAAGCTGTTTAGCCGTTCCTTTCCAGAGCTTTTCCAGGAAGCAACTTTACCCCGGCCTCATCTCGAAAGCCAGTATCCTCTTCTACCTTCTTATCAAGAACCACCCATTTCAAAATGGGAACAAAAGAATAGCCATAACCACGCTGTTCGTTTTCCTTTATAAAAATAAAAAATGGATAAAGGTTGACACCCAGGAGCTTTATAATTTCGCTGTCTGGGTAGCCCAGAGTCCGGCCAAGGTCAAAGATGAAACCGTCATGGCTATCGAGAGATTTCTTAAGACTTATCTGGTATCTCTCTGATCTGATAAACGGGGGATCATCAGATAAGTTGATCGCGTCGCTCGATATAATGAATAGTAAAGAAATGAGCGGCAGACCTGACCCAGATTCTATTAATATTATCCCCGGCCCTCTTTTCAGCTAGGCCCTCTTTTGTCCGGTATTTCTATCCACAGATGCCTGGTGCCTGTTCTTCCATCTTTACAGGTTAACGTAATTACCACTTCATAGCGCCCCGGCTTTAATTTGAGTCTGGTCGTCGTAAATTCATAAATTAAATATATTTTCCCCTGATGCAGGTCTTCACTGAGATCAATTTCTTGCTGACCAAGGTGTACTTTTTCCTGATTCATTTCATTGATGCCAATAAAGAAGGTGAGCTTTTCGACCATCTTATCCTCTTTTTTAAACTGCTCTAAAGGTAAATGCAGTTTCCCCTGAAGGATAAAATGGTCGCCGCCGGCCGGCCTGGCTTCAGTTTCAGCTTCAAAGCTAATATCCTGATAAAAATCTGGAGCCAGAAAGGCAGAAGCTAACCGTCTATTAGCCAGGTCCTCTTCTTCATATTCGACATAGCCATCTCGAAAGTGAACCCTTGCTCCTTTTCGTTTGCATTTCACTTTTACCTGATGGAATTTTCCATCCTCTTCCTGGCTGGCCGGTACATAGGCAATTTCATAATAGCGGCTGTTGTCTCTCTTTATGACTTTTTCGCCGAGCGTAAATTTGTTAGCCCCTCTAAAATAAGCCCCTCCCGTCTTCTTAGAAAGATAGGAAAGAGCGAAATTACTTTCTACCTCCTCCACCTGTCCCAGTTGAATCCCGTAAAAAGTGATCAGATTGAAATTAGCCAGATGAGCTACTTCCTCCAGGAATTCTGGATAAGTGCTATTTCTGGTCAGCCCAAAAGGATCAAAAAACTTCAATTTGTCTATCTGGGTAATCAGCCCACCGCCTGCTTTCTCTGAGTCGAGATACGGAAGGCTCTCCTTTTCTGGAAAGCCTGAAGTTATAAGCAGCACAGTCTTGCGTCCCGGCGTTTCCTTTATCATGGGAATAAGTTGAAGAAGACCGCTGATACTCTTTTGAAGGAGCTCTTGATATTGAAGCCTCAGGCTAAAATCAGATGTTTGATCTGGACTGGAATCTCTTTCCGCCGCAAGAAAAAGTGGCGTCAGATTGCCTTCGAGAGCTGAAACAATCTCGTTGAGATGCTCCTTATCTGAAGAAAAGTCACAAAGTACCTCCAGCCCTTTTTTTGGGTGAAGAGCCAGCAGTTTTAATTCAAATCCTTCCTCGACCAGATTCAGCACAAGTCTGGAAAGTTCCCCTCTGGCCCTTCTTAGAGTGATGGCATCGGTATTAAGGCAATCAAAAAGAACATGGATTCTCTTCCTGGCTTTTAATTCTTGCTGAGCAGCCTCTCCCGGATATTTAGCCAGAATGTCTTCCCTGCTTTTCAGGGTAACCAATTCAACTGACTCAATTGGCCGGAGCCGGCCATCTTCAAAGACCTGAAAGTCATCTCTCAAAAGATCAGGGATAAAATTACCATCGGCATCCGTGACAATGACATCGAGCAGTTTCAGTCTGACCACCACCTCGTGATGTTCTCTGGGAATCTCCTGGGCAAGAAGGAATGCAACAGATATAACTGAAATAATGGTAAGAAAGAAGGCTCTTTTTACACCAGCCATATTCCCCTACCGTCTTTCGCCTATCGCACTTTTTTCCTACCAGAGGCCCTGGATGTCCAGGTTAGTCAGACCCAGGCTTTTAGCCCACTCCACCACTTCCTTATATTCAGCTCGGGTAATTCTTCTGGCAATCTGCGAGTACTGATAAGCCTTATAGACGGGTTGGTACTGAGACATGATGTTGATGTAGGTATCCTTAGGTAGATTCTCAGCAATCCAGCTCAGGATTTCCTTTGAACCGGCCATCCGGTTGGGCAAAACCAGGTGCCTGATCATCAGGCCACGGTATATTAAGCCGTTGGCTGCCGGGTGAGCCACCCCTACCTGGCGGTTCATCTCCAGCATAGCTTTTCTGGCAATCTCCGGATAACTACTGGCCCCTGAGGAAAGACGTGAAGCAACTGAAGGATGCCAGTACTTAAAATCAGCCAGATAAATATCAACCACCCCGTCCAAGTATTTAAGCATTTCTTCTTTTTCCCAGCCGTGGGTATTATAGACAACCGGTAACCTCAACCCTCTGGCCGCGGCCATATCGAGAGCCAGCAGGATGTGGGGCAAAAAGTGAGTCGGGGTCACTAAATTGATGTTATGACAGCCAATTCTCTGTAGTTCCAGCATCATACCGGCCATCTCTTCCAGAGTCCTAAACTTACCAGATCCTCCCTGACTGATTTCCCAGTTGATGCAATAAACGCATTTTAGGCTGCAGTTGGATAGAAAGATAGTGCCCGAGCCACCACTTCCAACCAGAGGACGCTCCTCACCAAAATGAGGATGGAAAGCCGAAATTTTCAACCTGTGATCTGATTGACAATCACCTTTGATCCTTGCCAACCTATCCTTCTCACATTCTCTCGGGCAGAGTCGGCACTTCTTCATGACCTGCCACAGCTCCTCACCCCGACGCTTTAGTTCACCACTCTGATGTAGCTTAAGATAGGCAGGCTCAAAACTGCTCTCAGGCATATCTGCTCCTTTATGGTGCAAATTAGCAGAAAGGCTGGCTCCATTTTTGCGTTCTGATTCTGGAAATTTTCCCAGTAAAGTTCTCAAGGGACCAAGCCAACCCACAACCAGGCAGCCCAATCCGGTTTTTAGAAATCGGCGGCGGCCTGGTTCACCACAAGGTTTCATCTTCTTCCTTTCTCCACTTATCTCCATCTTGTTCATCTAAAGCCAGCAATTTAAATATAAGGACTTAGGCTTATTCTGACAAGGAATAGCGGGACTGGATATCCTGAGGATTTGACCTGAATTACTTAAAGTCCGATAGATTATTCTCCGGGGGAAAATCGAGCAAGGGAAAACCCTGGGAGGTGTTTAGTTGTATGAATAATGAAGGTTGATTAAAAGTGAATTATTCTGATTTAAAAAATGAATTAGCAATAATGCCTTTGCAATGGGATAGAAATGGCGTTGGCGTTTCGAAAAAGCGTAGCCTTGTTTTCCTATTGATTAAGAAATCAATTAAAGTAAGTTACCTGGATTTTATTGGCCTTAAAAGCTCTGGTTGAGAGCAAAAAAGAGCGCGGCAGGCAGCCGAGTTTCTACTTCCTGAACCAGCCTGCTTTTTCCATAGCCGCCATGGTGATTTTTGAACCGGGGCCATCACCACGGCTGGCGCAAACAGCTGCTTTACCTTCCACCGCTTTCTGAATTTCAGCTACATCGAGGTTGGAAAAGCCGGGGCAAAGAACAATAGACTGTACACCCTCTTCTTCCACCAGCTTTTTAGCCACCTCCAGAGCTTCAGCCTGGCTGTGAACTAACGTGGCGAAAAATT
>Ga0208824_1002667_pt1 | contig 13362 bp, 16 predicted proteins | sample AD_JPNTR3_MetaG_FD_184447 | JGI IMG/M metagenome (GOLD analysis project Ga0208824, IMG submission 184447) | Active sludge microbial communities of municipal wastewater-treating anaerobic digesters from Japan - AD_JPNTR3_MetaG (SPAdes) (version 2) | ecosystem: Engineered > Bioreactor > Anaerobic...
ACCGGAGGATCAGTCGGTGCAGAACCCATCAGCATTGAGTGGGATGACTCGGTTATTGAGGATCGCAACTCAAAGACCGCGTATATACAATCACGCTTAACCGGCGGGACACTACAGCGATACCGTGCTATAATGATGCTTGACGGCGTGGACGAAGCGGAGGCGCGGAAACGTGCCGAAGAGATCGCCGCGGAAAATGCGACCGTTGACGCATCAAGCTTATTTGGAGGCATAGGATGAAAGACGCTGGAACCGGATTAAAGAAGTATCGCCGCCCGGCACTCGTTCGCGCTGAGAAGTATCAGGCTTCGTACTTTGGGTATAAGTCTCTTGGCTTTCTTGCGTGGGTTTTACCAGCAAAGCTCTTGCGTGGGTACATGGAAAAGCGATTTTTTGAACAGTCGGAGAAACAACAGCACCGTTGGGTACTTTGAGAGTATGACCGTTCATAATAAAAGGCGTAGGGAAAGATTCTTGAAGAAGGTATCAGGAGGATGCAAAAATGGCGATTAGAATTGTATCAGATGGCTCCCCTTTAGGTGTTAAGGTCTTTGATGAAGAGAATAATGATATAACGAAAGTAATCTGCAAAAATTGTACGAGCATTAATATAGAATTAAATGCTGCGCAGGCTCCTGTTGCATCATTTAATTACACACTGCTACCGTTTGACATAACAGCAGAAAAAAGTGCGTCTTATAAAGACGCGCCTTTAATTCATTTTTGGAACGGGAAGCGGGTTGAAAAGATGGACGCAAAAGATATAAGAGACTTTTACGAATGGCATGAAACTCATTGTGATGCCAAAGCCAGCACAGACGCGATAATTGCAGTAAATAAAAGGCATAGAGAGATTTCATCAACATGACCTCCGCAGAGCTTGTCTACCAACTCGAAACCGACATCCTCACCAACATGATCCGGCTTTTGAAGCGCGGGTCAATCGGCTCGGCGACATGGCAGGCGGAAAAGCTTGCGCAACTCGGAACGCTCAGGGCGATGAACGCGCAGGCGATAAAGACAAATCTCGCGAAAGCAATCGCAGCGGCGCAGAAAGAGATCGTTAAACGTGGACGCATGGGTGCGGCGATCATCGACGCATACGCCGTAATCGAGAAACTGAAGCTACCTCCTGGCGCAGATGCGAAGCTTGACCAACTTTTAGGGATGTTTGGCAACCAGACGGCGAACGAGTTTAACCGCATGGGCGCGACTATGCTTGCGTCGGCTGATAAGGTATATGTGTCGGCTACAGAGTCAATCGCGGCGCAGACCATTTCCGGGGCAAAGACCGGGCGCCAGGCAATCGCCGAGACTGTATCAGAGTGGAGTAAGAACGGATTGAAGGCGTTTACTGATCGCGCTGGCAGGACGTGGACGCCGGAAGCATACGCGCAGACTATCACGAGAACAACTATTGCGAATGTTCGTAGAGAAGCGCAATTCGAGCGCATGGACGAATACGGACTAGACCTCATCCAAATATCAAGCCATGCTGACGCCAGGCCAGGGTGCGCGCCGTACCAGGGGAATGTATACTCGCTTAACGGAAAAACACCAGGATATCCTTTGCTTTCAGAAACCAGCTATGGAGAGCCGGACGGGATTTTTGGGATAAATTGTAGGCACACATCAACGATCTACACACCCGGCCAGAAGAAGACCTTCGAGCCGTATCCTTTGCGCGAGACAGAGGACAAGTATCAGGAGAGCCAGAAACAGCGACAGATCGAGCGCGACATACGCAAGGCGAAGCGCGGCCTACAACTCGCGCAGGAATTAGGCGGCGACCCGGCAGAGGTTCAATACTGGAAAGACAAGGTATCCGGCAAACAAGCCGCGATGCGCGACTTTATAGACGAATCGGGACGAACGCGGCGACGAGACCGCGAGCAGATATACAAGTAATCTAGGAGGGATAGAGAAATGAGTGATGCAGTAGAAACACAGGCAACCGAAACAACAGTGTCAGGGCAGCAGACAGAAGCGCCGGAGGTTGCAAAGTACACAGACAAACAACTGAACGACTTGATCGCCAAGAACTCAGCGAAAGCCGCCGAGAAAGCCCGCGCTGAATTGCTCGGGGCAATCGGGGTTAAGGACGCAAGCGAAATCGAAGCGCTAAAGAAAGCCCGCGAGTCACAGATGACCGAGGTCGAAAAGCTTAAGGCCGAACTCGACGCGCTCAAGGCTGCCGACTCCGAAAGCAAGAAAGCCGCCGATGCAGTGAAGGCTGAAAACGCCGCGCTCAAGAAGGGTGTGCCGGCTGACAAGGTCGACCGCGTTGTAAAGCTCTCCGCAGGATACGAGGGCGATACCGTAGAAGAGCGCGTCGCTGCGGTCCTTGCCGACTTCCCGGAGTTTGCTCGCGTGCCCGTGAAGGACATCGGTGCGCCGGCGCACGGGCAAACACAGAGCGAGGCCGATTCACTTCTTGAAAAAGCTCGTGCTCAGTTGGGATTGAAAAAAGCTTGACAAAACTGCAATAAACGCGTATACTCTTTGTAGATGGCTCGGCATCCTCCGAGGTAAAGGCGGCAAGCGCCTCTAAAACTTGGTAGACAAAAGCATCAGTTAGATGCGTCACCGACTTTTGGAGCCGCAAGCCGCTTTTGCGTTTTAAAGGCTCCAAAGAAAAAAGGAGCCTTTAATGGCAAATACTGTAACTAAAGCAGCGGTTTATAATGCAATTCTCGACGAGGTTGTAACCGCAGGCCTTACCTCCGCGCCTCTTACGGCGAACCAGTCACGCCTTGTCTATTCAGGCGGAAACTCTGTAAAGATCGCGAAGCTCTCAACCGACGGCTACAGCGACTATAACCGAGCCACCGGCTACGCCGCGGGCGACGCAACACTCGCATGGGAAGACCACACCATTCGTATGGATCGCGGCAAGTCGTTCAACGTTGATGTCATGGACGCCGACGAGACGATGCAGACTCTTTCCGCTACCAACCTCATCGGCGAGTTCGCGAAAGACAAGGAAGTTCCCGAGATCGACGCCTACCGGTATAGCTCCATTTTCGGCGCTATCGTCAATGACGCGACTGTTCGATACGGGTACTACACTCCCGCCGCCACTAATTTGCTCTCCACATTCCAGGGTAACGTAGCCGACATTCAGGACGCAATAGGCGAGCAGGAGCCGTTGATTGCCTTCATGAGTATGACCGCTTGGAAGTACCTCACCACCTCAACCGAGCTCTCTAGACAGCTTATGGTACGCGATGGCGGAAACGGTATAAACACAAAAACCTACGAGATCGACGGTGTTCGCATTGTTCCCGTTCCCTCCGCCCGCATGAAAACCGAATACGCTTTTGGGTCGAACGGATTCTCCGCGAAGTCATGGGCCCAGGATATGAACTGGATAATCATGAGCCAGAACGCAGCCGTTGCCTTCGTGAAGCATCAGAAGGTGAAGGTTGTTTCCGCTGATGACAACCAGAGCGCCGATGCGGAAAAAATCATGATGCGCCTGTATCACGATTGCTGGGTTTACGATAACAAACACAACGCAATTTATGTCTCGCTCAAGACCGCCGCTGTCGAAGGCGTGACCGGAGTTGTCGCTGGTGCCTTGAATGTTAAAGTCACCCTTGGTGACGCATACACGAACCGCGACACCGGGCACAAGTTCTACTATATCAACACGGGCAGCGCGAACACTCCTGCGGTTCCAAACTGCTATGATGATCTTAATACCACCGGCTGGACTGCGATCACGGTAGCGACCGAGGTCTCCATAACGGTTTCCGCGACGCATTACGTAAGGGTTGTCCAGCTCGACGAAAACGGGCGGATTATCCAGTACAGCCACGCGGCTGCTACCGCGTCGTAATAACTGGCCCGGGGTAACTCCCGGGCTTTATTTCCAGGAGGTGGAAAAATGGCTTACAAGAAAAAAGAAATCGAAGAGAACCAGAACGAAACCGCAGAAAAACCAGCAGAGCAGATAGTAGAAGAAAGCCCGAACGAAAAGGTTGAAATCGTTAAGAACGGCGTAACCCGCATCCGTGCTCGCTCGGAAGTTCCGGCGTATATCGCACAGGGCTGGAAGCTGAAATGAAGCTAGCGCGCAGGGCTGAAAAAACTGTACTGCGCGGTCAATTACTATATCGAGCAGGTGGCATAAATGGCATACGCTGATCTTGCATATTACAAAACTACCTACGGCGGCCGGTCTGTTGTCGATGCAGAAACGACGAAGTGGCTTGAACGCGCTTCCGATGATCTCGATGTTATGACTGGATTTCAGATCGTTGAATCTGATTTGTCGCTCTGGCAGCTCACGCAAGTTAAAAAAGCCTGCTGCGCTCAGGCTGAGTTTTACGTCACGAATGGAGAGACATACAACGCAGACGCGGTGCAATCTGCGAGCATCGGGAAGTTCTCATACTCTGGTGGATCGTCTGGATCTTCAAGGCCTACGCTTTCACCGCGTGCGATGAACTATCTTTCAGCGACCGGTCTGATGTATGCCGGTGTTTCTATTGCGGGGGCTAAGTATGCCGATTAGCCCGATCCCAAGATCGCTTCTTCCGCACACTGCGACGCTCAAGAAAGTTACTGGTGTTGATGCCAGGGGGAAGCCGACATACGCGGCTAATCAAACACTGAACTATGTTCGCTTTGAGACCGCAAGAAAGAACGCGCTAACAGCTCTTGGAGAACAGCGGAATGATCTCGGGTTATTGTTCTTTGATATGCAGAACTCGCTTCCGTCCGGAACCACGTTCGCCGTTAACGATCAAATCGTTTTTGGAGGACGGACGTTTACAATCCGTGAAGTCACTCCGGAATATACGGTCTATGGAAATCCGCATCATTACGAGGTGGCGCTAGTATGACGATCACGGTCGATATAAACGAAAGCGCAATACTCAGCAAGATAGACGACCGTATCGGACGCGCACAGCTTGTGCTTGATAATCGAATTGCCGCCGACTCGAACTATTTTTGCCCGGTCGACACTGGGGCTTTACAGGGTTCTGTTTTCCCGATACAGGGAGACGGAACGCTTGAATGGAACGAGCCGTATGCTAAGAGACAATACTACGGCCTTCCGAACAAGTCGAAAGACTCTAACCCGAACGCTTCGCCGCAATGGTTCGAGCAGGCAAAGGCGCGAGAGCTGAAAAACTGGGAGGCTTTGGCCAATGAAGAATATAATCGCTGACCTCTCCGCGTACATAACCGCGCATGCTACCATACTAGGTTCGCTTGTGTATATCGATATGATACCAACAGATACAGGCGATGCGATGATGATACGCGCAAACCCGGGGAACCCGGTTGAGGTGCGATATCTTGATGGGTCGAGAGACGGACAGTTTCCATTCTCTGTTTACGCTCGGAGCGATGACAGCGGGAAGGCATATAATGCGTTGTGTGATTTATTTCCTGTACTCGAACTCACGGATGTGCAACTAACAGATGAAACTTTGGTATCAGTGTCGCCGACCTCTAACCCTTCGCTTGTGCAGAAGACAGAGGCGGGAGACTATACATATACAGCCGGTTTCCGGCTGAACTATTTTACCACAAGGGGGTAATTGAATGGCTGGAACCTTTGAAATGAACTTTAACTATCTGTTCCAGATAGACACCACGCCCGAAGGCGCTACGCGTACATGGGCGCGCCTTGCTCGCGGGATCTCAAGCATCACGCCGAACAATAACGAGAATAAGGATCAAACCGCGTATCTCGACGGCAATGGCTGGGCATCCTCGGACGTTATCGGGAAACAGCGAACGTATGACGTTGTTGGTCATCGTGTTGTTGGAGACATTGCGCAGGATTACATTGCTTCGAAAGAGCTTGCGCTTGGGGATGATTGCAAAACCAACTTCCAGGCGTTCGACTCTCGCGGACGCAAGATCTCCGGGTCGGTTACGATAAACGCGGTTGTCATCGGTGGCGGAGACGCTCAGGGCAAGGTAGACTTTGCCTGCTCGCTCGACCTGAACGGTGAACCAACGCTGGTTGTAGAGGCTGACGCTCCCGCTCTCACCGCGACCGTAGCCGCCTCCGCCGTCACTGTTGGATGCACCAAATTCACAGCAACCGCCGATCAGGGAAATACTCTCGCGTACAAGCTCACTTCCGCAACGCAGACAGCATACGCGAACGGATACCCTGGACTACTCACGGCGTACACCTCTGGCGATGATATTCCCGCAACGGCTGGGCAGTATCTCGGAATGTACGAACTCGACGCAAACAAGCGCGTTGTCAAGTTCTCCGTAGAAAAGCTCGAAGTCAAAGACATCAAAGCGGCGACCTAATCGGATGGGCGGGGTTTCGGCTCCGCCCTTTATTAAAATGGAGGTAACGAAATGAAAATCAGATCAAGTATTAAAACTCTCGAGATAGAAGATCTCAAGGGAAAGAAAAAAGTCTACAGCTTCGAGACTGGCGATCCTGATATCCTGGAACTCTGGCTCTCGAAGGCCGAGGAAATTAAAGGGCTTGCAGAAAGCAATGTAGACGGACAGGAAATGAAAGTCCTTTACCAGCTTGAGCGTGATTTTATCACGATGGTACTCGGCGCGAAAAACTGGAAGCAGATCAAGAAGGATTGCAATAATTCCGTGTTCTCCCTGTTCCCGGTATTTGCAGAGGTGTCAAAACTCATTACCGACAGCATCGAAGAAAACTGCCGGCTCATGGGAGCAATAAAAAAATGAACATCCTCCTCGAAGAGCTTCCTACAACGTTCGGAGGGAAGCGATTTAATTCCGACTTTCGCGCAGCGTTGAAGTTCTTCGAGGTTTTCGAGTCCGACATTCCAGATGACGAGAAGGCGGCGAAGATAGCCGCGCTTTTTTTCCCTGAAGGTGTTCCGAACGAAGACCCGTGGCCGTTCATGGAAACCTTCTTATCAGGCGGAGAGAAGCGCGGAGGCGAAGGAAAAAGGTGTTTCGATTTTGCGATAGACTCCGGGCGTATTTTTGCATCATTCTTTCAGGCCTATGGAATCGATTTGACGACTGCGAAATTACACTGGTATGTTTTTCTTGAACTATTCCGCGGACTTCCAGATGATACGATCATGCAAAAAACAATTGAACTGAGATTAAAAGAGCCGGATAAAAACGACTCGGCAGAATATAGACAGAAGCTCAGGCGCGCACAGGACGCGGTAAGACTGGACACGCCGGGGCTCGGCGCACTCTTTGGGGGATGACATGGCAGACGGTAGCATAAAGATTGATACAAAGATTGACCAAAACGGTGTGAAATCCGGACTCAAGGAGATGAACTCAAATATCCGAGACACGATGGGCAAGCTTGCATCATTCGGGAAAGCATCTCTTGGCGTCATGGCCGCAGCAATCGGATCTATCGCAGCCGCAACCGGAAAGTGGCTAAAAGAGGCAGACAGAATAGACAAGGTTAGTCAGCAAATTGGAGTGACTAAAAAAACCTTTCAAGAGCTTGATTATGTCATGAAACAAAACGGCGCAAGCATTGACGCGTTTTCTATCGGTGCAAAAACATTACAAGAAAACATGAAAACAAATGCCGACGTATTCAAAGAGTTAGGCGTTGAAATAAAGAACACAGACGGAAGCATGAGAAAACAAGACGACGTAATGAAAGATGTTGTCAGACGTTTTGAAGGCATGGAACAGGGGGTAGAAAAATCAACGCTCGCGCAGAAAGTGTTCGGTCGATCTGCACAAGATCTCATGCCTATGCTTAATCAACAATCAGGAAGCATGGACGAACTCATAAAGAAAGCGCATGACATGGGCGCGGTCATGAGTGACGAAGCGGTAACAAGTGCTGTTGCTCTTGGAGACACGATTGAAGACTTGAAAATTTCACTCTCGTCTTTGCTTAATTCAGTTATAGCGCCATTCATTCCTGCCATTCAACGTGTTGCGAGTTGGATAGAAACAATGTCGTCAAACATATCTGGTTCTGTAAAGTTTAGCACTGAACTCGGGCGAGAAACAAATACGCTTATCACTGCAACAAATAACTACAAGACGGCGGTTGAGAATCTCGACGGAGCGCAGAAAGATATATCAGATACAGAACGAACGTTATTGAAAGGGCGAAAAGAATTAGCGCGCCTTGCTTTGCAGACAGCACTTGCCAAAACATCGAAGGGATACGCAGATACGCAAAAGCAACTTGCAAAATTGAAGGGTGAGGAAGCAGAGCACTTGGAAAATCTGAAAAAGCAATCAACTTTGATGAAGCAGTTAGAGATTATTGCCTTTGGCTCACCATCCGCCGCTCTTGAAGCTTCAAAAACTCTCGGAATATCAATACAGGGTGCGAAAGAATCTTACGTAAAAGCAGCGAAAGAATTTGAAAAAGAAAATTTAAAGCTTATTGAGACACAAACAAAACTGCAAGGCGTGTCTGTAGAGTATACCGAAACGATTGCACAGCTTGGAAGGGCAGTTAATGACGGAACATTAAATATAGACATATACAAAATGACTAATAAGGCTTTGTATGATGAAATAATGGCATCTGCCGAAGCTCAGAAACTACTTAATGAGACGATAGATGACGCGCCACATGGAAGCACAGAAATAACAGAAATAGATGAAAAAGCTCTGGACGACGCAATAAAAGCTCAAAAAGAATACGAGAAGGCTATCGATATATCAAACGCAAAAGCAAACGCTGGATTGATTACACAGGAAGAGAATACCGAGAACGTGAATTCAGCTGCTCGGCGATACATGGACACACTTCTTTCTCTTGGATACCGCTTTGGAGACATGACAACGCAAGGAGGGAAGGCGCTCGAACAGCTTCGAGAATATCTCAAGCTTACAATGGAAGAAACGGACACACTTCTTGACGAGATTGACCGTCAGGCAGAGATGACGAAGGCCGCGGGCATCGACGCCGCGAAAACATTCCTTGTCAACTTCGCAAAAGGGATGAAATCGAATCTATCGAAGGCGACAACAGCAGTGAAAAACGCGGTCGGGAATATTGCGAAGGCATCTGAAACAGGCTTCAAGCTTTTCTCATCGCTCATCAGGTTTAACCCGCAGGCCGCGCTTGATGATCTTCAAGGGTTCCTTGATGACGTAAAGAAGTTTTTTACAACCACACTTCCGGCGATGCCGATATACTTCAAGGCCGGGATAGAAATGATCGCTGAATTCCTTCGAGGTATGAAACAAGACATCGGCCAGACGGTAACTATAATTGGCAACGTGATCGGCGAAATCTCGATGCTCATTATCTCAAGCGCGCCTCAACTCATTGCAGACGGTTTTTTCATACTTCTTAAACTCATGGAAGGCCTATCCGGATCATCTGACACAATCTCGCAAACCATCGTCGAGGTTATCGGGTTTCTCGCTGGCGCGTTGATCGCGAACGCGGATGACATCATAAAGCTCGGGCTTGCTATCGTTGCCGGTATTATAGTCGGCGTGTTTCAGGCGATGCCGTCGCTAGCTCAATCTATACTCGATGGGTTTATAGACTTATTCACCGAAGCTGATCTTGTTAGCGGAATACTCATTGTTCTTGCTGCGGCAATAGCCGGATACGCAATCGCAGTAAACGCAGCAGCAATAGCGACAGCAGTAATGACAACAGCCACAACAATTGCGACGGCCGCGCAAATGGCGTTCAACGTCGCAATGAATGCAAACCCTATTGGGCTAGTTGTCGCTGGTATCGCCGCACTGGTTGCAGGCATCATCCTTTTGATTGCGAACTGGGAAGAAGTGACGGAAGCGGTGGGCGGATTTTTCTCGGCCATTAAAGATGTAGGAATAAACCTTATCAACGGGCTTGTTGACGGAATCACATCCGCCGCGTCTGGAATATGGAACGGAATAAAATCAGTGTTCACAGGTATAGTCGACGCGATAAAGGGGTTCTTCGGAATACATTCACCGTCAACACTTTTCGCAGGCCTCGGCGAAGACATGATTCAGGGGCTTATCAATGGAATCCTTTCAGCCGGCGGTGCAATTTGGAACGCAGTAAAAGGTATTTTTACCGGGCTTTGGGACAATATAAAGAACGTATTTTCTGGCGCGTGGGAACTTGGAAGTAACATTGTTTCAGCAATTGGTGATGGAATAAAAGGCGTCTCGTCAGGAGTCGTAGACCTTGCAAAAAATGCAGGCAGTACGATTGTGTCCGGAGCGAAGGCTGCTGGAAGCGCGATTGTGTCCGGAGCGAAGAAAGTTATTAAAAAATTGAAGTTCTGGGCAACGGGAACCGAGAGCGCACCGCCAGGGCTTGCGGTTGTCGGTGAGGATGGCCCCGAGCTTGTACAGCTTCGCGGTGGTGAACGCATATACCCTGCCGGAGAAACCTCAAGCATACTCTCGTCAATAATGGGCGGTTTGCAGTCGTTCATGGGAGGCGGGTCACTTGGAGGATCAAACGGGCTTACGATCCACAACATGATAACCGCTCCGGTTGTAATCGACGGTCGACAGACAGCGCGCGCGGTCTATGAAAACTGGGACAAGGTGGCAAGATGACAGTTACAATCGCAGGAGAGGTTTACAGCGCGGCGGACTCATATAGCATCAGACAGCAGGCAGGGAGCGCGTCTACTTCAGAAATTGATATAAAAGTAGCATCAGGACAATCTGTCCCGCTTTCTCTTTCTTCGTGCGTGATTGAAGATGACGGCGTTACTTTGTTTTCCGGTATAGTCGAATCTGTTCAATCTCCTTCTTTCAACGGCGGAAAAGAGGTTAAGCGGTACCGACTCACGCTTACATCGTATGAACGGATATTTCAGAATCGCGTAATCTCAGACGCCTTTGAATCGAAGTACACGCATGAAATTGTTCAATCTCTTTTTGACAACTATATTTCAGCGGAAGGGATAACGCTCGGGGCAATATCAACAAGCGTGCAGATGTATGAAAACTTCAATTACAGTTTTTCAAAACTTTCAGACATACTGGAAGAGCTTGCAGATGATATCAACGCATCATATTTTGTTACACCTGAAAAAAAGTTCTACTTTATTACCCGCGACGCTTTCACACTTGTGACGATGCCTGAAGGTGTCACCGGCTTACAGATCGAGGACGACTCTGCCGATGTTCGCACGGTTCAGATTGTCACCGGAGCGAGCGAAGAGACCTCCGCGCAGACGGAGCAAACCTACTGGTTGCAGGATCAGTCAGCGTGGGTTCTCGGGTATCAGGTATCAAGCGTAACCGGATTCACAATCGACGGAGTTATAGCCGGGTTTGGTTTAAAGGGTGTTGATGAGGGAGATTCAAGTGTTACCTTTCTTTACGAGCCGGGATCAAACTCAATTACGCTCAATTCAGGCGCGACGGTAAAACCTGCAACCGGCGATAACGTCGTAATTGTGTACAAAGGATATTATGACATTGTAGTCACAAACTCGAACGACGCGCTAAAAGAATCAATCGCGCGTCTTTCTGGAACCAGCGGGCTGATCGAAGAAGTATACACCGACGAAACGATCGATAATTATCAAGACGCCGAGACGAAGGCGAACAGTTTGCTACAGCAATACGGAGAGAGACAGAAGGAAATCTCATGCTCATGCCGGGACTTCGAGAATACCGAAATATTTACCATGTGGGAAATCAATCGTCCTGACATAAATATCGTCGGTCAATACGTCGTTACCGAGCGCACTATTTCCGCGTTCGGCCCGGATGAATACTGGATACAATGCAAGCTCAAAAACAAGGGGTATTTCTCTCGTTACGGGCAGACGTTGAAAACGGTTCAGAAAAGCCGGAATGCCACAACGAAGGTTTATAAAAACGCAGTTATCGGCGAAAGCGTTTCCGCGACGGACGCGGTTGCCTTTGACCACGCCGGGCTTGTGTGTTATCCTGTAGGCGCTACAGGTGGGGTGCTCTTTGATACAGGGCTTCCCGGATTTTATCCAATGGGGTGTTGCTGATGAAAATATTTGAGAGAAAAAGAGTTCGTGGGCATTACAAGATTGAACGGCTCGCCGGCGATAAATGGGTGACCGTTCAGGAAAAAAACAACGTCGTAGTGCAAGGATTTTTCACCGGTCTTTTCACACACCTTCAGGGAACCGATACGCCGATGGAGGTAACTCACTTCGCACTCGGAACCGGAACCACGACGGCGAAGAAGGCAAACACCGCGCTTGAGACGGAGACTTTCAGGAAGGCGCGCACTTCAATCTCGTCGACGCCGACATCTTTGATTGTGAAACTTTCTCTCGCGCCGACCGAAGCGGTAATGACGATCAGAGAGATAGGGTTATTTATGGAGGCTACAGACACGCCTGGAAGCGGTAATCTATTATCTCGTGTAAACGTGAATGTCGAAAAGAACGCATCAACTCAATATCTCATTACATATACTTTAACCATCCAATAAGGAGCCGATAAATGGAATACAACAGAACATACTGGCAGGCGCGCGAAGGAACGAAACTAAACAAGTTCACAAAGGTGAACGAAACCACATCAACCGTCGAGCTTGTTAACTCACCTGACGCCGTCACTGTTGCCGGAACCGAAGTAACAACCGACCGCCTGAACAACATAGAATCCGGCATCGTCGGAGCCGTCGCAGGCGTGAACGAGATTCAGGGCGTGGTTGATTTTACGTCGGTACTAAATACATTAACTGGATTATCACAGACGCCAAGATACTGGCGCGGAATGACAACGCTTGGTAACGACGTTTATGCTTGTGTTAACTATGGCGACATCTACAAACAAACAAACGGAACCGGAGATTTTATTGCGTTAGGGCAGACTACAAGAAATTGGAACGAAATGACAACGCTTGGTAACGACGTTTATGCTTGTGTATTGAATGGCGACATCTACAAGCAAACAAACGGAACCGGTGACTTCATTGCATTAGGGCAGGAGACAAGATACTGGAACGGAATGACAACGCTTGGTAACGACGTTTATGCTTGTGTCTACTATGGCGACATTTATAAACAAACAAATGGAGTCGGTGATTTTGTTGCGCTTGGACAAACGTCAAGAGGCTGGAACGGAATGACAACTCTCGGAAACGATGTTTATGCTTGCGTCTCCAATGGCGACATTTATAAACAGACAAACGGGACAGGTGATTTTATTGCGCTTGGACAAACATCAAGAATTTGGAACGGAATGACAACTCTCGGTAACGATGTTTATGCTTGCGTCTCCAATGGCGATATTTATAAACAGACAAACGGGACAGGTGATTTTATTGCGCTTGGACAAACATCAAGAAATTGGTACAGAATGACAACTCTCGATTCCGTTTTATATGCTTGTGTCTACAATGGCGACATCTACACCGCTCCCATCCTCACCGGCAACACCTTCCGCGCCTCATCCTCCTTCACCCTCCCCGCAATGCCCGACGGCGCA
>Ga0208824_1002669_pt1 | contig 13358 bp, 15 predicted proteins | sample AD_JPNTR3_MetaG_FD_184447 | JGI IMG/M metagenome (GOLD analysis project Ga0208824, IMG submission 184447) | Active sludge microbial communities of municipal wastewater-treating anaerobic digesters from Japan - AD_JPNTR3_MetaG (SPAdes) (version 2) | ecosystem: Engineered > Bioreactor > Anaerobic...
TTAAGGAAATCATCAATAGTCCAATTATCAGGAACTGTATAGCCAATTTCTTTCATCATATCAAGATTTACAGCCATACCTTGAGCAGAACCAGTCATAGGTAGTGCTAATAATTTCCCATTTACTCTAAACATTTCCAGAGATGAAGGATAATATTTATCCAAATCCCTAATGTAATTATCTAATGGCAATGCATACTCTGGAACCATGTACTTACTTGCACGAACCATAGAATCAACATAAACATTTGGTGGAGTACCAGCAGCCAATAATGCATCCATAGTCAATGTAGAACCATCAGAAACGTCTAATGTAAGCCATTTTACTTTTACATTAGGATAATCCTTTTTCAATAAAGATTCTACATAAGCATGATATGATGGTATTCCTGTACTTTCATCAAATTTTGTTTCAGGTTCTGTAAGTACAGTAATTGTCTGTGAAAATGCTGATACTGTAAACAGCAAACACAAGGCAACAATGAAAACTCTTTTCATTCTTCTACTCCTTTAATTGACTGAAATTGTGAATACCAATGTATCCACATAGTTGTTACCTGCCTCATATAGTTCATCAGTAATATCTTGATTTTCCACTTTTACTGTAATTGATAACACTGAACCTCCTTTCTTAGTTTTCTTTGTAAAAGTTAAACTTCCACCACCAGTTGGAACAGACACAAAATCAGAAAAACTATTTGTTGCTGCATCAATGCAATCTATTTTTATTTTGTATGGTATTTGAAGTGTATCTTGTACTAAATATGAATTATTCAATGAAGTAACCGTAATTTTCCATGATTTAATATTTGACACAGCAGTTATTGTATCAGTTCCAACAGCCTCACTACCATCTCCAGTAATAGTAAGCTGAATAGTATTTGACTGTGGAGTAAGATTAAGATGCTGATTCACAGTACCAGTAATGATAATATTCTCTGTAGTATTTGAAAATACTATAAATGGACATAAAACAAATAATAAAACACAGACTAACTTTTTCATATAAACTCCTTATAATCTACTTATTTTTGTTAAATAAATTTACAACATCAGTAAGTGCTTTAGAAAAAGAACCTAAACAATATGCAAGATAACTTCCTAATATTTTTGATACTTCTTTACCATCAGCATTATTACAAAGTTCAGGAACATCCTTAAATATTACTTCTGTTAAATCCTCTTCTAATTTATTTGTTGCTTCTTCATCATTATTAAAATTTACATTGTTCTTATTTGTTTTCATTAGAACCTCCTTTCATATCTAATATTCTAAATTCAGTCTCTTTATTTTCTATAATTTGTTTCATAATTCTATGCTCTCTCAATTCATCTAGCATAAAACAAATAATTATCACACCATCAGTAAATAAGTTAATAGCTATAAACATATAGCACAAATAATTAAATTTGTCAATACTCGATTTACTTAAATAAGCAAAGAAACAAGCCACAATCAATAACAAAATACTCAAAAATTTTTTACACATTTATTTCTCCCTTATATAATTTTTCAAAGCTATCCCACGACATTACTACAATAACATCAGAAATGCTTTTCGTTCTTATTACTACCATCCAATCAGTACCCTCCTTTTGATTGCTTTTAGCCTGCTGTATAAAATCTCTTAAATTTATGGATTCTGTACTTTTACATTCTATTGAAAATGGAAATTTTTTTAATGCTTCATCTCTAAGAATAACATCAACACCAGACTGACCCATTTCCCTACTATGTATTTTGCAATTATCATCTTTATTATCAAATGGAATATTAGTAAGTTTTGCTATTCTTGTACAAACCCATTTTTGTAATTCTCTTCCTTTACCTTTTGCACTCTGTACAGTAATACGTTTATCAGCATCATCAAGTTTTTTATTTAATGCTTTAGACTTTCTATCATCTTTGAGTAATGATTTAATGTAATCTCTATCAGAATCAGATAAACAAACCCATTTATTCGCCAAAATCAAATTCCTTTTGATTGAAATCATTAAAATCATTAAAATTGAAATTATTGTCCTTATTTTGTGCCAAATATCTCATTCCCATTACTGAAAAGTATAGAAAAATTGTAGTAACAATACTCATGTTTTTATCTTCTTTTATAATTTCTGATAGAGTTTTTTCATAAGTATTTGAAATTGCATCAAATTCTGAAAAACCATGCAGTAAATAGTCATTATAAGTATCATAAAATTTTTTAATATCTTTTTTAGATACAAAGAAATCATTAACAATCATACTTGGTATTTCATTTTTCGTAAGGTCTTCACAGATGCTTCTATATTCTCCCATTTTTCTTTCACTCTCCTTCTTAATTCATCCTCAAGATTGTTTTCTTCAATATAATGAATTAACTCTTCCCTACTCATTTCTACACCAAATGTATTATTAAACTTATCCTTTATATCTTTATCGGTATTTATCCAATCTAATATTTCAGACTTTTTTAATTTTGAACTTACTTCTGTTTCGTATCTTTTTACTAAATCATTATCTAATAAAAACTGTTTTAGATTTTCAAGATTCAATTCTTTACCAGATTGCCATATCGCAGAAGCATTTTTTACCAATTCACCTGTATCAGTTCTAAAATCATATAGATAATCAATATTTGTGGCAATATCATCTATTCCATAATAGAAATCTATAATAAATATTCCTTCTCTGAATGGTCGTGGAGTCTTGCTCTTTGTAGTTTTTGCTTTCACTACAACACCAACAACTCTGTCTTTTCTTTTTATTTTCTTTACAGCAGCAAGCCATAATACTGTATGGCAATAGAAATCCATTGCCTTACCACCAGAACGTACAAATTTATTAAAACTAATTGGGCTAAGATTTTCCCTTACTTGAGAAACAATAATAAGTAAACAATTAGTTTTTTCCAATAAATCAGCTAATTGTGGGAAAAATTCTTGTGATAGATATTTTGCTTTACCCAATCTGTAAGAACCAGTATCATCCTCTTTACCTTTCAATGCTTTATTATAATGAGTATTAGCTATAGTATTTGCCTCTTTACTGGTTAAACCATCCAATGAATCTATCACATAAATACCAAATTCATCTTTCTTCAATCCTTCTGCAAATTTTCTTACATTGACATAAGCATCTTCTACTGTATCTGATTTTACCCGTTCTTCAACATTCATCGGCATAATTTCAAAGCCATACAGACTTTTTGTATCAAAGGTAAAACCAGACTCACAGTCATCATAAATCCACTTAAATTTATCCTTAAATTTATAATGACATGCTGCTACAATTTCACATACCATTAGACTCTTGCCAGAACCTGTGTCGCCAACAATATTGATAACATTGCCAAATGAAAATCCTTCCCCTGTACCACCACCAACTATCAAATCCAATAAGGTACTACCAGTGGGTGCAAATTCTGTATCTTTTTTTACTACAGAATTTGCACTCATTATTGTTTCTTTTATTTCTTCAGTCCTTTTTGACACATTTTACTCCATTATTTTTTATTAGCAAGTTTGTGTTGCTTATATGTTTCATAGCAATCACCATATAATTCGCACTCATCACATTCATCCAATTTACCTAAATCTTTACCTAATGTGCCTCCAACAGGACATTTAATAGTAGATGATTCTTTTTTGACTTCTACTTTTTCATGAATTGGTATTTCTTCTTCATCATCCGATTCATCTTTTTCTATTTCAATAATTTCTTCTTCAGGGTCATCATCATTATCTTCATAGAATATTTTTTTGATTTCATCATACGAATACAAAATAAGATATTCGTCAAAGCTATAAACATGCTTCAACAAATCAGGATTTAATGGCTCTTCTCGTGGAAGGAATTTGAATGATTTATATTTGAAGTATTCATTCCTATTGAAACTTTCTTTTGTAGCTCTAAACTGTATCAATCTTCCTTTTCTGATATCAGTAAAATCTACAATATCACCTAATTCAGCATTAAGTGCTCCAATTTCTTCCATCAATTCTTCATGGAATAAAGCATAACTTGCTATAAATACTTGTACTCCTTTATCCATGTCATTATTGTCTACAATATTATAGTAAGCCTTACGACGTGAATAAAGTTTCTTTGCTTCTTCTATTCTACCTTCGTTTCTATAAAGCATTGCCTGTTCACAAATAGGACAAGCCTTACCAAATGTTCTGTTAGGACATATAATACTTACTTTGTTAGGCCCAACATATTCATGTATATCCAATATCATTACAAAATCAGGGTCTCCAACTTCAAATTTCCCTAATTTAACAAGAGGATGATTCTTAGTTTTAATAATGTAAGGAAGTATGTGAATACTATTAGTTCCTTCTACTGGCTTCCAAAAACTTACATTAGAATCCTTAAAATTAAGTGCTGGTACAGTAGTAGCAGACTTCCTATTCTCATACCTTTCTCTAATAATGTCCTTCATGGACTTTACACTAGCCATTTAATTCCCTCCTATAATCTTTGTATTTTTCCGTTGTCTTATCCATTCTCTTTAGTAAATCCATCACATCATCCCCTTCATGGACAAAACATTCAAGTTCAATGTCCATGGTTTCATAGTTTCCTAGATTAAATTTCCTTCTAAAAGAAACCCTACTGTAATCAGGTTCACTCATTTCCTTCTTTCATCCTCCTTCTTATATCATCCTCAATACTATTATCAGATGGATTGGAATAGAATCCGCCAATCAATAATGATACTAAATCATTAAGCATTGCTTTTCTACTGTCAAAAGCATTCTTTGCTGATTCCAATATCCCTAATTCATAATGTGCTTGTCGTACTTCTTCAGTAGCTTTAATCACATTTTCATTAAGAGTAACCATATTTTTGATATATGATTCTGTCATTTTCCCCCAAGTATCATCCCAGTGAGTCCTATAATAAATATCAGTTTCAGCTAAAACTAAATCTAATTTATCTTGTGCTTTCAAATATTTGTTTTTAGCCTCTACATATTCTTCACAAATTTCCAGATACCTACTGGAATGTTCCACACACTCATTTGATAAATTGTATCTATCAATCTTTACCAAATCCTTAAAATCATTCATCTGTTTCCTCATCCTCCTCATCGAAGTCAAAATCATCATCAAAATCTTCATCTTCCAAATCAACTTCTTCATCTATTTCTTCATTATCTTCCAATATCTCATCTAGCATTTCATCTATTTCTTCCTTTTCTTCTTCAGTAATATCGTATTTCATAAATCCTCCTATAATATTGTTTTTAAGCAGGCTAATGTAATTCCCGCTTTTCCAGTATTGAATGTATCCTGTGAAAATGCTTCCAATGCCATCATTGCTATAGCATTTTCCTTTCCAGAAAGCAATACTGTATTCATATAACTGAGTACAGTATACCTTACCTTTTCTGGGTTGTCAAGTACCCCATTTTCATTTAATTGTTTCAATATATTTGCTATAACATTCCAATGCTCCTTTTTTAATAAAGCTCTGCATAGTTCTATCGTTTCAGCATCATTTTCATCAGCTAAAACAACAGACTTTAGATACTTCTTCATCTCATCTTCAGTTGATAAAGATAAAACTCTTTCTAATAGTACTAAAGCAGCTCTTGGGCATCCATCTGCTTTTTCAGCTATTTCAGTTAATATACTATTAGGTACATTAACGTTTTCCAATTTGCATATTTTGCTTAATAAGCCATATAATTGTACAGAAGTAAGTAAATTAAATTCTACCAATGTGCATCTTGTCTTTATTGGTTTTATCAGTTTTTGTGCATCAGTAGTACAAAGAAAGAAATAAACATATTCTGGAGTATCTTCTAATACTTTTAATATTGCTCCTTGGAAATCGGCAGTAGTTTTTTGTACTTCATCTAATATAAAAACTTTATTTTTACCAGCAATCGGCAATATTTTCATCTGCTGAATTATTTCTCTTGCTGTATCAATACCTCTATTGTTTGAACTGTTTATTTCTACAATATCCAAATCACTTGCATCTAATTTTGAAGCCATGATTCTTGCAACTGTTGTCTTTCCCGTTCCAGACTGCCCTACAAAAAGATAAGCATGGGAATGATTCTCTTTTTTAAGAGCATTTTCTAATGCTTTTATAGTAATCTCATTTCCAACAATTTCAGAAAAGTCTTTTGGCCTATACTTTTGATATAGTGTCATTTTTATTTACCTTCTTCTTTTTCATATCAGGGCAATTAAGATAATAATACAACGCATTTATTGTTGTATTATATTTTTTAGCAATATCTTTCCATTTCATTCCATTTGTTCTATCCATTTCTATATCCTTTATATTAAATGGAATAGGTTTTAATGTTGGCCCAGTTCTTCTTGTTTTTATATCATTGTCTTGTAATATTTTATGTATTCTTGACTTTTTTATATTGTATCTTTTCTCCAATTCAAGAATAGTTTTTCCGCTTTTGTACAGTTTACATATTTCCATATTCCGTAATTCCATCTCAAGTTTAGTCATTCTGTGCATTGAGCAATCCTACTTCACTTACTTTAGCCCAACTTTCATCAACATTACTAATAGACTTTTCAATCTTCAATGGTACAATAATCCAGTCCCAATCTTCCCTAATTTTCTGTGTTCCATAATACCAAATAATATTATCAAGCTGTTTCTCTTCATCAGGATTTATATCTAGAATAATAGCATCATGTATTTCCCCAATAAGCCTAGTATCCATTTTATTTTTTTCCAATTCATTAGTAACATTTATGAATGTATAAAGTAAACAATGGAATGCAGCACCTTGTATTGGACTATTCAATACTTGATTCCTTGACATTGGAGCATAACATCTAAATCCTGTAAACATTTCCACATAGCCTTTTTTCTCATAATCAGCAATCACTTTTTCTTTATATTCATAAGCAACAGGAAATCTCTCAAACCAGAAATTATCTTCTACGTCATGCACATGATTTATAAAAGCATTCATATTATATATTCCTTCATCTTTCAAATGCTTTTTTGTTTCAGGTTCCAAGCTTTCCCATATCTTTTCACCAGTATGCTTATAGTATGAACCATAAAAAGTAGGAAATACAAATCCATTTTTAGCAAGATATCGCTCTTTCTTTGTGATTTCTTTAGGGTCTTTCAAGAATAACAAAGAAGCAATATCTTTATGCATATCTCCACCTTCAGTAATATATTTAATAAGATTCGGATCTTTATTGCTGCATGCTATAATAGCAACTTCCATAGCATTATAATCATATTCTCCTATCTTATGACCTTTTCGTGGGAATAATAATTTCCGTAGCATTGTAGATACTTCAGTATCTCTTTTCGGTATATTCTGTAAATTAGGATTCTGTGATGATGAACGGTATGTTTTTACTCCATAAAGATTAAAGAATGGATGAATAACAGAATCTATACACTCTTTATTGAATCCTGTAAGATATGTATTGCTTACTTTATACCATCTGCGCCAATTCATCACATCTTCTACTATAGGAATATTGTAGAATTTCATTTCTTCTTTATCAGATTTTGGTCTACCAGTAATTTCTGTTACTTTATGCGGTTTATAACCTAATATATCAAAAATAAGATGAGATAAATCATTTGTATTGCTTATTCTGAATGGTTTTTCTTTGTCCCACTTCTTCAATACTTCTGACTGCATTACTTCATTTTCAAGGAATATCAATCGTTTATCAAGACTTTTCTTTAATTTTTCAGCTTGTTCTGTATCATAATATATACCATTATATTCAGCTTTCGTTAATGCTTCTTCACCTTCCATAAAAAGATTTAATGCTCTGTAAAAATTATCAGTAAATTTGCTTTTCTGATATTCATATAGTTTATAAGTTCCTAATGAATCCATTGCATTATATTTCATCAAATCATAAATATCAACTTTATCTATATTATTGAAAGCATTTGCTCCATGCAATTCTTCATCTTCTGATTTTGATTCCAAGTATTTATCGATATCTTTGTCATATCCTATAATACCTAATGTAATGTAAAGTAAATATTTCAATCCTACTTTTTTATTATTGTTAAGAATGTGCGCTGCAAGTAAAGTATCCCATTTGATATTTTTAGGCCAATATCCTAATAATACTTTTGTCCAAGTCCGTTCGAATTTTGCATTGTGTGCTATTTTCTGTGTTTTACTTAATAAAAATCCTTTCCATTCATTCCTAAAATCATCATCGTCAAAAAATGGAAATGAATAACTGAATAATCCATCAGAAACAGAAGCACATACAATTCTATGGCCTTTTCTATAAGGCTTCTTTCCTGTAGTCTCATAATCGAATGCTACAATAGGTGCTTCTCTCATTTTATGTATTATATCAATGGCTTCTTCCATCTTGTCTATTACAATACAATCTCCTAAATAATTGCTTGTATAAAAAGGTTTTTCTGCTAATTTTACTGCTTCTCTTATATTGTTTATAAACTGTTTCTTTACTACACTATTTTCACTGCCATCTTCATTCCTTATAATATAAGATGGATGCCATGTAGGACATATCCAGCATTTATAATCTTGGTCTGGTATAATACAACCAGCCCAATCAGTCATAGACAAACCTTTTATTCTTCCTGTTATTTTATCCCCTACAAGGGATATCATTGCAGTATACCCCATAGGGATTATTACCTTTGGTTTATATTTATCTATAACTTCTTTTACTCTATTTCTACAAGCATTTATTTGTAATATACTTGGTGTTTTATTGTTTTGTGGCCTACAGGATATTGCATTTGTCTTCCAAAAATCTCTATCCAAATCTAAATCCATAAGATGTAACACTTCCCTAAGTAATCTACCAGACCTTCCTACTAACTGTGTTCCTTGTAAATCTTCTTCAGCTCCTGGAGCTTCTGCTATAATAAGAATGCCTAGCCTACCTTCTCCACTCGCTTCCATTTTAGGACTGTTACAGTGTTTATATAAACCACATTCTTCACAACTTATTATGTTATTCTTCTTTACTCTTATAGTAGGTTCTTTATAATTTATTTCTAATAATTTATTTTTATCAAAGAATGAACGTGGCATATTCTAATCCATTGTTGATAGTATTTTTATTCCATTACTACTGGAAAATACTAAATTAACTGTTTCCTTTGCAGTTCCTTTTACTGCTATCTTCCTTATATAGAATGAATCAGTATCCTTCAAACAATCTTTCAACATAATAACACTGACTACAAATTCAGCATTATAAGGTATTTCCGCATCTGTAGATTCTTCAAATTTACCATATTCATTATTTGATTTTACTGTAATACCAGTATTAGTAAGTTTCATTGTAATTGCATCATATTTATCTACTTCTTTTGATAAAATAGAAGCTCTATCAATAACTTGTATCAACATATCTGGAATAGCACATTTTACATAATCGCCATCAGTATTTTCTTTTATTACCCTCTCTATTTCATCTTTAGGATATTGAGAAGTATCATATTTTCTAACAGATATAATTGAACCATCATCATCTCTAAAATGAATCCAACCTTTTGTTATAGCATATTCTTTAATATTGTTAAAACATACCACACTTTTAACCAACTGTGTATTGATTAGCACTTTATTTGTCATCGGAGTGCTCAATTTATATTGATAAATCCTAAACCCATCTGTAGAATATACTACATCATCACCAATAAAAATATTCGTATTATTGTCATTGAGAATACAAAAATTAAGTGCCTCAAATAAATTATCAGGAATATAAATCCATTCATTATCTTTGGGAATTATCCTTTCTATACTATTTAATTCTAAATCGGCTTTTTTTACTAGCTCATAATTAGCCCTTCCAGCCCTTATATTCCATGATTTCCCAATATCTTTTATTTCAAATTCTTTATCCTGTATCTTATTTATAATACTGAATAATTCCTTTGCTCTTACTGCTCCTTGCAACGGTTCTTCTGTAATAAATTTTTTTGCTATGCTTGTATACCCATTATAAGAATAAATTGTATTATTATCAAACAACAAACAATCCCCACTGGCATATACAGTAGAATCTTGTGTAGTAGCCATCATTGCTATTTTAACAGCATCTTGAAAATTCTTCTTAGATAATTTCATAGTACTATTCCTCCGTATCTATAGTTCTTCTTTTACGTCTTTTATTCTCATGTATTTCATAATCCAAATTTATTTCATGAACAAATTTACTGTCCAATACTGGCTTACATATATCCAAACATTCTAATACAATCACTTGCTCAGTTGTAGCTTTCTCCTCACGTACTACTAACTGATTTACTCGTAATATTCCTTTTTCTATTTCAGAATCCTTTTGATTTAATCCTAATCCACAAGTTATATGTCCTATCTTTCTACTATCTTCTGCACTATCATTTTTTCTTACATCTCTATCAAAAGTAGCTTTATTCGTTTGTGAAGCAGTAATAACAAGAATATTACGTTCTTGAGATATTCTTCTTAACCCTTTCCAAATATCATCCAACTGATGCCGATATTCAGTTCCTTTATATCGACTTGGAATAAGCAAATCAGCATAATCAATTACTACAACATCTGGGGTATAACTTGAGTATAACTGTAGTACATCCAAATGATTCTCAATATCTTCTACTGTAGAACGGTATGCTGGAATAGATAATATCCTTACTGAACCATTCCTTAGCATTTTCCGCAATTTACTTTGCTGATATTCAATTTTAGTAACATTTACTCCAGTCTTGTGCAATTTTTTGTAAGCTATACCATATTTCAAAGTAGCTTCATTTTGTACAAAATAAGGAAATTTTACTGTCATTGGTTCTTTTGTCTGTCCAACAATAGACCTCCAACCTCTTCGTATCATTTGTTTTCTTGTCATTTCCATAGTAAAAAATACTACTTTCAATTCCTTATACATTGCTGCTTCTGCCGAATACCATAACATATGGCTCTTACCACGCTTTTGTGGCCCAAAGAAACTGACAAAATCACCTCTATGAAATTCACCAGCTAATTCACCCAACGCTCCAGGAAACTTAAAAAGTATTTCATCTTCTTCATTAAATGCATCAGACACTAATGCAGCATCATTCAGTATATCAACTCCACTATCAGATACTGCCGCTGGCTTTTTATATTCAGCTATAAACTTTTCTGCTTGCAATAAATCATTTTTCTGTAAAGACCTTTTTACATTTTCTATCATCACTTCCATTGACCGAGCACTTATATATTGCTCAGCCTGAGTTATATCATATTCAATATTCTCAACAGTCTGTATATACTCATCAGATATATTCTGTAGAAAATCAGCAATTAAATCTGCTATATCATCTTGAATTACATTTACTTTTTCTTTATAAATATCTTCTATTGTTTTATTCGGAGCTTTCTTATAAACATTATAAAATTCTACAATCCATTCACTTATTATTTGAGCATATTTGCTTTTACAATATATTGGATTAAATATTGGAACAATTCTTTTACAAAATTCATCAGAAACTATTAGATTAGTAAGTAATTTTCTTTCGGCACTTAAATCAATAGTCTTCAGTTCCATTACTTATTTCCTATATTGTTTAATAAGTTCTTTTAATATGTCTTCTTCACCAAAAAATTCTTTATCTTCTTTTCCATCAACTACTTTGCTTACTACATTATTCTTTATATTCAGCATTTTAGTTATCTTTTCTTCTATTGTTCCAAAGCCTATAAGATAATAAATATTTACCATTTCAGCATCTTGACCAATCCTATGTATCCTATCTTCAGCTTGTAAATGGTCTGTAGGAGTATAAGTAAATTCTACAAATGCTAATGAATGAGCTGCTGTTAAAGTAATTCCTACACTAGCAGCATTTATCTGTCCAATAAACAATTTTGTTTTTTCATCTTTCTGAAACTTGTCTATGACTTTTTGTCTATCAAGTTGATTAGTCCTTCCATCAAACTTAACTGCTACATTTTTGAATTTACTATAAATATCATCAATAGCCATTGTGTGATAAGCCATAACTACTAATTTTTCATCAGTAGAAAGAAAATCACTAATCCATTGTAGCATAGCTTTCCGTTTAGCAAGATATGCTAATTGCCGTAAATGTTCTAATAATTCCCTTTCCTTTATCAAAGTAGTATAATGATTATTCAGCCATTCAGCAAATTCACCTTCTGCGTCTAAATAATTTCTTTTTTCTACTTCTTCAAGTTCCAATGGAATAATAGTTTTTATTTTATCAGGAAGTTCTAATGCTACTTCTTTCTTTGTTCTCCGTAGCATATAAGGCTTTACTAATTCATATAATTCATCTATATGAGAAGCTCCATTGTATGACCATCCAAAACCATTATAAGTAGGACTGCAAAATTCCTGTAAATATTTATATCTATTAGGAAATACTTTAGGAGCTATAAGATTTAATGTAGTAAAAAATTCAGACGGTCTATTCCGTATAGGTGTTCCAGATAAGCATATAATCGGTATATTCTTATATACTTTTCTTAATTTTTTTACTGCTTTTGCTCGTAATGTGCGATTGTTTGCTATAAATTGTGATTCATCCAATATTATCATTTTTAACTTCATTTCTGACAATACTAAAACCCAATCTTTAAGAATATCATAATTTATAATAATCCAATTATTTTCATATATTTCATATGGTCTTGTGCTGTAAAGAATTTCATATTTTTTATTGTAAGCCCATTTTTCAATTTCAATTCCCCAATTCATTTTTACTGATGCAGGGCATATTACCAATATAGGATACTTTTCTTGATGAATATTTGTATATCCTATCACTTCAATAGTTTTACCTAATCCCATTTCATCGGCAATCAATCCAGTACCATTTCTTGATTCCAGCCACTTTACTGCTTCTTTCTGAAATGGAAGTAACCCTTCCAATTTTGATTCATCTATAATAACTTCTTTCACTATATTTGAATTTATAATAGCATTCAATTTTTCAGTAAAAATCCAATTATGCTTTTTAAGTTTTTGAATATTAGAATCTGCATATGGAGCAGTCCAAAATTTACCTGCTGGAATAAAATATGGACTTGTAAGTTCTTTAACTTCTGCAAGTCCACTTTCAAAATCATTGCCAAAAAATTTTAATACTAAAACACCGTTATCATAATCTGCTATTTTCATGGTTGTAATGTAAAAAGAAAGCCTTTGGGACTAACCTTTATGATAATAGGAGGAAAGAGGGAAAATGAAAGCGGTTAGGGGGCTTAGGCTGTCCCTTAAAAGGGTTTCCGAGTTTACACTCAACGTTCGCAGCCACGAACGCAGGAAACATAAAAGTTAAATCCCAAAGGCAATTTTTCATCAATTATCTCCTATCAATTATGATTATATTACATATATTTTACTTTGTCAATAGCTTT
>Ga0208824_1002674_pt1 | contig 13345 bp, 7 predicted proteins | sample AD_JPNTR3_MetaG_FD_184447 | JGI IMG/M metagenome (GOLD analysis project Ga0208824, IMG submission 184447) | Active sludge microbial communities of municipal wastewater-treating anaerobic digesters from Japan - AD_JPNTR3_MetaG (SPAdes) (version 2) | ecosystem: Engineered > Bioreactor > Anaerobic >...
GTCTTGCCGTGACCTCGAACGATGCCTTCACTGTGGCTTACGCGCTTACCGCCGACGGCTGGGACGCGGGCTATGCCGTCACTCTTGCAAACGGGCTTAGCGTCACCCGCGCCGTCACCCGCGATCCACACCGCAGACATCTTATCAAGACGATCACAAACGCGGTCAATGGCACGATGGCGAATGCGCTGTCATTCGGGCATGACCTTCTGGGGCGCATCACCAACCGCAACGCGGATACCTTCGGTTACAATACCCGTTCCGAAGTCACGTCAGCGGACATAGGGTCAACCGCCAGCCGGTACGCCTATGACTCCATCGGCAACAACTGTTGGATATCGGTCAACGCCGTCACCAACACCTACACGGCTAACGCCCTTAACCAGTACACTGCCGCCGGTTCGGTTTTCCCCGTTTACGACGCCGACGGCAACATGACGTGGGACGGCAGGATGTGGCACACTTGGGACGCGGAGAACCGGCTGACGCACTCCGAGCCGGGATGGGACGGTTCCACCAACGGCGCGCGCAGGGTTGTCAACCGCTACGACCATAAGAGTCGGCTCGTGGAGACGCGCGTGGAGATGCTGAGCGGACGTGGCGCGGGTTACCCGTTCGATCCGTCTCAGGGCGGCACATGGGACACCGTGGAAACCCGCACCTTCATTTACGACGGCTGGCTGCCCGTGCTGGAAAAAATCACTCGCACCGGCGGCGTGATTGAAACCCGCGAACACGTCTGGGGCAAAGACCTGTCAGGAACGCGCGGCGGCGCGGGCGGCGTGGGCGGACTGCTCGCCACCCGCATCAACGATACGTGGTACTTCCCGCTCTATGATAACAACGGTAATGTCACGGATTACATCGACGCGCAAGGCGCGACTGTCGCGCACCGCGAGTACGGCCCCTTCGGTGAGACCCTTGCCGCGTCCGGGCCGATGGCCGATGCATTCAGCTTCTGGTTCTCCACCAAGTACCTCCACCACGAGACCGGACTCTATTACTACGGCTACCGCTTCTACAGCCCGAAACTCATGCGCTGGCTTAATCGTGATCCCATCGGGGATCGCGGCGGGTTGAATGAGTATGGTTTTGTCGGGAATGACCCAATGAACAGATGGGATTATTTGGGGCTTTGGAAGAAAGGAGATACGATTGATGGGGGCAGACGTAGAGTTTATATACGGCAAAGCGGTGATACCTTGGAGGGTTTGGCCACACTATTAAAGCTCGATTTGAACGAAATCCATAAATGGGCAAGAATACATAGTGATGGGAAGACCGATGACGGCAAAACCCCGTGTGAGGTTGCTGTGCCTAACGTGATAGTCGTATTTACATCAAAACCATCGTGGCACGATCTCCCCGTGTCGGTAGTTTCAAGCTATCGTCGAACAGCGGAGTCACTGTCCGTTAGTTATGCGAACAGCGGATACAAAGTGATTTTCTCGAAACACAGCGACAGTGTTTCCGAATTTAAAGCGCTTTGGGAAACTTCTGGAATTTATGGTTTTATATATGCGGGTCATGGTACATATCCGCTCGGCTTCGAAATTAACCGTAGCTTTGATGGTGTTGTCTTCCCTAGTGAAGTTTCTCCCCCACACAAACTAGGCCTGGGAATGTTTTACGCCTGTTATTCGGACAACAGAGGCACAGGTGACTACAGCAGTTTGGGAGCATGGAAAGATCACATTGCGGTAGATTCCGGCGCAGTGTATTTGGGCTATTATGGACTGGCCTGGTGGTGGAGTGATCCAAACACTGAAAACATGGGAAAGTGAGGGCGTGATGAAGCTGTTCGGCAAGATTGTTTTGTGCATAGTCATTGTTTTCATAGTGTATTTTGTGTTCGTACAAGTTATGTATCTGTTTTATCAACACCAATCTAATCGACGGGCAACAATTCGTGCCAAACAAGTTGTGTCGCAACTTAAAACACCGACTAACGGAACGAATGGGAACACATGTACAAACTGGGCCGATGAAGCGGGAGCGGAGAGGATGGATGAAACCAGAAAGTGACAACAAGTTCCAGCCCTCTCCCAGCGTCACCAACCGCACCGTCACGAACGCCGCCGCCGGGACGGTCTCGACAACCGCCGTCGTTTACGATACCCTTGGTAACGCCGTGACCAATGAAACCACATACGGGAGCCTGACGGCTGTCACCGCGACCGGCTATGACAGCCAGGGCCGCGTCGTGTCCCAGACCGACGCGCTCGGCAATGCGATCTTCACCGCGTACGACCGCGCGGGGAACGTCACCGCGCAATGGGGCGCGACCTACCCAGTCGCCTACACTTACGACACCGCCGGACGCCGCATATCCATGCGCACCTTCCGCGACGAGAACGATGACGGCGACGAGACACGTTGGGAGTACGATCATGCCACGGGACTGCTCACGAACAAAGTCTACGCTGACGGCTCGCACGTTGCCTACACGCACACGCAAAACGGCAAACCGCTCCGCACGACATGGGCTCGCGGAGCATGGAAAGAGAACGCCTATGATGCGCTGGGGCAACTGGCAAGCGTCACCTACAGTGACGCCACGCCGGACGTTTATCACGCCTACGACGTTTTTGGCCGCGTTGCGGCCTCGTCAAACGCCGTCGCACGGTACGAATACGTAAACAGCCTCTCCGGCATCGCCACCAACGAGCTAGTCATCGTTGACACAAACACCTGCGCGTTGACCCGCGAATTGGGCGAACGCCGCCGCCTATCCGCGTTGCATGTCGGCAACACTCCAGTTTATTATGGCTATGACGCAGAGAACCGTCTTGCCGTGACCTCGAACGATGCCTTCACTGTGGCTTACGCGCTTACCGCCGACGGCTGGGACGCGGGCTATGCCGTCACTCTTGCAAACGGGCTTAGCGTCACCCGCGCCGTCACCCGCGACATGTACCGCAGGCACCTTATCACAGCCGTATCAAACACGGTCGGCGTTTCGTCACATTCGGCGATAGGGTACGGTTACAATATTCTCGGCAATGTGACCAACCGCAACGCGAACACCTTCGGCTACAACGCCCGTTCCGAAGTCACCGGCGCGGTGATCGGTGCCGACTGTTTCAACTATTCGTATGATGGTATTGGAAACAATATCTGGGTGTCGTGCAATGCGGTCACCAACACCTATACCGCCAATGCCCTTAACCAGTATACCCAAATCTCCGTGTCCTCTGTGCCCTCTGTGGTTAATCCAGTCCACGACGCTGATGGCAACATGACGTGGGACGGACGTTTCGTCCATGCGTGGGACGCGGAGAACCGGCTGGTGCGCTCCGGGCCCGGCTGGGGCGGCGCCACCAACGGCGCACGCAGAACCTTCAACCGCTACGACCATAAGAGCCGTCTCGTGGAGACGCACGTGGAAGTGCTGAGCGGACGCGGCGCGGGCTATCCCATGGATCCCTCGCAGCCGGGCACATGGGACACCGTGGAAACCCGCACCTTCATCTACGACGGCTGGCTGCCCGTGCTGGAAAAAATAAGTCGCACCGGCGGCGTGACTGAAACTCGCGAGCACGTCTGGGGCAAGGACCTCTCAGGAACGCGCGGCGGTGCGGGCGGCGTGGGCGGTCTGCTCGCCACCCGCATCAACGATGCGTGGTACTTCCCAATCTATGACAACAACGGCAATGTCACAGACTATATTAACGAGTCTGGCGCAACCGTCGCGCACCGCGAGTACGGCCCCTTCGGCGAAACCCGCGCCGCATCCGGGCCGATGGCCGGAGTTTTCAACTTCTGGTTCAGCACCAAGTACCTCCACCACGAAACCGGATTCTATTACTACGGCTACCGTTTTTACAGCCCCAAACTCATGCGCTGGTTGAATCGAGATCCGATTGAAGAGCGTGGGGGAAACAACTTATACTGTTTCGCCAGAAATAGTCCTGTTGATGTGTTTGATGTCAATGGGCTACGTCCCCAAACTTCTTCAGACACGACGATACTGACAAGGCTAGAGTCGCTAGCAAAAAAATCGGAGAAAGGCAGTCCAGACTTTGCCAGGGCAGTACGAGCTGTCATTGCAGACATGACAGCTCGGATTGATGCTGTAAAAGGGCCTCAAGATCCAGCGAACTTGAGGGTTGGGCTCCACGCTCTTAGAATTTGGGCAGATCCGGCATTAGCAAGGTACTATGCACCGACCGAGAGCAGAGCAACCTGCAGCAAATACGTGGCAGACGTAATACAGTATGCTGGATTCGAAAGTAATATCGTGCCTCGTGATGATGCGTGGTGGAAATTCGGCTATCGCTACCCTTCTGCCAGCGAGTGGTTCAATTCACGAAACATGGGGAGCTTCAGGGTCGTATGGATCATTCAAAAGAAAGATGGCGGAGGGGACAAAACGACGATAACTTGGGAGCAACCTTTGACTGGAGTTGAAGGCATGCGTACCCCAGTTTTTGGCGACATCATTTCCTTCCCTGGGCATGTTGGCGTCTACCTTGGAACAGACTTGTACATTAGCGTAACTGCGCGGCCTGACAAGAGTGGCCTTCAGCCGTTTAGACTGGTGATCCACACTGTTCCTGATGGCCCGAGCAGTCCTGCTAAACGCATTTATTTTTCCGCAGAATAGGAGGCACTATGATTAAGTTCAACCGTTTATTAGTCAAGGTCGCCACAACGCTTTTCTTGCTTGGTATCGGAGGATTGGTCGTATATCGACGTTGGGAAATCAATACTATAAAAAGAATCCGCCTGACGCCCGCCAGTGAGCGGGCAAGTGAAATAGAGCGGCATCACAATTTTGTTTTGTCACGTATAAAAAAAGGGATGAGCAAGGCACAGGTTGAACGCATTGTTGGGTTGCCACAGAATACGGACAGCCAACATGTATGGGCTTGGGCTTTTGGTGGTGAGTCGGGTGACAGCGACAATAAAAAATGGATGGATTTGATTGATAACGGGCTTATGTATATTGTTTTTATTGATGATAAGGTTGTGGGTAACCCAGAGAGTGTTTACGCATCTGCTGCCCAAACTCCTTGCGAGATGGTTATGGGTTTAAGAAACTGTGATGCGAAGACCGCGATGATCCTCTTGGAACAACAGAAGGATTGACGAAGAAGGGAGCGTACCATATGACGGTTGGCACAATTAAACGCGCACGAAACGGCTTTCTCGCCTCGCGTGTCTGGTCGCGCGGCATAACGACCAGTTATGCCTACGACGCGCTCGGTCAGTTGATAAGCATCAACTATAGTGACACTACGCCCGACGTCTTCTTCGCCTATGACCGTCTCGGGCGTGTGGTATCTGCTATCACGGCGGTGTCGTCGCATCTCTTTGAGTACGCCGGGCTTGATCTTGTCGGTGAGATTCAGGACGGCGTTGCAATCACGCGGTCTTACGACGCATTCGGCCGACAGACGGGATTCGCCCTCGACGGCGATCACGCCGTATCGTACGGCTACGACACCTTCGGCCGCTTACACAGCGTATCCTCTTCCGTGTGTTCTGTGTGTTCCGTGGTTAACTACTCCTGCCTCCCCGGCTCTGACCTCGTTTCCGGTTACACCGCCGGCCCGCTGGCTGTCACCAAAACCTACGAACCCCGCCGCAACCTCATCTCCGCCGTCTCTAATCATGTAAACCCATGCGCCCGCAAAGCGGGAAATCATGTTAATCCTGTCTTGATCTCTGCCTACGACTACGCCAACGACGCCGCCGGACGGCGCGTCTCGCGCAACGCCGACAGCTTCGGTTACAACGCGCGTTCTGAAGTCATCAGTGCGGTCATCGGCACGAACGACTACGGTTACGCGTACGATGCCATCGGCAACAGAATAGCAACCACAGAGAACACAAAGACCACAGAGCACCTCGCCAACGAACTGAACCAGTACACCCAAATCTCTGTGCCCTCTGTGTCCTCTGTGGTTAATCCAACCTACGACGCCGACGGCAACATGACGCGCCTCGGGGACTGGCTCCATACGTGGGATGCGGAGAACAGGCTCGTCCGTTCCCAACCGTACGGCTTCGCCACCAACGGCGCGATCAGGCTGGAGTACGTCTACAACCACAAGAATTTGCGCGTCGCCAAAATCAAGAAACGGCTTTCAGGCAGGGGTGCGAGTTACCCATTTGACCCGTCGCAGCCGGGGACATGGGATGTCATGGAAACCCGCACGTTCATCTACGACGGCTGGAACCAGACCGCCGAGGTAGTTGTTGACGCGCAGTCCGGAACCACGAACGTGACCCGCTACCTCTGGGGGCCGGACGTGTCCGGCACATTGCAAGGCGCGGGCGGCGTCGGCGGATTGCTGGCGGTCATCCGCTCCGACGGCACGTTTTTCCCCTGCTACGATGCGAACGGAAACGTTACCGCTTATGTTGACGTTTACGGCAACATCCGCGCACATTACGAATACTCGCCCTTCGGCGAGATAGCCGCCCAGTCTGGTGACCTCGCGGACACCTTCACACACCGTTTCAGCACCAAGCCGTTCGATGCCGAAACCAGCCTCGTGATGTACCAACTTCCGGCCATACGCGCCCGGTCTCGGGCGATGGATGAGACGGGATCCTATCCACGAAAATGGGGGATTAAACTTATATTGGTTTGTGCAGAACGATCCTTTGCGCAAAACAGATAAATTGGGGTTAAAAACCTATAACGTGCCGGACTGCACATATGAGGTGCTCGCCGGACACGGTTTTTCTGATAAGACAATAAAAAAATATGGCGGCTTGATTCCGCCGGAAGTCAGGGAAAAAAGTCAAGTCCCTGCAGATATACGCCTGGGGAAGAATGCGGCAGCAACGGTTGTTGCCTGTAATGACCTCTGGTATGTATTGATCCGAGATGAGGATGGATGGGTGCTTACTGATGGCGGTATCGCCGACTATGATCGCTCAATGGAAGAAATGAAATTATTGTATACTGCAGATAGGATACAAATGGCCTATGACCGGGCCGTAGGTGCGGCTCGAGCCGCTATTGCAGAGGATAAATGCGCATGTAGGTCAGGGATTAGGGTCAAGGTAACTTGTTTCTTTACATGGCTACAATCTGTTACCTCTCACGTTTGATCGCCATGCTACACGTAAGAGACCCCGACCTCTTTTGCGACATGTGTTTCATGGTTAGGAATTGAGTAACTTTTTCATCCGAAACGCATGACCTTCGCACACCCCTGTCACTATCGATTACACGAGACAGTCGATTTCGATACCGATATGACGATGTGTTGTGCTATGCTTGTGCGCATACGGATATGACCCAGAAATCAAGTGAGAGCAACTATGCCTGTTTACGACTATGAGGCAACAAGCCCCAAGCAACAATGTCCCCGGTGCGCCAATGGCTTTGAGTATGTTCAGTCGATCCACGATCCGCGCCTGACCGCGTGCCCGGATTGCGGAGCGCCTGTGCGGCGCGTCATCACCGCGCCGGCTATCGGACGCTCCAAATCTAAACTCGATGACCGCGCGAAAGCCGCCGGCTTCACGAAACTGAAACGGCTGGGCAAGGGCGAGTACGAAAAAATGTATTGAGCCGAGGAGCGCCTGTGCAACGACTCATGCTCGAACGCCGTAGCAAAATCCTGCGGGCCATCCGTGATTTTTTCGATGCCCGTGGATTTATCGAAGTTGAAACGCCTGTCCGCATTCCCGCCCCGGCGCAGGAGACCCATATTGACGTGCCGCCCTCCGGTCGCGCCTGGCTGCGCGCCTCGCCCGAACTCCACATGAAAAGGCTGCTCGTCGACGGCTGTGAACGAATCTACCAGATCGGCCCCTGTTTCCGCAGCGGCGAGTGCGGCCGCAGACACAACCCGGAGTTCACGATGCTGGAGTGGTACCGCACGGACGCCGACTATCTCGACATCCTCGCCGATACCGAAGCGCTGGTCTGCGCCGTCTCCACAGCTCTTTTCGGGACGACAACGCTGTCCTACGGCGGCACGGCCATCCAACTGGCCGGCCCGTGGCCGCGCCTGACGGTGCGCGACGCGTATCGCCGCTGGGCCGGATGGGATCCGGCCGCACAGTGGGACGCGGACCGTTTCGACATGGACATGGTCACACGCATCGAGCCCGCTCTGCCGCGCGCAACGCCGTGCGTGCTGATCGACTACCCGGCGCCAGCAGCTTCACTCGCGCGGCTGAAGCCGGGCGATGCCAGCGTCGCGGAACGCTGGGAGGTTTATATCGGCGGGCTTGAAATCGCGAATGCTTACAGCGAGTTGTGCGACGCCGCCGCGCAACGCGCGCGCTTCGAAGAGGCCGCGCGCGAACGCCAAGCGTTGGGCAAAGAGGCCTATCCGCTGGACGAGCCCTTTTTGAACGCGCTCGAACGCGGCATGCCGCCCTGCGGCGGCATCGCGCTCGGCATCGACCGGCTGGTCATGCTGGCCTGCGATGCCGACGACATCGCGGATGTCCGTCCGTTCTGCCAACGTCAAAGCTCTGATGACGAGCGTTACATGTGGGATTGAAGTGCCCCTGCGTGGTCGCAATAAGAGAGGTTGACTAGCGACCCGCGACGTGCGACTTGCAGCCAGCCCTGCCCCCAAAAAATCTTGGCGTTCCTGGCGTCTTGACGGTTCAAAAAAACCGAGCCATGCCCTCCCCAAAAAACCTTCGTATCCTAAATTCAAACTCCGCCTGCCCTTTTTCGGAACAGCGGGCTCATGCGCTGCGCCATCGCCATAGCAGGTACAGCCAGTTGGCTACCGCTAGAACAACGACAACCAACAACAATGCTCTGCGTTCGCGCTCAGATGTCTTTAGTGTTAGGCATCTGCCGCAGAGTAGCAGCAGGCCGTGGATGGCACCAGCGGCCGCCCCCACCGTCAGCAGCGCGCTTACAAGCGGTTGCTGACGAAATGCGCCGATCACATCACCGGTCGCGAGTGCTGCAAACGCGCGCGTGCCACCACAGGTCAGGCAGGGCAGACCGGTCCAGCGGCGAAAGAGGCAAATTTGCACCCCGGCGGCATCCAGCGCGATCACGCCCAGCGCAATCAGCAGGACGGCCCCCAGGAACGTCAGCCACCGCGGAAGATCCTCCGGAGCCGCTTGCCGAAACTCAAGCCGCATGCCGTATTCTCCTTGCACCGCCACTCCAGCGTATGCTGCCCTGAAGCCACGTCATCCACCACAAAGCGTCCGCCTTCCACCTGTGCTGCCTTCACCTTCTTGCCATTCATCCGGAGCGTCGCGCCTTCACACCACGGCAATTCGACGCGGGCGGTCGTATTGACAGGTACCTCCAGCGTAACGGAGTACTGTGTCCCCGGCTTTTGGCGCACGCCCACCCGCACGGTGCCCCGTACGGTCGGCACATAGCCCTCGATCGCCTCCAGCGAGCCGACCTGCGGGCGGATCAGTATCTTACCGAACCCGGCCTCCAAAGGCCGCACCCCCATCACGTAACGCGGAATGATATTTACGGGCACCGCGCCCCAAGCGTGGTTCCAGTCCAGATTCGGCTTGTACATGATGTCCCAGGCCTCGAGCGTGATGGTCGAACCGGCCTTCATCATATTGACCCAACTACGAGGCTCATCGCGCGTCATCAGGTGAATCGCCGTGTCATCCTGATCAGCCTCGAAGAGCGCCTCGAGCAGATACTGCGCGCCGTACACGCTGCACGCCATGCCGCGCGAAACGACGAAGCGCGCCACCCGCCCGCGTTCAGCCTCTGGAACCAAGCCGAACGCCAAGGGCAGCATGTTGGCGTGCAGCGAAGCGTGGGTAGCGCCTTCGCCATCCACGTAGCAGCCACGCTCGGCATTGAAGAAGAGCGCGTTGAACGCCTTGACGGTCCGTTCGTATTTCGCTCGGTACGCCTCGGCATCCGCCGTCTTATCCAGCGCCGCGGCCATCTCTGCCATCTGACGCAGATTCAGACAGTAAAAGGCGTTGACCACCGCATTGACCGGCTTGAACACAAACCCGTCGCGCTCGCCGACCGGCCAGTCCGTGATGTCGCGCAGACCGCTTTCCATCGGCGCGGAGGGGCCGCCGGTCACCAGTAGACCATCGCTTTCGCGCGCGCAGAACTCCAGCGTCTTTTTGGCTTTGAGACCGTCATACATACGCTCCAACGACTCCGTGTTGCCGGTGTACATCCAATCCGCCCACGCCATCATCACTGAGTGCTGCTTCCATTCAGTCGGCCACGTCGGATGCGCCATCAGGTACTCGTGGCTGTAGCGCGCCATCGTGAATTCGCGGTCGGTGCAGTAGTGGCAAAGCTGATTGATATAGGCATCGGCTTCATACGGAATGCGCTCACGGTCGCCGTCTATATACACGCCCGTGAAACTCGTGGCCTTGATGCTGTACTTGCAGAAATCGAACACGCGGTCGAGCACGTCATCGCTCGAAACAAAACGGGCCGCCTCCATGTCGAACGGATAGAACACCGCGATCTGGCGGATTGTGTCGGCTGTCACCGTGTACGGGCACTCCTCGATCTCGACATAGCGGAACGGCATCACCACACCGAACTCAGGCGGCAGCAAAATCGCCGCACCCTCTTTGCCACCGCTCGTGTTGCGTTTGTCGGCGATCAACGGCACGCGGTAGACATTCGGACTGGTCAACGCCCCATTCACCTTCGCATAGCGGATCGTCCCGCCCGGTTTGGCGTCCACGCCGTCGCCCTTCAGCTTTTCTCCGAGATGCAGCGTAAAAGGACCGCCTCGCGGCATATCGCGCGGCGGCACCAGTTCGACCCAGCCGAAGGCCGCCCGCCCGAAATCGACCAGCACGCGTCCCTGCGCGTTAGTGGTCACACGGACCGGCCTCACCCGCTCTTGCGCGAGCGGATACTGCAATGCCGAATCCCCATTCAATACTGGCGCGGTTTTAAAGGAGTAGGTGTGCGACCAAGGCCCCTCCTTGCCACGGCTGTCCCACACGCGTACCCGCCAGCACACCTCAGCGTCGGTAGGCAACGCCTTGCCCGCGTAGGTGATGTAAAGCGACTGACTCGAAGCGACCTTACCCGAGTCCCAGAGATCCGGTTGATCGGTCTTGAAAAACGTGGTTCCCGACGCCACCTGAATCTGGTACGCGCTTTGAAAATCACCGGGGCGCGCGTCTTTGAATCCCCAAGAGAACTCCGGTGTCGGATCGGTGACCGCCACCAGCCCCGGCTTGGCCAGCAGCTCGCACATCATCGCGTCCGGCGTCAACGCCATCGCGCCGACAGCCACCGACGCCGCCATTCCGCATACCCACAGCTTCATCCATCCTCGCATCGTTCAGACCTCCATTAACAATGTGACGCGCCGTACGCCATCACACGATATGACTGGGTTCTGATTTTCACACAATACCAAGGCGCGGACAAGCACAAGTTGAGGGATTGACATTACGCTGGCCATTCGCAACAGAAGTTTGTACGCTAGGCACGCTTAACGGAACCGATATGAGGAACGGGAGATGCAGATTAAACAATGGCACCAAATTCTAGCGGCTCTGACGATTGTCCTTGCGACTTTTTTGCTGATGTTGCCAGCACTGTCACATGCCGCACAAGCTCCCGGCTTTCCTCAGCGCGATGTAACGCCAGCCGAACTCCGACGCGCTTTCACAACGCCGCCACCGGGCTACGGACAGGTGCCGTTCTGGTGGTGGACGGGCGAGCCTCTGAACCGCGAACGATTGCTCTGGCAACTTGACGAACTACACAAGGCCGGTGTCTCGGGTGCCCAGATCAATTACTCACACACACGATCAGACGGCTGGCGTACAGAGAAGGTCGAGCCACCGATCTTTTCGGATGAATGGTGGGATATCTTTGCCTTCATGGCTGTTGAATCGGCCAAGCGCGGCATGGGTATCGGGATGAGCGGGTATACCTTGGATTGGCCCGGACGCGACAACCTTTTCCGTCAGCTCGGCATCACGACCGACGATCTACACGCGCATGGCTTAACCCTACGGACACGCGACATCCACACAGCGGACGACGCGCAACCACTCACCCCCTTGCCGCACGAAGCCGCCGCGATCTCCGTCACGGCCCTGCCGCTGCGCGATGGCCGTCCGTTTCCCGCCGACAAGCGTTCGCTCGATCCACGCGCCACCTCCTGGCCCCTGCCGAAAGGCGCGTGGCGTCTCCTCGCGGTTCTCGCCGAACGCCGCCCCGACACACTGGACCCGCTCAATCCGCTATCGGGCCAGCGTGTGATCGAGCGCTTCTTCAACCCCTTTCTGGCACGCACACCGCCCGAGGCCCGCAGCGCGTTGAACTACTTTTTTCAGGACGAACTGCGCCTTGCCGGCGACAAGCACCTCTGGAGCGATACGTTCGCCGCCGAGTTTCAGCAACGCAAAGGGTACGACGTGCGTCCCGTTCTCGCCGCGCTCTTCACGGACCTTGGACCGGAAACGCCCAAGGTGCGTTTGGATGTGAATGACGTCATGGTGTCGCTCAGCGAAACCTACTACTTCAAACCGATCTTCGAGTGGCATAACAGCCGCGGCATGATCTACGCATGTGACCCGGCCTCGCGCGGTCGCGACCCGATGGAGTTCGGCGACTACATGCGCGCCATGCGCTGGTACACCGCGCCGGGGTTCGACACGCCCGGCTCTAGCGCCGACCTGATCAAGAACAAGGTCGGCTCATCAATTGCCCACCTCTACGAACGGCCACGCGTGTGGGTCGAGGGCTACCACAGTCTCGGCTGGCAGGCATCGCCGACCGTGCTTTTCGATTCGAGCAACCGCAACTTCCTCTACGGCACCACACTGCTCAACCTGCACGGACTTTACTACACCACCTTCGGCGGCTGGTGGGAGTGGGCACCGCCCTGTTACCACTTCCGTATGCCCTACTGGCGTCACATGCCGGTGTTCTTCAAATACTTCGAGCGCCTCAGCTACCTGCTCAGTCAAGGCGATCACGTCGCGGATGTCGCGATCATCCAGCCGCACGAGCCCTTGGTGGTCGATCCGGCACGCGGTAAAGCGGCGCAGTCCTGCGCCTATGCCCTGGCCGCCGATCTGATCGCACAGCAGATCGACTTTGACTTCATCGATGCCGAATCGCTTGCGCGCGCTGAGATTGTGCCGCCGGGCGAGTCACGCACACGCCTCCGTCCAGATACACACGCACGTCTCTGCGTAGCCGGTGAAGCCTACCGTGCGCTGGTGCTGCCCGGCATGTTCGCGATCCGCCACGCATCCCTTGAGAAGGCGTTGGCCTTCCAGCAGGCTGGCGGACGCGTGATCGCGCTCGGGGAACTTCCCGAAGCCACTGACCGCGCGGGCAACGACGACCCGCAAACCGCCGCCCTCGTCAAGCGGCTGTTCGCCCCGGACTCCGGCGCCCTTCACTGGACCC
>Ga0208824_1002675_pt1 | contig 13343 bp, 9 predicted proteins | sample AD_JPNTR3_MetaG_FD_184447 | JGI IMG/M metagenome (GOLD analysis project Ga0208824, IMG submission 184447) | Active sludge microbial communities of municipal wastewater-treating anaerobic digesters from Japan - AD_JPNTR3_MetaG (SPAdes) (version 2) | ecosystem: Engineered > Bioreactor > Anaerobic >...
CGTCTTGCCCTGGTTGCGCAGCCCCTTGATGTAGTCGAGCACCGAGCGTGAGGTCATGGGGTCGAGGCCGGAGGTGGGTTCGTCGTATATGAGCAGGTCCGGATCGTGGATCAGCGATCGCGCTATTGCGACCTTCCGCTTCATCCCTTTCGAGAGTTCACCGATCTTCTTGCCATCGGGATCCAGCATGAGTTCGTCGAGGAGTTCCCTCGACCGTTTCCTGATTACGTCTGCTGGAAGACCGTAGATCTCACCGAAGAACGCAAGGTACGCCTCAACGCTCATGGTCTCGTAGAGCCTGGACTCTTCCGGCAGGTATCCAAGGTTCCGTTTCAGATCGAGCGGTCTTTTAACAACGTCGATCCCGTTTATGACAAGACTGCCCGCCGTCGGCGAGATAAGTCCGGCCATGATCTTTAAAAGAGTGGTCTTGCCCGCGCCGTTATGCCCGATCACCCCGAAGATCTCCCCATCGTCAAGGTCAAACGAGACGCCGTCGAGGGCCGGGAACTCGCCGTAATACTTGACAAGATTGCGGGCCGTTATCATCCGGTATCTCTTTTGTCTCCGATGCCTACTAATAGGTTGCTCTACAGAAATATGCCTCTCAGACACCCTCCGGGATCACCATGAGTCTTATCTCCTCAATCCAGACGATCGCCACCTGGGAGATAAAGCGATCCATGACCACGATGGGGAGAGGCATCCTGCCGATTGCTGTGGGGCTTCTTCTCCTCCTGGTGCTGGTGACGGCATTTGCCGCAGAGAGCGGTCTCCATCTACAGGACGGGATGTACCGGATCGGCGTTGATGACCCCGGCACGGCCAGTATAGTCGCATCCGACACCCGGTTTGCCACATACCTGGATGATGCAGCGTCGCTCTGGGAGAACAGGTTTTCCTACGATATCGTCATCATAAACGGGGAGGTCTACGCTGCTGACACGGATAAAGGGCGTGCGGCATTAAATACGCTCGAGCGCGATTACGAGAGTTACGTTGCAAGCGTGGCGGCAACGGAACCCGACCTCTTCGCCGCCTATCCTCTCTGGATCGATCTCCAGTACGTGAAGAGCGAGATCGATTTCCTTGCGACCCAGAGCGGCCAGCAGGTCGGCGCCCCCGTGGAGACGAGGAGGCCCCCATCTCCATCCCTCCCGGTCGAGGAGGTGACACCTCCATCCCAGGGCAGGCTCACCACCGAGGAAGAACTCAGGGAGCATCTCGTGGAGGCCGGGGATGGTCAGCCCCTCAAGCGCTACACATCTCTCATCTCTGGCGAGTCCGCCACAGACAGACTCCTGACACCCTCAGAACTCTCTTTGCCGCTGCCGTTTGATACCATCATCCTGGTCTTCGTCTTCATATTTCCGCTCTACTTCACCTCCCAGTTCTTCATGATGAGTGTGATGAACGAGAGGGTGGGACGCGCAGGTGAGGCTCTCCTCTCCACCCCCCTCCGCCCCGTGGCGATCGTCGTAGGAAAGGCCCTTCCCTACTTCACGATCATGATCCTGATCGCGGCCGCGATCACCCTCTTTGCCAGGGCGCCGCTTGCGATCCTCCTTCCGCTCGTCCCGGTCATCCTCTTCTTCCTGGCAAACGCCCTCATCATAGGGATGACGTCCCGGAGTTTCAAAGAACTCTCCTTTGTCTCGATCTTCTTCTCGACCGTCGCCACGTCATACCTCTTCTTCCCGACGGTATTTGCAAACACCCACGTCATCAGCATCGTCTCCCCTCTCACCCTGGTCGTAGTTGCAATCCAGGGTGACGGGTTCACCGCGATGGAGTACATCTACTCGACCGCGCTCTTCTTTGCAACGAGCATCATCCTCTTCTATGTCGGGATTGCAAACTTCCGGGAAGAACACCTCTTCTCGGAGAGACGCCTGACATCACGGGTTGTTGACTTCATATCGACCGGGATCAGCCGGAACCACCCGCACTTCTCGCTCTTCCTGCTTGCCGCATTCATGATACCGTTCGTCTTCATGGCCGAGATGCTGACGCTCGTCCTCTTCTTCAACATCCCCATGCCGCTCTCTCTCCTCCTGCTGACGATCACTGCCGCGGTCATCGAAGAGTTTGCAAAATCGATCGGGCTTTACGCTATAGTCAGGGATCGGCCAGGTTTTCTCACGCCGGGAAACCTTCTCGCCGGGGCAACGGTCACAGGCCTCGGGTTCCTTGTCGGCGAAAAACTCCTTCTCTTTGCCACGCTTGCCCAGATCACCGAGTCGATCTTCGGGAGCATCCTCTTCCTCTCTCTCCAGGCGCTCTGGATGCCGCTCCTCCTCCATATCGCCGGGGTGCTGATAACCGGTGGGTTCCTGCTGATTGGGGGGCGGCGCGCCTATGCGCCGGGTGTGATTGTGGCGGGGATCGTCCACAGTCTCTACAACCTCTACTTCATCGGGGGGATGCTCCTTTGAAGAGGCGCCATATCTCTCTGATAGCAAAGAAAGAGATCGCCGGACTGTCATCGGAGAAGACTATCGTCTTTGCGATCCTCCTCCAGGTCTTCATAGCGATGTTCTCCTCGTTCTTGATGGTGGGACTCACCGCGATGTATGACCCGGAGGCAATCGAGGGCTACTCGACGGTCACCTACAGAGTCGGTTACGCCGGGGCGGAATCACCGCTGATCGATGAGTTTGGAGAACGAGACGATCTCATCCTTTACAGGATGGATCTCGGTGAGGCGCTTGCGGCACTGCGCGAGCGGATGCTCTCGGCGGTGGTCTACGTCCCGGAGACGCCTCCCGACGCTGAAGGCCCGATCACAGTAACGCTCTATCTCATCCAGAACGACCTTCAGTCTGGTGTCGTCAACGTCAAGATAAAAGAGGTTCTCCAGGGTTACGAGGAACAACTCCGTGAGACCCGGGCCGACCGGCTGATCTACTCACCTGTGGAGTTGAACTTCCCGGACACCGATGGCGGCGAGAGTTTCTTTGAGTTTGTCTACGGTCTCCTCATCCCGCTGCTTGTCTTCCTCCCGGCGATCGTATCGGCGGCCCTGATCATCGACCTGATCACGGAGGAGTATCAGCGGCAGACGCTCGAGACACTGCTCTCGACACCGATCACGTTCACGGAGGTGATCTGGGGAAAGATTGCCGCCTGCGAGGTTCTGGTTCCTCTCCAGGCGGGCGCCTGGCTCATCCTCCTCTGGCTAAACGGCATCCCCGTGGGTAACGCCATGGCGATCCTCCTCCACGTCTCGACGTCCGGTCTCATCCTCATACTGCTCGGGGCGCTCGTCGCGCTCCATTACCGTGAGAGGACGAGTGCCCAGTTCATATTCTCGACGGCGCTGGTGGTGGTCTTCATCTTCGTCATGGCAGTCCCCCACAATCCGTTAAACCTCATTGTAAGGCTGGCGGCGGACTCCATCGGCCCCGTCCACTGGCTGGTTCTGGCGCTGGTCGCGGCTGCGGCGGCGCTTCTGGGGTGGGCGATCACTCTCTACGCCCGCCGGGTGGGGGAGAAGACACCCTGAGGGAGCGGGTTATAGGACTTGGTTTCACCGCAGTGAGACGGGACACCACCACCTTTTGTATACTGTCAGTGCGATAACTGTATCATGGAGATCACGATCCTCTCACCAGGTATCTACACCTACGGCGCCATGCTGATAGGCGGCGTTCTTCGTGACGCAGGTCACCGCGTGACCCTCACCCGGACGCCTGAGGTTCCTATGGGTTCAATCCTGCTTATGAGCCTCTTCTCGACCCAGCACCTCCTCGATCCCGCGATCAGGGACGTGATCCGGGCACACCGCGAGCGTGGCGGGCGGGTCTACGTGGGGGGGCCAGTCTCGGCCGCACCGGAGATGGTGCTCGGTGAGATTGCCCCCGACGCGGTTGTCGTAGGTGAGGGTGAGGAGACAGTTGTCCGTCTGGTCGAGGAGGGGGTCTCGCCAGACCTCCCGGGAATAGCGTTTCTCGATGACGGCAGAACTGTGGTGACGCCTCCCGCCCCTCCAGCACCGATCGAGCGCCCGCTGCCCCTGATCCCGGACGATATAGGCAGCCAGAGTATCCGGGGGGCGAGCGCCTACATCGAGACCCACCGGGGGTGTATAGGGGGGTGCACCTTCTGCCAGGTGCCCCGATTCTTCGGGAGGAGGGTCAGGAGCCGATCGATCGAGAGCATCATCGAGGAGGTGAAGGCTTTTGCAGCCCACGGCGCAAAACGTCTTTCTATATCCGGGGGGACGGGGTCGCTCTACGGTTCGAGCAGCGGGGAGATGAACCCGGACGCCTTCATCGCCCTCCTGCGCGGAATGGCGGAGGTGATGGGGCCCAAAAATATCTCCGCCCCGGATATCAGGGTGGACTGTATCACCGACGAGATACTTGACGCCATAAAGCGCTACACCATCGGCTGGGTCTTCTTCGGGATCGAGTCCGGGAGCGACCGGCTGCTCCGGATGATGGGCAAAGGCGTGAAGGTGAGGCAGGTTGTGGAGGCGGTGGAGCGGTGCCGGAAACACCGGCTCCATGTCGCCGGGAGTTTCATTGTGGGGTATCCGGGAGAGACTGAGCGGGATTACATGGCTACAAAGGATCTGATCGCCACCCTCCTGCTTGACGACACCTTTGTGAGCGCTGCCGAACCCATACCCGGAACGCCGCTTGCCGATCTCGTGGTAAAGACGCCACGCGATAAGAATCCGACTTTTATGCCGCATAAGAGTGATTACCGGGCGCTCCGTCTGACCGAGAGCGAGGCCCGGTGTTTAGACCTGATGATGCACGCTGACCTCTTCCGCAAGCGGATCCGGATTGTTAACGACGAGATCTACGACGCTTACCTTGCCGAGGTAAGGAAGCAGGGAAAGGAGATCCGGGCGGCAACCGACCTCATCCTCCGGTATGCCGGGGTTTAAAGGGTTTCCAGCCAGATCACTCCCCTTCGGGCGGTCTTCGTACCGGGAGGTGCCGGCCGCCTTACAGGATCAACTTCGTCTGGATGGTCTCCTTCCGGTTGCCGAAGGTGAGGTGGCGTGCGGCGACCTGCCCCCTGATTCCAGCACGTGCAAGGTCGGCCGGGCCGGTGAACGGCCGCTGTTTGCGAAGTGCGATGATCCTGTCTGCTGCCTTTGGTCCTATCCCCGGGACGCGAAGTAAATCCCACTTTGCGGCGGTGTTTACGTTCACCGGCATCATATTGGCTGCGATGACCTCTTTTGGGTCGCGGTTTTCGAAGAACCCGTCTTCGTTGAGAGAGGCCTTGAGTTCGTCGGCCGTAAAACCGTAATCCCTGAGCAGGTAGTCGGCCTGGTAGCACCGTCGCGCCCGCCAGGCCGGCGTATCTGGATGCTCTGCGAGAGGAGTTCCGGGAAGGGAGCGGAACGCCGAGAAGTAGACCCGGGCTGGCCTGACCCGGCGATACTGGCCGGCAAGACAGGAGAGGATCTCCGCATCGGTCTCGTCCGCCGCCCCGATGACGAGCTGCGTTGTATGGCCCTCGGGCTTCTCCTCCGCCACCCAGGCCTGCCGTTTCAGGATATCCTGCTGGTAATCCTTCACCCCGGCGATGCACCCCAGGCGGTCTGAGGACGTGGTCTCCAGGTTGATGCTGATCCTGTCCGCCACCCTGGCGGCGTCATGGATATCCGCCCGTGCAGCGCCGGGGAGGATCTTGAGGTGGAGGTAACCGTCGTAGCCCCTGCACCGCAGGATCTCCCCCGTCTCAACAAGGTCGTGCATCACAAGGTCGACGTCGTGCGGGATGCCGGAACTCAGGAAGAGGCCTCCGACAAGGTCTTCATGCCAGAGGCGAAGGAAGGCTTCGGCAAACTCATCCGGTGAGAACCCCAGCCGTTCACGTTTTAACCGGACGGAACAGTAGGCGCAGTCGTAGGAGCAATAACCGTTGAGAAGCACCTTGAGCATCCGGCCGCACCCGCCCGCCCGCCGGTTGTAGGTTATGTGCGCTGCTGTAGAGAGGACATGGATGCACTCGCCGGGTGCGCAGATGTCAAACTGCCCGGCGGCAGTAAGGCTGGAGAGTTTCTGCTCCACAATGGACATGACTGGATCATCTGTCCGCAGGTAAAAGAGCCTGTCGCGCGCGGGGTGAAAGTGTTTATTGGTCGCTGCCGTCAGGGAGCGAAATATCCACGTTCATTATATACTAAGGTAAATATATATTTTATGGAAGAGCATGTCAGGTTCTCGACAGGATCAGAAGAATCAAATACGTTCTTCCGAAGCAGGAGCCGCCTTTACGCGGCATACCGTAGAGAGTTCCAGGCGGCAGTCAGTTCAGGGGTATTCTCCGTGCACTGACGCCTGTGATGATACCGTTACAGCGCTCGGGCGCAGCCTGGTCCACCATGGTCCGCACAACGACCGTGCCTTTCTGTATCATCTGGACCCAACAGACCTCCCCGAGATCACTGGAAGGCTTGGGGCGTTTGCAAAAGAGCGCGGATATTCCCGTATATTTGCGAGGATACCGGCCACCGCCCTCGATCAGTTCGTATCAGGCGGCTACACGCCGCTGGTGCGTATCCCGGGATTGTTTCGCGGCGAGGTGGACGGCTGCTACCTGGCGTACCGCCATCCCACGCGGGGCAGCAGGAGGAGCGGGAACGATGAAGTCCTTGCGGTTGCCATGGCCAAAGCCGGAGAGCGGGATGCGGCGTGTCCGGCGCTGGAACCGTGTTTCACCGCGGTTCGTGCCACTGCAGTGGACGCCCCGGCGGTAGCGTCGATCTATCGGAGTGTCTTTGAGACCTATCCTGTCCCGATTGATGACCCCGGTTACCTTGCGCAGAAGATGCAGGAGAATCTGCGCTGTTTCTGTATAATTGAGCCAGGGGGTCGTATCGTTGCGGTCGCGGCAGCTGAAGTTGACGCCCGCGCCGAATTTGCAGAGATGACGGGTTTTGCAACTCTGCCAGGCTACCGGGGGCACGGGTTTGCAGCCATCCTCCTCCAGTTAATGGAGGACGATGTCTCCTCAAGCGGGATAAAGACGGTGTTTGCCATCGCCAGGGCCAGGTCATACCCGGCCAACATCACGTTTGCCAGGGCAGGATACGCATTCGCAGGGGCGCTCTCTGAGAGTGTCAACATCTGCGGGTCGGTTGAGGATATGAACGTCTGGTGGAAGTCGATAGGCGTTTTGGACCGATCCAGGCAGACGGTCCGGCGGGGAAACAATATCCGGTTTCAAGGCGAACCCTTCACAAGAGTGAAAGTCGAATGCGGGACCAGCCGGATTACGATGTTATAGTTGCTGGAGGAGGACCCGCCGGGAGCACCGCCGCCTTCCTGCTTGCAAAGGCGGGGCACCGCGTGGGGCTCTTTGAGCGGGTGGTATACCCACGTGAGAAGGTCTGCGGCGGTTGCCTGACACAGAAGTCTGTCCGGTTCCTGGACAGGGTCTTTTCCCTCCCGCTCGATGCCCTCCAGCGGGAGGGGCTGCTCGACTTCACCGGGAAGGGGTATGCCCTCTACATCGGTAATCGCCGCGTCCTCGCCGAAGGCCTGGCAGAACCGTTCTACTTCACCCGGCGGGACAGATACGATGCCTGCCTTGCCCGGATGGCGCGGGAGGCCGGGGCGGAGGTCCGGGAGGGGACTGAGGTGACCGCGGTCGACCACGTTCAGCGGACAGTAACCACCGCGGACGGGGAGCGTTGCTCCGCCAGGGTCATCGTTGGGGCTGACGGGATCCACAGCAGCGTCCGCCGCTCTCTCCCGGAGGGTGTTGTTGATCGGCAACGGTGGCGCAGGAACCTTGGCCTGGCGCTGGAGATAAAAATCAACCGCGGGGAGGTGGGGATGCACCAGAACAGGGAAGCGGCGATCCCTCTGGACGCTGACATGGGGATACCTCACGTTTTCCTCGGCGCCTGCCCCATGGGTTACGGCTGGGTCTTCCCCAACACTGATGCGGTCATCGTGGGTATCGGTGGTTTGTTTGAGGCAAATCGAAGGGGGCTTCCCGGCCGGTTCAGGGAGTTCCTGGGGAGTATCGGGTTTGCGGCGTTTGCAGACCGAAAGCCAGCCGGATGCCTTCTGCCGTTTGGAAACTACATCCCATCCCCGGCCCATGAGGCTACGGTTCTGGTCGGGGATGCAGGCGGTTTCACAAGCCCCATCCTTGGGGAGGGGATCTTTTATGCCCAGAGAACGGCAGAACTCGCCGCTCACGCAATCGACCGCCACCTCACCTCGGGGTCGCCGCTTGCCGCGACATACACCTCCCTCCTGAACCGTCGTCTCATCCCTGAACTGGAGGCGGAGATGAGGATCCGGGACTTCCTCTACAGCCACCTCGACGGCAGGACGCCTGTCATCCTGCTCCGTCTCTTGATCAGGGCAACGCGTCGCCGTGTCATCGATGCTGTCCAGGGGCACCGTTCTTTTCAGGGGTTGTTCCGGCGTGATGAGGATCTCCACACAGCAGTCTGGTGAGAACACCCGACGGGTTTTCTCAGCGGTTTCGTTTCATCGCGGCCTGCAGAACCCTTATTACCCTCTCTTCTCCATCCTCGTGCCGGAGACCGGCGTGCACCCTGGCATGACAGATCGCGCAGAGCGTCATGAGGTTTGCCAGGTCATCGTTTGAAGGGTCGCGATCGATGTGGTGGATGTGGAGGTCCTGCCCTGTGCCGCAGATGGCACAGCGCTCTCTGTCACGTTCAAGAACCCTGCGGCGTGTCTTCTTCCACCCCTGCAGGGCATACTTCTCCCGTGCCCGGATAGGGGTCTCGAACCGCTCGCAGTAGACCCGGGCGTCGTCTCTCACGGCAAAAGGGCACCGGAGACAGAGCCGGCAAAAGCCGTTCTGGTCGGGGCGGTCGCCGCAGAGAGGGCGTCCTGAACGGTCAAAGGCGTCAAGGCTCACCTGAAGAGTATATCTCACGATCATGAGGGTTTGTGTGCGGCGTGTGATAAAACCCGGTCCCGTTCCCTCAACCCTGAAACCGGCCGGGGCGATGGTGGAAATCTTGCTCTTTCTTAGCCTCAGGCGCAGAACTCTTCGATCGAGGCCTGGCGGGTGCGCCCGCCGCCCTCCAGGTTTGATAGCCGGATCCCGACGAGCCGGACGTCAGTGCCGTTCAGGAACGGCTGGAGAAGTTCAGAGACCGCCCTCTGGATCACGCCCGGATCCGCGGTGAAACGCTCCAGAGTCTTTGAACGGGTATACGTCTGAAACCCTCTGTACCTCACCTTGACTGTGACCGTACGGCACCGGAGACCCGCGGAGCGAAGCATCTCCACAACACTCTCCGCAAGCCCGGCCAGGGTCTCAGGGATCACCGTCGGATCGGAGGTATCCTCATCAAAAGTCCTCTCCCGGGATATGGACTTTCGCCCCTCCCTGGACCGCACCTCCGCGCCGTCGATACCCCCGGCGAGGCGGCGCACCCGGATGCCCGGCCGTCCGAGGTGCGCTACTATCTCCTGGATATCCCGGTGTGCAAGATCGCCGATGGTCACGATGCCCATCCGCTGGAGTTCCTCCCCGCTCCGTCTCCCGATCCCCGGGATCTTCTCCACGGGGAGGGGGGCCAGGAACTCCGCGACCTCTTCCGGGCGGACGATCGTCAGGCCGTCTGGTTTACGGTAATCGGAAGCTATCTTTGCCACGGTCTTTCCCGGGGCGACCCCCACCGAGCAGGTAAGCCCGGTCTCTTCGCGGATCTCCTGCTTGATTGAGGCGGCACTCGCTTCTGCCGCTGTGAAATCGCCGATATCGCTGAGATCGAGGTAGGCCTCGTCTATGCTCACCTGCTCAAACAGCCTGCTGTGCCGGGAGAGGATCGCCATGACCCTCTCTGAGACCTGGAGATAGAGCGGCCGATCCACCGGGAGGTAGATGCCGTGGGGGCAGAGGTCGTAAGCCCTGGAGATGGGCATCCCGGAATGCACCCCGTATCGCCTGGCCTCATACGAGCACGTGCTCACGACCCCCCGGCCGGCCCCTCCCCTCGGGTCGGCGCCCACGATCACCGGCCGCCCGGAAAGCGATGGGTCGCGGAGGATCTCGATGGAGGCAAAGAAACTGTCCATGTCGGCGTGCAGCACGATCCTGTTGCCGGTGGTTGTCACTCGATGAACCTCTTTTCCGGTCTCTTGCAGGAGTATTGGAGGCTCGGTGATATAGGAGGTTTGGTGGTGCTGTGGGAGAGATAGTGCAAGACTGGAAAAGGATTTCACGGGTGCCGGATATGAGCCAGGAACGGCTTCCTACGATCATATCGGCAATGACCATGTGAAAGCCCGAAAACGGCTTCCCACAACAGCTGGACACGTTAGACCATGAAAAATGCCCCCTACAGTGGACCGGAGGGGATATCGCCACGCACTGCCCCTGCCCCTAGGGGGCGGGGGAGGAGGCCGGAGGCCGGGCGGGGTGGGGGTCACAGGTATAGCCTTACGGGGTAGAGACAGGAAGGTGGAATACTCCCGACCCGCCAGGCCCAGATCTGCTCTCGCAACGGGCCCATAAGTGATGGAGACAGGGGGGACCCCCCTCCCCGTCAGCCCCACCCCCAAAGGCGATATCCCCTCGGAAGCCGTTTTCGAGATTTAATTTTCAACCCGCATCCCCACCCACCAACTCAGGCACACTTTCGCCGGGTATTTCTGCAACGCAGATCTGACATATCTACCCACCGGAACCACGCGCCTCAACCCAACCCCCGCGCGCCTCCCGGTGACCGGGGCGGGCATCCCGGCGGTCGGGGAGGCAGGAAGTATGAATAAAATACCGAAAATCGGCAGACTTCGTGCTATGAATTTACACCATCATAATACGTGGGCGAGTGAGAACCACTCGCTCCACCAACTCCGTCTGATCGGCAGGAATGTTTGTGATCGCGGGGTTATGAGGACGTGCAAATAAAAAGTGGTAGTGGAGTTCGGTTTTACCGGGCCGGTATGATGAGCGAACGCTCGCCGGCAGGCATGAACTCGCGGATTGCACCCTTCGCGAACTCGCGGCGCGGTTCGGCGAAGTCGAACTTCAGCGACGGGTCGGCGAAACAGATCTTGACGAGGGGGCTGTAGCAGAACGCATCACCGCGGCCGTAGTGGGCACCGCCGACGATTGCAGCGTACTCACCCTGGTGGCCGACGTTCATCGCGTAGTTCGGGTAGTTCGGACCACGCAGTTCGCCCATCAGACCGCGGTCGGGCTCAATGGAGAGTGAGTTCGCGGAACCGCACTGGTCCTGGAGGTCGTAGCCGAAGAACCCGAGACGTGACCAGCCGTCCTTGTGGAGGAGCATGGAGAGGTACCAGGCGTTCAGGCCGGCGTTGGAGTTCCCGGTTGCAATCGAGGTCGAGAGACCCGATGCAGCGGCGATGACACCGGCGCGCTGTGACCCGCCGAAGTGGTCCTCCATCATGGTCGGGTACTGCTCGTACTGCTCCATGGCGTTGAGGGAGACCTCGGTTGCAATGTCGTTCACGATCTCCTGGGTTGGAGCGACCCTGTCCTTCGGGCTCGGGTTCTTCCAGTCGACCCTGTACTTGTCCTTGATGTAGTCCATACCGTAGTATGTGAACTCATCCAGGATGTTGTCGGTGTAGGCCGCGGTCGCGTACTGCGTGAACCCGACGCCGCCGGACATGTATGATCCAAGCCAGATCTGGTCAAAGAGCATTGTCCCGGCGCCGACAACCTCGAGCGAGGCCTTCGCGGGGTCGTTGGGGTACTTCCGGTTCGCCTGGATGATGTCTGAGAAGAGGCCGAACTTGATGCCGCCGGGCTCGTTCGGGCCGCGGGCACGCCGGGCGGGCAGAAGGCTTGCCATATGAACGACGCCCGCGTGCTTTGCCGCGAATGAGAGGTCGGCAACGGCCGCTTCACCGGCGCACATACGGTACGCGGCGATGTAGGACATACCGATCTGCATCGCAGACCAGCGGGATGTGGTTCCGCCGTCACACGTCCTGCAGACTGTGGTCGGGATGTGGATCGCCTGGTAGAGGGCTTTGCCGACTTCTGCCCTGAGTTCCTCCGCCTGCTTTGTGGGGAAGAGTTTCTCGACGTCGATGACAAACTCGGGCTCCAGGTCGTCTACGAGCTCCTGGTCGCCTGTAAAAACCTTGACGTAACAGTCATCGACAAGGCCGGGATGGGTCTCGACCATGTGCTCCTGGACAACTGCCGCACCGGGCATTGCGTGGTTCAGGATGTGGAGGTACTCGTTGATGGTCTCCGGGGTGACCTCCTTTCCGAGACGCTTCTGCAGGGTCTGGTGAGCAAGGTCCATGCTGACGATGACCGTCCTGCGGATATCGTCCCAGAACTGCTGCATCGCAGCGTTGTTGACGAAGTGCAGGTCGTCGCCCTCCACGAAGACGCCGGTGCCGGAGACCTCGTAGGTCATCAGCTGGCGCTGGCCAAGCGGGATACCGCCAAGGTGGCAGCGCACGGGGTCGTACATGGAGATGCCGCGGTCCATCTCGATGGCACGGCTCGCCTTTACGAACTCCATCTTCCGTGCGGACTGTCTGATGCCGCCGAACTTGTAGTATTCCGCCGTGTTGGACTGGACATCCTGTCCCTGGAACTTCTCCTTGAGGGATTTCAGGAACAGCTTCTGGGTCCTCTCAATCTTTGCCATTGTAATCACGCCTCCTTCGGCATGAAGCCGTATTTCGTCCGCAGCGAGTGGATGCGCTGGACGTACTCGATGTACTCGGCGTCGTCACGGAACGGCGTGCCGCCGAGCGAGTGGAAGATCGTCGTGTGCTCCTTGAGCCAGTTCTCGTCCATCGGCTTGCCGATAACGACCGGGCGGTCGAGCGGCTCGCCGATCTGGTTCTTGACGTAGCGGACGATCCCGTCCTCGCCAAGGACGCTCCTCTGGAGCATATCAAACATCATGCCGTTCTCGGCAAGGCGCAGAGAGTGGCCGTGCACTGTCGCACCACGGATGCCTGTGCGGGCCGGGTCAAGCAACTCGGTGCTGACAAGTTCTTTTGCGTACTTCTCCAGGTCACGCTCACGGCACTCAATGATCTGACGGCCGGAGAGCGTGCCCGGGTCAATACCGCGGAAGCGGTAGCACTCGGTGTAGGTCCGCTGGTAGGGGTGGCAGGGCGCGAAGAACATCGAGTCCGTAAACTGTATGTAACGGACACGGTCACCGGCCTTTGCACCATCTGTCGGTGCTACAATCTTCCTGACGGGGCAATCGGGCTCCTGCTGCTCGGCGAGCGGCGGGTGCGCTGTTGGATAGGCGGCTCCCGGCGCCCTGTGGCCAAGAAGCAGCACGATGTCCTCATCAGTTACATCACGCATCTTTTCAAGTTTCTGGGTTGGGTTCATCTGCTTGCGCCGGTTTGCGGCGACCTTGG
>Ga0208824_1002678_pt1 | contig 13334 bp, 6 predicted proteins | sample AD_JPNTR3_MetaG_FD_184447 | JGI IMG/M metagenome (GOLD analysis project Ga0208824, IMG submission 184447) | Active sludge microbial communities of municipal wastewater-treating anaerobic digesters from Japan - AD_JPNTR3_MetaG (SPAdes) (version 2) | ecosystem: Engineered > Bioreactor > Anaerobic >...
AGATGTGCCAGGTGTAGTGCGTCATCCGGCTGCCGACGAACGTCACGTTCTCCTTGGGCAGGTGGTCGAAGATCGTCCGGATAAAGCGATTGACGGAGTAGTTGCCGTTGCCGCTACGGTCCGCACACTCCACACCGTCGAGGATGATGTTCTCCATGCCGCCCCGCTTCGCGGCAGCGGCGATGTTCACTGCCACCTCGCCGATCATTTCGTCGGTGCCGGGCATCAGGGAGTCGTAATGGTCATAGCCGTCCAGCCGCGTCACCCGCGTTCCGACCGGATGCGCCCGGATCGTGCTGCCGTAGAAACCTCGCTCGCAGTCACCTAACACGACCTCGGTATCGTTGGTCGCCGCGGTGCGGTACACGACCAGTTCCCCGTCGATGTCGAGAAAACGGCGCGGCGTGGGCCGGTTCCCCAAGCTTTTTACCTTCTCGTCTACGATTTCCGCATTGATCACGAAGAGCGAGAAAGTCTTCGGGTTCTTGGCGAGGCGGATTTCGTTATCTGCCACGCCCGCCGGGAGTGGCGGATCAGCCCAGAAGACATAATTGAAGGTGTCGCGCGTCTTCACACCCTCCGGGCCGGGGAGCGCGCGCGTGAGTGTGGTCGTGGTATCTACATAGCGGTTGAAACGCGGGTCGAGCTTCGGAGCGATGAACGGCTCCGGCAGCCGGAATGCGCGCGTGAAGGTGGAGAGCGTGTAGGCCGTGGTGCGGATACCGTGCGCGCGCGCCTTGTCCGAGCATGTTTTCAAGCCTTCCCATCCAGCTTTGAAGGCGACGGGATCGGGCTCGAAATGGCCCCAGTTACCGAAGCAGTTGTAGCGTGAGAGCACGCGGATGCCGGTGACGCGGGCGGCCTTGATCCAGGCGTCAATAGAGGTGTCGTCGTAATTGACCCAGAAGGCCGACTCATTCGCGCGCGGCGATTTCTTGGCCCACACGCCGTCGATTGTCGGATACGGCAGACCTTCAGCGCGGACGATCTCCTCCACGAGATCCAACTCGCGGTCTTTGGTCGGGTCGGCGACGCCCCACAATGCGATCGCCCCGCCGACCGTTCCTGCCTCCTTTGCTGGCGCAGAGATGAAGTGGCCGTAATTGTAACGTACCGGCCGCGTGTGATCGATCGTCGAGAGCGTCAGCATGCCGCCGGGTTTCTCGCCATCGCAAAAACAGGCGGCGCGATCATTGCCATCCGTGCCGATGCCGAGCGAAAGCGCACCGATGGCAAAATCCTTGTTCCGCACGACACCGAGATACCGGCCCACCGTATCGTGGAGCGTGGTGGGGTACGGCCCCCAATTCACGACGGCGATGCCGACGGGCGATGTCGCCTCCACAATTTCCAGCCGCAGATAGCGGCCCCGGTTTTCGATCCGGACCGAGACCGCCGCATCGTTGTCAAACTCGATTCCCCAGACCTTGTCCTTCCCGCGCGCCCCGACAATGGGCACCATCCGCTTGGGCACGAGCGTTTGGCCGGACACCTTCCAGCACTCCCCGTCCTTCTCGTACTCCCGAATGGTGATGAGAAACCCGGGTTCATCCGGGTGCAGGCGGTTCACACCGGCACCGGAAAGCTCGGTGATTCGGCCGGAACCGTCCACCGCGATACCGAGTCCGGTAGACGTCTTTTCCCGCAACGTTTCGGACGCGACGGCAACGCCAACTGCGAGAGTGGCCATCGTGATAACTGTGACGAGTTGTTTCATACGAATCATTCAAATGGTGAGAATGCCGCGGTAAAAACACAGACCAAGCAAAAATATGACTGCGGCAACGACGAACAAAGTGCGCCTGCAGAAATGCGCCTCATAAAAAGAACCGTTTTCTATACCTCTTTCGATTCTTTCTTTCATGGTATTTGCTTTGTCTTTTGAAGTCGAACCGAACGCCTCGAGTATATGCTTCCTTTGTCCGGCGAAGGTTAATCGGATACGATGCTTGACGAGAAGACCTCTGCGAGGCGCCACCATTGTTTCTGATGAAACATCGACACTCGTAAGTTCAGTCAATCCCACGTCAACTGTGGTGACCACTTCTCGTCCCCACATCGACACCTGCTGAACCTTGACCCGCCCGTCACCAATGACAATTCGTTCTTGAGCATAAAGCCCGATCAACAATATCCCGACAGAGCAAAGCATATGCAGCGTTCCTGGCTTCATCTACGTGCTCTCCTTCTGTCTTCTCGAACCCTTATTGAAAAAAACGTCGCATTGCTGAGAGCCGGAACGGCTCAGCGATGCGACGCCTTTTAGCAATCTACGGAGGTTCTTGCAAAACCCTTGCCTGTAGTTGTGGCACGGGCATCTTGCCCGTGCTTCATGGGCGGGACGCCCATGCCACGAGGGGTTTTGCAAAAGCCTCTACGGCTAATCAAAGACCGTTACTTCGCGCTTTTGTTCGTGCCGCGGCCTTTGGTGCCGGCCGCCTTGGCGGCGTTGGCCTTGGCCTTTCCGCACGGACGCAGCTTGCGCACGGCCGCGCCGGCCTGCCACATCTCGGATTCGCGCATCGCCTTCAACTCGGCATCCAGCTTATCCTTGTAGTCGGGAGTACCGCAGGCCTTGATCACGCGGCGTGCCTCCTTCTGGCTCTTAACGGCCTCGTAGAGATCCGTAAAGACCGGCATAACCGCCTTCTTGAACTTCGGCCGCCAGTCGAGCGCGCCGCGCTGCGCCGTCGCCGAACAGTTGCAATACATCCAGTCCATGCCGTTCTCATCGACCAGGCGGATGAGGCTCTGGGTGAGTTCCTCGACCGTCTCGTTGAAGGCTTCGGAGGGGCTGTGACCGTTTTTGCGCAGCACATCGTACTGGGCTTCCATGATGCCTGCCAACGCACCCATCAGCACACCGCGCTCGCCGACCAAGTCAGAGGTGACCTCATGCTCGAAGGTGGTGGGGAAGAGGTAGCCGGAGCCGACCGCGATACCGATCGCCAGTGTACGGTCAAGCGCTTTGCCGGTCGCGTCCTGCGCCACGGCGAAACTGGAGTTGATGCCGACGCCCGCGAGGAAGTTGCGGCGCACCGAGGTGCCCGAGCCCTTCGGGGCGACCATAATTACATCGACGTCCGGGCCGGGCTTGACGCCCGTCAGCTTGTTGTAGATGTAGCCGAAGCCGTGGGAGAAGTAGAGCGCCTTGTCTTCGGTCATGAAGGGCGCGATACGCGGCCACACCTGCTTGATCGCAGCGTCGTTCACAAGCATCATCACGATCGTGGCCTTTTCGCAGGCCTCTTCGATATCGAAGAGCGACTTGCCCGGCTTGAAGCCGTCCTTCACCGCGCGATTCCAGTCGGTTTCGAACCGCTTGTCCTGACCGATGATGACATTGATGCCATTGTCGCGCATGTTGAGCGACTGCGCCGGGCCCTGCACGCCATAGCCGATGACAGCGATGACCTCGTCCTTAAGAACCTTCTGCGCCTTCTTCAACGGATATTCTTTACGTGTGACGACGGTCTCCACAACGCCGCCAAAATCGATCTTTGCCATATCAACTACTCCTCGGTTTGAATGTCGCCCGTGCTGTCCGTCCCAGGCGTCGACACCACGATGCGTGAAAATGGGCACATATCATAACACCTTGCGTCCGTGGCGCAAGCGCTTTGTTAGCGATGGCGCGTTGACTTGATCTTCCCCGGAAGGATATACTTAACGCCTGAAGGGACGGTGTTTTCACACCGGCTATCATGCAAAGGGTGGCTATGAGTGACTGGTCAGAGCGATGGCGAACCTTGCCGGGTGCGAAGGCGGTGCCGCACGTTCGGGCACGCGCCTTGGCGTGCCTTTTCCTGATGGTCTGCGCGGTATGCCCGCTGTTTGGTCAAGTCGTGATCAACGAGATATCGGCGGCCAACTCCGACCGGCAGTTGAGACGGACGGGGGACGGCTACCCCGTATTGGGGACCACGCCCTCTTGGTATGCGGATGCGTTTGACGACAGCCACTGGAAGGAATCGAAAGGCCCGTTCGGATTCGGCGCGTTCAGCGGCGTCAGCTTTGGTCTGAATGTGTCGGGCCTGATGCAGGGCAGAGTGCCCTCGCTCTATGTGCGCAAGTCCTTTCCCGTCACCATCAGTCAGGCGTCCTCGACCGCCCGGCTCGAACTAGTGACGCGTTTTAACGATGGATTCATCGCTTTTCTGAATGGCGTGGAGGTGGCCCGGCGCAACATGGGCAATCCCGGCATGTACGCCTACCGCGACCAGACCGCGTTCAACACCAACTTCCCTGGCGCAGCGGCTACGGTCATTGATCTTGGAGCCGCCAACACGCGCCTGCGCGCCGGCACGAACCGGCTTTGCATCCAGACTCACAACAAATCCGTGACCAGCGGCGACTTTCTCTCTATGGCGGACCTGCGCATTTCCGGCTCGCCGGCCGTCACCCTCGTCGCGAACACGGACGTCTGGCGTTACTTCGCAGGTGTGGCCGAGCCCTCGGGTGGACTCATCGATTATGGCATCATCGACGGTGTGCCGCAGACGGCGACGTGGGCGATGCTGGGGTACAACGACTCTTCGTGGCCTGAGGCCTATGGTGCTTTCGGCTATGAGCGTTCGGGCGGTTTGGTGCTCGGTACAAACCTGTTGAGCGAGATGTACGGCATTACGCCCTCGCTCTATGTTCGTACCCTGTTCACCGCTACACCGGCTGAGGCCGCCTCCAGCGGGCCGCTCCGGCTCACGCTCGACTACGACGACGCCATCATCGTCTATCTCAACGGCCGCGAGATCGCCCGGAGGAATGTGGGCGTCGTTAACACGATCACCCCCCACTCGGAGTTTGCCCGCTCCAGTCACGGTGCCAGCGAGGATGGCGGCGCCATAGAGGTGGTGACCCTCGGTCCCGCCAACACTCTGCTGGCCGGTGGCGACAATGTGCTCGCCCTGCAGATCCATAACAACAGTCTGACCAGTTCCGATCTGATCGGACGCGCCACGCTTGAAACGACCGGTGCGACCCCACGCACGCTGGTACGCCCCACAGACCTCGGCCGTTTCTTTGTCGGTACACGCGAGCCGCAAGCCCCGTCCGACGATGAGGAGGATGAGACCGATATCGAGGAGGACACGCCTGATTCGGAGAGCGACTGGATTGAACTGTACAACACCAGCGGCGAGCCGGTCAACCTGACCGGCTGGTCGCTGACCGACGATGCCGACAAACCGCGCAAATGGTATTTCCCGGCCGGCAGCAGCATCCCGGCCGGCGGCTATCTGGTTGTAATGGCCACCGGGTTCAACATCGGGCCAGCCGATGGCGCGACCTACCTGCATACCAACTTCAAACTCAGCAAGGCTGGCGAGTATGTCGGTCTGGTGGATGCCAACGGCGCGGTGGTCAGCGCGATCGCGCCGGCGTATCCCCGCCAACTTGCATTCTACGTGTACGCCCGAAACCCCTTCGGCTCGTATGTGTACTGCGATACCGCCACACCCGGTGCGGCGAATGCGGGCACGGCTTTTTCTGCCATCACTCCGCCGCCGGTCTTCAGTCACTTGGGCGGATTTCACGCCGCATCGTTCCCGTTGCAACTCGCCTCGCCCGATCCGGCGGCCGTCATCCGCTACACCACCGACGGTCGGGTCCCCAGCGAGACGGTCGGCACCGTCTACAACGCGCCGATCACGCTGACGTCCGCGATCACCGTGCGCGCCCGCTGCTTCAAGAACGGCGAGATCCCGTCCGACACCGTCACGCACACATTCCTTATTGCGCAGTCTGCGGCACGTCAGACTTTGCCGGCGCTCTGCTTCTCCGGTGATCCTGAACTGACCTTCTACGGCCCGAACGCCAGCGGCGGTCCTGTCAATGGTGAGGGGATCTTGTCTATCAAAGGCGGCGGTTACGTGAGTGATCTATGGAACAACCTCGGTGATATGAGCGCCTTCAACATGCCGATGCAGAACGGTCGGCACTCCGAACGCCCGGCCGGCTTCGAGTACTATCCGCTCAGCGGCGTGGCGTTGCGCACCGAGATCGGGCTGCGTCTCTCCGGCAGCAACCATGCCCGTCCGCGCTACCAGTTGACCGCAGCCCCTTCGGCCAGTTTTTCGGCTACCAACTTCAAAAACAAGCCCTCGTTCAACTACTACTTCCGCAACGAGCTGGGCGAGTCGCCCCAGAACTACGCCTTCTTCCCGGAGAGCCCCGTGACGCTGTTCGAGGACATGCGCCTACGCGCCGGAAAAAACGACATCTCCAATCCGTTCATCAAGGACGAGCTGATGCGGCGCATCTTCATCGGAACCGGCCAAAAGGGCTCGCGCGGCACCTTTGTCTCGCTCTACATCAACGGCGTGTGGAAGGGTTACTACAACCTCTGCGAACATCTGCGTGAAGCCTTCATGCAACAGCAACATGGCAGCGCCGCACTCTGGGATGTGGTGCAGGTGGGATCCTTCGCCAGCGGTGACGCGATTCATTGGAACAGCACCCTCGCTTTTCTGCGCACCAGCGATCTGACGGTGCCCGCCAACTACGCCATGGCTCAAGAGCGCGTCGATGTCGACAACATCGCCGACTATGTGATGGTAAACGCTTACGCCGCGATGTGGGACTGGCCCAACAACAACTGGGTGGCGGCGCGCGAGCGTTCTCCGCAAGGCCGTTGGCGTTTCTACATGTGGGACGCCGAGGGCGGTTTCGGTTCCGACAACCGCAATCCTGCCACCTACGACAGTTTCATCGGCGACCGCGATGGTGACGGCGTCGGTGGTGATTCGAACACCGTGCGTATTGACATCGGCGATGCTGCCGCAACGGCATCCAACGCGCCGAAGGATGTCCGTACCTTCTACACGCGACTGCGCTCGTCGCCCGAGTTCCGTCTGCGCTTCGCCGACCGTGCGCAGAAACACCTTTTCCACGGCGGCTGCCTCACGCGCGAGAGCATGCAGGCGACTTACACGATGCTGCGTGACTTAATCAATCCGATCATGCGTGAGACCATAGGGTCTTACATGAATGAGTCGTTTTACAACGCTTGGATCGCCTCCGATACACGCCGCAACGTTTTCTTCGCCCAACTCGTGCGGTACGGACTTTGGCCCGCCACCCGTGCGCCGGAGTTCAGTCAGCACGGCGGCGAGGTCTCCACCAACACCTGGGTCACGATCTCGAACCCCAACAGCGGTGGCACGGTGTATTGGACGACCAACGGTGTCGATCCCCGCGCCTTGGGTGGCGCAGCGGTCGGTATGCCTTACGTCGGCTCCATACAGTTCGCGGCCACCGCCATGCTCAAGGCGCGTGTGCTGAGCGCGGGCGGCGAGTGGAGTCCGCTGCAGGAGGCACTCTTCACCGTACCGCTGCGCATGCCGTTTTTCCTGCCATCGGGCAATGCCGACTGGACGGTCGACGGCAACTGGAGTACATCCCCGCAGCCTTACCCTGACGGCATCGGGGCCGAGGCCTTGATCCCGGCACCCTCGACCGCCAGTCGCGAAGCCAACCTGAGGTCACCGGTCACCATCGGTGGTCTGACTCTTGAACTGGGCGATTCGCCGTACCGTAACAAGATCAGCGATAGCGGCACCACCAACGTGCTGACCTTTATGACCACCAACGACGCTGCCCGCCTTACCGTCACCGGCAATGGCGACGGATATGGCGAATTGGAGATTACCGCCGGTGTGGTGCTGAGCACCAACCTGACGGTCACGGTCGCCGCGCCGACCGGCAATGCTTCTTACGGCGCTCTGCGCTTAAAAGAGGCGTGGAGCGGGCCCGGCGGCGTAACGAAAGAGGGTGTCGGGCGGGCCGCTTTCACCGGCGAGGGCAAAACCTATACCGGCCCCACCGTGGTGAATCAAGGCGCGCTGCAAATCACCGCAAACGCCACGCCAACGCGGAGCGTGATGACGGTCAACCCCGGCGGTCAGCTTCGTCTCGTCTCGGCCAGTACCGGCGGCCAGCCGCGCACCTACAGTTTCGGCGGCGACCTCACGCTCAACAGCCGCGGGCGCGACGACAGCCTGCCCGCTGTCGCTGGCCTCGGTATCGAGGGCGGTCTGAGGTTTGATCCGGAGTCGAACGACAGCGCGGCACTGATCACTAACCGTCTCGTGTTTGCCGGTCCCTCGGTACTGCACGTCGAGAACGCCCGCAACACGCTGCACCTCACCGGCACCCTGCTCGGTGCGCACAGCTTCGTCAAGACCGGTGGCGGCAACCTGATCCTCTACGCCAACAACCACGACTACTACCAGCCCGCATGCGTCAGCAACGGGACGCTGACCGTGCATGGGCGGCTCATCTCGCCGTTGGAGATCGTCGCGGGCGCGACCCTCACGGGCGTGGGCCGCGTGGGGCCGGTGCGCGGCGCCGGAACCGTCGCGCTGGACAAAACCATCTTGACCGCGCCCGCCGCGATCGGCCTCAATTACGCATTTGTGTTCAGCGCCGCTACACCCACGTACTGTCAGGCGACAACCAGCGGCAACGCCGTGCTGCGGCTGCTCTCGATCCGTCCGGGCGGCGCACCGCCGGTTATCGACATCTATCTCGACATGCCGCCGCTCGCGGTCGGCGATACTTTGCGCGGCGGCTTCTTCGTCGAGTGCGGTCAAGACCTGAGCAGTTTCTTGGCCAATGCGACCGTGCGATTTTTTGAACCTAACGACGGTGGCGACATTCAGTTCGCGGGCCGCTTTTATGCACCTTACAGCGGTGCGCTGGGCCTGACCGTTACCGCCATGCCCGAGGCAGCCGACTTTGGTGACGGTCCGCGCCAGGGGTTGGTCATGGAGGTGCGTGCTGACGGTCTGCCGGTGACCTACGGGGAGTGGCTGCTGCGGACCTTCCCCGCGCCCGCTGGTGACCCCGATGCCCAGGCGCTTACAGCCCCTTCGGCGGTTGCGACACCCGGCGCGGCGCCCAATCTTTGGTGCTACGCCTTTAACATCGCTGCTGGCGAGTCTGCCGCCCCAAGCCTGCCGCGATTCTCCCTGCAGGACGGGCGTCCGCTCTATCAGTTCCGCTTCGATCCCGGCAAACGCGACCTCCGGTATCTTGTTGAAACATCAGCCTCGTTGACCGGCGCATGGACGCGCGTACTCTTCGACTCCGCCAGCGATTCCCCGTTGACTTGGCAATGGGATGGCACCTCGCTCTATCTGCTCGACACCGCCAGCGGTCCAAGCGTGGAGCCCACGCGTTTCTATCGGCTGCGTCTTGAGTTGACCGAACCATACTGACCCGACCATAAATAGCATTGCACTTCTTGGTAACGCAGAGACGCAGAGATTTTTACGGCGTAGCGGCATGACCGCAAGTCTGGCGAGAAAACTTGTGCGGCGGCAAGCGGTATTCCGCGCGACGCCGCTTTTAAAGTACGAGTGTGGTGGCAAAACGACGTGCAAAAGCGGTGCCGCGACCCGCGCACAGCGCGGCTCTTGTCTCCAAATTTTGCACACTTACTTGAGCGTTGAAAGTTGAGCGTTTTCTGAAACCGCCAAGGTGCCCCCGTTTTTCATGAAGTTTCATGTGTTTCATGGTTCCACTTGAACGCTGTGGTCGCTGTCCAGAGTTGCAGCATAATTTGTGGCCGGGTTAGCAATCAGGGCTGCTGGTCAGATCGTACCAGTTCGGGTCGCGCGTTGGACCGCGCAGCCGACGCAACCAATTGCGGGCGGGAGCCGCTCCGTCTTGTGCGTCCCCGTCTTCGAAGGGATTGTCCGTGTCAAAGACTTCGCTGAACTCCTCGTCGATCCGCTCGGGGTCTTCGCCGGCCTCGATCCGCGCCATGGCTTCGCGGACCTCCGCGTTGAAGCGCAGTCCGCCCGCCTCCGCCAGTTCACGCATGACGCGCACGGCGTCGCGCGGGTCGGCGTCGTCGTTCTCCAGAGCTTGCAGACGATCTCCCAGACGCGCGGCCGCCTGTTCCAGTCGGTCAGCCATCACGTCGTCGGTGTTTGCGTTGTCAGGGTTGGCGGCTTCTGACGCGCCGCGTGTGATGTGGGCGAATGTCGAGATCTCGCGCTTGAGGCGATGCCCGCACTTCGGGCAAGTCGGCACGGTCGAGGTGTCGACCCGTGCCGCGCGGAACGTGAAGATCGTGTGGCAGGGTTCACAGTAAAATTCATACAAGGGCATAACGTCTTTTTCCTCTTTCAGGCACTCTTCCCGCTGAGCACCTCGCGCACTTTGGTATTGAGTTGATCGCGGGTGAATGGCTTTTGCAGGAAAGGTGCGTCTGCGGGCAGGACACCCTGTTGCGCAGTGATGTTTGCGGCATAGCCGGACATGAAGATGCGCTTCATGGTTGGGCGTTCACGGAGCAACGTCTCGCATAGGACCGCGCCGTTCATGGTCGGCATCACCAGATCGGTCAGCAGTAGCGCGATCTCCCCCTTGAAATCACGGGCCAGCCGCAGCGCTTCGGTCGGGTGCTCGGCGGCGAGGACCGTGTATCCCATGCTGGTGAGGAGTCGCGCGGTCAGATTTAACAGGGTCGGCTCGTCTTCTGCAAGCAAGATCGTAGCTCCCTCCTGCTTGGCAGCGGGTATCGCAACGGTGGGTGGCTTTCGCTGTCGGGCGTGACCGTCGGCGCCAATTGGCCGTGCCGGGGCAGATAGATGGAAAAGCAGGTGCCTTGATTGGGCTGGCTGGTGACCCGGATGAAACCGCAGTTTTGTTTGACGATGCCATAAATGATCGCCACGCCCATGCCCATGTCCGGGGCGCTTGACTTGGTTGAAAAGAAGGGATCAAAAATCTTAGCTTGGGTTTCGTCATCCATACCGCAACCGGTGTCGCGGAACGAGAGGCATACGTAGTCGCCGGGGGGGACGATGTCGGCGGTCTCGTCGGCCGTACCATCGAGGTGCATGTTTTCGAGCGTCACGGTGACGGTTCCCTCGCCGGATATGGCATCACGTGCGTTTTCAACCAGATTAACCAAGACTTGGGTCATCTGACCGGGATCCATCATGACCGGCCACGGCGGTGTGTCCATCTGAATCCTCAAGTGGATGCGCGACCCCAACATCTGGTTCATGGTTTCGGTGAGTCTGTTGATGGTTTCATCGAGTTGGATGGCACGCGGCAGCGAGATCTGCCTGGCGGCGAACCCCAACAGGCGGTTGACGAGGTCGGCGGCACGGTGGCTGGCCTGTAGGATTGCTTCAATCGATTTTTGGTGATCTTCGGTGGTTTTCACGGAATCTTGCAACCACTCCGCATTGCCGATGATGACAGTAAGCGCATTGTTGAAATCGTGGGCCACACCGCCCGCCATTCTGCCAAGGGCCTCAAGTCGTTGGGTCTGGTGAGCCTGCGCCATGAGTTCGGTTTCCCGTTCGGCTGCCAGTCGGCGTGCGGTGATGTCATGAATCACGCCCTCCAGCCGATGCGTCTTGTCCGCGCTATCGCTTATCGCCGAGCCGCTCTCCCACACCCATTTCACGCTACCGTCCACAGTGACGATTCGGTATTCTACAGCGTATGGTGTGTTGTGCTTGACTTGTGCGCTGATATGGCGTCCCACACCTTTTGGCGGTCGTCGGGATGGATCACGTCATAGTAGGAGAGCTTGCTGTTATCGAGCAGAGCTTCCGCGTCGTATCCAGTGAGCGCCCGGCAGTTCGCGGAGAGATACTGCATGGTTCGATATGAATCCGTGCCGCAACGGAAAACGATACCCGGCACATGCGAGATCAAGGCTTTGAGGCGGCTTTCGCTGTCGGCCAGTACTTTCTGCGCGGCGCGTTCGCTGGCTAGGTATTTGGCATTGGCGACGGCCTGCTCCCGCTGCGCGTGGTATAGCGAACGATAGAGCGAGGCTTGGCGGTGGCGGAAACACAGGGCGGTAATGGCCGCCGTCAGCAGGATCCCCAGCAGGATTATGCTAGCAAAGATCAACGCATGTTCGCGAACGGCACCCAGCAGCTCTGCCTCATCGCCTTTGGTAACCAAGAACCAATCGGAATCGGGGATGGGACGCAGGTCGGCCACGACCTGAACTCCCCGACAGTCAGTTCCCGTGTAGATGCCTTGGCGTCCCAAGATCGCCCGCATGGTCGGCAGTTGGCGTTCCGGCAACGGACGTTTCAGCGACATGGCTTGGTTATCCTGATGGCGCAGGCAACTTAAGTGAGCCATCTGGTCACCGTCGCGGCGGACGAGCACGGATTCGACACTCGCACTTGAGCCGGGATACGCCTGGAGGAGCGGATAGAGGCGTTTTGACGCATTGCATTGCAGAACCAAGGCGCACGCTTCTTGCTCCGCGTTCGAGACGGCCATCACGGCGTCGATGTACGCCAAACCGAGTGCGTTCGTGTAAAAGTCCGAAAGAACCGGTTGGCGCGAAGCGAGAGCTTCGGCGACGGCACGCGTTGTCTCGGCGGGCAGGTGTTGCAGCGGATCGAGCGCGGCTCCCAAGACTTTTCCATTCGAGGTCACCAGAAGCACATCTTCATAGATGCCGCCTTTGCGGTTGACCGAAAGCATCAAGTGTAGATCCGCAGAATTCTTCCCCTCGATCGCCCGGATCAGCGTCGGGCCGCGCGCGAAACGGGCGACATCGGTCAGGCGTTCACGTCGCCACGCCGCGATCTCCGCCGTCTTCAAGGCACCGGCAGAAGTCAGCTCCTTGGCCCGGCACTTCAGCATCTGCGCGCGGTCGGCCTGGTAGGCCAATAGACCAAGTGCTGCCATGGCACTTGTGGCCAGAACGAATCCCGCGGCCCAAACGAGCAAACGCCTACGCGAAACGGCCGATACCTCTTCCATAAAAGACCTCGCTTCCCACACCCCATCGGTCCCGACACACTCAACGTGCCGCACTGCGACAGAAAACCACGTGTAGCATAAACATACCAGCAGGAAGCGTCAACAGGAATGTTCGTGCGCTAATGAAATAATGAATAATCGTGGGTAAGTAGAAGAATCAGAGGTTGGCGAGGATGATAAAAACGGCCATTCTCAAGCCCCCGCGAAGCACAATGTCAGTTTCATGCGTATCGTGGCGTGACACCACATCAAAACCGGTTGCGGTCATTGCCTGAAAAGGGTATGATCCGAGGCAGATCGTTCGCGGTGAACGTTCAGCCTGAGCAATGAACGCATGAGATAGAAAAGACCCCTCGACACGCTGATTTTTGCGCTTTCGCACGGAGCGGGATTCGCGCCTTTTCCGTGCAAGAGGGGGAGGGGTTCTGTCAATGAAAGGTTTTGCCACATTCCGATGCGCCGCCGTTTTTCTGGCGGCCGCCACTGCCGCCCTCCTGGTGTCCGGCGCGGACATCGTCAGCACGGCGGTCCCGCCGCCCGTCTCCGCCGACACCGAGAGATGCGTCCACAGATAGGGGGAT
>Ga0208824_1002684_pt1 | contig 13311 bp, 27 predicted proteins | sample AD_JPNTR3_MetaG_FD_184447 | JGI IMG/M metagenome (GOLD analysis project Ga0208824, IMG submission 184447) | Active sludge microbial communities of municipal wastewater-treating anaerobic digesters from Japan - AD_JPNTR3_MetaG (SPAdes) (version 2) | ecosystem: Engineered > Bioreactor > Anaerobic...
AATATCCTTCTGTTGGCTCATTCTGTTTTAAAAATTCAATTGCTTCGCTTTCTAATTCTTCTAATCTCTGCTTATCTATTTCGCCAACAAAATCGAAAGCTGTCTGTGAGTTAAAATCTTTGTTCATAAATAACCTCCGTATCAAATAGGGTTTCGTTTACTAATGTTCCAGCTATGCGTTTTTCTGCTATCTTGATATATTCTGGATTTAACTCTATGCCTATATAATCCCGCCCCAACTTTTTTGCTACTACTGCAACCGTTCCCGCTCCCATGAAAGGGTCGAGAATAATACCGTCTGGTGGACAACCAAACAAGATAGGTATTTCTAAAAGAGAAGAAGGAAACATAGCAAAATGTTCTATGTCTATACTTAACTCTTTTCTGAAGTTATGTGATTCTTGATTAATTTGCCAGATGGTAGGTATGTTTTTGCCTTTATATAATGTGCTCTTCTCTGCTTGGCCTTCTATTTTTTTAATCTTTTCTTCAACACGAAGGTTAAAACGATGTCCAGATTGTTTTGATAAGGGAGAATAATCTTTTAAATATTTGCTATCATATCCATATTCCCTACTCCTAAAAAATCCGTCTGGGCGATGTTCTGTCACACCCAAGACTTGATTAGGAATACGAACTGCATCCAAATTACTATAATACTTCTTACTCTTAACAAAGAAATAAAATTCCTCCCCACTTTCGTTAAATCTGTCTTTAACCGAGGCAGGCATTACGCTTCCAATTGTTCTGTTTTCTTTTTTAATCAAAACTTGTTTACACCATTTCACTTTATTCCTTAATATCCAACCCTGTTCGTCTATCATTCTAATAGCAAGTCTTTCGGGTATCATAAGAAGGCATTTAGAAATAGTACCCATTCTTTTATTAATTTTGGCATCAATTCCTTTCCCTTTTGCAGTTTTCCATATTCTATTTAAATCATTTCTCCCAGTAGTAGAAGTTCCTCCATAACAATCTCCGTGATTCCACCATAATTGTCCTGTTTTTTTTAACACCCTCTTTAATTCAGCAGTAATCTCAAGTAGCTTATTTAAGTATTCATTAAAACTATTTTCTAAACCTATTTGTCCGTCAACTTGATAGTCACGTAATCCATAATACGGTGGAGACGTAGCAATGCAATCTATACTCTCATCTGGGATATTCTTCAGCACTTCAAGAGCATTGCCTTGAATTATCATGTTCCTTATGTCTTCTATGTTATACATCTTTCACTCCTTATAAAGTTCTTCTACTAATACAATCCTCTATATAGTTTCTGGACTTATAATCGGCTCATTCATCTTTTACTCCTTTCTTAATAATTTTGGGTAAGACAATTAAATCACTTGGTTCAAAATTAAAGATTTCTTGAACATAGCCACTTTCAAAATATCTTGGCTCGTCAAACTTGACAATTATTCCAAGATATTTGCCACTGTTACTAACTACAACACCTGTCTCGTCGTAAAAGAAATCTAAATCCTGTCCAGGTGTGATTACTTGAACTCTTGTTCCAACTGGAAACATTTCATATGTGTTATTAATTGTATTATATTGTTTTTTCCTCTCTTTAATCATATCCCATACAGTTGACATATACAACACCTCCTTCTGTTATTCTGTCTTCTCCAAGCATTCAGGACAAATCATATCTTGAACGTCTTCATCATATTGCCAACCTTTTTGTTTTGCTATTAAAATAAGATGATGTTTGCATTTTCTTGTCCTCCTTTCAAGTTTTATCTTAATCCTGCTCAATGCCATATTTAAAAGCTCTCATCAATACTTCACTAATATCATTAATAAAAATGTTGTAATCACTTTCTGTGGTGTTTAGTTTATATGTGTCGATAAACTTTTTAAGCACTTCATCTGCTAAATTCTCTGCCATAGTTTTTATGGCTAATCTTTTTCCTTCCTCTCAGGATAAGCCTCAAAACCTCTTCTAATAACCGTCTTTCTTTCTTTATCTGTTCAATCATCTTAATATCTCCTGCAATGCAATTCAATTTAAGCAATTGATTTGAAAAAACGGACAAACTTTGATTTTAGAGAGAAAATAGAAAACAAAATGGGTTGCTTCAAAAAGTCTATCTATCCCTATAACATCTGAACAAAAAACATACTTCGGCATATTCCAATTTTTGTTCGATATTTTCGTTATTTTTCCATCAAACAACAGAATCAACTCATATAGACATAGTTTGTGAATCTGATTGTTTTTTGTGTAATAGATTGAAAAATAGTGGTAACCACGGTCAAGAGAGGATGTCCTTTTCTCGCATACGCCAAAGACCGAATGACCGTTATTAATCGCTTCTGCTAAATTTGCCAACCCTTCCGCCGCTATATCCAAATCATTCGGCATCAGGTTTATCTTTTTTCTATGTTCTTGATTGTATACTTCTACCATCTTCGCCAGTTCCTGTTTGATTTTTTCTTTTGTTAACATTTTAAACCTCCTTTCTTTCCATAGATAATTAACGGAAAATCTTTAAGTTCTCTTATATCAGTATCTTCAATATAATTCAAAAGACCTTTCTTTTTTAAATATGAATGCACGACCTCATTAACTTCATCAGTATTTTTAGCTACAATATACAATCCTCTGGTGTTCTCCATCTTCTCTGTATATTCTCTCCAATCATCAGGAATTTTAAAAACCGATTTAAATGTAAACATCACTTTATACAGGTTCATTACTTTCATTTTAAACCTCCTTTTGTTGAAACTTATTAATTTTCAATAACAAAGTATAATTTTTGTCCGAAAGTTGTCATTCTTAATCTCCTTGATGTTGTTCTTTTAAAAACCCCGGCCATTTTGAGTAGATGTTTAAATTCATATTGTTCCTTCCCCCATTAATCCCGCAGAAAATTTTCCATAGTTCCATAACCCTTTTTACCTTACTACTTGTCGTCATTGTCTCCTCCTTCCTCAAAAATGTCATACTCATTCATTTCCTCAACTTCATATTCCATTTCGTAAGCCTTTGGTTCGATTTCGTTCCAAATTTCAAGGGCTTTGTCATATGCTTCATCATCATCTTCAGCCTCAACTCGAATAGCATAACTAAATACCACAACAAAACATCTTTTTTTCATTTTATTCCTCCTATTTGTTATTAGTGGTTATAGTAACCCCCGATTTTCTCCTCTTTGCGTCGTTACCTGCTATCACAAGCACTGAACACCCCACAAACCCTATGATACCTCCAAGAATCAATCCTGCAATAAAACTAAACATCGCATCCCCCTCCTTACTTCTTTACTTTTATCCAATCCGGTGTTACAATACACTTTTTTGGAGAAATAGTATATCTTGAGTCTAGCTTTTTAATTACGATACCCTCATTTGCTTCTCCTTGTATGGATTCACGGTATAACCTTTCTTTATCTGTATATACCCACCTCGATAGTTCAACTAAATTTTCTTTTTCAACAACTATACTTTCCAATAATTTACGACGCTCCTGGAGCGGGAGGTTCGTTATGAGGTTGTCATTTATGCATATTATATCAAACAAGTAGAGAAAACTCTTAACCTCCAACGTCCTTCTATCTAACAATTCACCATCAAGTATTACATTATCTCCTAAAGAATCCAATAAATATTCACGTAACTCTTTTAACGGACTATTTATGGTAGTCCCGTGTCTTGTCCATAATGTTAATTTACTGTTATTAACCTCAACGAGTGTTCTCCATCCGTTCTTCTTTACCTCAGCAATATATAAGGGATTATTATTTAGTTGCTTGAATAAGGTAGAGTTTGGATACAACCTCATAGGTTTACACGGATAAACAAACATACCTATCCCTCCGTTTCATTATGGAAGTTTAAATACAAATTTTCCATCCCGTATTTCACACCCTACAATCCTACAGTCTAATATAGGATAATGACGTCCCCGAACATGTTTATAGTGTTCATACGGGTGTCCAAAAACAAATTTGTCAAATCTCCTCTTTCTACCCCCGATTTTTTTCCTTAGAAACACCTTCCTCAAAAACTTTGAATAACATTCCGTTGATAAAGGATATAATCTTGTGGGTGGAGAAGGAAATACCTTTCTTTCCCGTTTCATTATGTAATAACACCTTATTGCCTCAGTAAACAATTTCTTCGTAAGACCGGAAATAAAAGGTTTAAAACATCCTACAGCAATTCTTCTTTCCTCGGGATTGTGAATAAACCCCGCCAACCATTCATCCGCAGTTTTGTAAGAGGTTTTACCTAACACACTTCTGATTAAGAACGCCTCTTTCCTTTTCTTAAATATTTCAGTTATAGTGTTGTATTCCTTAACCTTCTTACCCTTAAATTTTATGTCTATATATTCTTTTAGGAGTTCGCTCAATTTTCTGCTCATTTCTGACCAAAATCTCCTTTTTTAATAGCCCAATCTCCCGTTCGATTTTTGAAATCCTTCTACCAGGAGAGAGCTTGTGCTTAATCTGGTTTAATCTTCTTATCCGTCCATACAATTCTGGAACTGTTAATGAAGACAATTCTTCCACATCACCCCCCAAAAATTAGCCTTATTCGTAATAATACAGCCGCATCTTCTGGATTTGATACTGAAAAAGACGGATAATAGCGGGTTATAGTTCTAACAACAGTCTCCTCACTGTGCACAAAAAGCGTCTTCAACCAATAAAGTGTTTCCTCTCCTCCCAATTTCGGTTTTATTTTTGACCATACATCCATTAGATGTCTTGCTATCCTGAGATTTGTTTCCTCGAACCCTGGGGAGGATGCAGTTGACAATGGATACGTAGTTAGAAACCTGCGTTGAAACGCAGGAACAATGGAGAAAAAAGCGTCGGGTGTGATGTTGCCCCCCGTGTAGCCTCGCACAAGGGACTTCTTTACAGCAGTATACCTCTTTCTGCATGGAATTTTTTTCCTATCTTCCCTCAACTTTTTTGCTAATTCTTTCTGTATTCTTTCTGGAAACATTTGTCCTCCTTATTGAACAACAATTAGGGAATCTCCTCTTTTCTCTATTATTGATATGTCTGCAAGTTTTTCTTTTGGAAGCTCCATCAATCTGAACAATTTTCCTCTACACTTTGTGTAGTAGCCATCAGGAATATTAGTTGTATAGTCGCCTTCAACCGGCTCAAGATAATGCAAATATTCATAATGTGGAGTCTCGATAACGTGGGATAAGACTTTCTCTAAACGGTCAATTTTCGCTGAAAATTCAGTATTAAACTTCTTTGTCCTTAAATAAATCTGTAGTTCCCTATAGTAAACTAACTCATAATGTTGTAATATCGGGTCTGTCATGCGTCCCCCCTCATTATTACTTTGTTTCCAAACGGGTTCTTGAAATACTCCGTTTTCTCTGTCAAAATCCATAACACTGGATAATCTGGAATTTGTTTTGGAAAACTGCTACACCAACCATCTGTAAAATACAACAAGCAAATGGGCTCGATTGCTCGTTTCCTAATTTCATTAAAAACTGGCACATAATCAGTTCCACCTCCTCCAATCATCTTAAATGTTATATCTTCTCCACTTGAAAACTCTTCCACTTTACCAACCGCGGCATCGCAATAAATGACGGTTAAGTTAGTCTTGTATGTTGACATTATGGCTCTCACTTCAGCGGCAATCTCTGCTAACTCCTTTTCTGACAGAGAACCAGATGTATCTATTGCAACAACTAACTCACCTAATTCTGGGCTTTCAAGCATTGGAAGATAAATGTCTGGCATATATCTTCTGTTTGGTTTCGTCCATGTGTAGTCATTCTTTGAAAACGTGGTTACAAACTGCTGTAAAACATCTTTCCAATTGACTACCGGCTTGACAATCTCTTTGACAAGGCGTTCTAAATTAGATGGAAGATGTCCTCTTTTCTTTGCGAGCTGGGCAGCTTGCTGAACGGTCACTTTCAGCTCTCCTTCAAGCTCTTTTATCTCACTTTCAGAGTATGGAGTTCCATCAGCGTGTTTCGGAATTCTAACTTCTCCGATATTCCTACTATCTCCAAACGCTTCACTTTGTGCGGCATTTTTCATCAGGTGTTCATATACTTTTTCAGTGGACCAGTCTCGAAATTGTCTGTCTAATAAGGCCCCCTTTGGAAGTCTGAAATCGGAATCAACGAGCAGGAGATTAATTACAAAATCTCCAGCAATATTCCACAATATGTGGTTTCTTCCACACTCTCTTACTGGATGCAGTAGTAAGATATGATATGCTTCGTGGCATATCACGGCAACCAACTCTTCCATTGAGAGTTCTTCAACAAACTTGGGATTATAGCCAACACGCACTCCGTCTGTCCACATTGTTGGACACGTCTTATCTTCCTCAAACTTCAATTTGAGGACAAGCATTGAGAAAAATGTGTGGTGCAAGACAAGTTTTGTCTTTGCTTTGGAAATCTTTTCTTCTGCTGTCATTTTCACTCCTTTCGTGTTTATTTTAGCTAAAATCAATTATGATGTTATTATAACATAATTCAATACTACTTGTCAAATGTTTTTCAAATCCTTGTTTTTCCATTAATGGACGGGAATTTTTCCACAAAAGTTCCCATGTTCCTGTAGGACCTACCTGATTTAGGACGGACCTTTCCACCTACGACTTTCTTTGTTTCCTATTTCTCCTTCTCCGTATATTGTTTATTTTAGCAACACAAGTAGCACAATAGAGGTGCCCCGTTTCAACGGAAACTTTCCAACCTACATCCCATAACTTCTGCAGGAGTTCTTCTACAGAACGACCTCCAATCCTGTTGTCGCACTCAAAACACCTCACATGAATTACCTCAACAAAATTAATGTCTTTAGGGTCTACCCATCTTCTTTTCATTTTACCTCCTAAAATAAACAAAGCCACCCCTAATGGGGTGGCTTTTCATTACATAAACTCCGCAATCTTGTCTGCAAGAGCTTCTGCGGCTTTGATTGTCTGATGCCTTATAATCTCATCGTCCTTCATGTCATCAATCGTAAATGCCGTCAACTCTCTTTCCACTCTTTCGGTCAATTCTTCCAGTTCTTTATTTCCGGTAAGATTTAAACGTGGAAGTGTGTCGCAAAGAGCTTTAATGTTATTTACAGTGGATTCATGCAATCTTGCTTTCGGATTGTTAGATTTTTCTTTAAGTCTGTTGGATAAATGCGTAACAACATTATACAATCTTTGGAACAACTCTTTAACTGCTTCTTCCGTTTTCTCTTTTAACCTTTCTTCCAATTGAGCTTTTAGCTTTTCAACTTCCTCAGCTTGAATGTCTACCCTAAAATCTCCACTTGTTGGAATTGGTTCCATGATATAATGCAGGTTGTATTTACTACGAAGTTCCTCAACTGTTGGATAATCACTTGGATTGAAAAGTCCCTGCAACCTATTTTTTTCTTCTTCCAACTCATCCCCATAATTCGTAAGAAATTCATCCACAACACGCATCATTTCCTGTTTTATCTTTCCCATTTCCTCTACATAGTAGAAGTAGTTTTTGACGGGAAGAATACTCCTACCGTCTCTGTCCCACGGAATTGTGTTGTAATTGTGGAACATTCGTGCCTTGTTCGCTATTTGTGATATTTTGGTAGTGTATTTGTCCATGAGTTTCTTGTAGAATTTTCCAGAGTTCGTTTGGGCACCGGAATTGTTCAACACCATGTCTGTAGCTCGTTTGTCCTCGACCTTAGCACCCCATTGAGAAATGTTTAAGTCTACCAACATTGCTTTTTCGGAAAGCGACATGATTTTTCCTCCTTTCTTTTTTATTGCACTAAATTGGCGTGCTTAATACTCCAATCAACTAATGCTTTACTCTGGGCGAGTTTAACATCTTTCATTACGCAGTCCTTAACAAGCATTACTGAAAATTCAGTTGGAAGTCTGTTTGCAATCTTAACGATATTATCGAAATTGCCGGTATTCGCTCTATGGGCAATAGCTCCAAGCAGTGCAAACATAACAGACGGCTCTTTGTTAGCATCCGGCAACTTGAATGTCTCTGGATTTGCAATAACTTCGTCTGGGTCTGGAAGATTTCTGTAAATTTTAAGAAATGCCATAAACTCTGTAGCAAAGCCTTCTCCAGCAGCTCCGGCAAACACTTCATACTCAAGATAGCTTGGAAGATTTGAAAGCATCCAGTAACCAACATTCGCAACTGTTCTCGGGCATGGACTATTTGTCATATCAAGTGTTGGATTGAAGTTGTAAAGTATTGGCTGATTGTTGTTCTCACGGAATCTTATAAAACTGACTAATTCCATTGGCAATCCAACTTTTATTGCCCATTCACACCAGTCTTGAAAATCTGGAGTAAGCTCAATAATACTTGCGAAGCGTGATTTTACCGGCTCAAGAATCCCCTGAACTCCAGCTTTGTCTTGTCTCCTGTTAGTAGCGGCGATGAATGCTACATGCGGAGACACTACATGGTCATTTATGCGTCTCGACAATAGCAATTGCATTACGGCTGCTTGCACAGACGCTGGAGCTTGGCCCAAATCGTCGAGAAAGAAAACTGTGAGCGAATCCGCTTTGATTAACTCTTTCAAGTCTGAAAATGGGAGAAATTTGGCTTCTTGTTCTTCGTATGTAGTAGTTTTTACTACGAATGGAAGACCTTTATAGTCTGTGGGGTCGCTCACTACCGGGTGCGAGATGATTAGCTTGGCATCTAACTGCTTACACGCTTCCAATGTGATGTCTGTTTTTCCAACACCAGGCGCTCCAGTTATCAAGATGTTGCGTTTTGCTGGAATTGCTATTTTTAGCAATTCTGTCAAATGTTTTGGTCTCATATTCTCTCCTTTCGTGTTTATTTTCGTAAAATCAATTATGTTGTTATTATAACATATTTTTATACTATTTGTCAAACAAAATCATCATAACCGCCCGATTGCAACACAATGCGGTATTTTCCATCGAACACTTCCATGGGAAATAAGAACTCTTGGTCATCAACAGGTCTTTTCCCTTTGATTTCCCAACCATACCCATTGAGTATTTCTACTATCCGTTTGTAGCTTGTCTCCTTATCAAATACTGCATACTTAAAAAATGAACTTTCCTTCTGAATCTTTCCAATCCTCTTTAATCCTTGTGGGGTCATTTTAATCTGCATACATACCTCCTTATTTTAGTAATGTTTTTAATACCATTTGATTAATCTGTTCTGGAGTCAAATCTTTGAGCTTGACTTTTTTACATTGAATTCCGTTGTGTGTGAGTATTGTGCTTCCAACGTGTCCAGGTCTTCCACACGAAACTTGAACTATTCCAAGAGTATCTTTTGCATGTTTTGTTTTTACAATGCAACCGCAATATACTCTATAAAGCATAAGCTACTCTCCTTTCTCTTTCTTTTGTCTTTTTAGTCATGTTACTATTATATAATAGTTATAGACCAATTTCAAGAAAAAAATCGTAGGCGGGAGCAGATGGAAAAGGAAGGGAAGGGCGGTTAAGGGACGTGAAATTTAATGTAGGAAGGACCGACTTGACACTTATTTAAAAATATGTTATACTATTAACAATAGCAATACAGAAAAAAATTTCAGGGACTACGAAAGATTGCAAAATATGTTGACAAACAATATAAATTATGTTATAATATTTTTACAAAACACAAAAAAACAAAAAAGGAGGTTAGTATGGAGTATCAAGATTTAATGCAAAAACTCGACGAGTTAGACTCAAAGGAAACAAACCCAAACGCAACACTCACACAGACGGCGGCGGTTGATGGAGATGGAATTTACGTAGTAAAGAATGGAGTTCTCCATAAGGTTACGGCTTCCGAAGGCAAAGTTTCTGTATGGCACAAACTTGGCAGAAAATACAAAAAAGTATGCTAACAAAAAAAGGAGAAAATATGGCACAAGCAGATACAACAGCCAACTTTATTGGAATAGTTTCCAAAACAAATGAACTCAAAATAAGTTTTGAGGAACTACAATTGTGGTTGTCGCATCCTTGTGATGTGCTAGTATTTTCTCCTCAAACACAAACTTACATGTTATACGGATAGTGGGCCAAGCTGAGGTAATTAATGTAGTAAGAAACGGCTTATCCTAAAGTTAGAATGTGGAGATTCCAACACAGATAGGAATTGTATTCCAATTTTAAGTCACCTCAAAGAGGTCTGGGAAAAAATCAAGCCCCCAATAGATAGCCTTGAAGTATTCTTATGGTTGCTAAATGAGCACCCTCCAAAACAAGCAAGAAGAAACGGAATACTATATAATATTGTGCTTATCTAAATATTACAAACAACTTCCTTCTGGAGATGAATTAGCAATGAGGATTATGTTAGCAAGTCTAATTTCATATTTTCTGACACCCGCAGTATAAACAATATCACCACCATCCAACAACTAAACTAGCAAATTCATCCTTAGCAGCCTTATAATCGTCAGCAAAAATAACCCTATGCATGTAACCTTCATCAAAAGTATCCATATCATACCCAGGCAATCCTATAGCTTTTCTAATCCTATTGCATAGTCTATATGACTCCTTATAAGCATCAACCAATGATTCATCCGCAAGTTTCCATACTCTTTTGAAATTGTGATTAATCATTGAGTTAATCTTTTTATCCGCAAAAGTTTTAAAACTATCCATTACTCCTCCTTAATTTCGATTAGATAAAACTTGTTAAACGCAAAATCCGTAACATCTACATTCTTTCCTTCAATGATAATTTTTACTCCGTCTCCCTGTAACACCACCTCATCCTGTTCAGTCGCTTCCCACTTCTTCAATTGGGTTGGTCTAACATTGTAAACCATATATTACCTCCTTATTCTTCATTATAATAATCCTCACTACCCGTATCATCTCCAATAGGATTTGAGAAACCATATTTCAATGCTACTGCCTTGTATAAAGGCAACCCATAGTAAGCATATTCGTCAAAATCAACGAGGGGGTCCTCAAGAATCCACAGCCACATTTTGATTACCTCATACATCAATGAGGATGAAATGCCTCGTTTATTTAACGCCTTTTCGAAAGCAAATTCTAAATCTCCCTTGAGAACTTTTTTGATATTTTCCTCAGTCCATTCTGACGGCTGGTAATCACTTGTGGTAGAAAGTCCAATAATGTGGAGCTCCTCAGGCTTTAAAAATTCACAAAGCCTTATAAAATCCCTCCTGTCAAGACACTCGGACTTTTTTCTTCCAGAAGCAATTTGCTTTAATACCTCCTCTTTAGTTAACATAGCTCCTCCCTTTCTTTTTGTAAACATATACTACATAATACAACATTATCAACGCAATCATAACCCCAACCGTTAGTTTTTGCCTTTATTTTGACATCAATTCTTTCGTAGGCTTCTATTTCAGCTCCACACTTTGAGCATTTAATATAAAAAGGTTTTCTTGACATAATATCCGAAATAGTGAGTAGCCTGAAATGCTTATAAGTTTTCATCCTCAATCCTCCAATAAGGTTTTTATCAAAGAGACTCAAGCCACGCAATCACATCAGCGGGAACTTCTTCCTTTTGCCAATCTGTTCCGTATTTATGTCCACAAGTAGGGCATGCTTTAGTTAAAACACCTTTAGGATGTTCATGGGGGTAAACATGTCCAGATAGAACGTTCTCATACCTAACAAGCCTATATCCACTTTTTGGTTCATTATCTCCAGACTTATAACTATAAGGCAAATGGAGTAAATAAATCTCATATGCATCCAACGTAACAGTCTCTCCATTGAGTAATCTCTGCATAGCATTTTCCTGTATTTTCTGTCTCTCTAATATAGTAGTTCTATCTAATTCATATGTGTAAACATCAATCTGTTCCTTTCCCCAATCTTTCTGATGTCGACAACCAGGGCGTAGGTCATTTAAATGCCATTCATTCCAAATCTCCAATAATTTTTTCCACTTCTCTTCATTCCAACCTGGATTAAATTTCAAGTGGGGGGAATTTGTGGAATAACGTATAACAAGTTGTCCATAAGAATCTCCAACAGCTCCAGACATTCTCAACGTTCCGTTCTCATACAGAATTTCAATAAAAATATCCTTCCACTCTCCATCAACAAATTCTTTTGCGGGATTAACTACCACACTAACCTCCTTTACTCTTCATTTTTGTTTCTCAATATTATATCATATTCAATTTTAATTGTCAAGTTCTCACTTTTAACCACACTAACCTCATTTACTTTCATTCATATTATATCATATTCAATTTTAATTGTCAAGTTCCCACTTTTAACCATACTAACCTCCTTTACTTTCATTCAAATAAGGAAAAGGAATTACTAAAAGAGAACAGGAATTACTAAAAGAGAACAGGAATTACTAAAAGAGAACAGGAATTACTAAAAACTATCGTAATTTTAAGGAGAAAACTTGTAGTCGCAACCCCCCGAAGTCCTTGGGGAAGGAGGAGGAAGGGGGCTCGGGTTCAGGGAGCTGAACACCAGCGATAGGAGCTGGTTCCCAGCGAATGCTTTTCAAAATCTACTTCATAGTAGGTGGGGCCTACCCTTTACCCTACCCCCTCCTCCATCGCTCCTCCACTCATTCTCCAGAGATTTTGACTGCTTCTCCACTCCTCCGACCAGAGATTTCTATTCCGTCGCTCCTCCCCTTAATCCTCAGAGATTTCGATATTTCCACAAAAGCCAGGTGGTATCCAAAATCCCACTCGTTTATCCGCATAGCACTGGAAAGCCCAAACATCCCGAACAGCCACACGTATAGGGGAGATTCCACAAACATGGGGAGATTCCACAAGCATGAGGACGAATCCCAAGGCGGGGGGAGATGTCGGGTTGTGTGGGGAATACTCCACAAGCATAGGGAGTTTATAGGTAGGTCCTACCTATAAGGAGTAACCGTAGGACACACCTATTAGGACCTTCCTATATTATTCTATTAGGACCTGCTTATATTAATTCCTTATAGGATAGACCTCTGGAAAAATATATCTAGCTGGATATCCTGAGATGATGTAGGTCCAACCTAACGGACCTGCCTATATTATTCTATTAGGACCTGCCTATATTATTTTTTCACTAGAATTTCCATACCAAAGGTTTTCCTCCCTCCCCGCCCCGAAGGGGCGGGGGCCCCCGCTAGGGGGCTAAATATCTTATTACTTTGTAATAAGCTAGTATTAATTTTAGCGTTGTGTATTCAGGTATATAACGGGCGCTAGACTAGAATCTTCCCGCTAGGGAAGATTCTAGTCTACCCTAGAACTAGATAGGAAATAGATTCTAGACTAGAACTAGATAGGAAATAGATTCTAGAACTAGAACAAGTTCTAGAACTAGAACAGGTTCTAGAACAGG